>FWWL01008580.1_pt1 | contig 13031 bp, 11 predicted proteins | sample 2228331 | NCBI WGS metagenome assembly FWWL01 (sample SAMEA103939775, study PRJEB20133) | metagenome | reverse complement strand
GGGACCCCTGGGTCATGCTCGAACTGGCGCCGGGCATCGCGGTCGACCGGGCCAACGTCGGCGGTTCGGAATCGGGCCAGCAGTCGCTTTACTTTGCCCGGGGGTCGGGCTTCGGCGACAGCCAGTGGAACGTGGACGGCGTCAACATCACCGACCCGGCGGCCATTGGTGCTTCGCCGACGTACTACGACTTTGACGCCTTCGAGGAGATGCAGGTCAGCGTCGGGGCCAACGACGTCGAAGCCCTGACGGGCGGCGTCATCCTGAACTTCGTGACCCGCCGGGCGGGGAACAAGTTCGTCGGCGGCGGACGGTTTTACTGGACGACCCACCACCTGAGCTCGGACAACACCAAGTGCGTCGAAGAGGCGGGCGGTCAGTGCGTCCGCTATGCGACCAACAGCGGGGAAGAGCTCTTCGTGGCCCGGAGCCGTGGCAACAAGACCTGGGACGTCAAGGACTTCGGCGTCAACGTCGGGGGCCCCATCGTCAAGGACCGCCTGTGGTCCTGGGGTTCCTACGGCGGAAGCCGCATCGACTTGCTGGTCCCGACAAACCCCATCAGTCCTGTGCCTGACTTCCTCGGGGACATCTATGACCCCGAGCAGGTGGCGGCCCATGACAAGACTCAGCTCAACAACGTGGCGGCCAAGCTGAATGCCCAGTTCGGCCGTCATGCTCTGGAAGGGTTCTTCTTCTGGGGCGATGATACCAAGCAGGGCCGGGGCCTGGGTCCGACGCGACCGCCGGAGACGACTTGGGACCAGTCGGGTCCGACGCCGATCATTAAGCTCCAGGACGAGTTCTTCGCCTCGGACGACCTGTTCCTGTCCCTGAAGGGTGCCTTCATCGGCCTGGGCTTTAAGCTGGAACCCAAGGGCGGTCGGCAGACCTTTGCTTGGCAGGACGTAGACGGCGTCTGGCACGGGACATTTCGTTACTACCAGACGGACCGGCCGACGTGGCAGTTCACGGGCCAGGCGATTTACTACCGGTCCGAGTTCCTGGGCGGCTCCCACGAGGTCAAGATCGGCGCCGAGTTCCGACGGGCGGACGTGACCTCGGAGTCGGGCTTCGGGACGGGTGAGACCTACCTGCACCGGCCGACCCGGACGAATCCGAATCGGTACTTTGCTATCCTCGGGACGCCTTCGTTTAGCGACTACTGGAAGGACCGGATCTCTGGCTATCTGCAGGACACCTATTCGGTCGGTCGGCTCGTCTTGAATCTGGGCGTCCGGGTCGATGCCCAGCGGCAGGGCTTCAACGATACGGTCCGGCCGGTGACCCACCCGAAGCTCCAGGCGGACCTGGGATTGACTGAAATCCGCGTCACCGGTGGTCAGCGGTTGTTTACCTGGACGACGGTCTCGCCCCGCATCGGTGCGACCGTCGACCTGCTCGGGACGGGGAAGACGCTCCTGAAGGGAAGCTTTGCCATCTATCCGAGCGAGCAAGAGGTGGACGCCGGGTACTGGATGAGCAACACGGCCCGAGAAGCCCTCTACGTCTTTACCGATGCCAACGGGAATCACAAGGCTGATGACCCGAACGAGCCCCTGATCGGCCCCCTGCTCTTCTGTAACCTATTGCTGGCCTTCCCCTGTGACCCGAACGACCCCCTGAAGACCTTGTTCGCCGTCGATTCTAAGGTGAAGTCCCCCAAGACGATGGAATTCACGGCGGGTTTTGAGCACCAGCTCCTGCCTGACCTGGGGATCGGCATCACGGGTTACTATCGTCGCCTCTGGGATTTCACGTGGTACTTCCCTGTCTTGGCCGAGGGCGACATCTACGCCTGCTGGGAGCCCATCCCCGGCGCCGTCGTACCTTCGGAGTTCATGAAGTTCGGAGACCCCCAGGCTTACACCTGTTGGGGCGTCCCGGCTCAATTCCTGTACACCAACCGACCCGACTATGACAACAACTACTTCGGCGTCGAGCTCCGGTTCACGAAGCGGATGAGCCATCGGTGGATGCTGATGGGTTCGGTGACGCTCCAGGACTGGAACCGGAAGTTCAAGAGCCCGTTGGCCAATTACGACCCGACCAACTTCCCGCAGTTGGAGAAATCCGACATGGCCTATCAGACGGGTGGCTCCGGCAAGACGGAAATCTGGCCCAATTCTCACTGGATGGTCAAGCTCGGCGGCGTCGTTCAGCTCCCCCTGGGCATCAACCTCGGGGCGACCTTCATCGCCCGGGAAGGCTATCCCATCCCCATCGTGTACCGGTTCGACACGTGGACGGACTTCGGCGTATGCAATGAGTTTGACTGCGGCGACAAGGACGTCCTGACCAACGAGTTCGGCAAGGACCGCCTGCCGACGTTCTGGATGCTGAATATGCGGCTCGAGAAGATGTTCAAGCTGGCCGACTACGGGCGGCTGTACATCTCCGTCGACGGCTTCAATATCACGAACAACGACACGGTCCTGGGCAAGCGGCGCTTCGTGAACCTGGACGGCTTCGGGAAGGTCACCGAGGTCGTCGCCCCGCGGGTCTTCCGGGTCGGCGTCCGGTATGAGTACTAACGGTCCCGGGTGCCGGGTCCGGGGTGAATGGGCTCACCCGGCCCGGCACCTTTGGGGTCGCCCAAAACAGGGGCAGGGACGAGCCCTGCCCCTACTCCCGATCGGTCCAATCCCCGCCCCACCGTCCCGAAGGCCAGAGGTCTTTCGCCGGGACGCGGGCCCTCCCGCTCTGCATCTTGCATCCTGCAACCGATGCGGATGGCGGGGTCTATAGGAATCCCTTGGAAATTGCGAGGGCTGAAGTCGTATCTTTAACTTAAGGGGGTACCCTTGGGTCCCTTAGCAATGCGTGCCCGATAGAGGTCATGGAACATGCCGAATCGCTCCCATGATTGGTTCAAGCAAGCTCTAAGGGACTTGGAGCAGGCCGAAGACTCCCGACGGGCCGGACGTCATGAGTGGGCCTGCTTTGCGGCCCAACAAGCGGCAGAGAAAGCCGTGAGGGCCTTGCATCTTTCCCTTGGCCAAGAAGCCTGGGGACATGTCATCGCCCGGCTTCTGCAAGAATTGCCCGAGGGGGTGAACCCACCCCCCGACCTCGTCGAGAAGGCCCGGGTATTAGATACTTTCTACATCCCTCCTCGTTATCCCAACAGCCATCCCGAGGGAGCCCCCTTTGAACATTACGGACCCTTGCAGAGTGAGGAAGCCATTCGCTATGCCCGTGAGGTCATTGAATTCGTCCGTGCTCAAATGGCCTAACGCACAAAGGGTAGACCAGGCGATCCGCTCTTGGGCAAAAGGGGTCGGACAAGGACGCAAGGACGTCCTTCGTATCGGATACTTCGGCTCTTATGCCCGGGGAGACTGGGGTGTGGGCAGTGACCTGGACTTGGTCATCATCGTAGAATGTTCCGAACTCCCCTTCGAAAGACGGTCAGTGTCATGGGACACGAGGGAGCTTCCCGTACCTACTGACGTGCTGGTGTACACAGCGGAGGAGTGGGAAGCCCTCAAGGAGTCGAGTCCATTCGGTCGGAAAGTACGGGACGAAGTCGTCTGGGTATACTTTCGGGCGTGAAGCCCAAAAACGGTGTCCAACGACAATGGTAGGGGCGACCCTCGGGGTTGCCCGAAAACAAACAAAATGATAGGGGCGACCCTGGTGGTCGCCCCGAAACAGGGGCAGGGACGAGCCCTGCCCCTACGGATGCGGAACACGGTCCTGTCCCCGCCCCAACCGTCCCGAAGGCCAAAGGTCTTTCGCCGGGACGTAGGCCCTCCTGCCCTGCATCTTGCATCCTGTAGCCTGCCTCTTGTATCCTGCTCTCCCTGGAGGCCGCGAATCGTCCAAAGCCCGGGGGAGGGTTCACCATGAAGGTCGCCGTATGCGTCAAGCAGGTCCCGAACCGGGATTACACGTTGAGCCTGACGCCCGACGGGCGGTGGGTCCGAGAGGAGGGCCTGGCCTGGGAAATCAGCGAATCCGACCTGTACGGCATCGAGGCGGCCCTCCAGCTTCGGGACCGGTGGGGAGGCGAGGTCCTGGCCGTCGCCGTCGGACCCGAGCGGATGACTGAGGCGCTCCGGAAGGCCCTGGCGATGGGGTGCGACCGGGCCGTCCTCGTCTCCGACCCCCGCATTCCCCTGACGTCTCCCTACTGCGTCGGTCGGGTCCTGGCGGCCGTCCTGGCGCCCGAACGTCCGGACCTGGTCCTCACGGGGATCGCCTCGGAGGACCTGGGCTTCGCCCAGACGGCCGGCGTGATCGCCGAGTGGCTGGGCTACGAGTCCCTGCCCCTCGTCATCGGCCTGGAGGCCCCCCAGCCGGACCGCCTGCACATCCGGCAGGAGTTGGAGGGAGGCGCATTCGACGAGGTCGAGGTCGAGCTCCCGGCCGTCCTCATGATCCAGTCGGGCGCCAATCAGCCCCGGTATGCGTCCCTCAAGGGCATCATGATGGCCAAGAAGAAGCCCCTGGACGTAAAGCGTCTGGAGGACCTCGGCCTGACGCCGGAAGACCTGCGGGGGACCCACAGCCGCCTGGAGTGGCTCGGGATGGAGGTCCCCGTCCAGACCGTCCAGGTCGAGTTCGTCACGGGGACACCGGACGAAATCGCCGAGCGGCTCCTGGAGAAGCTGAAGAAGGAAGCCCGGGTGTTGTGACCCGGCAATTCGGGAGTTCGGAGGAGTCTGCCATGGGGATCGTCTGGACGATTGCGGACCATCGGGGGGGTCGGCTGAATCCCCAGACAGTCGAGCTCATCGCCGCCGCCCAGGAGGTGGCCGAACGTCAGGGCCATCGGGTCTGGACTGTCCTGGCCGGGGCGGACCCGGCACCCCTGGCGGAGGCCCTTCGGGCCTATCAGGTCGAGAAGGTCGTCCTCCTGAGTCATCCCCGGTTGGCCTATCTGTCGGCCTTTCCCCTCCTTCAGGCTTTGCGATTTCTGGCAGACCGGACCGGACCCCCGGCCTGGGTCCTGTATCCCCACACGTACCGTTACTACGACATCGGGGCCCGCCTGGGCGTCGCCTTCCGGTCTGAGACGGTCTCGGACGTCCAGCGCATCGTCTGGGACGGCGCCGAGCCCGTATTCATCAAGCCGACCTTTGTCAACAAGTTCATCGCCCGGATTCGTCTGACGGGGCCCGGGCCTCACGTCGTCGGCCTTCAGCCGGGGGCCGTCTCGGTCGATGCCGTGCGGACGGGCGGGTCTCCGGAAGTCCTGGAGCTGACGCCGGAAATTCCGCAGGCCGGCCGACGGCACCTCGTCCGGACCCTCGAGGCCGCCCGGGGAAAGGTCGACCTCGCCAACGCCCCCATCATCGTCGCCGTCGGTCGGGGTATCGGGAGTAAAGAAAAACTGCCGCTCGTGCAGGAGCTGGCCGACGCCCTCGGGGCGGCCCTGGGGGCGTCCCGACCCGTCGTGGACGCCGGGTGGCTCCCCTTCGAGCACCAGATCGGCAGTTCGGGCCAGACCGTCGCTCCCCGATTGTACATCGCCATCGGCATCTCGGGAGCCATGCAACACGTCGTCGGGATCAAGGGGGCGAAGGTCATCGTGGCCATCAACAAGGACCCCGAGGCGCCGATCTTCAAGATCGCCCACTACGGGGTCACCGAAGACCTCTTCCAGGTCGTCCCGGCGTTGACCCGGAAGGTCCGGGAGTGGAAGGAAAAGGGCCTCCTATGAGGCGGGGACGGGGGACGAAGCCGAGCCCGCCGACTCCATGCGCTCATTCGATCCATCCGCTTCGATTACCACTTCCCCATCGGTCGGGTCAGGTACAGGTAGGCGCTCACGTCCTGGGACCACGCCTGGAGGGTCCGGGCTTGCTCCGGCGACAGGCAGGGCTCGACCGTGACGGCCAGACGGCGGAGGACCCCCCCGTAGGGGTCGTCCCACCGGGGGACCGTGAGGGCCCACGTCTGATAGAGCCGGCGGACCCTTTCCGCTTCAGACCGAAAGTCCAGGCCATCGGCACGGTCCGGGCAGGAGGTCCGCCCGGGCTGTCGCAAAGCCATCAGGAGGGCATGGACTTGGGCCGGAAGTTCCGGGTCGACCGGACCGTCCGACCCCGGGGCTTCGACGCTCTGGACCATTCGCCATTCGCCCCTCGCCGTTGGCCATCCGCGAAGTTCTCGGTCCCGTAAGACGTAGAAGTACAGGCCGGCCCCGACCGACCAGACGGCCGCGAGTCCGACGGCCCACCGAAGCGCCCACGTCCACTGACGGTAGGGCCGCAAGACGGCTTGGAGCAAACGGGTCCGGTCGATACGGACGTGCTGGCTCCGGAGCTCGGCCGTCTCCCGGACGGAGCGGCCCCATTCGGTGAGGGCCCGTTCGACCTCTCCGTCGGTCCTCCGTCCCGTCATGACTTCACCCACGTCTGGATCTGGCGTAAGGCGTAGTGTAAGTAAGCCTTGACGGAGCCGAGGGGTATACGGAGCGTCTCGGCGATCTCGGCCAGGCTCATGTCCTCAACGTACCGTAGGATGACGACCTGTCGTTGACGCCGAGGCAAGCGCTGGATGGCCGTCTGAATCTGTCGCCATGCGTCTTGCCGGTGGGTCTCGGCTTCCTGGACCGAGGTTCCCGAGTCGGTGTCGGCCGCCCTTCGGACCGTAGCGTCCCGGAATCGAGCCAGGAGCCGACGCCACCGGCGGCGTTTGCGCCACTGGTCGTGGGCTACGTTGATGGCCAGTCGGTAGAACCAGGCCGGAAAACGGTCCTGCCGGCGATACCGCTGACGGGCCTCGAACATGCGGAGGAAGCAGACCTGGACGCCGTCTTCGACGTCTTCCGTATTCCCAAAGTAGGCCAAAAACAACCGACGGGCCCGGACCTCATACCGGCGGACGAGTTCCTCGAAGGCCTCCACGTCGTCGAGGTCCCGGACCCGGGCCATCAGGGCCTCATCGTCTAAGGCCGAAACCGCCGGCGCGGCGAAGGTCGGGACCGCCCAGCCGTCTATTCGACCCATATGGCCACCCGCTCCGTCGGCGTACTCACCCAAACCGAAGTGCCCCGCACGAAGAAGGCGTCCCATGCCCGGGAGGTCAAGACCGCCTGACAGGTCTCGTCACACTCGTCCGGCGGAAGCCATCGGACGAGGGTCCGTCCGCCGCCGACCGGTAGCCGGACCATCCAGAGGGGGATATCCACCCGCACGAAAAGTCGGTCCTCCTGGGACCAGACGAGGACGTGAAGCACCCGACCGGGCCGGTCCGGCGACAGGCGCAGGACCCGCCGTTCGATGTCGTCCCACTCGGCCGGCGTCGGGGCGTGAGACCGGACGCTTACCCAGGGGGCCAGACCGCAACCCATCGAGAGCCACGCCAGCAGGAGTCCGCCTCCGAGTCGGACCCGCCGGGGGACGCCCCCAGACTTCTGGGCGTTCGGAAAGCCGTTCATCGCTTCTGTCCTCATCCATGATACCATGATAAGGGAGTCCCGGGAGAAAGGGACTCAGGCGATAGACCCCAGACCGATTGGACCCGCCGGACTGTCCCGTCTTCCCTGGGTTGGACGGGGACCGGGACGACCTACTCGACCCATATCCGGACTTTAGCGTCCTTGGAGTCGACGGTGACGACCTCCCCGTTGGGCAGGTCCTTCAGCCACTCGATCCACTGGCGGGACTTAAACTGGCGCAGGACCCCCAGGGAACGCTCTAAGGCCTCGAGCCGTCGGGTCAGGGCCTCGTCGGTCTCCGTCCGGTCCGTGCCAGGGCGGATTCGGGCCTTCATCCGCTCGATTTCCTTCTCCTGGACCGTGACGGCCAGCTCCAGAAAGGCGAGGACGGCCTCGATGGGTAGGTTCACTCGAACCTTGGCCCCTTCCTCGAGGTCATCGACGGTGATACGAAGCCACCGGGGTGCCGGTCGTTCCGGCGACGAGTTCCGGAGGGCCTGCCGGATGGCCTGCAGGTCTTTCTTCAAGTCTTCATCGGCCGAAGGCCCCTGGGCCCAAAGCAAGCCCAGGCCGGCCAGGCCGGCGGCCACCGCTGTTCCCCACAGCCAACGTCGTCCCCTCATGGTAAACCTCCGGTAAGCGTCGGGTGTTCGGTGCTGGGTGTCCTGGGGGCAGAGTCGACCGCAGGGCCTCCCACCCAACACCCAAGACCCGACACGGGTCACGGTCGCGGCGTGACGATTTCGATCGACAGCCAATTCTTGGGGTCCCGGACCTCCAGGAGGACTTGAGAATCCGGTAGCGAGGTCGGCTCTAAGAAGGCCCGAATCAGACGATGCCGGGTCTCGGCGTCGATGGGCAAAGACGTGTCGTTCTGGAGCCACCAGGCGGCCCACTGGAGGGGCAGGCGCAGGCGAACCGTCGCCGCATCCTCGGCGTCATGGACCTGAATCAGCACGTAGCGCCGAAGGTTCTGGAACTTTTCGGGCCGGACTTCCGGGACGGACCGGGGCTCCACACGGAGCCATGCCAGTTGGGCCCGGGCCAGCAGATTGGGGTCCGTCTCCCGGCTCAGGATTTCCTGAAGGACCGGCAGGGCCGAACGGCGCCGGGCAGGGTCCGACCAGTACGACAGCTGGAAGGCGGCGTAGTAACGGACGAAGCGGTCCGGGGCCTGAAGGAACGACCGGTAGGTCGCCCAGTAGTGGGCCTGACCCGTCGTCTGATAGAGGCGGGTCGTGAGGTGGATGTATCGGACCCACAGGTCTTCCGAGGGCTCCGAACGTCCCCGTCGCTCCAGCCAGTCCTTCACAAAAGACCAGGCCTCTGTCAGACGGCCCGCCCGGTCCTGACAATCCGTCCAGGCCGACGCCAGGACGACGGAAGCTGTCGCCGGCGTCGGCGGGGACCCTTGGAGGGCCGGGCAGATGAGGTCCCACCGGTCCTGAAGGAGCCAGGCCTGGACCCTTTCCTCGATGCGCTGTCCCGGATGCCCGGTCTGGGTCCCCGCAGAGGCCCTCTGACTCCTGACGTCCGAGCCGAAGCCCCCACCGACTGCCATGCCCAGCGTCAGGACGGCGACCGTGACCCCGAGGGCCCTCTGCACGCGCACAGGCCGACCTCCTCAGATCCAACGCCGGGACCGTCGGGGAGGTTAATCGGGGACCGGGTACCAGGGCTGGGTGTCAGAGATTCGGCGGGTGGGCTCGTGCAATCGGGGACTACCGGCCCTCAGAACGCCGACAGTCCCACGGGCGTCCTTCTATCCTGCATCCCCGGGTCCATCAACTCCGGTAGCGGGCGTTCAGGCGGACGTAGCCTTCCGTCAGGTCCGAGGTCAGGACCGTCGTACAGGCCGATCCCCGCCACAGGCGGACCCGGACGTCGACGGTCGCCTGCCGAAAGAGTCGCTTGAGCCGACCGTCGGGATTCGCCCAGAGCTGGCCGTCGGCGTAGACCCGGTAGGGGCCGACCCAGACCTCGGCCTCGGCGGCCCGGAACCGGACGCCGGCCGACCCGAGGGCCGCCAGGATCCGACCCACGTTGGGGTCGCCGCCGGCCAGGGCCGTCTTGACGAGGGGCGAGTGGGCCACGCGGTAGGCCAGCCGCCGGGCTTCCTCCGGCGACCGGGCGCCCTCGACGTGAATCCGCAGGAGGCGGGACGCCCCCTCCCCGTCCCGGACGATGGCCTCGGCCAGCTTTTGACAGACGGCCCGCAGGGCCTCGGCGAAGGCCGTCCACGCCGGCGTGTGCAAGGGGATCTCGTCGTGACCGGCTGTACCGTTGGCCAGGACGACGACCATGTCGTTGGTGCTCGTGTCGCCGTCGACCGTGATGCGGTTGAAGGTCGTCTCGACGGCCTGCCGGAAGGCGGCGGCCAGGGCCTCCCGGTCGATGACGGCGTCGGTCGTCAGGAAGGCCAGCATCGTCGCCATATTCGGACAGATCATACCGGCCCCTTTGGCAATGGCCCCGATCCGGACTTCCGTCCCATCGACCCACAGGCGGGCCCCGGCGACTTTCGGGAAGCGGTCGGTCGTCAGGATGGCCCGGGCGGCGTCCATCCCGCCCCGGGCCGACAGGGCCTGGACGGCCTTGGCGATCCCCCGACGGACCTTGGCCATCGGCAGACGGGGCCCGATGACGCCCGTCGAGGCGACGACGACGGCTTCCCGCCGTTCCAGGCCGAGGGCCTGACGGGTCCACTCGGCCATCGTCTGAGCGTCCCGGAGGCCTTCCGGGCCCGTCGCCGCATTGGCGATCCCGCTATTGGCGACGATGGCCTGGAGGAAGGGGCTCCGGCGCACGTGCTGGCGGGACACCCGGACGGGCGCCGCCGCAAAGACGTTCCGGGTAAAGACGGCGTCGGCGACGGCCGGCCGGTCGCTGACGATGAGCGCCAGGTCCGGCTTGCCCAGGGGCCGGATCCCGCAGGCGACGCCGGCGGCCCGAAATCCCCGGGGATACGTGACGTGGCCGCCCTCGACGAATTCCCACGCCTTCATGATTCACCCTCTCGCAGGACCCGCCGGGCCCGTTCGATCTGCTGACGGACGGCATCCGGCGCCGTCCCGCCCGGTAGGTTCCGCCGCCGGACAGCCGTCTCGGGGTCCCACACCCGGCGGACGCTCTCGTCGACGCCGGGGAGCCACTCGGCGAGTTCCGCCGGCGTGAAGCTCTCGGGCGGACGTCCGACCGCCTCGGCGTGAGCCACAAAGCGGGCGACCGCCTGGTGGGCCGTCCGGAAGGGGACCCCCCGGGCGACCAGGAAGTCGACGAGCTCGACCGTCAGGGCCCACGGCTGAAGTCGGGCCCGGGCGACGTCGGCCCGGACCGTCGTACCCTCGACGACCTGCCGCATGACCGTCAGGGCCTGCCGGAGGTCGTCGGAGACTTCGATGAGGTACGTCTTGTCCCACTGGAGGTCCTTGCTGTAGCCCCAGGGGAGGCCCTTCAGGGTCGTGGCGAGGCCGACCAGGGCGCCCAGCCAACGGCCCGTCAGCCCCCGGACCAGCTCGAGGACGTCCGGGTTCCGCTTGTGGGGGAGCAGGCTGGAGGACGTCGTCAGGGCCTCCTCGAGGGCCAGCCATCCGAACTCGTCGCCGGAGAACAGGACCCAGTCCTCGGCCATCCGGGAGAGGTGGATCCCCGTCGTCAGGCAGGCGTACAGGAAGTCGAGGATGAAGTCCCGGTCGCTGACAGCGTCTAAGGCGTTGTCGGTCGGACCCGAAAAGCCAAGCCGTCGGGCCAGGGCCACCCGGTCGATGGGCACGGTCGTCCCGGCCAGGGCGCCGGACCCGTAAGGGCAGGCGTCCATCCGGCGGAGGGCCGTCTGAAAGCGGTCCCGGTCCCGCTCGAGGGCGAAGAACCAGCTCATCAGGTAGAAGCCCCACGTCATGGGCTGGGCCTGCCGGAGATGGGTGTACCCCGGGACGACCGTCTCGACGTGGCGTTCGGCCTGATCGACCAGGCTCGCCTGAAGTCGCCGGATCCCCTCGAGGAGGTCCGCCCCGACCCGCCGGATGTAGAGCCTCTCGATGGTCCCGACGTCTTCGTTCCGGCTCCGGCCCGTGGCGACCTTGGCGGCGGCGGGACCGACGGCCTCGGCCAAGACGGCCTCGACGGCCGTATGGACGTCCTCGAAGTCGCCCGTCGGGGGTTCCCGGGCGGCCATCCGGTCGAAGGCTTCGGCCAGGGCTTGCAGATCGGCGTCGCTCAGGAGGCCCGCCCCGTGCAGGGCCTCGGCGTAGGCCCGGGTCGCCTCGACCTCTTCCCGCCAGAGGCGGCGGTCGACGGGATAGGAGGCCTGCCAGGCGTCGAGGTCGCTCCGGGGCTTTGGAAAACGGGATTCCCACAGGCGCTTCATCCTCCCTCCTCCGAGACACCGACCGGCAGGTCCACGGCCCGGCGGCGGGCGGCGTATTCCTGGGAGTCCAGGCCCCACAGGCGGATGAAGCCCTCGGCCGCCCGGTGGTCGAAGGCGTCGTCGACGTCGTAGGTCGCCAGCCGTTTTTGATACAGCGAGTAGGGCGACTCCCGGCCGATGACCTGGACGTGGCCCTTCCAGAGCCGCAGGTAGACCGTCCCCGTCACGGCCTCCTGGGTCTTCTGCATGAAGGCGTCCAGGGCCTCCCGGAGCGGCGAGTACCACAGGCCGTAGTAGACGAGCTCGGCGTACTTCAGGTCCATCGCCTGCTTGAAGTGAAGGAGCTCCCGGGGGAGGACCATGTGCTCGAGGGCCGCATGGGCCTGCAAGAGGACGGTCGCCGCCGGGGCCTCGTAGACCTCCCGGGACTTGATGCCGACCAGACGGCTTTCGATGTGGTCGATGCGGCCCACGCCGTGAAGGCCGGCCGACTCGTTCAGCGTCTGGATGAGCGTCACGGGCGGCGTCGGTACGCCGTTCAGGGCCACGGGGACGCCGGCCTCAAAGGTCACGCTACACTCGAAGGGGGCGTCCGGTGCCGACGCCACCGAGCGCGTCCACTCGAAGGCGTCTTCCGGGGGCTCGGTCATCGGGTCCTCCAGGACGCCGGCCTCGATGGACCGACCCCAGAGGTTTTCGTCGATGGAGTAAGGCTTCGACTGCGAGGCCTTGACGGGAATCCCCCGCTCCTCGGCATACCGGAGGAGTTCCGGCCGGGACATCCGCCACTCCCGCACGGGGGCGATGACCTTGAGGCGGGGATTCAGCGCCGCGACGCCCAACTCGATGCGGACCTGGTCGTTGCCCTTGCCGGTACACCCGTGGGCGACGTACTCGGCCCCCTCCCGTTCGGCGACCGCCACGAGATGCCGGGCGATCAGCGGTCGGGAGAGAGCGCTGATCAACGGATAGACGCCCTCGTATCGGGCATTGGCCCGGAGGGCCGGGAATACGAAGTCCCGGACGAACTCTTCCCGGGCGTCCACGACGTAGGCCCGCAGGGCCCCCAGCCGGCGGGCCTTCTCGGCGACCGGCGTCAGGTCCTCCGGCTGACCCACGTCGAGGGTCAGCGTGACGACCGACAGGCCGTACCGCTCCTGAAGCCACCGGATGCTACAGGACGTGTCCAGCCCGCCGGAGTAAGCGAGGACGACTTTCGGCATGACGGACCTCCCAATATCGTAAGATGCCCGGCGTCAGGCCCCAGGACCGAAG
>FWWL01008576.1_pt1 | contig 13032 bp, 7 predicted proteins | sample 2228331 | NCBI WGS metagenome assembly FWWL01 (sample SAMEA103939775, study PRJEB20133) | metagenome | reverse complement strand
CAACGCCGCCACGAGCGGCACAAGCTACACCGCGAGCGGCTTGCAGCCGGGCGAGTACTGGTGGCAGGTGACGGCGGTGGACGCGCAGGGCAACACCACGCAGGCGGACGGCGGGGTGCGCTGGCGCTTCCGCGTGAGCCAGAGCGTGGGCGACCTGGACAACGCGGACACAGGGAAGAGCGCGGGCGTGCGCGCGGTGGAAGCGGGCGGCTTGCTGACCTACACCATTGTGGTGAGCAACAGAGGTTCGGCGGACGTGAACGGGGTGGTGGTGACGGACGTGCTGCCGGTGAGCGTGACGGTGGTGGACGGGACGGCGGGCTACGTGGTGAGTGGCACGGAGGTGGTGTGGAGCGGGCTGACTGTGCCAGCGGGGAGCACGACGGTGCTGACGCTGGTGCTGGCGGTGGACGCGGATGCGCCGCTGGGGCTGGTGTTGGAGAACCGCGTGGTGATTGGCGTAGATGGCGGCGAAATCGAGCGGCGGGCGCCGCCAGTGAGCGTGGGTGGAGGCATCGGACTGCTGGACAACGCAGGGACGCGGAAGGAGGCGTCGGCGAGCGTGGTGCGGCCGGGCGAGCGGTTGACCTACACCATCGTGATAAGCAACGATGGGGAAGTGGCGGTGAACGACGTGGTGGTGACGGACACGCTGCCGGTGAGCGTGACGCTGGTGGACGCGACGGCGGGCTATACGCAGAGCGGGCAGACGCTGGTGTGGAGCGGGCTGAGCGTGGCGCCGCAGAGCACGCTGGTGCTGACGGTGGTGGTGACGGCGCAGGCGAACGATCCGCTGACGGCGGGCTACACGGTGGAGAACGCGGTGGAGGTAGAGGCGCCTGGTGGGGCGGTCACGCGGAGCGTGGTGGTGGAGGTGCAGCCGTGGCGTGTCTTTGTGCCGATAGTGAGGAATCCGCTGACGGTGGAGAATGCGCCGTATCGCGCCTATGTGCCGATAGTGCTGAACGAGCCGTAGGCTAGGCGAAGCGGTGGCAAGTCCGTCGGGCGGAATGCGGTGAATGCGTGCAGGGGCGCGGCGAAGCTGCGCCCCTGTTGCTGTGAGGCGGCATCCTACGCACTAGACGAGCGCGCGGTGAGAGCTCAATCGGCTCACTGTCTCATTCCTTCTGTATCTGCGTGCGGTTATACTGAGACTTGCGCTCTATGACAAACGCAACTGCTGGGAACGCACAAATTTCGTCTGCCTATGCGCCAGTCAGCCGTTTGAGCCAGTGGTGTGATCACTTGCTCGAGGCAGGCTGGCTGGCGGCGTTGATCGTCGTGCCGCTGTTTTTTAACATTTATTCCAGTCGCGTCTTCGAGCCGGACAAATTGACAACGCTGCGCTCCATTGCGCTCTTCATGGCGCTGGTGTGGTTGGTGAAGTGGTTGGAGGAGCGCGTGAACCCTCAGCGACAGCGCGCCATCACGTGGCGCACGCCGTTGGTGCTGCCGACATTGCTCACGGTGGTGATCTATATGGTCAGCACAGCGCTCTCTGTTGCGCCGCGCACCAGCCTGCTGGGGTCGTATCAGCGCTTGCAGGGCACCTACACAACGCTGGCATACATCGTGGTCTTTCTGACCATGCTGCAGAGCCTGCGCCGGCGCGAGCAATTGGAGCGCCTGATCACATTGGTTGTTCTGAACTCGCTGCCGATTTCGGTTTACGGCTTGCTTCAGCGTCTGCAGCTCGACCCGCTGCCCTGGGGCGGCGATACGACTGAGCGCGTTGCCAGCAACATGGGCAACTCGATCTTCGTAGCTGCTTACTTGGTGATGACGTTTTACCTCAACCTCTATCGCATCATCGAGCACTTGCTGGCGGTGCTGCGCAGTGAGCGCCCTGAGTGGCGCGACGTGCTGGCTGCAGCGCTTTACATCGCCATGGCGCTGTTCAACGCGGTAGTGGTGCTCATTCTGGCTGGCAGCCGCGGACCGCAACTGGGCTTTCTAGGCGGCATGTTGTTCTTTTTGTTGCTAGGTGTGCAGCTGGTGCGCCGTCGCCGCTTGCGCCTGGCGCTCACAGGCGCCTCAATTGCGATTGGTTTGATGGGCTTGGCGTTCCTCATCTTCCTTAATGTGACGCGGTCCGACCCATCCTTCGAGTGGCTGCGCCGCTTCCCGCTATTCGGTCGCCTGAGCACGGTGATGACCGTGAGCGAAGGCACAAACGCGGTGCGTGTGCTGATCTGGGAGGGCGCGGCAAAGCTGGTGTTGCCGCACGAGCCGATTCAGCAGCCCGATGGCACGCCAGACCCTTTTAACGCCATCCGTCCTCTGGTGGGCTACGGTCCAGAGTCCATGTATGTGGCATACAACCGCTTTTATCCGCCACGCCTGGCGTGGTTTGAGGCGCGCAACGCCTCGCCCGACCGCAGCCACAACGAGACCTGGGACTCGCTGGTCATCACGGGCTTGCTCGGCTTCCTGGTATACATGTTTCTCTTCGGCAGCGCGTTTTACTACGGCTTTCGATGGGTGGGCTTGATTGCGTCGCGCTTCGAGTCGCGGTTGTTCGTCGTCCTCTGGATCCTCGGCGCGGTGATCGGTGGTGGGGCGATGATCGCGCTGGGCAACATCGAGCTATTTGGCGTCGGCGTTGCTGCGGGCACAGTGCTGCTGGGGTTAACCATTTTCTTGTTCACCAGCGCTCTGCTCAACGCCCGTCGCCAGGACGAGACAGATGTGCCTGTGCCGTTGTCGCTGCGCGATCAGCTTTTGCTGATTGCCATCATCTCAACCATCGTTGCACATTTTGTGGAGATTCACACAGGCATCGCTATTGCCTCCACGCGCGTGCACTTCTGGGCATTGCTCGGCGTGATGGTGGCGGTGGGCAGCAGCAGAGTGCTCGACGCTGCAGCGCCTGCCCTTGCTGACACGTCAACGCCCGCCGGCGTCCCTGAACCAGCAGCGCGCCCTGCCGAGAAAGCCACTACCCGCCGCCAGCGCCGCGCTGCACAACAACAAGCCCTCGCTCAGCAGCGCCGCGTCACCAGCGGCGTGGGTGGATTGCCCGCCTGGTTCGGCGCAGCAGCCACATACGGCTTGTTTGTGGGCTTCATCTTGTCGGTGATGGCGTTCGACTTCACCAACAACGCCGATCGCCTCACGTCTGCTGGCGCCGTGTTCATCAACGCGATGACTTCTGTGCGTGGGCAACCCTCCTACGGTGTTCTCGCCATGTTTCTAGGAACGTTTGTGTTTGGCGTGATGTTGGCGCTACTGGACCTGCAACGCAGCCATGCCCTGAAGAGCGCGCAGCAGATAGCCGCCGCCGCAGGCTTGATCGCGGCGCTGGCGCTGGGGCTGTGGGTGACGTTCGGCACGTTCCTGGCAGGACGGTTGGTGGACTTCACCGCTGTCACGCAGAACACCATTGGCAACATCTTGAGCATCGCCGATCAGCTCGGCGCATTCCCCGCTTACCTCTACGTGCTGATCGCGACGGTCATGATCGCCAGCGCGTTCTTGCTGAGCCGTGCGCAACCATTCGCGTCATCGCGTGGCGCGTCCGTCAGTGGGGCACTGGGATTGGTGTTGGGCGCAGTGATGATACCCGTGCTGATCACCTACAGCAACTTGCAGCCCATCTCCGCTGATATTGTGTACAAGCAAGCTAGCTTCTGGGACCAGCAAGGAGCGCGCGAGTTGGCGCCTGGCAGCGGCATACAAGGCTGGGACCTCGCCATCGAGCATTACCGCCGCTCGATTGACCTGGCGCGCAACGAAGATTTCTACTACCTCTGGCTGGGCCGCGCGCTGCTGGAGAAAGCGAAGTCCACCACCACAACGGCTGTAGACCGCCGCATCCCTGACGACACGCCATTCACGCAAATCGTGGACGCCAGCTCCACAGTATGGGCGCGACCTACGCCTGATGCGCTGCCCTCCGCCACACTGAGCCGCGAGGACTTGCTCGCGGCGGCGCGCATCATCCTCACCGAGGCGCGCGTGATCAACCCACTCAACACAGACCACAGCGCCAACCTCGCCCGCATGTGGCGGCAGTCCGCAGAGATCACGGCTGATCCCGTGTTGCGTCAGCAGCGCTTCGAGAACTCCTCGCGCGAGTACGCCACTGCCACCCGCCTCAGCCCCAACAACGCAATGCTGTGGAACGAGTGGGCGTCGCTCTACCTCTACACCCTGCGCGACCTTGAGCAGGCGAAACAAAAGCTAGATCGCTCGCTCGCCCTCGATGAGCGCTACGACCAGACCTACATCTTGTTGGCGCAGTGGCACATGGAAAAGGCAAACACGCTTGACCGTCAAGCAAATGAGGACGCCTGGAAGGAGGAGATGCGCCAGGCAGTGCGCTTTTTAGAGAAGGGCGCCGAGCTAGCCTTTGACCCGATCGGCATCTATCAGGAAATGGCGCGCGTCGCCATTCAAGCTGGCGAGCTGGAGACCGCGATTCGTGCGTTCGAGGCGCTCGCAGCGCGCAACCCGAATGACTGGAACGTGCTGAGCAACCTGGCGCTGCTCTACCGCGACACACAAAACCCCGCCCGCGCCCTGGAATATGCGCAGAAAGCGCTTGCCGTCGCGCCGCCAGAAAACCAGGCAGCGCTGCGAGCGCTGATCACCCAACTATCCAGCACTCCCTGAAGATCAACATGTCTGGGTTAAAGCTGCGCGCGGGCGATGTCTGCCTTTGGCTGCTGAGCGACGGCGTCTCATACTGGGACGGCGGCGGCACGTTCGGGCTGGTGGGCAGAACCAAATGGGCGAAGCTGCTGCCTCCGGACGAACAGAACCTCGTCCCGCAAGACCTGCGCTGTGTCCTCATTGAAGCAGATGGTCGCCGCGTGTTGGTGGATTGCGGCGTGGGCAACAAGCCAAACGACCTGCTCGCCACCCAATACGACGTGCGCCGACCGCAGGGCACACTGCTTGACGACCTCCAACGGCTCAGCCTGACGCCAGAGGACATAGACCTGGTGATCCTGACCCACCTACACGGCGATCATGCGGGCTGGGCGACGCACACGGTGGGTGACCGCCTGGTGCCAACCTTCTCCCGCGCGCGCTACATCGTCCAACGCCAAGAGTTCGACGATGCGATGCACCCCAACGAGCGCACTCGCAACACCTATTTTGCGCACAACTTCGCGCCGCTCTGGGAGCATGGTGTGATGGTGATGCTCGACGGTGCCGCTCAGATCACGCCCTCAATTCGAGTTGTCCCGACCCCAGGTCACACCGCGGGTCATCAATCTGTGATCGTGCAGCCTCACGGCAGTGCGCCAGTCTTCCTCACAGGCGACCTCTCGCCCTACATGATCCACTTTTTGCGTTTGCCGTGGGTCACCGCCTACGACGTGTTGCCGATGCAGACGATTGACTCCAAGCGCCACTGGCAGCGTTGGGCGTTCGAGCACCATGCGGTCGTGATCAATTCGCATGATGTGCACATGCCGCTGGGTCGGTTGGTGCAGAACGAGAAAGGCTTCTTCTCCGCACAACCACTAGACGAAACAGGGTGATGCCTTCACACGCGCAAATGAAGACGATGCGACAACTCCTCGCGCGTGTGAGCGCGCGCCGACTTTCGCTCGCCGCCCTGGTGTGCGTCTCGCTCTGGCTGAGCGCGTGCGCGTCGCCTGGCGGACGATTGGTGCTCTGGCATAGCCTGGATGGACTGCGCGCGCGCGCGCTGGAGCAGCTTGTAGATCGCTGGAACGCGCAAGCCTGGCAGCGGGGGGCAGCCACGATTGTGATTGAACGTCGCTCTCCTGCGCAGCAACACGGGCGCCTGTCCGACTTACCCGATCCTGCGCTGCTGCCCGATCTAGCGCTGGTCTCGCCTTCACAGGCTGCGCTTTACCACGAGCGAGGCTTGCTCAGCGATCTGCGCCCGCTGGCGGACAGCGCCGATCCGAATATCGGCTGGAGCCTGGACGAGCGACGCGATCTGTTCCCCTTTGTGCTCAGCGCTGGGCGCGACCAGCGTGGCGCGCTGATCGGCGTGCCTCAAGGTGGCAAGCTGCGCCTGGCACTGGCGAATCTCAACGTGCTTTTGCAGGCAGACAGCATCGGTCCGTTCACCCTTGCACTGGACAGACTCTGTGATGAGGCGATCCAGCGCGGCGCGCAAGCTTGCTTCAGCACCGTTCTGGACGGTGTGGTTGTGGAGGAATGGTTGCGGACGAGAGGCGTAAGCAGCTTCGACCCATCCACAGGTTTGTTGCGCCTGGACGATCCAGAGGTGCTTACCAGGCTAGATTTGATGGCGCAGGATGTGGCATCAGCCAGGCTGGCGAGCGCGCTGTCTCTCGAGGCGCAGATCGATAATTTCATCTCAGGTCGTTATGCGGTGATGCTGCTCTGGAGCGACGAGCTTGATCTCGTGCTGGCGGCAAGTCGCCAGCGTGAAGATGTGCGGCTCGACGTCATCTCGCTGCAAACACCGGCTCGCCAGGCGGTCCTCTATCGCGCGCCGCTGTGGGTTGTGCCGCGCACCCCGCGCGCCCAAGAGCGCGAGGCATGGCAGTTCATTCGCTGGACGACCGAAGCAGACCAGGCGCGCTTCTGGTACGAACAAACTGGCGAGCTACCCGCGCGTTCTATCGAGATTCCCAGCAGCGATGGCGCAGCGAGCGCGTTGCGCACAAAGGTCATCACCCAAATTGCGCCCCTAGCTCAGCCCGAGCCGCTGCACCCCAACTGGCTTTGCGCTCAGAACGTGCTCGCAGCGTTAGTGCAACGACTGCTCGACCGCCAGCCACTGGATGTGTCGCTGCGCGTGGTGCGGGCGCAAGCCGCTCAACAGGGCTTCGGCGCGTGCGTGTCGCCGTAAGGGGCAGTTTTTCATCTCTGGGATACCTCCAGGGGCGCGCTTTCAGCGCCCGACGTATGGCAAGAACACGGTTGGCGTGACCAGCGTTGACGCAGCCGGCGCGATCACCGCGAACCAGCGGGCGAAAGCCGCATCACCGCGTCAGCGGAGGATGCCGTCGCGCCGTTGAGCAGCGTGAGCCTCACGCCCGTCGGTGTGCTGGTCATGTTGGCAGCCAGCACGATCATCCCGTTGGACTGGATGCGCGCCCCGCGCACACAATCTGCGCTGCTGCTATCGCCGAGAAACGACGCTGTGCTGAGCGCGTATGGCGCTAGACCTTGCGCCAATGTCAGATGGCTCGCCACGCCCGTCGCAAGCAACGCTGCGCTGACGATCACGTACTGCCATTTCTGCGCATGGCGCACAATTTTGCAGGCACTTCAAGCTAAACCTGCTATGGGCTGTTGCGGGAAACGCGCGGCATATAAATCCGTGCAGTTGCTGTCCGCTGCGTGAAGACGCTTCTCCCAAGCGTGCCAGCGTGAATGATGTTTGAGTTATGGGGGTTGATTGCCAGCGCTGAAACAAAACGACTGCCAGGTCCGTTCGTGACCGCGCTCCACGACGCGCCGCCGTTGGTGCTTCGGAACAGCCCACCGCCGTATGTCCCCGCGTAGATTGTGCTGGGCGTCTGCGGGTCAATCGCCAGAGCAGCGATGTCCAGATTGGTCAGACCTGTGTTGATCGCGCTCCATGATGCGCCGCTGTTGGTGCTCTTGAAGATGCCTCCCATCGTGCCAGCATAGACGATGCTTGGTGTTCCTGGATCAATCGCCAAATCAAAGGCGTTCAAATTGGTTAGCCCCGTGTTGACCGCGCTCCACGACGCGCCACCATTGGTGCTTTTGAAGATGCCTCCACCGTATGTGGCAGTGTATAACGTGAGCGGCGTTGTCGGGTGAATCGCAACGTCTCGGACAGTTGTATTTGTCAGCCCCGTGTTGATGGCACTCCAGGTCGCGCCACTGGTGGTGCTTTTGAAAATGCCACCATCCGTACCGGCGTAAACGACATTTGGCGAGGCGGGGTCGACCGCCACTGCTCTCACAGACGAATTGGTCAAGCCGCTGCTTGCGAGGCTCCAGCTTATGCCGCCATTGATGGTCTTGAAGACGTAGCTGTCCAAAGTTGCAGCATAGACGATTTGATTGGGATCAATCGCAAGGTCTGTGATCCTCAGATCCAAAACATTATTCCATGTCATGCCATTATCGGTGCTCTTGAAAACACCCTGCTCCCCCATACCAGCATATATCGTGCTTGTGACTACAGGATCGACCACGATGCTGGAAACAGCGTGAGCGACAAAATTGCTTGCCTGGCTCCAAGATGCGCCACCATTTGTGCTCCGAAACACACCCCTGCCCATCACGCCAGCGTAGAGCGTGCTGGGAGTGGTGTAGGGGTTCACTTTGATGGCGCGCACATGATTGCCAGGCAGACCGATATTCACCTGACTCCACGATGCACCGCCGTTGCTGCTCTTGAATACGCCGCCGTTTGTCGTGGAGGCGTAGACGGTACTGGGAGATGTGGCATCCACTTCTACCATGTAAACGCTTACGCTGCTGAAGCCTGTGTTGATTGCGCTCCAGGACGCGCCGCCGTTGGTGCTTCGAAACATGCCACTGCCAAAAGTGGCAGCGTAGAGCGTGCTCGGCGTTTGAGGATGAATAGCCAGATCATGCACGTTGAGATTGCCTAACCCAGTGTTGATTGCGCTCCATGACGCGCCGCCGTTGGTGCTTTTGAAAATGCCTCCGCCTCCTGTGGCGGCGTAGAGTGTGTCCGGCACAGTGGGGTCGATCGCTAGCGCATAGATATTCAGGTTGCTCAAGCCAGCATTAGCTGCAGACCACGACGCGCCGCCGTTGCTGCTCTTGAACACACCTGATCCACGTGTCCCCGCATAGAGGGTATCTGGTGTCACAGGATTTACTGCTAGCGAAGAGACATTTAGATTGCTCAGTCCGAGATTAACCGCACTCCAGGATGCGCCGCCATTAACGCTCTTGTAAATTCCATCCATAGTGCCTGCGTAGAGCGTGGCGGGTGCAACAAGACTGACTGCCAGTGCTTGTACCCTCATAGCCTCAAGAACGTTCAACCCGTTGTTGATTGGCTGCCAGCTCACGCCCCCATTGGTGCTTTTGAACACACCGCCACTCCACAAGCCTGCGTAAATTGTATGTGGCGCTGTTGGGTCAATCACGAAGTCATAAACGCTTCCACCCTGAGGACCGTTGCCAGACCAGAAAGTTGAGCTTGCCACAGCGCTAACAGCGAAGTCTTGCAGAGCCGTTTCAGCACTAGCAATCTCGGAAGCGATTTCTGGGGTGAGATTGTGGGCGTCGTGATTCTGAACGACCCTGTGTGTAGCGGATACTGCACCCGTCTGGTTCATCACAAACGCAAGCATCGTTGCGACAAGCAATGCTCGTAGTCTCGCTGGAATGTCTAGCATATTCAAGTTCTCCTTGTTGCTGCATCCACCGGCTGAGCGAAGGTAATGCTGCACTTGTAGTGTAACTGCTGTTGCCTAAGCCCGTGTTATGGCGTCGTTGTGTGTGTGTGGGCTGCTGAAGCGCTACTGCTCCCCCGCGCAAGTGACCATCGGAATTGGCTGCGCGGGCTGCGCTCGCCAGGGGTGCTGAAGCACAGCCTCAGCACCCCACATAGCTGTTACGGCTTGCGCACGATGGGTGCGAAGGCAAACGCCCAGTCGCCGCCATGCCAGAAGCCGCCGCCCAGGTCGTAGCTGCCACCCATGTGGCTGCGGGCGTCGGGCTGGCCGGCTGTGCCGCCCAGGGTGTAGCTGCCGCCGGCGGCGAAGGTGACCCCGCCGCCGTCGAAGGTGTTCCAGATCAGGTCATAGCCGCCGCCGCTTTGCGCCTGCGTCCAGGCGGCTGGCTGGCTCAACGCCAGCGCCAGTAGCGCAAGCGCAGACCAAAAGAATCCCAATGCGCATGAGACACCTCCGTTAGAAGCCGATCTCCACGGCTCGCACCAGCGCCACCCAGCGGCTGCCAGGGTGAGCATTGGTGACCTCAATGTTCAGAGTCCCACTACTACTTACCGAGATGTTCGGAGTACCGCTCACAGCGCCTATAGCTCGTATGTCAGGCGTGTTACACAAGATACTGCCGTTCGTCGCCATGCAGTGATAAAGGAGCGACACCGCATTGCTGCCGTCGGCGGCGCCAACAAGCTGGATTTCCAAGCCCATCACGCGGTTGTTGGGAATGGAGATGCTGGCTGAGCTGCCGTCCAGGTAGAGCGTGATAGTCACAGGGCTGGTAGTAGTGTTCTGACCACGCAAGACAAAGAAGGACACCTGGGCATCGCCGGGACTGGCAAACGACCCGCTGGCGTAGGCGAGCTGCCCGTAATCCGAGGCAACTGCATGGTAGCCCCCTGGCACGGTGGCGTAGTCGCCGCTGGCGGTGTTGACAGCGCCGCCGCCGACGGTGGCGTAGTCGCCGCTGGCGGTGTTGACAGCGCCGCCGCCGACGGTGGCGTAGTCGCCGCTGGCGGTGTTGCTCGCGCCGCCGCTGACGGTGGCATATTGGTTGCTGGCGGTGTTGCCGTAACCACCACCAGCGGTGGCGTATGTGCCGCTGGCGGTGATCTGACGTCCGCCGCTGATGGTGGCATAGTCGCCGCTGGCAGTGTTCCTCTCGCCGCCGCCGACGGTGGCGCGGCTGCCGCTGGCGGTGTTTTTGTCGCCGCCGCCGACGGTGGCGCGGCTGCCGCTGGCGGTGTTTTTGTCGCCGCCGCCGACGGTGGCATACCAGTTAGTGGCGGTGTTGAAAGTGCCGCCGCCGATGGTGGCGCGGCTGCCGCTGGCAGTGTTGCCCTCGCCGCCGCCGACGGTGGCGCGGCTGCCGCTGGCGGTGTTGACAGCGCCGCCGCCGACGGTGGCGTACGAGTTGCTGGCGGTGTTGTTGTAGCCGCCGCCGACGGTGGCGGAGCTGCCGCTGGCGGTGATTAAAGCGCCGCCGCCGACAGTGGCTGCGTAGTTGCTGGCGGTGTTGCCGATGCCGCCAGCGACGGTGGCGTAGCTAGCTGTCACGCGGTTGATGTAGCTGCTCTCTCCGCCGCCGCTGATGGTCCCGCCCACCACGGTGGGGCTGACCAAGTTGCCGAAGTAGCCGCCGATCACGTTGGCGCTGGTGGCGTTTTGCAGGGTGCGCATGCCTGGCAGCGCCAGCGCATACGGCGCGGGGGTGAGCTTCTGGCGCGGGGCGAGGGTGGTGTAGCTCCCGCTGCCGACTGGGCAGCGCACGGCGATTTGCAGGAAGCGCTCCTCGCCGTTGAACGCGCCGTCGCCGAAGTTAATCGTCGTGGTGAACAGACCAGCGTGCACGAACACGGGCGATGCGGTCACGGTGCTGCCGATCTGCGTCCCGCCGCTGGCGGCGTTCCACAGGCTGAACTGGAAGTCGCAGTTGCCGGTGTAGGGCGCGCCGCTGCTGCGCAGGCGGCCCTGGTAGGTGAAGGCGGTGCCGGCGAGTGCGGCGACGCTCTCCGCGCTGGCGGGGGAGAAGTGTTCGGCTGGGGGGATTTCTGGTGGTGCGACGGGTGGTTCTTGCTGGGCGCGGGCGGCGCTGGTGAGGGCGGCAGCGGCGATCAGGCTGGCTGCGACGCCCAACTGGATGAATATGCGGGCTGATTTCATGGCTGATAACCTCCTTATGTGGAATGCTGAAGCTACGCTTCAGCACTCTTACGGCTTGCGCGTGATCGGTGCGTAGGCGCGCCAAAAGGGCAGCTCCACCGCGCCCACGTCGCACGCGCCGTTTTGCGGGCGCGCCACGCCGCGCTGGTCGCTTGCCACGCAGCGCGCCGGCGGAATGCGGTTCAGCGCCAGGCTGTGCGGCAGGGGGCGATGGCTGGCTGCCAGCCCGCCGTTCATCTCCAGCGGGCGCAGCAGCGGCTGGGTGTTGGTCAGGTCGTTCGATGCGCCGAGCGGGCAACTGGCGTCGCTGCTCAGGTTGTCGTTCTGGCTGGTCAGCGTGGCCGAAGCGATCACGCAGTTCTGCGGGCTGTTGCCTGCCAGCAGCGTGGCGCGCAGGTGCGCAATTGCCCCGGATTGAAGCACCATCCCCGCGCCGACCGTGTGGCTGGCGATGGTGGTGTAGGTCAGGTAGCCGCTTCCGCCGATTAACGACAAACCGCCGCCGCTGACGTTCGCCTGGTTGGCGCTGAATGTGCTGTTCAGGATGCTGAACGTCGCGTTGCTCCACAGCCCCCCGCCGCTGTTGCTGGCAGTGTTGGAGGTGATGCCGCTCGCCTCGACGCGCAGCAGGCTGCCGGCGTGGGCAATGCCGCCGCCAACGTTCGCCTGGTTGCTGGTGATCCACGTCCCCAGCACAATCAGCGCAGCGCTGGCGCTGTTAGCGCCGCCGCCGCCGTTTTGCGCCGTGTTGTTGCACAGCACGGAGTCCTGCACGTACAGGCTGGCGCCGCTGCCTGCGTTGCTCACGCCGCCGCCGCTGGAGGATGCGCCAGTGGCGCGATTGTCGCAGATGACGGCGTTCACGATGCCGACATCGCCGGCGGATTCGTTTGCCACGCCGCCGCCTCGCTCTGTGGCCTGGTTGAAGCGCACCTCACTGCCCAGCAACAGCGCTTCGGGAACGGTGTTGTGCCATCCTCCGCCCCGGCGGGCGGTGTTGCTCAGGATTTCCCCGCCGTTGATCTCGGCTGTCGCCCCACTGGTGTACAGCCCCCCACCGGATGCAGAGGAGGTGGCGGTCACACTGTTGCCCATCACCAGAAGCTGATTGGCAACCAGAGACAGGGCACTATACACGCCCCCGCCCAGCGCGTTGTGCCCAGGCGCGCTCAGCGCGCTGAGGGTGTTGTCCACCAGGCTCACCTGTGTGAGCGTGGTGGGGCTGCGAGTGTTGATGCCGCCGCCGTGCGCTTCGTCGGCGGTCGCGTTGACGCGCTGCGCGGTGTTGTACGAGACCGAGCCGCCGAACACTTCCAGCGAACGACAATCGGCGCTACAGAAAATCCCGCCGCCGCCGCGCGCCACCGCCTCGCTGATGACGGCGGTGTTGCTCAGGATGCGCGTCCGGCTGATGACGGTGGCGCGGTCGCTGGCGATGCCGCCGCCGTCCCGCCCCTGCGCGGTGTTGCTGCGGATCACGCTGTCGTTGACGCGCAGCCCCGCGCCC
>FWWL01008575.1_pt1 | contig 13032 bp, 6 predicted proteins | sample 2228331 | NCBI WGS metagenome assembly FWWL01 (sample SAMEA103939775, study PRJEB20133) | metagenome | reverse complement strand
AGTCGTCATTCCGGGCAACAACCTCATACGTGGTCTGGGTGAATTCCTTCTCCACGGGTACGCCGTTTTCCATCACGACGTATTTTTGCAGCGTCTGAACTTCCCGATAAAGCGTGATCGTTGCGTCGAGAAGGCTCGAATTGTTAAGCCGCTCGGCCAGGACTTCGATGTCCACCAGCCCCCGTTCGTTCAGGTCGAACCGGTACATGTCGATGTCCATGTTGTCCGGTCGGAACATGTGGCGCCCGTGGATGATGTCGGCCACACCGGGGAAGACCGGCTCGAAGGTGCCGACGACGCTTTGGGCATCCTCAGAGCTGCCCATGATGACGAAGGGCTCGAGGTCGTAACTGTGGCCGTAACCCAGGAGGTGGCCGATTTCGTGCATGGCGACCTGGAACCATGCACCGCCAAATTCGCTGGCGCCCCAGTTCTCGGCATAGTCCATAACGGCCACACCCTCCTCGGCCACACCCCCCTCGGCCACTCCGAGGACCCCACCGGGCGCCGATTGCAGTCCCATCCGGGCCAAGTCGCCTGTGATGATGGCCAGGCCAGAGTTTTCCGTTTCGTAAAACTGAATGCCCAGGTAATGCCCGTAAATGTCGAAGATCTCCCGAGCACGTTGCTTTTGGGCCTCGGTAATGAGGTTCCAGCTCGCCTTCGGGAAGTAGTAAGGCAACGAAGGAATCTGGGTCGAGCCATCGGGGCTCGATTCCCCGGTCAAGTAGTGGTCTTCAATGAGGATACTGTCATAATCGGGCAAGTCCCGATGTCCGGGCTCATCGATGGCCCCTGGCCATTCGAGATTGTAGGCAATCGGTGTTACGATCGACCCGGAGATAATAACGCTTTGTCCAACCGTCCCGGTGCCAAAGCCGCCAACGATGGTCGCATTGTAGAAGGTGGACGCGGCATCGGGCCCTTCCGACATATTCCACGTTTGGATGGGCTGATAGGCGCTGCCAATGCGGAGGCGTGCTGCGCCTGTTCCGTAGTTTGCAAGATCTTGCGCAAAGACTAGCCGGACGAGATTCTTCACGGGATCGTACGTGACGGATGTCGGTGTCACGATCAGATCGTCGGTGGGGGTGAGTGTCTCTCGAGTGAAAACTAACTGATAGAACCGTGGGTCTTGGGCAGCATTTCGATCGAGTTTATCGTCGTTGAAATAGACCTCGATGACATTCCGCTCCTGATACAGGCTCTTGACCCGCAACGGACTATTCTGGCGATCAACCGAGACCTGGCTTCCTCGCAGCGTCACCACCGGGCCGTTGACCAGAACCGTCAGGTTTAACCCTTGACTTAAGATGGCCGCTCCAATCTTCTGGGCAATGACCGATGCGGAATCACCCGTTGCATATACGATGGGAACATTGCCCGCCCGTACGCCATTTCCCGTGTCGAACTCGAAAGTTACTTGGTAACTTCCATCGCCCACACGGAATGTCTGACCGTCGCTGATCTGGTTTCCCGCCGGGGCCGTGATCTCAAAATCGCCACGGTAAACAGGTTGCGGAACCACGGCCAAGACCTGAGGTCCGACATTGATGTCGAACTCCATGGTCAAGTCACGCCCCGTCTTGAGGTCAGGGTCATAGCGGAACGGCAAAGGCGGCGAGTCGAGATTCATCAACGGGTTGGCGCCCGTGCCTTTAATCACAAGACGATATTTGTCGTCCGGCAGGTTTTCGGCAAAACGGACGATAACCTCATTTGGCTTATCCCCAATCCCGATATACCCGATGGGGACAACAACCTCATTTCCTTCGGCAAAGGAATCATCGCCACCGGCTCTCACGAACTGGATGGCGCCGAGCGTCCGCGGGTCAAGGCGCTGCCCCTCGTTAAACCGCAGGATCAACTCGCGAGGAGCAACCAGCAGTTCGGCTCCCTCCTCGATCAGGCTCCCCTCGTTGGGGATCACGGCCACAAGGTCCGGCGGCGTTCCGGGAACCTGCTGCCCGTAAATGGTCAGCCGCCAAGAGTTGAGCCGTCCCACAATGCCACCCGATCGGTCCCGCACGATCAGCGTCCAATCTCCGCCCGATGTTTCACCCCAATTTCGGTTTGTCGTAAAGGTCCATTGAACGCCGGTGTCGAAGGGGTTGTGAATATGCGGCGTGGCGAGAACGGATTGAGTTCCCGAAGGCGAAACCAGAACGATTTCGAGATCGCCGGGGCTCAAATGTGAAATATCAACCGTCACCTCGGCCCATTCCACCCGGTTGATATCGGAGGCCATGCTGATTGTGCTGGAGATACCGACCGGGCTGTTATCCGGAATGACCTGGTTCACCTGGAAGACGCCCGAATCCAAGGCGATTTCCGGCAGGACGGGCTTCCAGTTCCTGGCTGCCTGCACGGCCGCCGCTGCGTCGATGGCTCCAAATCCGTACTTATGGTTGATGTGATATCCGGCGGCATTCGTTGTCCAATCGGGATCAGATGGATCAACCATGCGAGCCGTCTGCGCGAGAATATGTTGGACATCCCGGTATGTGAGATTCGGATTTGCCTGAAGCATCAAGGCAATCACACCGGAAGCGGCCGGCGCTGCAAAGGACGTTCCTCGAACGCCTGTGTAATCGCCCACGCCGAATCCGTTGGTGCCGGTCCAATCCGTTGTGATAATACCAGATCCGACATCATTGGGATCGGCCATTTCGCCGCCCGGCGCAACGACAAACAGACATGCCCCGGGCTCCGAGTAAAAGGCCTGCTGTCCGTTCTCGTTAAGTGCACCAACGGCTATGACGTAGCGGAGGTTCGCGAAACCGTCATAATTCGCGTTATCCAGCAGGTGCCCATCATTACCGGCAGCAAACACGTAGATGTTGCCCAAACCGTTTCGCCCGGTCGTGACGCCCTGTTGAATGGCGGCAAGCGTCAAAGGCCCGGGGCCGGCGAAGACCGAGAAGCCAATCTCGCTCGGCCCAACAGGCCCCCAACTGTTGTTATAAATGGAGATGACGTCTTGCCGGTGGGAAAGGGCCTGCGCCTCCTGGAGATCAGTCGTCGCGCCGAATACAAGGCGAATGGCCGCAATCTGGGCGTCGAACGCAACGCCCGCTACCCCTGTAGCATTGTTACCTGCGGCCGCGGCAGTTCCCGCCACAGAGGTGCCATGGCCGATATCGTTGGGAAGCTCATGTTGCGGATCGCTATCCCCCGCGTAATAGTCGTAGCTTAGATCCGACCTGTAGTTGGGAAGCAAATCCACATGTCCGGTATCAATACCGTCGTCAACCACCCCGATGATGACCCCATCGCCCTGATAGCCGTCCCAGACCGTGACCACATTGAGGTCTGCCCCTGGGACACCCCCGCTCTGTCCCGTGTTCAGCAGGTGCCACTGCTGAACAAACAGGGGATCGTTGGGGATCAAGCGCAGCGTTCGCTCTTGAGGAACAAGCGGGTAGAAATAGTTGACGAGTTGTGAACTTTGCAACCGTTGGATGGCCGTCTGCCAATTAACACTGCTCGAGAAACGGAAAACATAGGCGCCTTTGATCCCGGTCGGAGTGGATACGTATTCCGCCCCGAGGAGCGTTGCGACCTGGGACGGATTGATATCGTCTCCAATCCCTACGACCCAGTCCGTGGTGGACTGCAACTGGGCATCGCTATATCGATTGAGGTCGGCAGCCTGTTCGATCGCCCGCTGGAGCGTGTCCTGCCACACCCGATCCAAAGTGCTCGGACTGATGCTCAGGAGGACACGGTCTTCCATTCGCTCCACTCGGAGGTCCCGGGGGCGATGTGTCCTCGGCTTCTTTTCCGATTTCTTACGTGAACCCTTTGCGCTGCGACGATATTTGGAGGAGAAATCGCGCAAGGTGTCCCAAAGTCTCATCGTTGAATCTCCCTCGAGCAATGGATATTTGCGGCCGACAGCCGAATCAAAGACAATCCCTCGTTTAAGCCACAATCACGTATCTACCGATTAAAATTGGGAATCCTGCAAGATTCAACTCAAATCCTCCAGGTCTCCCATTTTCGCATTCGTTTGCCAATCACAAGCGATTGCCTAGCCCATCGTATCGTTTTAGGTGCCGGATCGCCGTAGTGGCGCACGCCCATCCGAGGCAGTTCAGCCGCCCAAACCGCGAGCATGCGCACTGTAAGCGCACAATCCAACACCGTTAGACGATCCCGCAACAATGTTAGTTCCGGAAAAACGAGCAAAACCGGTCGTGTAGGACATTGTGGGGTAGTTATATCACCCGTGGGACGGGTTTCGCGTGGGAGACGTCGATCGTGCAACGGGTTCGGATCCTTACGGCCGTCGGGAATAGAATCGCGCCGGGCCAGACAGATTCATTGGCTATGACGTCCGGCAAAGGTGGGCCGGCTTTACCGACGTTCCAATTCGATGAGCCCTTTCCCGGGGGCGAGCAGCACCACAGAGTTGAGTCTGTGCCGTGCCGTGGTTAAATTAAGCGATGTGGCGGAATGGTTCTGGATCGGTGGAATTTCGTTGACGTGGGATTGGGTCGTTTTAGAATAAATGAGAGGGACGACCCACCGGAAATGGATGGCTCGTCATGAAGACACAGATTTTGACGTGGGTCGGAGTGATTGTGTTTTTGCTCGTGTGCGGCGCGTTACTTTGGGCGGCGACCGAGCCGGGTTTCATAGGTCCCAGGGCAACTCAGCCGACGACGCAGACCCCGGGCTGGATCGTGACATCGGCGGTGAGTGACAACCGTCAACAGATTGTGATTGCAGATCCGATGCAGCAGTCGTTGGCGGTTTACCATGTGGACCTTGCGACAGGACGGATCGCCCTTAAGAGTGTTCGCCACGTACGCTTTGACCTGTTGATGAGCGAGTTTAACACGGATTCACCTTCTCCGCGGGAGTTGGAGGCCTTACTCAAGTCTCCTTGACGGTGCCGATGGCTGGGGAACGGCAGGGGGACACCGAACTGTTGTACTGAGGTGTGAAGCAATGGCCCAGAAATTTTACACAACCAAAGAAGCATCGGAACTGCTTGGGATCGCTCCGGCGGATTTGAACGCGATGCGGGAGCGGAACGAGATTCGTGGTTTTCGTGACGGCATGGACTGGAAGTTCCGTGCCGAGGACATCGAGGCCCTTCGTCTGAAATTGCGAGCCGATGCCACCCGCGGTGCCGCCCACCAGACGCCTTCCAGTGACGAGGATATTCTCCTCCTTGACGACGATTTGAAGCCTGGGGAACTGGGAACGAGCGGTTCGGGAACGGTGGTTGGTGGGCTTTCGGGCATCGATGCCGGTAAGAGCGATGTCAAGGTAGCGGGAAGTGATGTCAATTTGGCAGGAAGCGGCGTGGGGATTGCGGGTAAGCCAGAAGAGCCCTCTTCCGGTGTTTCCCCCTTTGACGAATTAGAACCGTTGGAGACACCCCCTGAGACGGGACAATCCCCCGTGGGTGCTGCTTCGGACTCAGCCGTCAATCTGGCCGGGGAAGGGCTGGAGGACGATGACGTCGTTATCGGCGGGAGCGGGAGCGGTAGCGATATCACGCTGGGCAGCGATAGCGGCATCTCGCTAATGGATACGAACGACAGTGGGATTTCTCTGGAGGGCGAGTTGGAGCTGGTCCCCGCGGACGAATCGCTCGAGCTGGATGAAGACGATATGCTGACCTTGGCAGAGGGGGCCGACACCGAAGCGCCGACGCAACTGCGGACCGACGAAGAGTTTATGCTAACTCCCTTTGAGGAGGCTGAAAGTGAAGAAACGGAAAGTGGTTCTCAAGTCATCGCACTCGATACAGAACCGGCAACAGGCTCCTCGCCCGGCATGGCGGAACTCTTGGGGGCGGAAGCGGCAGCACCTTTGGGTGTAGCGCCTACAATTCCCGGCGCGGCCGCTCCCGGGGTGGGTGCGTTTCCCGGTCCGGTGCCGGGGGTGGCCCCCGTGATGGAGCCGAGCATGGTGGTGCCGATGGGCGAGGCCCCCTGGGGGACGCTGTGGAACACCATGCTGATCGTGTGCACCGTGTTGCTTGCCCTTTGCGGGATGATGTGCTTCGACCTGGTCCGCAATATGTGGAGTTGGAATGGTCCGTTCTCTTTGAACAGCACGATTATGGACGCCATTCTCAGTGTATTGCCGAAGTAACCGGCCGCACGTGCGTGTGGTCCTCGTCGGGTAAAGCAAACGCACCGTTTCGACGGTGCGTTTTTTTGTGCGTTGAGTGTGATAATCGACCTCCTTGAGGGTGCGTCGAAACGGTGTCTGGTCTTTTTCTTGCCGTTAGCTCTATAATCAGGTAAGCTCGTTGGCAGTTTGTGCAGCGGCTGAGCGTGTGAGTTGCGTGGGGACGTGGCGATAAGACCTGTCAAAGTTCTTCAAGGCCTCGCAACTTTCGGTGATCTTCCTGGGGGCAGGTTTTTCCTGACTGTGTGGACCGGTCTGGCCTGCGGTATGTGGAGAGAACGCCGCAACGAGAAGAGATTTACTAAGCCATTTCATTTTCATCTTTGACTCGAGTAGCTCGGCATGTCTCGTGTGCGTCTGCGACGACCTGAACACCCCCTTCCACTTAAGTGTTTGCTTGCCGCTGTGGAGTTTCTCGCCTCACTTCGTCTGGCCGTTACGCTATTGACGTTGCTGATTCTCGTTTTGGCCGTTGCCACGTTCATTGAAACGAGCTATGGCGCTTCTGCCGCTAGGTTCGCAGTGTATCGCGCGTGGTGGTTCACGCTCCTTGGCGGACTATTGGCGATCAATGTCCTTTTTGCCGCAATTGTGAGGTTTCCCTGGAAACGGCATCAGACGGGTTTCGTCATCACCCATGCGGGGATTATCGTCCTGCTGGTCGGTGCGTTTTGGACCGCTCGGGAGGGAATCGACGCCCAGCTTTCGATTTATGAGGGCATGATTGGCCACATCGCTTTTCGGGATACAGTTCATTTCGAGATCGACATTAGTAAGAAACCCCAAGCCGTGAACGAGGATGTCCCGTCCACCGACTTGGTCGAACATCCCACCAATTCGAGGCCTTCCGAGAGAGGGATACTGCGGGTAACGGTGCCGTTCCGGAGTGGTCCTTTTAGCTGGTGTGATTATTCGTCCGGTTTGCGATACTTACTGTGGTCACCCCCGGGACGATTGCCCGTCTTACCGTGGCAACTGGCCTTCCGGGACCAAGGAGTTGTGTTTGCAGAGGGTGACCTATCACTGGAGGTCTTGGACTATTACGCCGACTCGCGGCGTGTGAGGGGCGGTTACCTGGCCGGTTACATCAAATCGAAAACCGCGACCTCGACTCAGAGCACGTGGTCTCGGCCCTGGGAGCCCATTGAATTAGACCTGCGGTCGAGACGTACGGAAACCGGTGAAACGGCGGCAATCGGTTCGCGGGTGACCCTAAGCGATGGCGTCCGTGTCGTGTTGATGGCCGCACGCTCTCAGGCCGAGCTTGATGGTTTCTTGTTAGGAACGCCCGTCGAACCCCTTGACGACGAGGGGCAAGTGGTCCTGGTCCACAATCGAATTCGGTATGTCCTACCCGTGCGGGAGTTGCAAGCGGGAACGGGTGACATTTCCTTGGAAGGTTCAGGTTTGCGGATCACGGAGTTCGAGAAGGATCTCCCCCTTCAGGCTGTCCAACTGAGGCTGAAAAACGCCCAGGGGATCGAAGATGAAATCATCCTTTTTGCCGATCTCCCCGAGTTTAATCGACAAAGCCAAAAGTTGGCCGTGGCCGGGGCATATTGGGTCAATTTTCCCAGCCTTGCTTCGCAGGTGGAAAAGGCGGAGCGTCTCCATCCGCGGGCAACCTCAGGAGCGATACGGCCACGGGTGGACCTCTGTCAAGGCCCCGGCGGCAAGTTGTATTACCGAGTATGGCAGTCGCCTCGAGTCTTGAAAACAGGAGAGGTGGGCCTTGAGGGCCGAGTATCGACCCTGCTCGCGGGCGATCATTTAAACCTTCGTCTGGTGGTGAACACACTTGTTCCCTGGGATCCGGAGCATCCGGATGCGGAGACGGTTGTTCCTTTGCCGTTTCGTAAAAATGCACGTGTGACCCAACCGCGGGTCAAGGTGCGGTTATCTGCCGGGGGGAAGACGCTCGAGACCTGGTTGGCCGTTATCCCAAGGGGGGCCGACCGACCCATTGATGCCGAAGAGGTTGCCACGGTTGCCGGCAAAACCGAGCAGATGCGTGTGACTGTCAAATACGATACGGTCGATGTGGGCTTTCGGCTGAAGCTTATAGAGTTTCAGCGGAAGCTTGATCCGGGTACCAATCAGCCATCGTATTATGCCAGTTTGGTTGATCTCTATGTACCAGAGCGGATCGCCAAGGAACGGGGTTTCGATAATCCCCAATCGAAGGATCACATAGTCATCGACCCCAGCGATGGTGAACCGTTGCAGTTGGTGCATCCCGGAATCTTGATCACGTTGAATCATCCGGCCAACATCGTGGACCCAATTACGGGACGGAGTTACCGCCTCTATCAGGAGAGTTTCGGCGGGCCGTTTCGCCCTGGTGATCCGATCTACGAGCAAGTCGTGGGCACAGAAAAAGGGCCGCCGGAGCTTTACGCCTCGACATTGAGCGTTAACTACGACCCAGGGCGTGGGCTGAAGTATGCCGGGTCGCTACTCATCGTCGGTGGCATTGTGCTGATGTACTTGATGAGGGCTTACATCTTTCGTCCGCGGGCAAGACAACCGGTTAGAGAAGAAAGAACCGAGCATGTTTCGGCTGCAGGGGCGATAATCGGGTAATTTCGTCTGGGGCAAATTGTAGAGCTAGATAGGCCAGAGGGTGAAAAACCGATTCATTGATGATGATGGAAATGCGCAAGCTATTACTCGGGGTTCGCCAATCCGTCCGGACTGTCACCTTGGTTTGGTTGGCCGCGGTCGTGGTCGGGATGTCGGCAATGGCTGTGGCGGAGGATCGACCCATCGACTGGTCCTCGTGGAAGCGACTTCCTCTTTTTGAAGATGGTCGCATTAAGCCGCTTGATACCTTTGCGCGGCGTATTGTGGAAAAACTGACCGGCAGGCAACAACCGACGCTCGGCCCTCCGCTGAGAGCCGATGGGCAATTGGAGAAGCAACATCCGCTCTTTCCGGATGGTCTTCCCCGACAATGGCCGGCGGCGGAATTGCTTTTCAGTTGGCTGGCTGAATCAGAGAAGTGGGAAGACGTGCCTTTTCTACAAGCCAGTCACCAAGACTTGCGTGAGCGGCTCCTCAAAGTGCCGTTGGTGGATGCTGCCGGACAACGTTTGAAGTATGTTTCGCCACGGGACGTGGAGAACTCCACGGAGTTCGAAGCCTACCTCCGTGACCTCAGCCAGCGACGAAGGGAAGTTGAGTCCCGAGGACAACGCTTCCGCATGAGTGGCTTGGATCTCCACGCGGCGCGGCTGTGGGATGCATACGCGACATTTCGCCTGCTAACATATCAGCCCCGGCCCGACGCACGTCCCTGGTTTCCCCCTAACGTCAAGGTGAGTCATCCGGTTCCGCGCCGTTTGGAATCGCTTATCCAATCGTGGACGGAGATTGAACCGCAACTTCAAGAACGTACGGATTCGGGGGTACTTTCGTCCGGTGGGGTGGAAGCCTCCCGGCCAGGTGACCAAGCGGAATCGCCTTCTGACCGCCAGGATAGGAAGCAGGAACACCTCGTCGTTCGGGTGAGGGCAGAGTTTGCGCGGCTTATCCGTGCCGTCGAGTCCGAGGAGATCACAATCGCGGAATTGGATGAGACTCTCACGCGGTTACAACCACTGCTCCGCGAAATTGCCATGGAGGTGGAATCCTTTCAGAATCGAGCTTTTTCGGTCGAGGCACCTGACGCGGCCAGGCAACTGCGCCCGGATGATCCTGGCAGCAATATTCGCCGCTTGGCAGAAAAGTCGCGGCGGTTGGCGGAGGAGGTGGAGGTTTGCGTGCCGATGCTCTACGATACCGGCGTTGCCCCCCACGTGTTACCGGCGATGATCCCCGCCTGTCTCAATTCGAGGGGAAGCGGTAACGAGCCGGTGGCCCCGTGGTTGAGTCTTGGGGCCGTCCTCTATGGTTCAAAAAATGTACTTCGAGGATACGACATCGACGAAATCAACCAGGTCCGCAACTTTTTCCAGAAGGCTAGCGCGGCATATGCCGATCGTGGATTGCAGGATCGAGCGGCCCACGTAGAAGAAAATCTCAACCAGTTCGCCGCGGCGTTGGCCAAATTAGGACAATCCATTGAAGCGGAGCGAAAACGCCTGCCGGTGGATGAGTCTCATCGCGAACTGCTGGCCTTGACTGCCTATCCGTCCACAGGATTTACCGATCGAGAGGTGTTTTATAACGAGTTTGATCCTTTTCGCTGGTCTTGGATCACCAACCTTTTAGCGTTTGGCATATTGCTACTTGGGGTGGGACGCCTCCGTCAGCCTTTTTTGTGGATTGGCGTGGTTGTTCTTGTTACAGCGCAACTGGTGACGATCTACGGGTTTGGCCTTCGCGTGGCCATTTCCGGCTGGGCACCAGTGACCAATATGTTTGAGTCGGTGGTGTTCACGTCGCTGGTTATCGGGCTCCTCGGTGTGTGGTTTGTCATCCAGCCGTTGGTGAGCAGAGGGATTCGCCAAGGCTGGGAGTGGGCGTCTTTGCCCCATGAGCCCCTGACCGGGAAAGGTGAAGCAAGGACCTGGCAAGACAAGGGGACCTTTGTCAACGTGGTTCGCTGGGTTGCCATCCTCGCACGACTGGTTTTAAGTGTGCTCCTGTTTTATTATCTCGCCGTCGTCCCCTACGATGTGGGCAAGAGTCGGGCCGTGTTCGATCTGGTCCCGGAGATCACGCGGTCCTTGGGCAGTCCAACTTTTGTTTCCATCATGATGAACCTCTTGGGGTGGTTGGTGGGAATGTGCGTTCTGCTGTCGATCGTGTGGCTCGTTCCTCGTTTTGTCGTAGGAATAATTTTGGCGGTTCTCTGGACTATTCCGGCGGATGTGAAGGCCACAGAATTGCGACCGCGGCTCAACCAAGCGGTGCTCCGACGGCCGTTTGCCGTGGCAGCCGCGGGATTGGCCTTTTTGGCGGCAGTCGTTGCCTACTATACCCCTGTGTGGGACAAGGGGATCGAGCCCCTCCAACCAGTCCTCCGCGATCGGCTATGGCTTTTCGCCCATGTTTTGACGGTTACGGCGGGATATGGTGCCGGGTTACTCGCGTGGGGATTGGGAAACATCTCATTGCTTTATTTCCTCTTTGGACGTTACCCAGCCGTGCCCCGAGGCGAGATCACTGTACACGGTGAGGCCCATCGGTCGGCGGACGGAAGTGGGCGCGATGATGGGTTGGTGATTTCACCACCGGAGTCGTGCTTTGCCCTGGCAACCTACATGTACAAGGCCATTCAACTTGCCGTGATCCTTCTCACGGCTGGAACGATCTTAGGGGGAGTCTGGGCCGATCGGGCGTGGGGCCGATTTTGGGGATGGGACCCCAAAGAAGTTTGGGCACTTATTTCAATTCTCGTCTATATGGCCCTGTTACACGGGCGGTACATCGGCTGGGTGAATACCTTCGGTTTGGCGGCGGGATCGGTCTTTGGCATGATTTCCGTCGTCTGGGCATGGTATGGCACAAACTATCTTATGCCCGCTGGCCTACACGCCTATGCCGGTGAAGGTGGTGGAGGTGGATTGTACGTTGTGGGGGCCTTCACCGGCAACTTGCTCCTTGTCGGCCTTGCCTGGATGCGGTATCGCGTAGAAATGGTGAAGGGACAAGCAGCCGTGGCCGCTCAAACAAACACCCAACCCCAAAGTAGCGAGGGTCAATCTGGCAAAGCCAATGTTGCACCAACCTCCGTCTCGGAACGGTAGCCACAATGTATGCTTTGTTTGGCCGGGTATTGCTTCGGGTGGGACAAGTATCGCCTGGGTGATCTCGATCACATTCTTCCATCGGTGGACGATAACTCCAGAGCCGGCAAGGGACCTACCGAGGTCTGACGCTTACTCACTTTCTGCAACAATGGTCCACGATTCAGTGGTTTTGCATAACCTCATGGTGAATCACAAACTTGCGGTTGGTGGGGCGAAATCCATCGTCTGCCTTGGAGGGCCACGCGCCGTCGTGGCCGTGAACGACCATGGATTATCAATCGGCACGTTGCCGGACGTGCCGGGGCGCGTCCCTCCAGAGATTTGGTGGAACACAGTACGCAAAAAAGTGGGCCGCCACCACAGATTGCCCGTGCCAGCTTGGTGAGAACGAGAATCAACTTAGTGGCCAGGCGCTGTCGTGGTTGTGTCGGAGTGCAAAAAACTGGGCAAACTCCAACCACCGAAACAGACGCCTCGGTATCATCTTTTCGGAGAACCGAGTAGGGATTCGACGGGGACGCATGGCATTAAAAACCGCACCAGGGTCTGTCGCCACCGATGTTCAGAAGATAGCTCTTTCTGAGGGGACATTAAATGGTCCAAGACTTGGCCCCATGGGACCCGCCTGCCAAGCGTTTCTTCTGAGATGGTAACAGCCCAACCCGCTGCCGATTCCAGCAAAACCCAACTGGGTTCGTAGCCATCCGGTGGGACGAGTTTCACACCCGTTTCATCGCAATCAAGCCTCAGGGCCAGACGTTGAAAGGGGACGTCGTTCTCTTGCACTAGCCCGGCAAACGGGGCGATCTCTCCAAACGGATGGTCACCTTGTTGATCTGCCGCTATTACCGGAACCTCATTCGGTGATTTGGAGGGGACAGTCTCACCAGGATTAAGCAATCCTAGGAAACGATCTAACCCGCCTGGTTGTATGACAGAAGACGGGTTCCCCTCAAATGCCTGCACTGAAGTGTGGAAGGAATTATGAAGGAACGTGAGAAAGGGACGTTTGATTTTCCCTGGGCCGGCGCGTAGGGCAATATCGGCCGACGTGAGTTGTCCGTTGACGAAGACGACTTTTTTCAGCACGATCGAACCCTCCGCATCCAGCCAATCCAGCAGGGATGGGAACGACCGCATAACTTCTTCTCGCGTCCAAAGAAGTCTTACGGTAACGGTTGAC
>FWWL01008572.1_pt1 | contig 13034 bp, 13 predicted proteins | sample 2228331 | NCBI WGS metagenome assembly FWWL01 (sample SAMEA103939775, study PRJEB20133) | metagenome | reverse complement strand
AAAGTAAACGGCCGTGAAATCTCTCCAATGTGGATAATGCATTTCCCTTCCGATCTGCCATGATCGTGACGACTTCATCATCATAGGTCATGAAGCTTATCCCTTCGTCAGACAACAAGCTCAACCTGTCCTGTGTTGTTTGAAGCTGAAGGGTCCTCGCCGATTGTGCAACATTATCACCTGAATCAATACAGTCCTGCTTCCAAACAGATAAAACAAGCGGTTCCTTAAGCCAGTCCGGCATCCAAGGCAGCAAATCAACTACCCCGCTTAGCATTTTTTTTAACCTGTCTTCCAGCTCATTCAGTTTAGCCTTTTCCGCTTCCTTTATGTATAACCCAGTATCATGGGCCCGTGCCGCTGTTTCATCTAATTGACTCCATCGTTGGCTTTAATAAATAATCCACAACGACTCCGAGCTTGACAGCTTCTCTCGCAAATTCAAAATCACTGTAGCTGCTAATTAGAATCACCTTAATATTTGGAAACAACCGGCTCACCTGTCTGGTTAATTCGAGTCCACCCATTAGGGGCATCTTTATGTCAGTTATTAATATATTAATTTCCTGCTCTTTAACTAATTGAAGTGCGGCTTCGCCATTGGCTGATTCACCAGCAAGATCAAACCCCTCTTCTTCCCAAAGTACACACGATGAAATTCCGAGACGGATCATCGGCTCATCATCCACAATTAATACTTTATACGTCATCACACCGCCCCCTCATTCTCTTATTCTGTTCCATCTATCATGGCAAGTAAAGAGTTAAATACCGAAGCGGAATAATCATGAAAATACCATACCAAAGCGGAAAAAAAGAGACTAAAAGAGGATTTATTAATCTAAATAATAGGCGAGGCTCTGCAGCTCAGTAGTAAAATCCGCGTGATGAACCCGGATATCATTAGGAACCTTAATATTCATTGGTGCGAAATTTAAGATCGCCTCGATTCCAGCCTCGACAAATCTATTCGCCACATTCTGCGCTTCATGAGAAGGAACCGTAATAATGCCGATGCGGATCATCTTCCGGTGTACCGTTTCAACCAGCTCATTCATTGGTTGTACGGAAAGATTGTTAATTTCTTTGCCTATCTTGCTTGGGGAATCGTCAAAAACGGCAGTGATCTTCATCTTGTCCATAAGATAAGTATTATAATTGCATAAAGCGTGACCCAAGTTTCCTGCCCCCACCAAGGCGACATTGATAAATTGGTCTAATTTGAGGATTTGTTTGATCTTCTCAATCAGGTAAGGCACATCATACCCTATACCTTTCTTGCCAAAGTCCCCGAAGTAAGCCAGATCCTTACGAATTTGAGCCGGATTCAGATCCAGCCTCTGACCCAAGTCCTGTGAGGATACCGTTTGAACATTCTTCATGGTAAGCTCATTTAAGAACCTAAGATAAACAGGGAGCCTTCTGATCACCGCTTGTGAGATGTTAGGTATTTTACTCATCCCGTTTCTTCCTCCTCCACATTATCCATCCAATCCCGAATCCGGGGTACCATCTGCTCTGTAGCCATATGTTCAATCTTCGGCCCCGGTAAAGAATAAATAAAGAATTTTCCATAACGGGTGTCAATCACCCGGGTATCATAAATAATAACGATTCCTTTGTCGCTCGCTGTTCGAACCAGCCTGCCAAAGCCTTGTTTAAAACGGATCACTGCTTGAGGTAAAGACAGCGACATAAACGGGTTCTTCTTCTGTTTGGTGATCATCTCGCACTTAGCTTCTATCAGGGGATGGGTCGGCGGATGAAACGGCAGCCTGACAATGGCAAGGCAGCTTAATGCCTCACCTGGTATATCAATCCCCTCCCAGAAGCTGCTTGTACCCAGAAGAACGGTGCCCTTGCCTTCCTTGAACATTCGGGTTAGCTTGCTTCGGTTGTTGCTGTCAATCCCTTGACCAAGCACCTGAATCCCTTGACTGGATAATTGGGCCGTAAGTCCTTCATGCGTTAGCTTCAGCATACGGTAGGAAGTAAACAAGACGAGCATGTTGCCCTTGGTTTGAATAGCCACGTCCCTAAGTGATTCTATGAGCTTCTCTATAAAGAAAGTATCTCCGTTGCCCTTGACTGTCGGGAAATCTCTTGGAATACACACCAAAGCCTGTTTTCTGTAATTAAATGCGGGAGGCAGCTTAACTGTCTTTAACTTGCCCAATTGCTGCGAAGGCTCCAAACCCAACTGTTCACATGTGTATTGAAAGGACTGATCCACTGAGAGGGTTGCTGAAGTCATTACTACGCTTTCTTTGACATCAAAAAAATGGTGCTGCAGCATAGGGCTGACATCTAAAGGGACACACATCAACTGCAGCGACTTATTTTTATAATAAGAACCCGCTTCCAGCCAATAAACCACATTCTCATCGGACATTTTCATAAAATACCGCAGATCATCACGCGTACGGTACACATCTTTTACGGCTCCGCTTAAATCGGTTATGACACTTTGCAGATCGAACTCCTCTTGGTCTTCCTTGATGTCCAGTATGAGTTTATCGAGTTTTTTCAAGATGCCTGTCAACTCAACATAAATATTATCTTCTACAACATTGAGAGTCTCCCAGTAGGCGGGGAGCATGTCAGTTTTAAGTCGCAGCACATATTGATTGGTTTCATTCTGGGTGCTTTCATTGCGGTCTGTAAGTAAGGCATACAACTGCTCCGTCAGCCGGTCCCATTCTTCTCTAACGGCTATAAGTTTAGGATAAACCAAATCTATCACTTTGCACCATTCCGCTGCGGACTCGTTGCCTTCATGTTTCTGCAACCGAAGACGCAGGGTAGGCAGGAAGCCGATTTTGCTGTCTTTATAGAGACGAAAAAGATGATTCATGAAAGAGGAGTATCGCAGATCCAGCCCCAAATGCTTGGAGGCCACCTCATCAAAATGATGGGCTTCATCAATAACCAGATGCTCATATGCCGGCAGCAAACGGTTTTCAGCCTTAACATCCATGAATAACAAGGAGTGGTTCGTTATCACAATATCAGCCACATTGGCTTCATGTTTAGCTCGATGGTAAAAGCACTTTTTAAACCATGGGCAAGCCCGGTTCAAACAAGAATCCGTATCACTTTCTACTGTCCTCCAGAAGTCCTTGCTCTTATTGGCGAAATAAAGCTCTTCCTCGTCCCCATGTTTCGTTTCACCAAGCCAAACGACCATCTGGGCAGCGGCAGTGGCATTGTCTTTGGCATCTTCATAATCCTTGCCATTGATCTTCTGTTCAAATTTGCGCAGGCATAAATAATGATTCCTGCCCTTTAATACCGAAGCGCGAAAAGGAACGGGAAAAATCTCCTGAAGCAGAGGGATATCCCTCTGCCTGATTTGTTCCTGCAAATTGATCGTATGGGTGCTGACTACCACTTTCTTCTCATGAAGCAACCCATAGAATATGGATGGGATCAAATACCCGAGTGATTTTCCCGTACCTGTTCCTGCTTCGATCATTAGATGCTTGTTCTTGTCATAACTGGCATACACTTCTTCAATCATTTGTTCCTGGGCTGACCGTTCCTCATAATCGACAAATTTCTGCTGAAGCTGCTGTTTAATGAGTCCATAGAACTCCATGAATTTGGCATCTAAAGCGGAGGACTCCGGTGCTTCCAATTGAGTTGGCTGTTCTTCAGCCCAGTCATTCACGTTAATGGCAAACTGCCGGAAATATTTCCCGTTGTCCAGATCCAGCGGGGTTGTTAATTCTTTCCGAATACGCATTTCATTGATAAACCACCCCAGATCATAAACATCCGTTACGCTGGCATCCAGTATGTGTGACAACCTTTGGATAGTTAATAAGGGTAAACTTTGCAATCGGCTTAAGCATTGAAGCCAAATCTGTGCCGTGACCTCGGCGTCACTGTCTGCCTGGTGGGGACGTTCATGCTCTATTCCCAACGCTGAACAAGCCATACTTAATTGAAGACTGGGTATACCCGGATACAATATCCTTAAGGCATCCAATGTATCTAAAATTCTTCCATTAAAGGGCAAGTAATTATGTTTCACCAGTGCCCGCTGAAGAAAAGCTAAGTCGAATGAGACACTATGCGCGACCAATACACAGTCCGTCAACATAGATTGAAATTGGCTTACCGCCATATCCAAGGTAGGGGCGTCTGCTACCGTTTCATTGTTGATTCCTGTCAACTGTATGATGACCGGTGGAATGACCATATTAGGATTAACATAACTGCTGTATCTTTCTATAATTTCATTATCATGTATAATGACAATACCTATTTGTATAATTTCATCATGAGCCTGCGCCCCTGTCGTTTCAAAATCCAAAACAGCGAATTTCATTGATTTGTACATCCCTTCACATTGCTCCGTATGCCTTTATTTACTTTACCATACCAGACAATACTTAGAAAAGGGAACAGCCTCAAAGTCGGCTGCAACTTTTAATTTAACCCGCCCCATTGCTCTGGAATCACTCTTTGGATATGATTATAAGCCAAGGTAAAATCACCGTTCTGCAGATAGCCTAGGGACAAGTATAATTCGGCTAGAATAAAGTCAGGATGCTGCGAAACGACTTGTTGAAATTGATTTATGGCATGATCATACATATTCAGTTGAAAGTAACCATGGCCTTTGAGGAACGCCTCTGATCCGGAAGCATCTTGTTCATTCAGCAGAAATTCGATGATAAAAGGGGACTCATCCTTCAATACCGAAGTTGAATCATTCCATTGATCTAACTTCTCCTCGAAAAGAAGCCATTCTTCGATAAAAGTATTACTCATTGCTTTAAGCTGCTTGACATTCTCAATCAAATCTTGTTTCTTCGATTCGGCTGCTGTTGGATAATGTTCAATAATGACGTCCAAAGCTTCATTCATTGTGGCAAATAAATGTTTGAACATAAAATACACCCGCCTTGAAGTTTGAGTAACCTCATTCTTTGTTTAGGCCGATCATTTCATACTTCAATCCATTGATTACAATGTAGTGGAATGGAATTCCTTAATAGTGTTAATTACTTTATTATTAGCATCCAATACAACGACGGTGGGTTCGTATATTTTGGCTTCCTCATTGGTCATCATGGCATAGGAGATCACGATGATTGTATCTCCAGGCTGTACCAGACGGGCTGCTGCTCCGTTAAGACACATCACGCCAGTGCCGCGGTCTCCTGCAATAACATAGGTCTCAAATCGGGCTCCATTATTATTATCTACAATTTGTACTTTTTCATTAGGAAACAAATCAGCCAGTTCCATCAAGTTTTCATCGATGGTGATGCTTCCCACATAATTAAGATTAGCTTCCGTTACCGTAGCTCTGTGAATTTTCGATTTCATCATGGTTCTAAACATACATTTCTCCTCCTTCAAAGGTAAGGATACAATTATCAATTAGTCGGGTCTTGCCAAACTTTACTGCCAAAGCAATAATTATGTTGGATTGGGATTCACTTATTAGATCCGTTTCACAAATGGATATAAATGCAGGATAAGTTAAAATTTCAACATAATCGATTCTGGCCAACGGTGTGTCTGATATCGATTGAATTACCTGTTTTTGAAGTTTACCATAGGTCATTCCACGTTCGTTGGCCCATTCCTTGGCCAGCTTCAGAACTGTGCTTAAGATAACTGCTTGTTCTCTCTCAGGTGGGCTTAAATAAACATTTCTGGAACTCATGGCCAAACCGTCAGGTTCTCGAATAATGGGACATGCCATGATCTTCGTTGTCATATTAAAGTCCTGCACGATTTGCTGAACTACGCCTACCTGCTGTGCATCCTTCAAACCGAAATAGGCGTAATCCGGCTGAACGATGTTAAACAGCTTTAGAACAACAGTGGCTACCCCGTCAAAGTGACCGGGTCGGGATGCCCCGCAAAGATGTGAAGTGATTTGGGAAACCTTGATCATTGAATTTAACGGATAGTAGGGGTACATTTCGCTAACCTCAGGCATAAATAGAAAATCTACACCGGCCTCCAAAGCTAACGCTAAATCCTTCTGCTGGTTCCTTGGGTACTTGGCAAAATCTTCATTGGGTCCAAATTGCAATGGATTGACAAAGATACTCAACACCACAACTCTGCATTGTCTTTTTGCCGCTTCGATTAAACTAATATGCCCCATATGGAGATATCCCATCGTTGGGACAAAACCAATCATCCCTCTGTCTATCTGGCCAACAGGTAACGATCGATAAGGACTTAGCTTGTGTCTTAATTCATCTATAGTCCGAATAACCTCCATCCTTGAAAGTCACTCCTTGTGATCTAATATTTTATTTTGATTTCCATATAATTCACTCAAGATCTCGTCTTTCATTACAAAGCTGTGGCTTTCCTCCGGGAAATTGCGGCTTTTTACGTCCTGCACGTAGGATTCAATGCCCTTAAGTATTTGTTCTCCGATATTGGCATAAGCTTTAACAAACTTTTTATGGTTCGTGGAGGGATATTGTAATATATCATGATAGACCAGCACTTGGCCATCGCATCCCCTTCCTGCTCCTATACCTATCGTTGGAATATCCAGTTGCTCTGTAATCAACCCGGCCAATTCCTCAGGTATAAGCTCCAATACGATAGCAAAAGCACCGGCTTGTTCTAAGTATTTGGCATCATCTATTAATTTTTGGGCTTTTGCCGAGCTTTTACCCTGAACGATATATCCTCCAAGCTGATGCACTGACTGTGGGGTAAGACCTAAATGTCCCATAACAGGAATGCCCGCTCTAACACAAGCTTCAACCGATGCCTTGATCTCATGTCCGCCTTCCATCTTCACCGCTTTGGCCAAACCCTCTTGCATAATTCTGCCTGCGTTGCGCAATGTTTGATCAACACTGCCATGGTAGGTCAGAAAAGGCATATCGGTAAGCACAAAACTTGTCGTGACAGCCCGTGTAACGGCTCTTGTATGGTAAATCATATCATCAATGGTTACAGGAATCGTTGATTCATAGCCCAAGACAACATTTCCTAAAGAATCCCCTACCAGAATAACGTCAACTCCGGCTTCCTCTGCAAGCTTTGCAGATGGATAATCATAAGCGGTGATTACAGCAATGGGTGTTCCTTCCGATTTCATTTTCTTTAAGCCATTAATAGTTAATGATTTAGTTAGCTTCATCTTCTCCACCTCAGAAATTTTCTTGGTACAAACAAATAAGCCCTTTAGCTGTAAGCTAAAAGGAACCAAGAATACAAAAGAATCGTGCCATATGATCCTTCTGTCTCGGTCCTTTCGGCTCAGAGCAGAATCCAACATACTGTCTAGAAGTTAGAGATTGGAGATTGGAAAATAGAAAGTGCGATAAAAGATACTCCTACATTTCTTTCGAGTGCGATTCTGCAAGAGATACCGCCTCATAGGATAGTATACCAGACTTTACTAACTATTTCATTATTTTTTTGTTTAAGACTTCAATAACACCTTCGTCTAGTGCTCGTACTGTACCGTCGTCTGCAGATTTTTTGCCCTAACCGCATCAATAATTCGAGGAAGGGCATCTACAGTTGATTCTTTCAAATCATGCAAAAGCAGAATATTACGTGACGCCAGAACCGGCTCAGTTGCATTAAATACAGCATTTTCCGTATTAAAGACGTAATCCTTAGGGTCGGCAGACCACATGACCGTTTTCATGTTTTGCCGAGTAACCAGAAGGAGAGTAGTTTCATTGAATGCTCCATAGGGGGGGCGGAAATAGGGGGGAGTTACTCCAGTTGCGTCTGCAATCAAACCAGAGGTTCTTATCAACTCTGCCGTCACTTCAGCCTCAGACATCTTGGTGAAATAGGAGTGCGAGTAACTATGGTTTCCTATCACATGCCCTGCCTCCATGACTCTTCGGGGGATCTGGGGAAACTTCTCCACATTCGAACCAAGCATAAAAAAAATAGCTCTAGCCCGTTTATTTGCTAAAATTTCAAGAATCCTTTCCGTATGAACCGACGGGCCATCGTCGAGGGTTAACGTTACATATCCAACATCCGTGGTGAATACCGGTTCGGTAACCTGTTCATAGATTTCGTCATCTTTTAATTCACTCACTAATTGTTCCTCCACGACTTGCCGAACTTGTAAATGATTTGGCTTAATCATATCAAAACCTCCTAAAAGTTATTTTGACTCATGGGTAAACGGCTTCGCCGTCCTTCCGAATTTGCTCTAATTCTGTCACAGTTACCCTATGCAGGGGTATGCCTATGGGTTCCTCAAACAAAAAAATTCCATGAGTCAATCACCTATTCCGCCATTGAGGCATAGGTTAGTTTAGACTATTTCGTGGAGGTATTACAGCATGCCCTATATAATCCAAAAAAACGAAAAAATTTCGGACATTGTCAACAAGTTCGACATTCCGTATAACTTGATTCAACGTTTCAACCCTTATATAGAAAGTATACAAGGTGTGTATCCGGGACAGAGCTTATCACTCCCCCTAATATACTCGGTACTGCCTGGCGAGACGTATGAAAGCATTGGCAAGACGTATTCGGTAATTCCAAGCTACATGAAAGAATTAAATCCCTATATAGATGAACAGCCTATCATCTACCCTGGCCAAACGGTCTTTCTTCCTCCAACAGCATAATGAATAGACATCAATCACAAACTTTTCGCTTTCAAAACCAATTTTTTTTAAAACTCTAAGGAGGTTAGTTTACAATGACATATGTAATTCAACAGGGTGACAGTCTTTGGTCCATTGCGGCGCGTTTTGGTGTAACGGTTCAGGCGATTGCAGCAGCGAACCAGATCACAACTCAACAAATGCTTTATGTCGGGCAAACTCTCATTATTCCAACAGTTTCATCCCCCACCCCCCCAGGCCCTGCCGTTCCGCCCGTTTCGTCTCCAGTGAGTGGAACCATGGATGAGAGAATAGCTAGATTGGAAAGAGAATTTAATCAAGTTGTAACGATTGTCGATCAACATAGGCGGCAGATGGCCGATCTGGGCAGAAGGGTCCAAAAAATTGAACAGCAGTAATAGAGAATGAATTGGCAAGACCGAAAAGGAGACAGAACCGTTCATCTCTATTTTCGGTCTTATTGTTTTGCTGTCACTGGTTTACTTCTCGAGAAATTTCCCGAGTGGTTTGTATATGGCTTCCACTAGCTGGGCGGGTCCAGGCATATCAGGATAGAAAATAAGCAGGATGGCGAGCAAGCATCCGATCGCGTTCAGTGCCATAAAAGCCACTTTCTCTTTTTTTTGAACTTGGTTTATTTTTGGCCATTCAAAGAGAATGATGATCATGATTATGACCATGATTCCGAAGACTGCTCCCCACTTCACTTTTCTTTCACCTCTTTTTCAGGCAATCCCGCCGGTACATTAGACAAGCCGGGTCTGCGTACATTTACCTTAACATCAAAGCTTACTTCAACCTTAGGGAATATCTCATCCCAACGATCCTTCACTTTGTTCCATTCTTTGGGGTATTTGCGGTGAAAGACGTCTGCGAAACCGAAGATGTCAGCCTTCATCTTTTTCTGTACTTGAGCCAGTGCCTCCCTGACTCTATTCTCAATATCTGCTTCCAGCTCCTTTTCCAGTATTTTCACAAATTTTGGGTTCATAAAAGACAACTTTGTTTCGTTTTGCACGATATCGTCTTCTGTTTCCACTTTGAGCTTTATTTTCCATGTTCCCTTTTCGATTTTTGGAATTAACTGCGTATTTGCCCGGAGCATCTGCAAAGAAACAAAACCTTTTGTCTTTTTTGGATCTACCGTAACGACGGCCAATTCGATTTCATTTCGCAGCCACTTCACTCCTCTGGTCAATCTGTCATCAATGTGGCCGATCAGTTTATCTTTCTTAAACACAGCCGTCCCGCTAATATACGGAATCGTTTGCTTTTCATCTTCACCCGGCTCCGGCGGCAATATTTCAATCCTGGGAAGGCCAACTGCCATGGTGTCCCCGCTTATTCTCTGCAGCAGATCTTTTAATGTTACTTTCATTTCGATTTTGGATTTGGCCAACTCCCGAAGCACTTCCGACGAGCTTCGTTCCAGTGGAGGCAACAACCCCAGTATTTCCTTTGCCTTTGTTTTGCTTATGAAGATAAAAGCGCCTATACGGACCTGCGGGTGGCGCTTCATGAAGTCAAGGTAGCCGCGAATTCCTTCCTTCGCCAGCGTCTCGCTGATGATGTAGACCTCAGTATGCCCCCAAAAGATGCGGCGTGGAATCTTTTCTTGGAGTTTCGACATAGCATCTGCAATCGTAACTCCCTCGGCCGATCTCACCAATGTCTGTCCGCCCGAACTCCCACCGCCGCTACCGCCGCCCATCCCTTGCTGGCCGCCACCCGCTGATTTGGGAATAAACACTTGAACGGAAAGCTCGATGTTCTTCCCTTTCTTTTTGTCAATACCTGCCGCCGTAATCAAGGCTACATCATTTACTTCCGTTCTGTCCCAGCAGCCGGATAACAGAAGAGTAGAAGTATAGAGGAAAAAGACGAAGAGGATTTTGGCCGTTTTTCGTGAGAAAAAGCGATTCATCCCTTTAGCCTCCTCTTTTTTATTCTTGCTTGAATTAAAGCGATGAGCAGCAAAAGCACGGGGATCATGGTTTGTACGGATAAAAAATAAAAAGGCGCTATCGTACCGATAAAATGGACCATTTCTTGCAAGTTGGGCGCTAACCAAATGCTAAACAATATGAGCAGAAAACCGATCGGCAGTGTTAGCGGGCGGTAGTTCGAAAGCTTCAACCACTGGGCCGTGCCAAGCACAATAACATAATAAAACATCGAGATTTTGACAAACGTACCCATCACCCAAATCGTCATCACAATAGCTTCAAGATGCTCAAAAAAGTCGGCAATGCTGATGAAGCGGGCAGCGACCATCACCGGGTAGGTGAAAGAGGCTGTGAGTTCTCCGAATAGAAACAGTGTAGCCAAGTTAGTAATCACCAGGGTCATCATAACGGTAAGCACCGAAATCATGCCCCACTTCATCCCTTTTTCTCTGTCAGTAACATAGGGGAGCAGAAAAGAGATGAGAATGAATTCGCTGAACCATGCCTGGGGTGCGAAGGACCCCTTAAAGGATGGCCCCACTCCATGCTCCATCATAGGAAACATATTTTTCGGATCAAGATCAGGTATGAGCAGAGTGACGATACAGATGAATAGAAGAAAGAGCATCGGGACGAACATCTGGGCGCATCTTCCCATCACCTCTACACCGCCGCGCACATTAAAAGCACAGACCAGCACCATAGTTCCCATGACCACGGTTATAGGAGTTTTGCTAAGAAAAGTACCTACCATGAATTCTCCATATTCCCGGATGACGATCCCATTAACGTGCAGATAAAAAAGAAGGTAGATTAACCCGAGCACCTTTCCTAATGCTCGCCCAAGAATATGTTCGCTGTATTCGATGATCGTCTCATTGGGATAATGCTTGTTCAACCGATAGGCAATATACACCATAAAAAGACCGATAAGGGAAGCCAACATTGGCGATAGCCATGAATCGCGTCCCGCTTGGTTTGAGGTAATTGCCGGCACAAGGAGAATCGCCGTTGCCACTATCGTAGGATACATGATCAATCCCATCTGGAATGCGGATATTTTACCTTTTTCGATCATATGTTCACCCTTTACTCCGTTTCGTTGGAAGGATCCGGTTTCTGTCCCTGGGACTGCCGGTATTTATTAGTGGCTCCTGTTAAGTGAGGGCGAGTATTCATCTTCCACCAAGGGGCGCGCCATAGCACGTCTTTGATTTCCCGGCCTTTCATCGGAGCCATCGAAGACAAATACGGAACACCAAAGGAACGTAAAGTGCACATGTGTATTATAACGGCAATAACCCCCAACATAAGGCCAAGCAAGCCCAACGTCGCGGCAAGCAACATGAGGGGAAAGTGAAGCAGCCTCAGGGCGATGCCCGCCGAATAACGGGGGATCATGAACGAAGCGATTCCTGTAATGGCTACGACCATCACCATCGGTGCGGAAACAATTCCGGCCTGAACTGCCGCTTGTCCAATTACAAGAGCGCCTACGATACTGACTGCTGCACCAACCTGTTTAGGCAGTCGAAGACCCGCCTCACGAAGCGATTCAAACGTGATTTCCATGATAAGAGCCTCTACAACGACCGGAAAGGGGATTTCTTCCCGGGACTTCGCTATGCTGAAAAAGAGGGCAGTAGGTATCATTTCCTGATGAAAGGTTAGAACCGCAACATACATCGAAGGGAGCAGCAGGGAAAGAACCAAAGCCCCATAGCGCAGCCAACGGATGGCTGAACTAAACAAGAAGCGCTGATAATAATCCTCTGCGGACTGCAATAGCGAGTAAATCGTAATAGGAGCAATGAGTACCGCAGGCGTACCGTCCACCAAGATCACCACACGTCCTTCGAGAAGGCTGGCAGCTGCGACATCAGGCCGTTCCGTATTCATGATTTGAGGAAATAAAGAGAAAGGGCTGTCCTCGATCAATTCCTCGATATACGTGCTATCCAACACACCATCGATATCGATTCGCTGCAGGCGGTTGGTCACCTCCTCGATCAGTGTTTTATCAGCAATTCCCTCTATGTAGGCAAGGGCCACCTCTGTCTGCGTATATCGTCCAACTTTCATCATTTGTATTTTCAACTGCGGGCTTCGAATCTTTCTCCGCAGCATAGAAGTATTCACCCGTAATGCTTCCATAAACCCCTCACGGGGTCCCCGTACAACCGATTCGGCCGAAGGTTCTTCAACCGCCCGCTTTTCCCACTTCGCCAGACTTAAAGACAGACCACTCATTTCATACTCGATTAACACAACCGGATTTCCCATCGAAATTTGTTCGATACAATCCGCAAACGTTTTGACTTGCTTTACATTGGAAACCGGTATCTTTTGTTCAAGAATTCGAATGGGGTTCCCTGATTCTTCGACTGTCTCTTGCATCAGAGGAACAAGCACATGTTGATCAATCAACTCGATGTTGGATAACCCGTCAATATACAAAAGCACCGCTTTCGTTTTTACGCTAATT
>FWWL01008571.1_pt1 | contig 13035 bp, 11 predicted proteins | sample 2228331 | NCBI WGS metagenome assembly FWWL01 (sample SAMEA103939775, study PRJEB20133) | metagenome | reverse complement strand
TGTTTATGCCAAAAGGAGAGGCTTTTTTGTTTTGAGACCATCTGGTGATATTATGGAAGTAGAAGGACCTGTGAGAATAAGGCGGTTCCATAAGTAATTTCTTCTTTTGTTTGCCTTTTACTGATGCTTTATCCACCAATCTTTCTCTATCCTTAATCTTCAGAATTCATACGATATAATATATCTTCTTACCGATAACTTAAACTAATAAAATTTACCAGCGCAACTTGAGCATATCTCTTTAACCCCCAACTTTGAACGTAAAAATTTCTTTTGTGTTTGGAGTAATTTTACTAATCTAAGCGTCACTTTAACTTCGAATCGCCAATTTTTAAATGCTTTTGGCAAATAAAACTTCCACCTTACATCAACGTATATACTTATGCTAACTCCATTTATGCTGAATGAAATACCACTCCTCCATCTATAAATCTTCTCTTTAGAACCAAACCTTCCAAATATAAAAACTCATCTATGTTCCCATCCGGATAGTAAACCACTTGTAGTCTGTTCTCAAAATCGTGAACATACTTCGTTGTGTATATTTCACCATTTAGAACAATCTTAGCCTTCTTGCGAATCTCCTTTTGTCATTAAGTTTCTCCTACCAAATTTTGAAGTGGAAAATTATGTCCCCAAAAAAGGATGGATCCTTCATTTCCTTCATTAAGTTTACCCCTACCTTAAGCTTTATGATGTCTGCGCATATTACAAAAAATGGTCTTACCAAAGGTTCTCTTAAAAACTCTACTAATTCATCTTGTTGAATTCCGATAATGAATCTTTTCGAAATTTGGAAGTCAATGACAAGAGGTATGGATAGGGATACATTTCTATTCACATAATTTTTTCGCACCCCGTTGGACTCAATAAAAATTTCATAAGGTGCGTCCCTTAAATAGACAATTCCTAATCAAGGTGAAATTACAAGACGGTGAATTTGTAAAGAGTTGAGCGAGTAAAATCCAAAAATCACGCCTTTTTGATCAAGGTCATAGTAAAAATTGCTTAAAATGGAGGAAGTTATAATTTCGCTCGAGAAAAAATTGTATTTTAATCCTACTCCGATTATTTTCGCGAATACAATAAGAGGAGGTGGTAAGATAATATTTGTTCTTTCCTGCACACCGATGGAAAAAGGATGCTCAATGATACCTGTAACTATATTACCTTTTTTGACTATGAAACCGTGGTATGGATTGCTATATTCTGTAGCCAGAATTAGAATGAGGACGAACATGGACAAATACTGACAGAAAATATTTAATCCTTTTTTGATGTTTTGGCAATTTGATAGATGAACGTGGTCAAATACTTACAGAAAACACGACACTGAAATATAGTTCATAGCATGCAAAAACCCGTCTACACCTCGTAAGTGGGATACAAGTCCAAGCTATTGGTCTCAATTCCAGCGTAATTTCATAGCCTATACAAGGAGGTGATGTTGGTCTAATTCCAAGCAGGTTAAGAATAAATAAAACTCCCTTAACAACTTCTCTTTCAGTTATTCTGATTTTTGTTATACATCCTTTCAAATCTTGGGTCATATTCCTTTTTTTACTTTTTCAAATATGCGGGTTTGCAATCCCATTCAACATATGTCGGATCAGGAATATCTAGTTTTATTTCCCAATCGGTTGATCCTGTTTTTAAATCTATCCTGGAAAGACCTGAAAGATCCAGAACATAAATTTTCCCTCCATAAGCTTCTATATCCAGAAACAATGGTAATGGTCTTCTCCACAATTCTTGTCCTGTCATTATGTATTTTGCAATACTTGTATTTTTGAGAAAATGTATTAGAAGGACAATGTCATCAAAAATTAGATGTGAAATAGTATCTTCTTTGGTGTTATATTCCCAAATTTTTCCGGAGGTTAAGCTGAAGACATAGAAAAATGAGTTGTCACCTTCTTCTGTCCCCTTATTGCAACTGCTCACAAGAACATCATCTAAGTAAAAATCAATTGCGCACCATATCCCGTTGAGGAAAGGAGCAACTTCTGATGTCCTATATCTTCTCACTGGATTTAACTCAGAGTCTAAAATCAACATCTCACGGGGGACATGTAATGCAAGTCCATCCAACTCTCCATCTCCAAAGAACAACCAAATATACCCTGGAGATTGTTTGATTTCAACTGACCAATGATGATATTCTATCCTCTCTTTCATATAGAAACAGTTTTTGTCTGTTCCATCTAAAGGATTAACTTCACAGACCTTGAATTCATCAACATAGTAGTACTCTCCTTCTTGGTGTCCCTTTACTATCTCTTTTATAAAAAGTTTCTCTCCTATAACTGAGATATACTCTTTTCTTGACCAAATCACATCTTTCTTTTCTATGTCAAAAGCTTTTGAATCTTCTGAGTTGATAATGAAAAGGTTATTTAAAACCGGATAATCAGGATTATACCCTTGTATATATGGAATCTCTATACCCATATTTTTACTCCAGATGATTTGGCAGTCAGGAGAAATAAGGTAAAGCATTCCATTTTTTGATGCAGAAAGGATTTTTCCATTATATGCTGTTACGGCTCCAAAAAACTCATCATATCCAAATTCTGATTTTAGCTTTCCTTTGCATATTATCCTGCCATCTTCTAAGGAAATTCTATAAAAATTTCCTGTGATGTCAACAAAGTAAATTGAGTCATCATAAATCAAAAGATTTGGGTGAGGACTTACTGGACACAAATTGCTTGAATGGCAGTTTGATAGTAGTAAGATAAATATTAGATAAATGATTAATCTGCACCACATTCTTCTATTTTTTTACCACAGCGGTGTCCAAAACATTTACATTGACATCCATAAGCTCTTCCATCCCCTCTACTACATACATGGACCATTTCATGAATTATTATACCACCTAATGTCTCTATATGTTTTCTTGAATTCATTGGAGCATCTCCAGGAATACCACTACAGCTTGGTATCCATCCTGTCCTTGCTCTTCCAAGACGTTCATCTATCCACACATCAATCCCATGAAAACCTCTTCCACATGCATCTGTGATGGTTGCGCAATTTATAGTTACAGTTGCTGAAATCCTATCAATACACCCCTTTAGACCTCCTAATATCCTCCACCAACTCTTTTTCTTTTTCACACAGCCACACTTCCTTTTATCTATCTCCTTTGTAGCATTATAAACAGGTTTTCCGGAGAAGTCACAAAGAATTATATACTCCCCAGTTGGATCCCTTAAGTTGACAGGATTGTTCTCAGCATAAACATAAGGGTGCCAAAGCTGGATTGATTTTGCCCTCTCACCTATCCTTACCATCCCTTCACTCCCAGAAAAGTCTAAAATTGGGTCTACTTCAAGAAATCTTCCGTAACCAGGAGAATACATCCTTTTCCTCATATCGTATGCACCAAGCTCAGGGATGTATTCCCTCCCCTGGAATAGAAATACATTCTTCTTCGCCTCAGGTCCTTGAGCTATTAATACCTCACCAAATGGTGAATACTCATACTTTGAAACTACCTCACCCTTCATGTCAGTCAAAATGACTACTGAGTTGTGATCGTAATGGTAAAATATTACTTCTCTCTTTGTATTCTTTTCTTTTCCTCTCCCTTTGCCTTTACCTCCTTCCTCCCCATTCCCCTCTTCCCCATCTTCTTTGAACTTCTTCACCCATAAGATTTCATCTATCTTGTCAGAAAGAATATATCTTTTTAGGGGACTACCTGACTCGTCTAATTCAAGTAAAACCTGGCCTTCATCATATATGATGTTTCTCACTCTCTTCTTACCCTCTTCGTCTGTAAATATCCTTCTTAAAACAAAATCTTCTAAAATTAGAAATTCGCTCATTTGACCTTCTGGATACTTCACTGACTTTAATCTCATGTCAAAGTCATAGGTGTATCTTGTAAGCAGAGATTTATCTTTTTTAATGACTTCCTTCTCTAAAATTGAACCTCTTGGATCATATTTGAACCTTACAGAATATGAAGGTTTTTTATCCTTAACCCTTGTCGCCTCTAAGGAGACAAGTCTTGATGAAAGGTCATACTCATAACTTATTACCATTGGATGCTTTAGAACAGGTTCTTTATCAAGCGGTCTTTTAAGTCTTGGGTCAAACATCCCTTCCTTTGATGACAAAAATTCCATCTTCACCCGATTACCCTTCGAATCATATGCATAAGTGAACTTGTACCAATTCCCATTATCATAAGTGACCTCTGATTGGATCAACTGACCTTGATTGTCATATTTGTATGACGTTGTTTTATCTGTTTCTTTCTTTTCCTTTATGAACAATCCTTCATATTCATATTCTGCCTTATATATCTCCTCTTCACCTTTTAAAACTCTTATACTTCTTAATCTACCTTGACAGGCTTTGGGACATGCATTTGTATTCATAAAGTATGAATAGTGTGTTACAAGACCATTTGGATACTTTACCGCTACTCTCCTTCCCGCCTCGTCGTATCTAAACTCAGCTTTAAGTCCATCTGATTCAACTTGAATTAATCTTCCTGAGGGGTCGTATGTATATTTTGTTTGACCGAATGGGTCCTTTACAAGGATTTTCCTCCCTAGTTTGTCATATGTATATTCAACCCAAATTGGGCTTATCCCAGGTATTTTAAATACCCTCTTTATGACTCTACCCATAGGGTCAAAAAAGTTTAGAATTTCTGCTCCTTTGCCTGCTATCCTCTTTATATTCCCCAAGGGATCATATTCATATTCAACAAAGCTTGAATCAAGATATATCTTCTTTATCAAGTTACCCAATTCATCATAAACAAATCTTATACTCCAATCTTCATATACTTTCTCTACAACTCTCCCTAACGCATCATAGATGTAAAAGGTTTTCCTGCCTTCTTGATCTTTATAAAATGTTACTCTCCCAAAACCATCGTAGCCAAATTCCTCAAAACTTTCATCAGGGTATATCACCTTTATTATTCTCCCAGCATTATCATATAAAAACTTTGTTATGTTTCCCCTATGGTCAACCTTCAATGTTGGTTTGCCCAAAGCATTATATTCAAATTTTGATACATTTCCTAAAGGATCGACTATAGCTGTAGCATTTGAATCTGCATCATAGAAGTATAAGGTAATGAGACCTTCAGGATCTTGAATCTTCGTCACATTTCCTATAGAATCGTATTCATACATCCCTTTTACATCATACTCAAAATATGTTGTAGCACCGGTTGGATCTGTAATTGATATTACTCTATTCAATGCATCATAAGAATAAGTCGTTATGTTCCCCAAAGGATCCTTTACTTTAATTAGCCTATTTAAAACATCATAAGTGTATTCTGTAACACCGCCTTCTGGGTCAATTTCCCTTATGAGGTTTCCTATCTCATCATACTCAAACTTCCTCTCACTCCCATCATTGTATATTATCCTTACATTTCTACCCAAGGCATCATATTCGTATCTTGTTTCTCTATGAAGTTGGTCTATGACCTTTATTACGTTGCCCAAAGCGTCATATTCATATACGATTTTGTTTCCCTTGGGATCTACAACTGTTGTGACTCTGTCAGCATAGTCATGATAGAACTTAGTTAAAAGACCATTTTCTGAAACCTCTATTAGATTCCCTACAACATCGTATTTATTCTTTAAAGTAAGGGGCTCAGATCCCTTAAAAGACTCTAAAGTCACCCTATGAAGCTTATCATACTCTCTTAAAATTTCTAACCCTGAAGGTAAGACAACTTCCGTTAATCTACCATGAGAATCGTAGTGTGTTTTTGTAGTGCCTCCTAGTGGGTTGACAGTTTCAACAAGGAGTTTTACAAAATTATATCTGTGCTCTGTAAAGTTTCCTCTAAAGTCTGAAGCTTTTATTAACTCTGATTCTCCATCATAAACCCTTATCATCGAATTTCCGTAAGGGTCCACAGTTGCGGTAAGGTTTCCGTGAGAGTCATAAAGGAACCTCCAAACGTTTCCTAAAGGGTCAGTTTCTTGAACAAGGTTACCACTTGGTGAGTATGAATACCTTATAACATTTCCTAAAGGATCTTTTTTCTCTAAAACTCTTCCCAATGGATCATAAGTATAAGTTTTAGAAGAGCCTTTTGGATCTATTTCTTTTATGATTCTTCCTAAGATGTCATATTCGTATTCCCAAACATTTCCCAAAGCATCTATTTTCCTTTTAAGGTGTCCGAATTCGTCATAAAAGTATCTTGTCTTCGCCCCTAACGGATTAATTTCCTCAGTTAAAAGTGATAATTCATTATATGTGTATGTCCATTCATTTCCCGCAGGGTCTATCTTTTTTATCACATTCCCATTTTCATCCCTTAAAAATCTTGTAATTCTTGAGAGTTTGTCGGTATGTGATTTTACTAAGTGGTTGAAGTCATATTCCCACCTTTCATCATTTCCTAAAGCATCTACTCTTCTTATTAAATTCCCAAACTCATCATATTCATATTTTGTCTCAAAAGTTTGTGGATCTATTAAGAGAATTTTGTTTCCGAGCTCGTCATATTCTTTCTTTATAGTAATTCCACTGACATCAACAATTTCAGTCCACGCAACGATGTCCTTTCTAACTTTAAATTTCACATTAAGGGAGGTCCTATCAGATATTTCCATTTCTTCTGGACCTACGTATGCTATTGAAAATGGCATAAGGTTTGAGTCTAAAACAGATATTACCTTCCCATCCTCGTAATCCACTTTCCATTTAAAGCCGTTTAAATCTGTATACTCAGACAAGAGATTTTTTGTATACTCAAAGTGTACAAAGTTATCGAGTGGATCCTTAATCGATTTCAAAAATCCGTTGGAGTAGTAAAATTCATATTTTATCGGGCCATACTCTATAGACTTGAGCATTTTATTCTCATCATAAGTAAATTTCATGCTTCTTGGTATAGGGTTCTTTACTTCGTATAGAAGGTTTCCATTGTAAATGAACTCCCACTTCCTCCCCTTCCACTTTATATAAGACAATTTCCCATCTGAATCAAACTTCCATAAAGCACCTCCCTTAAGGACTAATTCATATCCATCTAAAACCTTTGTTATCCCCACAAACATTGGTGATCCAGCAAATGGTTCTGGTTTATATACATCATTTGTGAGTTTAAACTTTATGACTTTTCCATCTTGAAATCTCAAATATATATCTCCTCCTCTTTCTTCCATCCTCATGTTGTAATTATGTGTCCATCCAAATCCCAAAACCCCAGGTTTTAAATGATCAAGTGAGTTATAGAAGATACTTAAGCCCAATGAAAACTCATCAAATACCGCAATTAAGGGGATTGATAAGAAAAGATTTCCTGAGACAAGATTTACACTCATGTCTTTTCCTACTGGAATGAGAGAGGAGTCTTCTACTCCTCCTCCACACGTTTTATCACACCCTACTACCTTTGGTATCTTTAATATTACCTTCCTTCCTCTCAGCGTCGCCCATACATCCCCCCTACCGTCTACATATAATTGCTTTACATCTGATCCCTTCTCTAATTCATACTTCTTCTTTATCCTTTCTTCCTCTAATGAGTAATGAAATATGTAATCGTCCATCCCTCCCCATACACTCTTGTCCTCTTCTCTATACCCTATATATATCGTCCTCTCCCCTACCTTATACCTCCTAAAACTCTCATCTTTCTTCAAATAACCCAATTCATCATCCGGATATAAAGAAGCTAATATACCTCCTTCTACTATGTGAAACTTATAGGCAAGAAACTTATGGGCAAACTCCTCAGGTGGACTTATCTCTATTATCTTCCCCGTCGCCTTCTCATATAGAAATACCCATTTCCCAAAAAACGTCTCCGAAACCCATATGTATCCATCTTCCGCCCCTATCCATGCTGTCCAATGCCCCTTCGGTATCCTAAAGTAAAAAACATATCTCTCCTCTTTCGGGTCAAACTTCACTACCGCCCTCCCTACCGTTACCGTCATCCATATAAAACCTTCTTTGTCAAAATCAATGTCAAATGGCCATGAACCTATGTGATAGGGAACCCTGAAATACTTAAATGTCTCTTTTTCTGGGTCAAACCTTACAAGATCAGGCCCCGTCCTTAATACTATCCATATCTTGCCTTGCCATACCCTTAACCTCGAAATCCTTGTCCCATATGGCAATTTCCAGACTTTTACCTTCTTCGTTTCAGGGTCTAACCTCCCTATCCAGTTTGCATAAGGGTCAGAAAACTCAAAGTCTGAAAACCATACCTTCCCCTCATTGTCTACCTCTATTTCATGAGGAGAGTAAGGAGAGACAAAAAATTCAATTATTGATGAGCTTACTTCCCCTTCAAATTCTAAAACTTCAGAAGCTGGAACCTCTCCTTCTGGAGGCTCATAATCAGGAATAGGAGAAGAAGAAGACTCTGAAAATTCAAAATCTGACAAAGACTATGTAGAAAGATGAATGGTTTTAGCCCATAAATCCCCATCTTTTAGGTAAGAAGGGACATGAACCCATGTATTCCATTTCTCGTCAAGATATACAATGCTTTTTGCTTTTCCCTTAATGGATATTTCAACAGGTTTTTTAAAGTAAATGTCAGGTTCGATCTTGAAAGCAGGTCCTGTATTCCCATGAGGAACTTTTGATACCTTCGAAATCTTTATCTCAACTTCTTTATCTAATGCGTGTTCGGGGATAAGGATTTTAAGCTCTTCTTTCTGAATTACTCCTCCTTCTTTTCCTATCTTGAAGCTTTCTTTTTTGATACTTTCACCACACCCAAATAGAAGGGCTAAAATAACAGCTATCCTTTTCATCTCAATCACCTCCTTTTTCATTTTTGTACCCCCCAGCCATTTGGTGTTTTTAACCTTTGTTTTCATTGTCCTTGCTCCTTCCATCCCTCATTTTGCTCTTTTTTTAATATAATGTGCTTTTTTTCAAAAGTCAAGTCTTTTTTGATAGGGATAATTCCAAAGGGTAGGAGTTTTAAGTGCTGTTCTTTCTCTTTTTTGAGCTTGGAGTTAGAATCCTTGCCCTACCCTCTTTTAAGTCTTTTCCTGTTTGATATGATTTCTGAAATTGGAGTTTTTTCAAAAAGTAGCTTTGAGATGTAGATAACCTCTTTCATAACATCTTCTGGTTTTTATTTCTTGCTTTCGCCTCTTTTAAGATTTCAATTGAGGTGTTCAAAAGCGAAGTTTGATAAAAGTATCTTTAGATAAGGAATCTTTCATCAAAGTCTAAAGGTTCAGTTTCGGTTTTGGTTTCAGTTTCAGTTTTTTCAGTTTCTTCTTTTGTTTGATTTTCCTGAGTTTCTTCATCAAGAAACTCGATGTTTTTAATCCATGGGTCAGATATTGTAATTCTTACCCTGTCTCCCCTTCAGATTTCATCAAAGAATTTTGAGAAGTTGAACCAGCTCTATTTTTCTTCTTAAAGAGAAGTATTCCCTTTCCATTTCCATTCACAGCTTTTACAACTCCTTCTATCGTTTTTCTTTTGCTTTTTTGTTTCTGTTTTTGTCTTTGTCTCTTTTGTCTCAGCCATTTTAACCACCTCCTTAAAAGCCTCAATAAGACTCTCATATAAAAGGGGAGGAGGCTTCCCTATTCTTTTTTCCCATTTGCCTTTTTATTTATGCTCAATGCCATTGCCGTTCTCAATCAAAGGCTTCAATAACTGCCGACTCTGCTTTGAAAGGAGGGAGATGAAAACTACAAAAAATCGCTCATGAACTCAGTTGGGTTTAAAACCTTTGCCCTTATCTTTTTAAGAAAGTCCTTTGTGTTCCAAGTTATGAAGATATCTGCTTTTTCAGATTCGAGTATGCAAGCTGTAAGTGCGTCGCCAGCCCTCATTCTAAGAAGAACTTTACCAAAGACATTTTCTTGAGCTGGCCATGTCCCAACTACATTAAAAACCTGCTTTAGCTTCGATGAAAAATATTCAACTTTTTCTTTAGGAAGCTGGTAAGACATGACTCCTAAAACTTCAAGAAAATTCCAAAAAGTCATGAAAAGCTTTCCTCTAAGCCTTTTTACAAGTTCCTCAGAATCCCTATGTCTTTTATCTCTTAAGAAGGCGAAAGCCAAAACTGCAACATCAGAATCAACAAATACTTTTACTTTCTTTTCCCCTTCATCCATGCTATTGCCTCATCTGCATTTTTAAATGGGGTTTTTATAAAGCACCTTTTCAGCTCTTCCCACCAAGAATTAAAGTCGTCCTTTTTAAGTCCTGTTATGCTTGCTAAAGGTTTTCCTCTCTTAAGAAGGATAACTTCTTCCCCTCTTTCTATTGCCTTAACTATCTTCCCTGTTCTTGCCTTAAGTTCCCTTATAGACACCCTCATGTTCCTACTTCTAATTATAAAATAAACTTTCTTTTTTTAAATTCCTTTTATTTTTAAACCTCTGCTTTGTTGAACAATTCACCTTTAAAAAGCCTACTTTCCTTAACTGAAGCGACTTGGAAGAATTCCCTACCTTCCGCTTTGAAAAAAGTCAAAAATCATTTCAATCAAGTCAGATGCTATGAAAATGAAAAATCAAAATATTTGTTCAACAAAGCAATGGCCTGACAAAGTTAAAGCCACTTGCTCAGTCGAAAACATAGAAAATCCCAACTTTCCTAGGGGATTTAAATTTTTTGGCATATAATTTAAAAACAATTTTTTGTGAAGAAGAGCCGAAAACCAAAAAAGCCAAAGAAGCCAAGCCGAAAACCAAAAGTCACGAACCAAAGAGCCAAAGAAAAAGAAGGAAGAGAGAGAACCAAAAGCCGAGAGCCAAAAGTCAAAATGAAATAAAGGCAAAAAGAAAGGCTAAAGGCTGGAGGGCTAAAGGGGAGAGGGGAAAGGCTAAAGGCTAAAGGGGAAAGGGAGTAGAACACAAGAAAAAGAAAGAAATAAGAAGGAAAGAGAACTTTACTTTAGTCTTTTTCTGCATTTTGATATGATTCCTGAAATTGGAGTTTTTTCAAAAAGGAGCTTTGAGATGTAGTAACCTCTTTCACAACATCTTCTGGTTTTTGGTTTCTTGCTTTCGCCTCTTTTAAGATTTCAGTTGAGGCGTTCAAAAGCGAAGTTTGATAAAAGTATCTTTAGAAAGGAACCTTTCATCAAATAAAGGTTCAATGGATTCAGTCTCAGTTCCAGTTACACTCAGTATCAGTTCCAGTTACAGTTCTGGTTCTGGTTCTGGTTTTGGTTTCGATTTCAGTTTTGGTTTTAGTCTTGGTTTCAGCCTTGGCTTCAGCTTTGGCTTCAGTCTTGGCTTCAGCTTTCTTTTCTTCTTCTTTCGCCTCTTCTTTTTCTTTTTTTCCTTCCTTTTGTTCTTCATCTTCGTCAAGAAACTCAATGTTTTTAATCCATGGGCCAGAGGCGGTAATCCTGACATTGTCCCCTTTTATGACAAGTGGATTTGTTGGGGTATGAAAACTTTGAGAAGCTAAACCAGTTCTCTATTATCTCTCCTCACCCCTCATAACGGACGAGTATTTCCTTCCTTCCGCCTCCATCCTACAGCCTTTACACTTGTTGTCTTTTTCTCTTCTCAGCCATTTTAACCACCTCCTTAAGAGCCTCAGTAAGGCTCTCATAGTTTTTAGCCTACCTGTGAGGAATTGAAACTTCTTTTATCTTTGGTTAACTTTGCGACAAAAAATAGTTTTTAGCCTACCTATGAGGAATTGAAACTAAAATAAAAGAAGGGGAGTTTCAATAAATGTATTTGTTTTTAGCCTACCTATGGAGATAAAAAAGTATGATAAAGATTATCCCAAACGTTTTGATTTTGATAAACCTTATTTTCATTTTTTCTCTTTCTGTTCCTGTATGGACATGGGAGCCGGACTATTCAAAGGACCCCGTTGTGATGGTTCATGGATACCTTGGTGGTTCCTACCAGTGGGCTGACATGAGGCAAGACCTGATAAACAAAGGTTGGCCTCCTGAATATCTTTTTGCTATTGATTATTCAGATAAAGTAGGGTGCAACGAGAAAAACGCTGAGGAGCTTAAGGTATTCATCGAAGATGTCCTGAAAGAAACCGGAAAAGAAAAAGTTGATATAATAGCGCACTCTATGGGTGGCCTTTCAGCAAGATACTACATAAAATTTTTAGGTGGAATCACAAGGGTGAACGACTATGTCTCTCTTGGTTCTCCCCACCAAGGAACACTTGCTTCGGTCTTTGGAATTTTGACATGTGGTGCACAACAAATGATCCCCGGAAGTGATTTTCTAAAAAAATTGAATTCTGAAGACCCTACACCCCCACCTGTCAAGTATACTTCTATATGGTCAACAGGAGATGAAGCTTGTATACCAAATTGGGAATGTTCTTACTTACCTGGAGCAAGGATGGAGGCTGTCATTTCGGTCGGACATCTTATGCTTATGATCGATGACATCCAAGTTTTGCCAAAAGTAATTGAAGCTTTAAATGGCGGTGGCAAAAATGATGTTGTTGAGGGAGGTCAAAGTCAAGTTGGAGGAGGCGGAGGAGGTAGAGGTAAAGAATCGGGTTGTTCAATCTCAGGCCAAGCAAACCTTTATATGCTTTTATCCCTTATCTTTATATTCCTAAAAAGAAGAACAACAGGGACGAAAAAAGTAAAGCGAAAGAGGAGAATTGCAACCACTGGAGAATTGCAACCACTATGATATTTAACTTCCTTCTTTTAGCATCATAATCTGGATTTTAGCTTCTTGTAAAGCATCTCCACCTCCAATACTAAGATTTGCTGAAAAGATTAACTTGGGGGGGAGAAGTGATCAGAAAAGGTGGATGAGGCAGAAAAATGTGAACGACTTCTTATCTGGGCTCCTCTTTTTTTATTCTTTGAAAAAGTTCGTGAAAATACTATAATTTGATTTTTATTTTTCCCAACTACAATGGGGTCAGGAGATCGCCTCTCCTTTTTTCTTTTCTCTCACAATTATTATTCTCTTGTATCTTTTTTGGACCTGCGGGTGAAAAGAAAAAAATTTCTGCCTACTTTTGTTTCAGGATGAACATTAAAATATAACTTGATGAGTTATACAAAAGGGAAAAATAGACTTTCAGTAA
>FWWL01008570.1_pt1 | contig 13036 bp, 18 predicted proteins | sample 2228331 | NCBI WGS metagenome assembly FWWL01 (sample SAMEA103939775, study PRJEB20133) | metagenome | reverse complement strand
TTCCGATCTCATTAGGTATATGTCCTCCTCTAGCAGCCCTTACTATCTTACCCTCATACTCTTCCTTACTCCTTGTATCTATGATGACTGCTTTAGCATTCAATACATCATCAAGCGTTGCTAGAACATCATGGTTTATCCTTGGCTCAAAGACTGCTGGTTTAGGAGCATGAGGCTCCCTCTCTATCTCATAAAACTTACTCCATTCTTCTATCCCTCCATCCAATATAGCAGAGTTATAATGGGAAAAGTAATGCAAGATCCATAAGCCCCTTGCTGCTAATATGCCAGATATATCATCATAGAATACGACAAATTTATCATAAGATATGCCCATGCTTGCAAATAATCTACTCATCAACCTATTAAATATAGCAATTCCTCTCTTGCTAGTATCAAAGAAGTGGAATGCAAAGAGATCTAGATTAACAGCATTTGGGATATGCCCCTTCTCATATTCATGCCAACTTCTAGCATCGATTATAAGAGCATCATTCAATCTCTCCTTTAACTCCTTACTTGTTATAAGAAAACGCTTATTCACATATTGCATAAGGCAAGATGGTATTTATTCTTAATCGTATTTGAGCACTTAAGACATATTAATGCTAAAGTATAAAAAAAGATTGGGGATGAAGTAAGAGCCGCTCCAGTCTGAGGATACTATGAAGACCTCGCGACGAACTGACCTAACCCTAACATTAAATACCAGTTGATTCTTTGCTAATTACATGGAGTATGATTATGATATAATAGTTGCAGGGGCAGGAATAGCAGGAATGATAGCAGCAACATCAGCAGCAATATACTCTAATGAGAGGCTTAGGATCTTGGTAATAGATAGGAATGATCCAGAGAATGCTGGAAGGAAGAGCATCAATGGATGGGTTTGTGGTGATGCAGTAGGCAAGAAGAGCGTTGATTACATGAGCGAACATATAGGCTTACATTGGAGTAAACCAGAGATCGAGCATCCAGTTAAAGGTGTAGTTGCATACTCTCCAGATCATGAGACAGCGATATACTTTGATGGGGATGGTTATATACTGAATAGAAAGTTACTGCCTAGAAGGCAGTTAAACGATGCTATGAAGCATGGAGTTGAGTTTGACTGGAATGTAAATCTTACAAATCTATACCATGAGGATGGTATAGTAAAAGGGGTTATGGGATTAAAGGAAGGCAAGCCATACAAGAAGAGAGCCAAGGTAGTTATAGATTGTACTGGAATAACATCCATGCTAAGGACAAATCTAGCAATAAAGAGTTTCATAGAGAGAAGGATAGATAGAGATGATCTAGAATCTACTGGTAGATACATAGTTGAGTTTGATGTAGATAATGATGACAAGACATACTTTGATGAGGATTATGCAATAATACATCTAGATCAAAGGATCGCTCCAGGTGGATATGGATGGGTCTTCCCTAAAGGTAAGAACAAGGCTAACATTGGTCTGGGAGTACAGCATAAGAGTCTAGAGTTGCGAAATAGAGTCTTGAAGAAGAGCGAAGATCTTAAAACGTTAATAGACTCATACCTTAGATCAAATCGTGCTATTAAGAATCCAAGGTTGGCAAACTCTAGTATCGATGATGGTAATGCTTGGGGAACATGGCAGGTTAGTGTTAGAAGGCAGAATGATTGTCTAGTAGCAAATGGATACATGCTTGCTGGAGATGCTGCATGGATGCCCAAGCCATTGGATGCTGGGGGTATAGGACCAGCAATAATTGCTGGAGTATTGGCTGGAAAGAATGCTGTAAGAGCAATAGAAGCAAACGATACTAGTGAGGAGGGTTTATGGCAGTATAATCTTGATTATATAAACGATTATGGATACAAGACTGCTGGACTAGAGGTATTTAGGAGATTCTTACAGACATTATCAAATGAGCAGATAAATTATGGTATGAAGCATTTCCTCTCCAAACTAGATATAGAGAGCATAACTAGAGGGGAGCATCCAGAGTTTAGCCATTTAGATAAGTTAGGGATGCTAATAAGAGCAATGGTTCATAGAAAGACTGCCGAGGGCTTGAGATATACTGCTGAGAAGAACAGAGTGCTTGTTGAGCATTATAAGAATTATCCTACCAAACCAGACAAGTTCATGGAATGGGAATGGCGCAATAGATTGATGAAGATATTGAAGGAAGCATTCGAGAGATTCATAGTAAGAGAAGAGATCTATGCATAGCCTCTAGCATATCTCTTTGCTATCATATCTGCTAGCCTTATAGGCTCTGGTATGCTATATCTACAAACCTCTTTAACTATTCTAACTGCAGTATCTAGCGAGATCTTATTTCCAATGCTTACATATAACCTTCTAGTATTGCTAATAACCATCTTACCAATTACTTCATTATTATCAATTACAAGATCGCCACTAACATTACCACAGAGTAAACGCTTTGCTACCCCAATCGTAGGCTTATCAAGCATGCTACCTATATAGCATGCCAAGCCAAACCTTCTAGGATGTAGTATGCCATTACCATCAACCATTATAAGATCATACCTTCCATCCCTTAGTATACTTAGCATAGCATTACCCTCTCTTAAGAATAATAGAGTTGGTATGTATGGAGCATCTATCTTGAACTCTTTACACTTATAATCTATCATATCTAACGTCTTTCTATCTATTATAACCATGCATGGATATGCTTTATCCTTGCTATAAGATACATCTACACCAGCAATATGCTCTATCTCATCATCACTAAAGGTATCATGCTTGATTATCTCCTTGCTCAACCTTTCTTGTAATCTAGTTATATATTCATAATTCATTCTTAAGTTCCTTAAGGAATGCCTTCCTTCTAGACTCTTCAGTGATAACCTCTCTAACAGATTCTATCAAGATTCTATTGAGATCTAACTTTCTTCTAATCCCTTGGAGTATGTTATCGTATGCTGCAGATGGTATCAATAAGGAATATATGCCTTCCATCATCTTGAATAGATTTACTGCTTTATCATACTCATCATTCCTTAAATGATCTAATACCATACGCTTCATCTCTCCAATACAATCTAGCAAGCCAAGAATATATGAAGTGACCATAACCTTTCCATCGTATGCTGGTAGATCATCATTATTTGCTATTGCATATAATACTTTAGCCTCTAGCATCTCACTCTCAGCAGTAACTAGATAATGAGAGAGATCATCATCTGCATATTCCTTAAGTTCTTCATGCTTCTTCTCAGCCTTCTTCTCAGATATGCTTATGTAATCCATTGCTTTGGGTAGATCTCTACTATGAATTGCTACTATAGCCTTCCTGCAATACATTAGAATGTCCCTAATACCTTTTAGTATAGCCTCTCTTCTTCTCTCTATAGAATCCAACTCATCCATTATACGATTTATAGATGATTCTATATTCATAACGATAGTTATAAAGAAGCCAATTTATTGGTTATTCTTCTAGCCAAGTATAGCCTCGCTCTTCTAGCATATCTGCTAGTTCCTTTCCTCCAGATTTTACAACCCTCCCCTTTGCAATTATATGCACATAATCTAGTTTGTTAAGATATCTAAGAATCCTAGCATAGTGAGTTATAACCATGATACTAGCATCTGTACTCTCTATGAGATGGTTTATAGCATTAGCAACTGACTTTACACCATCTATATCCAATCCTGAGTCTGGTTCATCTAGTATTACAAATCTTGGTTTCAATACTAGCATCTGTAATACTTCAGATCTCTTCTTCTCCCCTCCAGAGAACCCTTCATTGAGGTATCTTGTTAGAAAGGATGGATCAAAGCCTACTATATCCAGATTCTTCTTTACATAGTTATGAAACTCTCTTACAGTTAGGAATACTTCCATGTTATTGCCATAAGCCTTGCTTAAAGTATTGTAGGCATTCCTTAGAAAGTTTGTATAGCCAACTCCAGAGATCTCTACTGGGTATTGAAAGCCCCAAGTAAGGTATATGCTAGAGTGCTCTTGCCAGAACCATTTGGTCCCATTATTGCATGAACCTCTTTACTCTCAGTTGTTAGAGTAACTCCCTTTAGTATCTCCTTATCTTCTATATTTACATGTAGATCTACTATCTCTAGCCTACTCATGTTAGAAATATAACGCTGTTATATATATATAAAGATAGCGATGGTTATAAGCCTTAAGTTCTTATCAAACACACTCTATCATCTCATAAAAAATAGTTTATTCCTTAGCAATACACTCCCTATTGATATAGCTAGGATTAGCAATGCTATTATACCAAACTCTGGCCAAACGCTGGCACTATTCTACTACCAATTATCTTAACCTCTTTGCTATCAGCACTTAATGGTATCTCCAATACCCTTTCCCCATCTCTCGCCTCTTCTATAGCATCAACCCTAGTATTATCAACGAGCACTACAAATGGTATATCATCATCCCCTTCCTTAGCATCGATGACTTCTCTATCTAGAACTACTCTTATCTTATCGCTCTTTAGATCTGACAACCTAAGTATTATAGCATTCTCATCCTTATTAGCATCTATGCTAGATACACTCCCTACTGATACTCCTATACCATATCTGTTACCATCTATAATTAGATCTTTAACCTCGATAGCATTACCAATTGCTAAGAGAGCAGTGCTCCTAATATCTGGCATCAAGGCTTTACTACTTATAGCCATAACCCTCAATTCGTTAGATCCTTCAGATAGCCTTGCTGTATCTATAGAAGATAATTCTATACTAAAGTTATCATTGGCATCTGGTGTTGTATTGCCTTTAATGACAACATCTCCATCTCTATCCTTCAAGAAGTAGAATATGCTAACATCCCTATAATCCCCTTCATACTCTATACTACCTAGTATAGTAAGAGGCTCTCCTCTAGTTAGTGATAATGGCACATCTAGATTATCGATCTTAACCAATCTTACGTTCTCAAACTCGCTCCAATGTCCTATATTGAATGGATATGAAGGATCTCTAAATGCTTTTATTGTTATAGTCCTAGCATCTGGATCATAACTCTCTAGAGATAGAATGGTCCATTACTTATTATTGCATGTTTTTTAGTATCGATCCATTCAATTGCCTTGCTATATCTATCACTTGCATAAGCCTCATCTAAATTACTTAAAGGCTTTGGTATAAACTTATCATTCTTAAAATTCATCAATACTTCCCTTATCATCTCAGAATCTTCTTTAATTAGTAGTGAGATCCAATTTACATTATTAGCATTTGCTTGAGATTTAGAGAATGCTGCTTTATTGCTCTTAACTAAATCCTCCATAGCAGCGTATATCTCCCATGGAGTGCTACTCCAAATAGAAGCGTAATCTGCTATGTAATTCTCATCAAAATGCCAATAATCTACATAAACTTCAACGGTATCATCATCTATGAATCTAAAACCTTTCAATGTTTTTATGAACTGCTCAGCTGTTGATGTATATTCTGGATCAAACGTTGGATCATTCTCATCCTCTTTGCTTCCCCATTCATATAAGAAGTAGATGGCGTAGAGTATATCATTCTTATCCATCATAGCACCATGATGCCACTTACTATACTTTAGATCAAACCTAACCTTGCTAGTAGCCTTTATATCATTGCCAACGCTAATCCATTCTTCATTATTAGCATCCCATACAAAAGCATCGCTTGGCACATCGAGTTTTCCAGAAGGTCCAGCTGTCTCTATCTCAAATGTTACTCTTACTGGTAGTATATCTCCAGTATGAGGATGCCTAAAGATAGCAGGATCTGCTACTGCTAACCATACCCTAGTAGAGTACCAATCCTTTAGACCAGATACTGGATTCCATGAACCTTGGTATATCTGCTTCATGCCTATCTTCAAGCCATCATCACTCCTTGCATTGATTAGAGTAAATCTGCTAGTTATCCCACTCCCAAAATCTGTTACTATCCCTTCCATATCCTTGTTAGCTATATAAAGATCTAGAGTGCTAGCAATGAATATCCTCACAGACTCTTTGACGCCAAGCATTACAGCCTCTCTTAATAATCTATCCCTTTCTTCTTTAGATGTATAATTGCCATTGTATATCTTTATTGTTAGATCATCTAGAGTAGCATTCTCATAATTCCAGTACATCTCTTGCTGGAATCCTGGCATATAGGCAAACCATGGAGCATACATCTGTGCTGCTAATGATGAATCGTATCTATCAAATGCAGAACTCCCCCAACCTTCAGTGTAGATATGCCAATTTAATGCTCTAGGATCCGAGCCATAAACTATCTCTTGTGCTTTAGTAAGATCACCATTTATCTCTTCTATAGTAAATCCTAGCCTTGAGAGTTCAGATGCTAGTAGATTCCCTATACTATTCCTTCTAGGATCATCATTCCTTATGAAGAATTTTATAGTTATAGGCTCGTTATTATAGTACCACTTACCATCCCTCTTAACTGCACCATTTGCTTCCAAAGCATTGCTTATCATCTGATCTGCTAGATTAGGGTTATATGTAAAACCAAAAGATTCTATGAGATCGATAAGTACAGTATAATCTGGGTCGAACTGTGAAAAGGCTGTATATGCTACTGCACCAGCACCTTTCAATATCTCGTTAACTATTAGATCTCTATCTATGAGATAATTCATAGCATACCTAACCTCTCTTATTGAGAATGGATTTAGAGTATCATTGCTAACTGCTGGGTTTAATAATAGGCTCAACCTACCTCCTGGAGATTCATAAATCTTCACATCTGGCACATTCTTCAGATCGGATGCTAGTTCTAATGGTATTCTCCAGAAATATGCATCTAGATTCCCAGCCTTAACCTCTTGTACAGCAACATTCTCATCTTGGTAATGTATGAATGTTATAGTATCAGTATTTGCTCCCTTCATCTCTTCATCTCTTCCGCTACTGCAAATGGTGCTGCTAACACTACTAAGGCTAAGAATATTGCTATCTTCATTGTGATAATACACTTATAAGTAGTTAATATAGTTTTACAAGCACAAATGTTTCCCTGTTTAATGTAAAAATAAGTAAAATTATCTTATTTAAGAAAAAATATAATATATATATTTATTTTAAGATAATTATAGTACACAAATGAAAAAAATATAAGTCTCATAAATCTATAATAAAATAGGTGCCTTATTATGGAGAACCCTACCAAGACAATAGAATATAATGCTAAGAATGATTCGAATATAGAAGATCTAACCTCAAAGGTATTCGCTCTTGTAGTTGAGAGAGGTAAGCAAGGGATATTGCAGAGCGAGTTATGGAAGACATTAAACCTAACTAGTAGAGATGGTTCTAGGATAGCGATGAGGTTAGAGAAGAGAGCATTGATAAGTAGAGATAGGGTATTAGAGAATGGTAGATGGACATACAAACTCGTAGCATTGAGACTGCCAGCAGATACAAGTTGTATAGAATCCGCTCCATGCTTATTATGCCAGTATGAACATATATGCAATCAAGATAGTAATATAACCTCTGCTACATGTAAAGAGTTTGAGTATTGGCTATTGAAGGAATATAGATCTAATGAGACCAGAAGAAGCTAAGAGGGAGTATTATAGGAGAGAGGCCATAGGAGAGAGGCCAGGAGGAGAGGCTATAGGAGTAGAGCATCTTTTAAATTATTAGAGATAAACAAGTCATTTCATATTTTTAGGGACGGTATGTATGTTATAGATCTAGGATGTGCTCCTGGAGGATGGTCACAAGTAGCATTGGAATTTATTGGAAATGGAAAGATAATAGGCGTAGATACTAGGAATATAGAGAGCCTACCAATAGAATTCATCAATGCTAGCGTAGATGATCCCTCATTACCCTCAAAGATCCTTAGCATATTTAATAGAAAGGCAGATCTGATATTATCTGATATGGCACCTAATCTCTATGGCATATGCCTAATCTCTATGGCATATGGAGTCTAGATCATATAAGACAGATAGATCTGGTATATAAAGCGTTAGATCTAGCAGATAAAGTGCTTAGAGAGGATGGAAGTATGGTAGTTAAGGTATTTGAGGGTGAGATGATTAATGATCTTAAGGCTAAGATAAACTCTAAATTTAGGAAGGTTAATCTATTCAAACCAAAGGCTAGTAGGAAGGCTAGTAGCGAGATCTATTTTATATGCACTGGTTTCAAACCATGATATCATCAAACCATGATATCAATTATCTCTTTATAATCAGCATCGGTTCTAAAACCATTTGGCATAAGGCTTGTCTTTGATGCCTTAAAACCATGCGCTCTTAATAGTTTAATAACACTATCAAGTTTGGGAGGAGCAATCCTTAGCCTTGCTGATATATCATCTAGTGTATAATATGTTGGTGTATCTAGTTCATCCAACGCTATTTCTAATACTCTTTTACAACTCTTATCCAAGGTTTGATCATAAGAGTCTAGCATGCTACAAACGAAATCATGATCAAATATATTGCTTATCCATAATGGTCCAGATCTGCTCATACCCTTCTTACAATACTTACACTCCTCTTCCAATCCTCTATTGCCACACCTAAAGCAATGGTATATGAAACCTAATCTATTAATCATCTCATCTGCAAGTGTATTACTAACAATGACTCTAGCATATACTCTCAAATGATTCCTTATGCTATGCACAAACAAAGGTTCTATGGCTAGTTCAAGCCTTCCTGCTACCATTGCTAGCATCCCTAGCATTAGCCTCAAGCCTATCTCATTGCTATACTCTGTTCTTAAAGATGCTCCATAATACCTTCGCTTTGCAACCCTAGGATATATACCCTGCAATACTGGTGTATCTGTTGCTGTTAGGCATATCATACCTTGATCCTTGATAGCCCTTAATGCGTTATCAACATAGTATGCTGGAGTTCCAAATGGATCTATCTCTATTATCTCTGCCCTAACATCTCTGATTGAGAGGAGGAATCTATTTGCATCTTCTACGCTGAAAGAACATTCTACTCCATTGATCTTAGCAAGCATCTTTGCTAACTCTATAGCATCCTTATTAGCATCATTGATATATGCATGCTCAACACTCTTAACCTCATTAACTGCCCTTATCCCTCTAACCCCTATCCCTCCTAATGCATCAACCATCTTTACCCTATCTTTAGCATAAGCTCTATATGCTAACACTGCCATATCCCTACTCACTTTTGCTTTTGGATTGAAGAATACTGGCTTCTTTATAGGCTGATTAGATGTTAATGACTCTTCTGGCACTAATAGTCTTGTCCTCCCTTCGACAATCTCTACTAACTTCATTGCTACTCTATCTTAGGCTCTCATTATTATCTCTTGATAGACTGTTCCCCGCCTCTGACCCACAAGGAGTCATTGCGTGCACCTAGCACAAACTCCTCCCGCACTCTCTCACGGGGAGCCTGCTGTAGCACATCTGGGTGAAACCGGAAATCATCTACTCATTCCAGTCCGTCTATGTGCACTTTTGCGGCTATTGATAATGATGAGAAATACTCTTATAAATCAAATGCTAGTAATACTTTGCTAATACTCAATCATGTTAAGGCATCTATTGCCTTTATGATATCTACCAATCTTTTACTTATCTCTTCTAACAACTCCATTCCTTGCTCTCTACTAGCACTCCTTGGATCTCCTATGATACCATTCTCTGTAACTCTTGGTATGGAGCCTCTGCACTGTGTCAATCTAGATAGTAGTATAACATCATCAACCTTTAATCTGCCTTGCTCAGCCTTACTCATATCTACAAGATCTGGATTGATGGCAAGCATCAACGAAGTCTCTATGCTATCTGCATGCCCAAGTTCTCTCTTTAGCACTAACCAATAAGATAGTATATAGATAGAATCTCTCATCTTTGGGAGTGACTCTAATAGGCTATGATTACCAAAATGGCCATTTATCACAAATAACTTCTTTATGCCTTGCTCCTCCAATGAGTTGCTTATATCGTAGATTAGATTTGCTAGAGTCTCATTCCTTAGACTGATGTTAAAGAATGGCTTATGCTCTTGGGACAATCCATAGTAGATGCATGGTAGGAGTAAACAATCTACATGCTTAGAGATCATCTCTGCTATCCTCTCTGCTATGAATGAATCAGTAGCTAGTGGTAGATGCTTACCATGCTTCTCTATGGAACCTATTGGTAGCAAGGCTTTATCTACATTCTTTATCTCTCTACTTGATGCTAGATGCATATGATGAGTAATATGCTAGATTATGTATACTTTGCCCCAGTATACTTGTAATCTATTGGTTATGTATAACTTTATTGCAGTTAGTAGTGTCTCTGCCTCTAATCGCCTCCCTCTCCTCTTTATCTCTTCTAGATCATCGTTTGGCATTACTCTAAATGAATCCTGCCATATTATTGGTCCCTGATCCAGTTCTTCGGTAACAAAATGTGCTGTACAGCCTATTATCTGAGCACCCCTTTCATACGCTTGTTTATAAGCAAATGCACCAGGGAAGGCAGGGAGTAATGATGGATGTATGTTTATTATTCTATTAGGATACCTCCATACAAAACTAGGAGTCAATATTCTCATATATCTGGCAAGCACTATAAAGTCTATATTGTACTTCTCTAAGAGTTTGAGGATCCTCTTCTCTGCATTTGCCTGATCCTTATGATTTATGTAATAGAATGGTATGTTATGCTTATCAGCAATAGGTTTTAAAGTCTTCTCTGTGGCAATTATTAATGGTATGTTAACCTTGATATTTGATATCTCCACGTGCATGAGTATCCAATATCAACTCTAAGCAATGAGGCTCCTTACTAACAAATATAGCCATATTCTTTAGTCTATCACGCTCATCAAAATGTACTTTAATCTCCATGCCTAGTTCCTTCCCTATCTTTAGCAAGCCTTTTGTAAATCTAGCCTTATCAAGTGTATTAGCAAATGATGCCTCTAAGTGCATGCCAAACAATCCTCTTATAACATTCTGGTTTATCTTCTCAATATTGCCTTGTTCTTTAAATATATAATTAGTTATATTAGCAACTACACCCTTCTTATCCTCTCTCCAACAACTGTGATCTCAGCAAGTATACTATCTTTACTATCCACCATCTTTATCGATGTTAGTTACATCAATATTTAAATATACATCCGTATCTACTATAGAGTCATGCAAGGAAAGAGTGATATGAAAGAGGCATGTACGCTAGCGAGGCATCTATATGAGAAGGAGTAGACCAGACTTCGATTATAACAAACCAATATCCATATGCATAACATGCTATACTCTAGGACAGTGGCATTGTTACGATTGTAACAAGAGCTTTTGCAAGGAGCATTATAGAAAGCATAAAGAAGATAATCAATGCATTATTAGTGAGAAATAGGTCTAGTTACTCTGAAGTCTGAAGCCTATAACATAAACGTATAGATCTGGATCCCATGAACCGTAAAGGTTGACCCAGCATTTTATGAATTCATCTACTGTAGCATATCCCTCTCTCATAGCAGCAAGAGTATCTATATCACCAAGCTTCTCTCTCTTTACATACATTATCCTTATCAAAGCAAATATACCATCTCGAGAGTATCTTGTTCTTGCTTTATATACATGACCCTCTCTAACCATGCATCTCTTCCATACCCTTCTAGTCTCTGTCTTTATACCATCGAGTATGGGTCTTACCATCTCATGCTTGAATAATTGAATAACATTATAGATCGATATATGGATATACTATATAAATATTATCTATATTTATCTTTAATATTGTAAATCATGTAGATGAATTGTATTTAACCTCTATTAATTGTTATAACATTATATTCTCTGCAAAGTAAAGAAATATTTATTGTTAATGTATCATCTTACTCATGCCAGATCTTTACTTTGAGATCAGTCTGATGCTCGAAAACCTTGCAAAGAATTATGGAGTGCCAAATGCAAACTATTACTTTAGGATACATAAGATAAAACCAAACAAGGAAGAGTATAGGAAGAAGGTAGTAGAATATATGATGCATTATAAATATACCCTTGAGAGTTTTAAAGGTATGCCAAACTATGATAAATTTAATGAGTATGTGATTGAGCATCTAGAAAGAGAAGCAGAGAAGGTATTGCAAGGTCATAATAAAGAGGTAGAGAAACGTTACTCTTATTACGTAATGAATGAGTATTTTTAGAGATGAGCACAATAAGATTAGAACTTAAAGATGATATACATATTATAAATGGTAGTGTTAGAGTAAACTATGATGGAAGGTTTGATGGTATTCAAGTAAATGCATATATAATTAACAGTAATGGATTGGTAGAGTTTGTAGAACTCAATGGTAGAAAGATCTCGGCATATACTAGACTCTATGTTGCAAAGAGCGAGATGAGCAATAATGAGTTGAGCAATAGTGAGTTTACCTTCAAGGCTAGAGCAGATACAAAAGGTAATAGGATAAGGTTTAGAGCAGCAATTATACAAGAGCATAAAGAGATAGATAGCATTACTACATTCTTAGAGTATTAAGCATGAAGATAGCAGTCTTATACTCTGGAGGCAAGGATAGCAACTTTGTAGTATATAAAGCATTGAGAGAAGGATATAGAGTATCATTACTTATAACCCTAGTATAACACTAGTTCCAGATAGTGAAGATAGCATGCTATTCCATCACCCAAACATCTTACATGCTAGAATACAAGCAGAGTGTATGAACATACCAATTGTGCAAGAGAGGGTAAAGAGTAAGGATTTAGAGCATGAGATGCTAAGCCTATTCAATGTATTAAGATATGTTAAAGAAGGATATGGCATAACCCATATACTCTCTGGGGGTATATCAAGCAGGTTCCAGAATGATAGATTCAAGGCTTTATGCGATAGACTCGATCTATCATACAACGCTCCATTATGGAGGATAGAGCAGAGTGAGTATATGTATAGATTGCTAGATCTAGGCTTTGAGATAATGATAAGTGCTGTATCTGCAGATGGTTTAGATCATAGATGGCTAGGAAAGATACTAGATAAGCAAGCATTGGATGAATTGATCATGCTTAGCAAGATCCATGGTTTCAATCCAGCATTTGAGGGAG
>FWWL01008156.1_pt1 | contig 13037 bp, 10 predicted proteins | sample 2228331 | NCBI WGS metagenome assembly FWWL01 (sample SAMEA103939775, study PRJEB20133) | metagenome | reverse complement strand
AACATGGTCCAAACCTTTTGTTCTGGCCGACGAACCGGGCTATCCGGACACCAACCCCGTGCTCTTTGTGGACCGGCAAGGAAGGCTGTGGCTGTTCTGGCAGACGATTCTCGCCAACCTGTGGGAGAGCGCAGTGACGAATTTCCGCATGGCGGAGAAGTATGGCGGGCAAGGAGTGCCGCGGTGGGACCGCGCCGGGCTGGTGCTGCCGAAGCCGGCGGGGATCGAGGAGGCTGCGGCGGAGCTGCTGCGCCGCGCGCAGGGCACGGTCTGGGAGAAGCAGGCAGCGCGGATCGCCGAAATGGCCAAGGACAAGCTGACGTCGCGGCTGGGCTGGATGACGCGGGCGCATCCGCTGCAGCTGCCTTCGGGGCGGATCCTGCTGCCGATGTATTCCGACGGCTTCGACTTCTCGCTGGTGGCGATCAGCGACGACGGCGGGCTCACCTGGCGCGGCTCGCGGCCGATTGTGAGCGTCGCCGGCATTCAGCCGACGTTCGCGCGCAAGAAAGATGGCACGCTGGTGGCCTACATGCGCGACAACGGTCCGCCGCCGAAGCGGCTGCAGGTGAGCTACTCGAAAGACGATGGCGAAACATGGTCGCCTGCGGAGGACACAGACATTCCCAACTCGGGCACGGGCGTGGAGGTCATTCAACTGCAGGACGGGCGGTGGCTGATGATCAACAACGACACGGAGAAGGGAAGGCACTCGCTGGCGCTGACAATCTCCGACGACGAGGGAGCGACGTGGAAGTGGAAGCGCCACATTGAACTGGATACACGCGCCGAGCGGGCCGGCTCCTTCCACTATCCCTCGATTCTTCAGGCGCCGGACGGCACGATTCACGCGAGCTACAGCGTGTTCCTGAACCATCTGCCGGAGGGGCAGCCGCGCAAGACCATCCGCTACGCGCGTTTCAACGTGGCGTGGGTGGAGGCAGGCGACCCGCAGTGAGGGGGCGGCTGCCGGCGGCGGTCCGCAGGCGGCGGGTGTATGATCGCTGATTCCGGGAGAATCCGATGCGCAATTCTGCGTGGCTTGCCGTCCTGTGTGCGGGGTGTGCCGTGGGGCAGATACAAACGCGCGGCGTAGGCGTCTACCCGGGAGATCCCCGCGAAGACTTTTCGCCCGTGGCGAGGATCGACGGTTCGACATACCGCAACCTGGCTCATCACCGGGCTGCGTGGCACTCGTCGAGTTACGACTACAACCTGACGGCGCAACTGGTCACCGACGGCATCCGCGAGCAGCGGCTGCCGCGCTGGCTGTCCACCGGAAGCAGCCAGAAGCCGGTGCTGGAGAAGAACGAACGCGAGTGGCTGCTGGACGGCAACTGGGTGACTTCCGTGGATGTCAACGGACCGCGCGGATGGGTGCAGGCGGGATTCCTGGGCGGCGACGGACCCGTGCAAGTGGACCGGATCGACGTCGAGGCGAGGTTGAATCTGCGGCAGCAGGGCGATGCCGGATGGGTGCTGGTTGTGAAGGTGTCCGAGGACGGGAATGCGTGGCGCGAAGCGGGCCGGGTGGAAAGCCGGGAGCGGCCCCGGCACGAGTTTACGGCCAGCGTGGCGCTCTCGCCGGCGGTTGCCGGCAGATGGTTCCGCCTGGAGTTCGAAGCTCCTGCCGTGACGCAGTGGCGCATCGGCGAGCTCACACCGTACTTTGCGGGGAAGCGGTTACGTCTGAGCGGTCCGCACCAATTCACGAGCGCATGGAAGAGCGCGGGAGCGGACGAGGAATGGGTGATGGTGGATCTGGGGGCGAATTGCGAAGTCGACCGTTTCACGCTGCACTGGATCTGGCCTGCGGCAGAGGGGCGCATCGAGGTCTCAGCGGACGGCAAGCAGTGGCAGGATGCCGCGCCGCTGGCAGCCACGGGAGGGAGGGTGGACGACATTCGCTTGCCTTCGCCGGTGAAAGCCCGCTACGTCCGCGCCTTTTTGACGAAACCGGAAAAAAAGGAGGGCTATATTCTCTCCGAATTCGAGGTGTTCGGGCGGGGCGGGCCGGTGTGGGCTCCGCGTCCGCAACCGCAGGCGGAAGGGGGGCGGATGCTGCTTTCCGGAGGCGCGTGGCGCTTGCAGCGGGCCAATCTTGTGGCGCGGTTGGGCGAGGAGATCAGCCGCCCGGGTTACGCGGACCAGGACTGGATCCCGGCCACTGTTCCCGGCACGGTGCTGGCTTCGTATCTGAATATCGGGGCGATTCCGGATCCGAATTATGCTGACAACCAGCTGATGATTTCCGATTCTTTCTTCCATTCCGATTTCTGGTACCGGAACGAATTCGTTCCGCCGCCTGTTCTCAAGAACGAGAAACTCTGGCTGGATTTCGACGGGATCAACTGGAAGGCGCAGGTCTGGCTGAATGGAGAGTTTCTGGGCCGGATCGAGGGCGCGTTCCGGCGCGCGCGGTTCGACGTGACCGGCAAGGTGCGGCTGGGGGAGAAAAATGCCGTGGCGGTGCTGGTGGAGAAGAATGCGAATCCAGGCAGCGTGAAGGAGAAGACATTTCAGAATCCGGACAAGAACGGCGGCGTGCTGGGCGCAGACAACCCCACGTTCCACGCCTCGATCGGCTGGGACTGGATCCCGACCATCCGCGGGCGGAACACGGGCATCTGGAACCGCGTGTGGCTGCGCTCGACAGGACCGGTGACGCTGTCGGATCCGCTGGTGACAAGCCGGGTGAGCGCAGACCGCGCGGCGGCGGACGTCCGGCTGGAGTTTCTTCTGGAGAACCGCTCGCGCCGCGCCGTTTCGGGCACGTTGCGCGGGGCGTTCGGCGAACGCGAGTTTTCACTGCCGTTGTCTTTGAGCGCCGGCGAGGTGCGATCCGCGCCCGTGGAGTTGAGGCTGGAGAAGCCGCGGCTGTGGTGGCCGAACGGCTACGGCGAGCCGCATCTGTACGGGGTGAGCGCGCGGTTTGAAGCGGAAGGATCCGTTTCCGACCGCCTGGAGTTTCAGGCAGGCGTTCGTGAATTCCGGTACAGCGAGGAAGGCGGCGCGCTGCGGATGTGGATCAACGGACGGCGCTTTGTGCCGCGCGGAGGCAACTGGGGTTTCAGTGAAAGCCTCTTGCGCTACCGCCGGCGCGAGTATGAAGCCGCGGTGCGGTATCACCGCGACATGAACTTTACGATGATCCGCAACTGGGTGGGGATGATCGGTGAGGATGAGTTTTACGAAGCCTGCGACCGGCATGGCATTGTCGTCTGGCAGGACTTCTGGCTCGCCAACCCGTGGGACGGACCCGATCCGGACGACCACGGAATGTTCCTCGACAATGCCCGGGACCTGATCGCGCGCATCCGGCGTCATGCCTCGGTGGGCTTGTACTGCGGGCGCAATGAAGGCTTTCCTCCGGCGCCGCTCGACCGTGAACTGCGGCGCCTGGTGGCGGAGCTGCATCCCGGGATGCATTACATCAGCAGCTCTGCCGACGAAGTGGTGAGCGGCCACGGACCCTACCGGGCCATGCCGCTCGAGTATTACTTCAGGGAGCGCGCCACGCCGAAGTTCCACAGTGAAATGGGCATGCCGAACATCGTGACGTGGGAGAGCCTGCGGGAGTTCGTTCCTGAAGAGCAGGCGTGGCCGCAGGGCCGGCTGTGGGGGCTTCACGATTTCTGCCTGACGGGCGCGCAGGGCGGGGAGTCGTTCCGCGCGCTGATCGAGAAGCGCTTCGGGCCGGCGCGCGACGCGCACGAGTGGACGCAGCTGGCGCAGTTCCTGAATTACGAGGGCTACCGTGCGATGTTCGAGGCGCAGAGCCGCAACCGCATGGGGCTGCTGATCTGGATGAGCCATCCGGCGTGGCCGTCGTTCGTGTGGCAGACCTACGACTACTATCTGGAGCCCACGGCCGCCTACTTCGGCGCGAAGAAGGCCAACGAGCCGCTGCACGTGCAGTGGAATCCGCTGAACGACGCGGTGGAGGTTGTCAACTATCACGCCGGCGATGTGAAGGGCCTTCGCGTGACGGCGCGCATCCTTGGCTCGCAAGGCGAGCTGCTGAGCGAGAAAACGGCGGAAGTGGACAGCCGCGAGGATTCGGTTTCCACACCGCTCCGGCTGGAGCTGCCGGGCGGGTTGCCGCCGGTGTATTTCATCAGGCTCGAATTGCGGCGCGGCGGAGAGGTGGTCTCGACGAACACTTACTGGCGCAGCGCGGCGGGGGAGGACTATTCGGCACTGAGGGCGCTGCCGCGAGTGAGGCTGGAATCCTCGACGCGCACCCGTCGGGAGGGGGAGGCATGGATTCTGGAAACTGCTCTTCGCAACCCGGAGCGCGTGCCTGCGTTGTTGGCGCGCGTGATGGTGGTCCGGGGAAAGAGCGGAGACAGGATCCTGCCCGCGTTGTATTCGGACAACTACTTGACCCTGATGCCGGGCGAATCCGTGACGGTCCGCAGCGAGGTGCTGGATGCAGACTGCCGGGGCGAGACTCCGGCGGTGCGGGTGGAGGGGTTCAATGTTGCCGGCGCTCCATGAGTCAGCCGGATACGCGCACGGGCGCTGCGGGAAGCGTGTCCCAAAGGTGGCGGTCGGCGCCGCTGATGAAGGCTGAATAGTCTGCGGCGACCTCGCGGTAAGGGCCGTTGCGCACGGCGCGGCCGTGATGCAGCCAGAGCCCGCGGTTGCAGAGCGATTCGAGCATTCCCGAAATGTGGGACACACAGATCAGCGTGCAGCCCTTGTCGCGCAGTTCGGACAGACGCCGGTGACATTTCTTCTGGAACGCGGCGTCGCCGACGGCGAGGATCTCGTCGATCAACAGCACGTCGCACTCGGCGTGGACTGCCACTGCAAAGGCCAGCCGCAGCACCATGCCGGAGGAGAAGGTGCGGAGCGTCTGATCCATGTAGCCCTGCAATTCGGCGAAATCGACGATGGCGTCAGCCCGGTCGCGCACTTCGCGGCGCGTCATTCCGAGGATGGCGGCGTAGAGGCGCAGATTTTCCCAGCCTGTCAGGTCCGGATGGAAGCCCGAGCCGAGCTCCATCAGCGTGCTGAGCCGCCCGGGGACTTGCACTACGCCCTGATCCGGTTCGAGCAGACCGGCGATCACGGCCAACAGAGTGCTCTTGCCCGCGCCGTTGGCGCCGACGACGGCCAGCCCCTCGCCGCGCGGCACGGCGAAGCTGACGTCGTGCAGAGCATAGAAACCCTCGTTGTGCCTTCCGGTGAGCCGGTCCTGGAGGTATTGCCGCAGGAGTTTGCGGCTGCCGCGAGGGCGGTAGATCACGGAGACGTTTTCGGCGCGGACCGCGTCAGCCATGTCAGAGATACCTGTAAAAACGGCTGCGCAGGCGGGCATGCACCCAGGCGCCTGCCAGCAGGAAGACGGCGGCTACGAGGGTCATCTTCCACATGAGCGTGTGCGGCGGTGTCCGGTGGTAGAGGACCACGTGCTGCGTGGCGAGCACAAGCGCCGCTACGGGGTTGAACTCGTAGAGGCTTTTGAACTGTTGCGGCACCATCGCGAAGCTGTAGAAGATGGGCACGAGCCAGAACAGGACGAGGTTGATGGACTCGACGACGTAGCGCACGTCGCGGACCAGCACGTGCAGGCTGCTGGTGGCGAGCGACAACCCGTAGATGAACAGCAGCTCGAGCGCCCAGATCACAGGCAGCCAGATATAGTGCCAGGTGACAGGAAGCCGGTACCACAACACCAACGCCAGAACCAGCAGGAGCTGGATAGCCAGATGGAGGGTGTTGGAGAGAACCGCCACCAGGGGCAGCAGGGCTGTCTGGAGCGGGACTCGCTTCACCAGCGCGGGGTTTTCGGCAATGGAGAGGGTCGCTGTGACCCAGGAGAGCGTGAAGAAGTTGTAGGGGATCAGCCCGCAGAGCACATAGAGCGGATAATTCGGGATCTGGCTCTGGAACACCTTCGTGAAGACGAAGGTCAAAACGAGCATCATCGTCAGCGGATTCAGCAGCGACCAGAACACGCCGAGGGACATGTTCCTGTAGCGGACCTTGAAGTCCTTCAGGACCAGTTCAGCTGTGAGAAATCCGAGGTTCGATGGTCGCATCACGCAGCAGCCCCGGCCGGACGGTGAAGGGAGGCGCCGGCCGCCATGCGCAGGACCTCTTCATGATAGGAAACGGCGGCGCGCGTCCGCAAACCGGGGCCCGGTCTTGTTTGACACTCCCCGCGAAGCTCTTCTATCCTATGTAGCGTCAAGCACTTGAGAGAAGGCAGCGGCTCCCGCTGCCGCCGGCGGGACATCCTGCGTCCCTCACTTCCGCACCAGAGGATGATCCAATGATCAGGGTCGAGAATTTGACGAAAAGATACGACCGCAATGTCGCCGTCAACGACATCAGCTTCGAGGTCGGCAAGGGACAGATCGTCGGTTTCCTGGGGCCGAACGGGGCGGGAAAGACGACGACGATGCGGATTCTCACCTGCTTCATGCCGCCCACATCGGGCCGTGCCACCGTGGCCGGCTTTGACGTGCTCGAACAGCCGCTGGAAGTGAAGCGCCGCATCGGCTACCTGCCGGAGACGCCTCCGCTCTATCCGGAGATGGAGGTGCACGAATATTTGACTTTCGTGGCGCGGCTGAAGGGCATTCCGAATGCCGATGTGCGCAGGCGCGTGGCCGAGGTCAGCGAGCGCTGCGCGATTGCCGACGTTTCAAAGAAACTGATTTCCAAGCTCTCGAAGGGATACCGGCAGCGGGTGGGGCTGGCGCAGGCGATTCTGCACAACCCGGACGTGCTGATCCTGGACGAGCCGACGGCGGGTCTCGACCCGAAGCAGATCCATGAAACGCGGCAGCTGATCCGTTCGCTCGCCGGCGAGCACACGATCATCCTGTCCACGCATATCCTGCCGGAAGTGGAGCAGACTTGCGACCACGTGATCATCATCAGCAAGGGCAAGATCGTGGCGCAGGACACAGTGGAGAACCTGACCTCGCGCTTGCGGGGGCAGGAGGCGGTGCTGGTGGTGGCGGGCGGCGCCGGGGCAGAGGAGATCCGGGATGCGATCCAGAGCGTGCCGGGGGTAACTCGCGTCCTGCACCGCGACAGCCGGAACGGACTGCACTCGTTCGAGGTCGAGTCTGCTCCGGGAGAGAACGTGCGCGCGCCGCTGGCGCGGCGGATCGTGGAGAGCGGCTGGCCCCTGCACGAGCTGCGTTCGATGGCGATGAGCCTCGAAGAGGTGTTCCTCGAGCTCACGGCTTCCGAAAAAGCGAGCGAGGCGAAAGAGAAGGGAGAGCGGCAATGAGAAACATCTGGACGATCTGCAGGAAAGAGCTGAAGTCGTATTTTGCGTCCCCCATCGCCTACCTGTTGCTGGCAATGTTCGCCACGATTTTCGGATTTTTCTTCTGGAATGCCGTCGGTTATTTCGTGAACGTCAGCATGCAGTCGACGATGTTCGGCCGCAGTTTTCCGATGGATGTGAACGAGATGATCATCCGTCCGCTGCTGATGAACACATCGGTGATCGGTCTCTTTCTGATCCCCCTGATCTCGATGAGGCTGTTCGCGGAAGAGAAGCGGCAGGGGACGATCGAGCTGCTGATGACTTCGCCGGTGCGGGATCTGGAGATCATCCTTGGCAAGTGGCTGGCGGCGCTGATCCTCTACTCCTGCCTGCTGGGCATCAGCCTGCTCGACATGGGCTTCCTGTTCGCCTACGGCAAGCCGGACTGGCGGCCGATGCTGGTGGGATACCTCGGGCTGCTGCTGCAGGCGGGCGGGCTGCTGGCAATCGGCGCGATGATTTCGACCACCACGCGCAACCAGATCATCGCGGGCGCCGTGACCTTCGGCGTGTGCCTGCTGCTGTGGGTGTTTGAGTGGGTAGCCGGCTACGAGACGGCGACCTGGGCCACGGTGATGGGCTACATGTCGGTAGTCCGGCATTACGAGCCGTTCTCCAAGGGGGTGATCGACTCCAAGGATGCCGTGTATTTCCTGTCCCTGATTTTCCTCGGAATTTTCCTGACGTCGCGGAGCCTGGAATCGCTCCGCTGGAGGGCGTAAGCGATGAAAGTGCCGTTCCTGAAATCCCGTCAGGCCCGCTACGGGGCGTTCGCGTCGACCTATATTCTGGTCGTGCTGGCCATACTGGTCACGGTGAATTTCCTGGCCAACCGCTACAACAAGTCCTACGATTCCACCTCCAACAAGCGCTATTCGCTGGCGGACCAGACGATCAAGGTGGTTTCCGGGCTCAAGGCGGACGTCGAAATCGCCTATTTCGACGAGACGGCGGATTTCAACCGCGCGAGGGATCTGCTGGACCGCTATGACAATCTTTCTCCGCGCCTGAAGGTGGCCTACATCGACCCCTTCAAGAAGCCGACCGTGGCCAAGCAATACGGCGTGACCCGGACCGGCACGGTGATCCTTTCCACGGCGGGCAAGCGGGAAGAGGCGCGGAGCCTCTCGGAGGAGGAGATCACGTCGGCGCTGATCCGGCTTCTGAAGTCGGGAGTGAAGACGGTGTGCTTCACGACGGGCGCGGGCGAGCATTCTCTGGAGGAAAGCGACGCGCCGGCGTATTCGTCGCTGAAGGAGCTGATCGAGAAGAACAACTACAAGACGGAAACCGTCAACCTGCTGGAGAAGCCGCAAATTCCCGAGACATGCACCATTGTCGTTGTCGCCGGACCGCGGACGGACTATCCGCAGCCGGTGGTGGACGCGCTCAAGAAGTATGTCGAGGATGGCGGGCGCGCGCTGTTCCTGATGGATCCGCCGCTGAAGACGTCCAAGGATAGCGTGTCGGACAACGCCGCGCTGTCGAAGGTGCTGGAAGACTGGGGCGTGAAGCTGAACCGGGACCTCATCCTCGACACGTCCGGCATCGGCGGGCTGTACGGGCTGGGACCGGAGACCGCTCTCGGAACGAGGTACGAAACGCATCCGATCGTCCGCGAAATGAAGCGGACGGCGACAGCGTTCCCGATTGTCCGTTCCATGGAGCCGAAGCCGACAGACAAGACCTCGGTGGAGAAGCTGGTTTCCACTTCCCGGAACTCCATTGCCGCGACGAATCTCAATCTCGTGGGGGGCGCGCTGGCGATGCCGAAAGGAGAGCCGCAGTCCTATTGCGTGGCTGCGGCGGGCACGTACCGGACGGGAAAGGAGAAAGACGGGAATGCCGTGGAGGGGCGCTTTGTGGTGGTGGGCTCCTCCGATTTCGTGGCCAATTACGCTCTTGGGTTCGGCGGAAACCGGGACCTGGTCATGAACATGCTGAACTGGCTCAGTTCGGATGAGGACCTGATCTCGATCCGTCCCAAGGATCCGGAGGACCGCCGCATTCAGCTCACGCGGAATCAGATGCGGATGGTGCGGACGGTCTCGCAGTTTGTCATTCCTCTGGTGGTGATCGCGCTCGGCATTGCTGTCTGGTGGCGCAGGAGGTAGAGGAATGCGGACGAAGGGCCTGCTGATTGCATCAGCCGTGCTGGCCCTGCTGGCCGGCGCCGTCTGGTGGTCGAACCGTCAGCAGCAGAAGAAGGAAAAGAGCGACACTTCAGGCTCGCCGAAGCTGGTCGACCTCCGTCAGGAGGACATCACTCGGATCGAGATCATCCGCCCCGGATCGGAGACCACGCGGGTGGAGAAGGGCGCGGATGGAGTCTGGCGCATAACATCGCCCGAGCCGCTCCCCGGAGACAAGGATGCGATTTCGAGCCTGGTAAGCTCGGCGGCCTCGGTCAGCGCCGACAAGGTGGTGGAAGAGAAGCCCGAGGATCTTGCGGTCTTCGGGTTGAAGGAGCCCCGGGCGCGGGTGGTGATCACGCTGAAGGACGGGAAGTCGCGCACACTGCTGCTCGGGGAGGATGCGCCCGTCGGCGGGGGCGGCTACGCGCAGGTCGAGGGGGACCCGAAGGTGTATCTGCTGACTTCCTGGGTGAAGGGCGGGCTCGACAAGCTCGCCGTGGATCTGCGGGACAAGCGCATCCTGACGTTCGACCGGGAGAAGATCGTGCGCGTGGAGGTTGCCCGGAAGGCGGAGACGTTCGAGTTTTCGAAGAATGCCCAAGGCTCCTGGGTCATCAGCCGTCCGAAGACCTTCCGGGCGGACTCGTGGAGCGTGGATGATTTCATCCGGCGGCTGCAGGACCTGAAGCTCGATCCGCTGCTGACGTCGGATCAGAAGGCGGACCTCGAGAAGCAGTTCCGCAGCGGGACCCCGGTGGTCACCGTCAGCGTGACGGATGCCGCGGGAGTGCAGAAGCTGGAGCTGCGGCAGAACAAGGACAAGTATTACGCACGGAGCTCCGCGGTCGAGGGCTTCCATTTGGTGCAGGAATTCGACGCCAAGGCGCTCGACAAAGCCATGGCGGATTTCCGGAACAAGAAGCTGTTCGATTTCGGCTTCGATGATCCGTCGAAGATCGAATACCGCGGCGAGAAGCGGCAGCTGAGTCTGACCAAGTCTGGCGAGAAGTGGCTCGACGGGCTGAAGCCGGTGGACCCGGTGGGTGTGCAGACGCTGATCGACCGGCTGCGCGAGCTGTCGGCGGCGTCGTTCCCGGACAGCGGCTTCACCTCGCCGGTGATCGAAGTGACGGTGAATGCCAAGTCTGCGGAGAAGGTGCTGATCTCGAAGTCCGGCGGCAAGTACATTGCGCGGCGCGAGGGCGAACCGGCGCTCTACGAGCTCTCCTCTTCGAGCGTGGAAGAGCTGGAGAAGGCTGCAGGAGACATCAAGGAAGCGCCTGCGGGCGCTCCGGCGAAGAAATAGGGCGGGCTGGCGCCTGCCATGGGAAGGATCCGATTTGAGCGCCCTGCTGACCGATCTGTATCAGCTGACGATGGCTGCCGGCTACTGGTCGGCGGGGAAATCGGAGGAGATCGCCACCTTCGAGCTGTATGTGCGGCGGCTGCCGCCGAACCGCAACTATCTGATCGCCGCGGGGCTGGCGCAGGCGGCGGAGTATCTTCTGAATCTGCGCTTCGAGGAAGACGAGATCCGCTACCTGCAAGGGCTGCCGCAATTCCAGAGGGTCGACGCAGGCTTTTTTGAAGCCCTGCGGCAGTTCCGCTTCACGGGCGATGTGTTCGCCATGCCGGAGGGCACGCCCGCGTTTGCCGGAGAGCCGCTTCTCACCGTGCGCGCGCCGCTGATGGAGGCGCAGATTCCGGAGACTTACCTGCTGTCGATGGTCGGTTTTCAGACCATGATTGCGACGAAAGCCGCGCGCATGGTGGACGCGAGCGGGGGGCGGGCAGTCATCGAGTTCGGCACGCGGCGGGCGCATTCGCCGCAGGCGGGGCTGTATGCCGCGCGCGCCGCCTTTATCGGCGGATGCACAGGCACATCGAACGTGCTGGCAGGGATGCGGTTCGGCATTCCGGTCTTCGGCACGGCAGCGCACTCCTGGGTGCAAAGCTTCCCGACGGAGCGGGAAGCCTTCGAGCGCCTGCAGGCGCTGCTGGGGCCGGGTGCGACATACCTGATCGACACCTACGACACGCTGGAGGGCGCGCGGCAGGCAGTGGCTCTCGGCAAGCCGTTCTGGGGCGTGCGGCTGGACAGCGGCAATCTGGTGGAGCTGTCCCGCGCGGTGCGCAAGATCCTCGACGACGGGGGCTGCCGCGAGGCGAAGATCATGGCCACCGGAGATCTGAACGAATACAAGATTCTGGAGCTGGTGGCGGCGAATGCGCCGATCGACGCCTTCGGCGTCGGCACAGAGCTGGCGACATCCATGGACGCGCCGAGCCACGGCGCGGTCTACAAGATGGTGGAGCACCTGTCTCCGCTGGGACGGCGCTATACGGCGAAGTTCAGCCAGGAGAAGGCCACGCTGCCGGGCGCGAAGCAGGTGTTCCGCTTTGCCGGACGGGACATGATCGGCCGCGCGGAGGAATGCCCGCCGGGGGATGCGGAAGCGCTGTTGCGCCCGGTGATCCTGAAAGGCGAGCTGGTGGCGCCGCTGCCCTCCGCCGCCGAAGCGAGGGAGCGCGGGCGGCGGGCGATCGAGTCGCTGCCCCGGAAGCTGCGGAGCCTGTTCGAGGCCGATCCGCCCTACCGCATCGACCTGAGCAGCGAACTCATCCAACTGGCCGAGGAGGTGAGGACGCGGCGATGAATACGGCATTCTTCGACATCGACACGCAGATCGATTTCGTGTTTCCGGCGGGAGCGCTGTACGTGCCCGGCGCCGAGCGCGTGCTCCCGCACGTGGCGCGGCTGAACCGCTACGCGAAGGAGCGCGGCATTCCGCTGATCTCCACAGCAGACGCTCATCTGGAAAATGACCCGGAGTTCTCGGCGTGGCCGCCGCATTGCATTGCCGGCACGCTGGGGCAGCGGAAGCCGGACTGGACACTGGTGGGGCAGATTGTTTTAAACAAGCGGAGCGTGGATTGTTTCACGATTCCCGAGCTGCCGGGGCTGCTGGAGCAGCTCCGGGTGGAGCATGCCGTGGTCTACGGGGTGGTGACGGAGATCTGCGTGCGGCACGCCGTGTTCGGGCTGCTGGACCGCGGCATCCGCGTCACGCTGGTGGAAGACGCTGTGCAGTCGCTCAATGCGGAAGAAGCCGCGCGCATGATGCGCGAGCTGACGGCGCGGGGAGGCGCGCTCCAGCGAACCGCGGAACTTTGCGCCGCCTGAGAGCGGGCTTCAGGCGGCGGCTTCCGGCGGAACGGGGACGTCCTTGGCGTCCCGCCAGAGGCGTTCCAGCTGGTAGTATTCGCGCTTTTCCGGCGAAAACACGTGGACGATCACGTCGCCGAAGTCGCCGAGGATCCACTCCCCGTGCTCGTATCCCTCGACGCTCAGCGGCACTTCGCCGGCTTGCTGCTTCATCTGCTTTGCCACTTCGTCCCAGATGGCCTGGTTCTGCCTCTGGTTGGTGCCGGTGCAGATGAGGAAATAGTCGCAGAACGACGCGATTTCGCGCAGATCGAGCACGCGGATCCCGGAGGCTTTCTTGGATTCGGCGGCTCGGAGGGCGATGAGCCACGTGGGGCTTTCCGTGGCGGTGGAAGGGACTGCCCCGTTGGACTTTCGTTTCCGCAAGAGTTTCGGTTAG
>FWWL01008567.1_pt1 | contig 13038 bp, 14 predicted proteins | sample 2228331 | NCBI WGS metagenome assembly FWWL01 (sample SAMEA103939775, study PRJEB20133) | metagenome | reverse complement strand
CGGGGGGGTTGAGGAGCTTAGGGAGGCGGTGGTTCAGGCCCTCAAGGCCCTGGGGGGTGTGGAGTTGAAAATCTTGGGGGAGGGTACTTAGAAAACCCTCAAAGGACCGGCTGGCCATCTGGTGCAGACCCAACGAACGCACCATCACGCTGAAGCGCGTCTCTATCCAGTTGCGCACCTTCCCCAACAAGCTACGTCCTACGGGCGTGACCCATTTCTTTTACCCCGTCCCTACCCTTCTTCCTCCCCGCAAACGGTAGGGAGGAGTGCGCACCCCAGGCGCCCAGCGGGTCAGCCCCGCAGGGGCTATCTTGGCTCCACGGTCCCCCAGAAGGGCAGGAAGCCCCTCCAAAAGCTCCGCACCCCAGATCTCCCGGGCGTTGCTGGGGAAGACGCCCCAGCGGAAAGGGAGACCCCTCTCGTTCATGACCCCCAGCAGCACGTAGCCGGCGAAGGCTCCCAGGGGACCAACCCCCACGGCGCTGTGGGGGGGGCGGTGACCGTGGGTGCGGTGGTCATGGGCCATGGGGATGGGCTTTGTCAGCCCGCAAGGGCTAGCTTGGGCTCCACCACCTGGAGGAGCCCTGGGCCTTGGGCCAGTCTGAGGGCCAAGTGGGCCAAGAGGGCCTGAGCACCCGGTAGAAGCGGGAGAGGTGGGGCAGGGAGGGGAAGAAGGGGCGGTTGCTTTCCCCGCAGGGGAAACACATTTGCGTGAGCAAGAGGGTGGTCTTGGCGGCCATGTAGCCTTTGGCCAGGTCCTGACCGGCTAGGGTGATGAAGATGGCCAGGGCCAACGTGGCCTTTTGGTGTTTTTGAGGCCTAGGAAGGCGAATGCCTCTAGCCTGAAGGGCCTTCAGCTCATCATCCACCCACACGTAGGTAGCCACCAGGAGGGTCTCCGCGTCAAGATAGTAAAGGGGGTGCTCCCTGTGGGATTCCATAGCACCCCCTCTTTTTTCATGCCCTCCAGGGGTAGGTCAAGTAGCACACGAAGGTATAAGTTTTCTCTCCAATGTAGCCCTACTCCCACCCCTGTGCGATGCGCTTCACCCCCACGAAGTAGGCCACCTTCTCCTTGGGGTAGCCCCGCTGGAAGAACCGGCGCACCGCCCGGTACTGCAGGGCGCGCATGATCTGCTTGATCCCCCCCAGGCCCGCATGGTGGAAGAGGTCCTCCAGGAGGAGGCGCAGGGCCAGGGGACTCAAGGGCTTCCCCCGTCCCTTCCCCCGGGCGGTGCGGAGGAGAAGATGGGGGTAGGGGATGGGGTGGAGCCCCGCCAGGTAGTCCCGGAGGGGAAGCCACTCCTCCACCGCCTTCTGCGCCTCGGGGGAGAGGGGGACCTCCCGCACCTTCCCCCGCACCAGGAGCCGGTCCCCCAGGTAGTCCTGCCGCCAGAGGGCGCAGAGCTCCCGGTACCCTAACCCCACCTCCCCCATGAGGGGGACCACCACCGCCAGGAGGGGGCGCTGGTGGGCCACGGGAAAGGTGGGGATGCTCTCCAATAGCCGCCGGTACGCCTCCTCCGGGAGGGCCAGGTCATGGCGCACGGGGTTGAGGACGTTCTGGGGCCACTCCACATGGGCCGGCCACCCCACCCCGGCCCAGTCCAGGAACCGGGCGAAGAGGCGCAGGGAGGCCAGGACTCGGACCAGGCTCTTGTCCCGGTAGGGCCTGGGGACGGAGGAGAGGGGGTTCCCCCGGACCAGGAGCTCCCGCAGGAACCCCTTCACATCCCCTGCTTCCAAGGCCGGCCAGCGCCGCCCCTCCCGCTCCAGCCAGAAGAGGAAGGCCTCCACGGAGGCCCGGTCCACGCGGCTGCCCCGCTTGCCCCGGCGGCGGCGGAAGGCCTCCAGGCCCTCCAGGAGGGCTTCCCGGTCCCACCCCTGGAGGGCCTCCTCCACCCGCCGCCTCCGCTCCTCGGGGTCACCCCAGGGGTCTACTGTTAAGATTTCTGCCATCTTGTCTCATTTTACACCCTCCCCCTCCGCCCCAAGCCAGCCTTTCGTGCTTCACAGCGTAGGCCTTCCACGTTGGTTACGTGGCGGAGGGGGAAGGGTTTGTGTGGGGGGGTGGGTGAGGGGGAGTGCTGGGGGGTGTGTTGGGGAAGGAAAAAGAGAACAAGAGTGGCAGAAAAAATTTCGGGGAAGGAAATAGAAGGAAAAAGTGTGGGTCTTTCTAAATGAGGCTAGTAGGAGGCAAGTCCAACAGGGCTTGGGGACCGGCCTCACCGGTCACGGGTGGGGGGACCAGAAGGCGCGCCAAACCTCCCGGTAGAAAGCGCCGTAAAAGCCGGCCTGATCGCTGGGGTATACAGGGGGCCCTGAGGGAATGGCCAGTTTTTCCAAAGCCCATACCTCAACGCAACCCACCCCCAATGCCGCAAGCAGCGCTGCTCCCCAGGCAGAAGCATCGGGGTCAAGTCCAGGGAATAGGGGACGGCCCAGCACGTCGGCCAGAATCTGAAGCCAAAAAGAATCGCGAATCCCACCCCCAGCGAGCCGCAGGGGCGTTCCCTCGGTGAGGTCTAGGGCCTCCACTGCCTCGCGCAGGCTAAAGGCGATGCCCTCCAGGCCAGCGCGGGCTAGGTGGGCGCGGGTGTGGTAAGCCCGAAGGCTGCGCCAGCCTGCGTTCAGGTTTGGGTTCATGTAGGGGGTTCGTTCCCCCAAGAGGTAGGGGTAGAAGACCACCCCCTGGGCTCCAGCTTGGGCCTTCCTGGCCAGGCGTGAGAACCCTTCTAGGGTCGTTCCCAGCGCTTGTGCAAGCCATGACCAGGCTAAACCCACGTTCAGAACCGCCCCTAGCCTATACCAGCGCCCCGGCAAGCAGTGGCAGAAAAGGTGGGTCTTCAAGGTGGGATCGGATTCGGGACGCTCCCTTACGGAGAGGGCTTGCCCCCCGCTACCCAACATGAGCTGGGCCTGACCCTCCCGGAGGATCCCGTTTCCTAGAGCGGCCGCTGCCTGATCCGCTGCTCCCGCTATCACCGGCAGCCCGGGGGGTAAGCCCAGATAACGCGCCGCAGCAGAAGTTAAGGACCCCGCTAGGCCATCGCTGCGCTGAAGTGGGGGAAGGAGGGTGGGCTCGAGGCCTAACCGGTCGATGACTTCCAGATCCCAGACCCTTTCAGGGACGCTGAAAAGAAGGGTAGCCGAGGCGTCTGAAGGCTCTGTCCCCGCCTCCCCGGTCAGAGCCAAGCGGAGCCAGTCCTTGGGGGTTAGAGCCCAGGCCGCTTTTCGGAGGAGTTCGGGCCGGTGGCGCCGAAACCAAAGAAGGGTGAGGGCGGCTAGCCCAGGAGCAGGGGGGCTACCCAACCGGGGCCAAAGCGGGGGCGGCACCTTGCGTCGAAAGGCTGACAGCAGGGACGCGCCCCGGCCATCGGCCCAGATCACCGCCGGGTAGAGGAGAGCTCCTGCCTGGTCCACGAGCACCACCCCGTGCATCTGGCCGCTAAGGCCGATGGCAGCCACCCGTTGGGAGATCCCTCCGGAGAGAGCCTGGTGAAGGGCCCGGCGCAGGGCCCGCCACCAGGCCTTGGGGTCCTGCTCCGCCCAGCCAGGCTGAGGGCTTTGGATGGCGTAAGTGGCCCTCCCCCTTCCTGCCACCCGGGGCACCGGCTCCAGGGTCAGGGCCAACACCTTTACGGACGAGGTGCCCAGGTCGACCCCTAGGAAAACCGGGGGCTCCATATCAAGCCAAGAGACCCGAAGCCCGGGCCTTCCCGCGAAGGAAAGTCAGCCCCTCGGAAATGAGCTGCTCCGGGCTTTCCGCCACCGGCCGCCAGATACAGGTGGCCCTCGCGATCTCAGGGCTCACGGCTACGAAGGACTCCATGACCAAAGGACCCCTGTAGCCGATGCTCGCCAAGCCCGAAAACACCTCGTCCCAGCGAACGTTTCCGCTCCCTGGGATACCCCGGTCGCTTTCCGAAAGGTGGATGTACTGGAGGCGGCTTCCTGCTTTCAGGATCGGGTCCTTGAACCCCTTCTCCTCGATGTTCATGTGGTAGGTGTCTAGGTGAAGGAAAACGTTAGGCTCCCCAATAGCCTCCAGGAGAGCAAGTCCTTGGGCCGCGGTGTTGAGGAGATGGTTCTCGTAACGGTTGACCGGCTCAACCCCAAGCCGCATGCCGAGGGTTTGGGCCTCCCGGGCCACCTTCTTCAGCACCTGCGCCACAGCTTCCAGATCCCCAACCCCGGGGGGACGGGAGGGAGGTTCCCCTAGGGTCCCGTAGACCACCCCCGTGAGCAGGGGGCTCTCCAAGGCATGGGCCACCCTGAGGGCTTCTAGGAGAAAGGCCCGCGCCCGCTCGGGGTAATCGGGCAGCTTGGCCTCCTTGGGCAAACCTAGCGAACAGGTAGCCCCCAAGCCATGATCCCTCAGAACCGCCCTGATCTCCCTCCAGGCCAGCCCTTCCAGGCGGAGCAAGGGGAGCTCCAGAAAAGCGAGGCCGGCCGCCGCAGCCGAAGCGGCTGCCCGGGCAAGCTCCTGAGGCTCGAGCCTGCTGGTCCACACGAAAAGATGGGCACCAAAAGCCACGAGGTCACCCCCTCCGACGAACCGCCTCCTCGTAATACCCACCCTCCCTATAGGCCCGCAAGGGGTCCACGGGTACCCCCTTAGCCTGCCTGACCTCGGCCAACAGCCTGCGCACGTCGGCCCGGTAAGCCTCCAGTAGGATCCGATGGGCTAAGAGGACATCGCCCTTCTCCTGAGCTTCCCGCAAGGCCTCGCGGTCCACCAAGAGGGCCTTGGCGTAGGCCTCCTGGCAGTTCAAGAGGGAGAGGATCACCGCCTCCACCTTGGGTTCGATTGCATGGACTTGATCCAGCATAAAGACCAGCCGACGGGCGGTTTCGCCCGCCACGCCCCCTTCCTCCTCTGCGGTCACCAGCTCATGGTAGATGAGGAAAAGCTCGTAAGGGTTTATAGAGCCCACGATGAGGTCGTCGTCCGCGTACTTGCGCCCATTAAAGTGGAAGCCCCCTAACGCTCCCTCGTCCAGGAGGAAAGCCACCAGGGCCTCTATGTTGGTGCCCTGGGGGTGGTGGCCCAGATCCACCAGCACCTGGGCCTTAGCACCCAGTCTTTGGACCAGGGCGTAGGCCGTGCCCCAGTCGGGGATATCGGTGGCGTAGAAGGCGGGCTCGAAGAACTTGTATTCCAAGAGGAGCCGAACATCCTGGGGGAGGGAGGCGCAAAGCTCCTGCAGGCCCTCCAGGAGGCGCTGCTTGCGGGCGCGGAAGCTGTCCTGGCCCGGGTAGTTGATCCCATCGGCCAGCCAGAGGGAGAGCACCCGCGAGCCCGTGGCCCTCATAACCTCCAGGCACTCGCGAATATGCGCCAGCGCCTTGGAGCGCACCCTGGCCTCGGGGTGGGCCAGGGAGCCTAGCCGGTAGTCCCCGTCCTGAAAGAGGTTGGGGTTGATGGCCCCAATCCCGATGCCCCGCTCTTCCGCAAACACCCTCAGGCCATGCCAGTCCTCCACCCAGTCCCAGGGGATGTGGAGGGCTACCCGGGGAGCGAGCCCGGTAAGCCGGTGCACCAAGGCGGCATCCTCCAGCTTCTCCCAAACGTTGCGGGCCTCCCCAGGGATATGGAAAACCTGGAAGCGGGTTCCCGAGGGACCGTAGGCCCAGCTTGGGGTCTCGATCTCCTGGGCCAGCAGGGCCTGAAAAGCCTTCTCCGTTCGGTCCATGGCTTCATCCCCCTCCGGTAGCACCCACGATGTGGGCGACCACCTCGGCCATGGAGGTGCTCCGTGTCGGGAGGTCGGCCGCCACCTTCCCATGGCGAAGCACCAGAATGCGGTCGGTGACCGCGAAAACGTCGGGTAGCCGGTGGCTGATGAGGATGATGGCTATACCCTGGCGTTTGAGCTCGCGGATCACTTCGAGCACGTGCTCCACCTCGCGCACCGCCAAAGCTGCGGTTGGCTCATCGAGGATGAGAAGCTTCGGCTTGAAGGTGAGCGCCCGGGCAATGGCCACGGTCTGCTGTTGCCCGCCGGAAAGCCGCGCCACGGGGAGGCGGGGGTCGGGTATGCGGACCCCCAGGCGCCCCAAGACCTCCATGGCGGCCCGTTCCATGGCCCTCCGGTCAACCACGGAGACTAGGCCTAGAAGCCGCCGCTGGGGCTCCCGCCCTAGGAAGACGTTGGCCGCCACATCTTGCTGCTTGGCCAAGGCGAGGTCCTGGTAGACCATCTCGATACCTAGGGTCCGGGCACGGGCTGGGCTATGACCGGGGACGCTGAGGAGGTGGCCGTCGAAGAGGATCTGGCCGGTATCGCAGGCGTAGACCCCTGTGATGAGCTTCATCAGCGTGGACTTGCCAGCCCCGTTGTCCCCTACCAATCCCACCACCTCCCCGCCTTCAAGGGCGAAGCTCACCCCCCGGAGCACCTCCACGGCCCCGAAGCGTTTGTAGACCTCCTGGACGCTTAGCAAGGCCATTAGGTCCTCCGCCTTGCCCGCAGGCGATCGACCCAGACCGCGGCCACCAGGATGACCCCGATGGCGAGCTGCTGGTAGAATGGGGGTACGGCCATCAAGTTCAGGCCGTTCTGCAGTATTCCCATCACCAAAGCCCCCACGAAGCTGCCCACCACCGTGCCCCGGCCCCCGAAGAGGTCGGTCCCCCCGATAACCGCGGCAGTGATGGCCAGAAGCTCGTACCCCACTCCGGCCGTGGGGTCGGCGGCGTTGACCCGTGCCGCAAAGAGGATCCCCCCTAGGGCCGCCAGCACCCCTGAGAGGGCATAGAGCTGGAGCTTCAGACCCACTACCCCCACACCGGCCACCCGAGCGGCAACCTCGTTGTCGCCGAGGGCCAGGGTGTGGTAACCAAAACGGGTCATGCTCAGGACAAACTGCCCAAGAAGGACCGCCCCCAAAAAGAGCCAGACAGGGACGGGCACGCCCCAAAGCCGACCCTGGCCCAGGTAGAGGATGGCCTCGGGAAGCCCATAGATGGGCCGGCCCTCGGAGAGCAGGAGGGCGAGCCCTCGACCTGCGCTGAGCATCCCCAAGGTCACGATGAAAGGGGGGATCCCTGAGCGGACCACCACAAGGCCGTTGAGCAAACCCAGAAGCCCCCCAGCGAGAAAGCCCAGGGCTAGGGCCAGAGGCCAGGGTAGCCCGGCCTCGCTCCCTAGGGCCATGGCCACCCCAGCCACCGCCATAAGCGATCCCACCGAAAGGTCCAGCCCGCCGCCGGTCAAGACAAAGGTCATCCCCACCGCCAGTACCCCGATGACCGAGGTGGCAAGCAGGATGTTGAGCAGGTTACCCAGGCTGAGGAAGCCGGGGGCCAGGAGGGCCATGGCCACGCCCAAAAGCAGGAGGACCAAGAGGGACTCGGGCCGAACCCCGATTCCCCCTCCCGAATCCCTGATAAAAGCCGCCATCCCGGCCCCCGCTTCCCTAGCGGAGATACTGGAGGAGCGGTTCCCGCCCTTCCTCCAACACCGCCCTGTCAATCACCAGGGTGGGTACGATGACCCGTGCCGGTACCGCTTGGCCTTGGAAAACCTTGGCCAGGTTCTCGAGGGCCTGGTAGCCCACCAGGTAGGGCAGCTGGGCCACCGAAGCGTTGAGTCGACCTGCCCGGATAGAGCGCACCGCATCGGCATTACCGTCGGTCCCCACCACCAAGACCCTCCCTCCCCTTCCAGCCGCAAAGAGGGCCTCCACGGCCCCTAGGGCCATGGTGTCGTTGGCCGCGTAGATGGCTGCAAGATCAGGATGGCGCTGGAGGACGTCATTGGTGATGTTGGCTGCCTTGAGCCGGTCCCAGTCGCCGGGGAGGCTGGCCACCACAAGGGCTCGAGGGGCAAGCTGCTGGAGGCGCTCCCTGAAGCCATCCCGCCGAGCGGCGCTCGTGGGGTTGCCGGCCAGGCCTTCAATGATGAGCACCTTGCCCTGGAAATCCCTGCCTAGCTTTTGGACCACGTACTCCGCCGCCTGGGCACCAGCCCGGCGGTTATCGGAGGAGATGGAGAAGGCCACCTTGAGGCCCTCGCGCTGTAAGACTGCTGGATCCAGATTGGCGTCCAGATCCACCACCGGGATGCCCCGCCGGTTGGCCTCGCGGATGCAGGGGAGAAGGTTGGTGGCGTTGATGGCGGCTACCACGAGGGCGTCCACGTTCCGCTGGAGCACGTTTAGGCAGGTGTTGAGCTGGGGCTCGACGTCCTGCTCCGAGGGTACCGCCTGGACAATGAGGGTGAAGCCGAAGCGCTTGCCCCCCTCCTCAATCCCTTCACGCATAGCCCCCCAGAAGGGGTTGGCCAGGGTCTTGAGGACCACCCCCACACTCTTTTGGGCCAGGCCCATAGACCCCACTGCTAGCACCGCCAAAATCAAGCCTAAAACCTTGCGCATCTTCCTCACCTCCCTAGGCTCCCCTTCTAGGGGGGCCTACCGACCCACGCACCTCTAGGGTGCAGGGCAGCCGAACCTGGTAAACCCCCTGCCCGCTCAAGCCTAAGACCCTCTGCAAGAGGATCCGGCAGGCCTCCCGTCCCAGGGCTTCCACCGGCTGGGCCACCACGGTGAGGGGGGGATCTAAGAGGTGGCTCCACTCAAAGTCGTCGAAGCCTATCACCGAGAGGTCCTGTGGAACACGTAGGCCCAGTTCCCTAATGGCCCTGAGGGTAGCCAGGGTCAGGCGATTGGTAATGGGGAAAACGGCCGTGGGCTGGAGGCGCTGGATTGCCTCGGCAATGCGCCTTCGAACCCCCTCTAAAGGGCCGCGGCCGCACTCCACCAAAAGCGAGGGGTCCGCCTTTAAACCCCGCTCTTCCAGGGCCCTCAAGTAGCCCTGAATGCGCTCTTGGATGTTGGTAAGGCGTAGATCGCTCGCTGGGACCAGGATGCGGCGATGGCCTTGCTCTAGAAGAAAGCGGGTGGCCAGATAGGCCGAGGCCTCGTTCTCGACCCCCACAGCGTCCACATCGAGACTGCGGCTCAACCGATCCAGGACGACGAGGGGCACTTGCTTGGAGGGGGGGTTGTGAAGATCCTGGGTCGGCACCAGGGCGATCCCTTCCACCTGTCGCCCAGTGAGGTTAAGCAGAGCATCCTCCTCGAGGGACCCGTCCTCCTCGCTACTAGCCACAATAACCCGATAACCCTGCTCACGAGCACAGGCCTCAAAAGCCTGGATCAGGGCGCTAAAGAAGGGGTTGCCGATGTCCGGAACCACAATACCTAGAGTGCGGGTTCGCTGCTCCCGCAGACTCTTAGCCACCGCATTGGGGATGTAGCCCATTTCCTCAACTGCCCTGAGGACCGCTTCTCTCAGCTCGGGGCTTACCTTCCGGCTTCCATTGAGCACGTAGGAGACGGTAGCTATCGATACCCCCGCGCGTTTGGCCACATCCCGGATACTTGCCAAGGGTTCCCCCTTACTAAACGTTTAGCTAAACGTTACACCAAAAGAAGGACGCTTGTCAAGTAGCCGAGGGCTTGCCTAATAAATTGCCTTACACCCCTCCGAAGGGGGAAGGAGGCTGAGGAAGACCCGCAGCCCATAGGCCACCAGCTCCAAAAACGCCCGCCTCATGGCCGTAAGCGCCTTCCTCTCCTGCAAATACCCCCCACGCATCCGCGTCTTAAGACCCCCACACACCCCCTCCACCACACCCCGCCGCCGGTACATCTCCCCATCAAACCCCTCCCGCCCACGCACCCTCCGCCCCTCCTTCGCCTCTCCACCCCCCCGAAGCCGGATCACTCCACGCACCCCTAACCCCTCCAGCATCCCCCATATCCCCACCTCGTCAAACCCCGCGTCCGCCAGCAACACACCCCCCCGGGGACGGAACACCCCCAACGCCTCCCGCCCCAACCGACCATCCGGCGTGTATCCCCCTCCAGAAGCCACCCCAAAAGGCCACAGCAACCGCCGCCCCTCCTCCCACCGCATCAGGGCCAGCAGCCGGCTATGCCCCCGGACCCGCCGCTCCTCCTTTCCCCTCTTCCAGCGCAGGGTCCGGTCCTTGCTCCTATACGCAAGTCCTGTGGTGTCCATCAGGTAGAGGGGGGGAATCCCCCTCCGCCCCTAACCGGGAGGCGATCCTCTCCCTGAGCCGGAGATGCAGTTCCTGCAGGAGTTCCTCCCACAGGTGCACCCCCGCAAAGTGCACCAGGGATTGGTGGGAGGGAAGGGGACGGTCCGGCCAGAGGGTCCGGGCCCAGGCCTCTGTGGCCCGGTAGGTAAGGCCGTAGAAGGCCCGGAAGAGGAGGAGGGCAAGGTAGAGGCTAGGGGGATAGGTCCAGGGCCTACCCCTCCGTCCTCTCGGCGCGGAGGGGGCCACCTCCATTGCCAATCGCAACGCGTGCTCCAGTACCTCCAAAGGGCTCGGCTCTCGCCGAGGGAAGCCCCGCTTGCCCATGCTTCTGTCCTAAATCATCGGGGGTTTGTTGGGCAAGCCCAGTAGCCGAGGGCTTACCTAATTGCCTTGCCTCCTTGTAGTAGGGGAAGGATACGCGCCCCCTAGGCTAGATAGCCAAAGAATAGTGGCCTGGTCGCATCTAGGGGGTCAATATGAAACTCCGCACCACCTCCACCGTCCAGCCCAGCGCCCCCCTGACCCACTCCTCAAACCCTTGCTTGTAACCCCCGTCCACAAAAAGGTGCGACAACCGCCCAAACCGCCCCCTGACCTCCCTTTTTCCGGGGTCCTCACCGTTTGACCCTCCAGAATCCCCGCGCTGGGTTCGGGCAGGCGCCCTGCTCCGACGCGGGTCTTCTCTCGCAAGGGGTCATGGATCCTCTGGAGGAGGCCGTTTTTGCGCCAGAGACGGAAGTAATGGTAGACGGTTTTCCAGTGGGGCAGGTCGTGGGGCAGCATGCGCCAGGAGCACCCTGAGCGGGTGATGTAGAAGATGCCGTTCAGGATTTTCCGCCAAGGTGTACTTCCTGGGGCGATGGGGAGGGCTGGGGCATCAGGGGTTGCAGGATGGCCCATCCCTCGTCGGTCATCAGCCCGCAGGGCTACCTTGGGGTCGCTGGGATAGCGGTTTTCTCTGGTCTCCATGCTCGATTGGAGCATGGGGGAGGGTATTAAGACAGTCTCTTACCCCCCGTGGGCTGGGGGGTGTACATCCTGGGGGAGTACCGCCCCGGTAGCCGCCGCCTGGTGGTGCGGGGGGTGGCCGAAGCCTCCCTGTGGGACGACGGGGAATAGGCCCTTTCGTCCCTGAGGCCAGACCAACGCCCCCATCCGGAAGGGAGGCCTGGCTGGGGAGAGTTCCCGTGCACCCCAGGGACTTCCGAAGGAGACATCCCTTCTGGAAGGGGAGGGTTTTCCCGTAACCCTGCCCCCGGGCTCGGGGCCAAGAGGTGGCATCATGGACTCCAACGGCCCCGAGCCCGGGGAACCCCGACCGGCCTCGAGGCCCCAAGCCCTCTTCGTACCCGGGCCCCCGCCTTGGGGCAGGTGGCCCGTCTTACCCAGGACTTGGGGTGGACCTCGAGGGCGGGAGCCTCCGGTTTGCCCGCTCCCGGGGTGGTGGGCCCGCCTCCCCCTGGGCCTCGAGGCGGGAAACCGGGGGCCTGGGAATCCCAGGGGTGAGAAAATCTCAAGGCCGGGGGATTTCTCGGGAAAGGGGCCTGAGAAAGTCTCAGGGGCTGAGAAAGTCTCAGGGGGTTGAGAATCCCAGGGTGAGAATCCCAGGGTGAGAATCTCAGGTCCCGGGAGATTCTCAGGGGGGTAAGAATCTTGGGACCCGGGAATCTCAGGATGGGAATCCCGGAGTCCGGGAGATTCTCAGGGGGTTGAGAAAGTCTCAGGGGCTGAGAATCTCAGGGCTTGAGAATCTCAGGGGGCTGAGAAAGTCTCAGGGGGTTGAGAATCTCAGCCGTTGAGAAAATCTCAGGGGCTTGAGAATCTCAGGGCTTGAGAAAATCCCAGGGGGGGATGGGAATCTCAGGGCCTGAGAAAATCTCAAGGGGTTGGGAATCCCGCTGTCCCCTGAGAATCCCAGGGGCTGGGGCACCGGGGGCCGGAGGAGCGTCTTACCCAGGAAGCCGGGGTAAGGGGGTGGCCTCGAGGCGCTATACCCCACAAAAGTTTTGCCTCCTTCCAGGGAGCGCCCCGAGGGGGGTTGGAGGGGGGGATGCTCTGGTCTTGAGAGGGTGAGGACTGCACCCCCTCCGCACCGCCCTCTCATCCTTTCCAAAAGGTGTTTCCCCCTTTGCGGATACCTCTGCACCCGCCGCACCCTCCGCACCACCCCTTTGTGCGGACTGATCTGCACTACCGCACCCTCCGCATTCTCCGCTATGATGGGCCCATATGGGAGTCCACCGCGAACATGCCCGCATTCTGGAAATGGCCGAAAGAACCTTTCTCGAGGTCCTCAACTTCTACGAGTCCGTCTTCGGCCCCCTTCCCCGGGAGGCTTCGGGGAAGCGGCGGGTGGACGAGGAGGTGCTGGACCGCATCCGGGAGGCCCGTAGGCTCATCCGGGAGGGACGGGCCCACTCCTACGTGGCCGCCTTCCGCCTCATCCTGGAGGGGCAGGCCCACCTGCCGCCCCCTTCGGGGGTGGAGGCCCGGCTTCAGGCCCTGGGGGAACGCCTGTCGGCCCTCGAAGGGGCGGTCAAGGTCCTCCTGGAGCGCACGGAGGACCTGAACTTGGCCTACGCCCTCCTCCGGCACCTCAAGGACCGGGTGGAGAGGGTGGAGGAGGAGGTGCGCAAGGTGCGCCTCATCCTCTATGGGGCGGGGTTCGAGGGCATGGCTCGGGAGGACGCGGACGTGGCCCCCCTCTTGGGCAGGCCCCCCGTGGAGCGGGAGAACCTCCTGCCTCCGGGGGTGGGGAAGCCCCAACAGGAGCCTTCGCCTCCCCCTGCCCCTACTCCTACTGAGGAAGGCCCCCTCCGGGTGCGCAGGAGCTCTTCAACAGCCCCAGTTGGAGGATCCTCTACGGCAACTGGTTAAGTACCCTCCCCCAAGATTTTCAACTCCACACCCCCCAGGGCCTTGAGGGCCTGAACCACCGCCTCCCTAAGCTCCTCAACCCCCCCGT
>FWWL01008566.1_pt1 | contig 13038 bp, 12 predicted proteins | sample 2228331 | NCBI WGS metagenome assembly FWWL01 (sample SAMEA103939775, study PRJEB20133) | metagenome | reverse complement strand
CGTCCCAGGGTGCGGCTGCTCGCTGCGGCCGCCGCCCTCGTGCTGGTCGGCGGCGGCGGCCTGCTGCTCGGTCGCAGCACCGCACCCGAACCGCCCACCGGTCCCTTCGAGGCGGTGGAGCTGCAGGTGGTCGGCGAGGAGGCCGTCCGGGTGGAGGACGCCGGCCTGGTGCCCCACACCTGGGGCGTCGAGCTGCGGGTGCGCGCCTCGGGCTTCCAGGAGGGCGCGGTCTACCGGGCCAGCTTCGTCGACGAGAGCGGCCGCGCGACCCCGGCCGGTGAGTTCCTCGGCACGGGGGAGCAGGAGATGCTGTGCAACCTGCAGGCGGCGCTGCTGCGGCCGCAGGCGACCCAGGTCGTCATCTCCGACGCCGACGGGGACCCGGTGCTGACCGCGGACCTCTGACCCGCCGACCCGAGCACCCGCAGGCGGGGAGCAGCTCGGTGGTGCCGAGGTGCCTCAGGCGACGGCGAGCGCCATCTCGGCGACGACGCAGGTGTGGTCGTCGCGTCGGTCGACCCGCCACGACTGGCAGACCTCCTCGACGATCACCAGGCCGCGGCCCCGGTCGGACTCGAGGTCCTGGGGGCGGGTCATGGGCATGGTGGTCTGGCCGTGGTCCAGGACCTCGAGGACGAGGCGCTCGTCCTCGAGCGTCCAGCAGACCTCGAGCCGACCGTCGGCGTCGGGGCGACCGTGCTGCACGGCGTTCGAGACCAGCTCGCTGAGGACCAGCGTGGCGTCGTACACGACGGACTCGCCGACGCCCTCGCGCTCGAGTGCGTCACGCAACCGACGGCGTGCGATGCCGACGCTGACCGCCTCGTGGGCCAGGTGGTGTGTCTCGTGCATGTGGTCACCCCTCTCCGTCGAGGCGTATACCCGTTCTCAGCCGACGGAACCGTTGCGGGGCGGGTGAGTGGTGGTCGCCACGTCGGGTCGCGGCCCGGAACCGGGCGTCCTCGGACGGGGCGCCCGGGCCTGGGACGGTCAGATGCTGCCGGTCGACCCCGGCGGCGTCATGGTGAACTGCATCGCACGCTCGTCGAGCAGCAGGTGGATGCGCTCGACCAGCTCCTCGCGGGAGAACGGCTTGGCCAGGAAGTCGTCGGCGCCGGCGACGTAGCCGTTGCGGATGTCCTGCCGGGTGGCCAGGGCCGAGAGCATGAGCATGACGGGGCGGGCGGTCCCGGTGACGTCCTTGCACGCGCGCAGGACCTCGAGGCCGGTCATGCCCGGCATCATGTTGTCGAGCACGACGAGGTCGTAGCCGCCGCGGGTGATGGCGCGCAGGGCGGCGACGCCGTCACCGACGCCCTCGACCTCGTGCCCGGCGCGCTGGACGACCAGGCGCAGGAGCAGACGGAGGTCCTCGTCGTCCTCGGCGATCAGGATGCGTGCCATGTCCCCATCATCGACCCCGGGGGTTGGTTCCTGAGCCGATTGGCCAGATCGGTCGCCCGGTGGGACGTGGCGCAGGCGGCTCCCGAGAGGGTGGTCCTCGCTCAGCCCGCGGCCGCGCTGTCCTCGTGGCGGCCCTGGCTGGTCATCGCGCGCTCGTCCAGCAGCATCCGGACCCGCTCGACCAGCTCCTCGGTCGCGAACGGCTTGGCGAGGAAGTCGTCGGCGCCGCGCAGGTAGTAGGAGCGGATGTCGGCGCGCGTGGCGAGCGCGGAGATGACGACCAGCAGCGGGCGCTCGGCGCGGTGCAGCAGCCCGACCGACTCCAGCACCTCGATGCCCGTCATCCGCGGCATCATGTTGTCGAGCAGGACCACGTCGAAGGCCTCCCGCGACATCGCCTCCAGCGCCTCGACCCCGTCGCGTGCCTCGCTCACCTGGTAGCCACTGCGGTGCAGCACCAGGCGCAGGAGGAGCCGGAGGTCGGCGTCGTCCTCGGCGATCAGGATGCGGGTCACGTGCTCCGATCGGCAGGTGCGGCCCGGACCTGAGGTGGACGCGGCAGGTCGCTGACGACGTACGCCGCGCAGGGGCGCTCCGGCTGCCGCCCCGCGGTCCGGCGCGGGAGTGCGTGGCCGCGGCAAGGAGGCGTGGTCCGACGCCCGGGGGTGGGTCGTCGGGGCCGACGCCGGGATGGCAGGCGCCCGCGATGTGACCTGCGTTACAGAATCGTGACCCGGAAACCTTGACGCAACAATTGCGTAAGCGGTTGCATGCGTCGTACGCAAGGAACCGTGGGACGGCGGTGAGCCGGCCCCGAACAAGAGAGGGACCCGATGCGCTCACGCAAGATCCGCCGCGGTGCCGTGGCCGTCCTGGCAGTCGCCTCGCTCGGCCTCGCCGGCTGCGCCAGCGACGACGACGGTGACACCAACGAGCCCCAGTCGGCCGGGGGCACCTGGCCCGGCGAGGGCAACGCCGACTGCGAGGGCCTCGAGCAGCTCGCCGAGTTCGGTGACCTGACCGGCACCTCGGTCAGCATCTACACCTCGATCCTCCCGCCCGAGCAGGAGGCGCACGAGGCGTCGTACGAGCTCTTCACCACGTGCACCGGCGCCGAGGTCGACTACGAGGGCTCGGACCAGTTCGAGACCCAGCTCGTCGTGCGCCTGCAGGCCAACAACGCCCCCGACGTCGCCTACATCCCGCAGCCCGGCCTCCTCCGGACCGTCGTGGAGTCCGGCCAGGTCGTCGCGGCCCCCGAGCCCACCGCCGACAACGTCGACGAGTTCTTCGGCGAGGACTGGCGGTCCTACGGCACCGTCGACGACACCTTCTACGCCGCCCCGCTGGGCGCGAGCGTGAAGTCCTTCGTGTGGTACTCCCCGGGCATGTTCGAGGAGAACGGCTGGGAGGTCCCGGAGACCTGGGACGACATGCTCGCCCTCTCCGACGAGATCGCCGGCTCCGGCATGAAGCCCTGGTGCGTCGGCATCGAGTCCGGCGAGGCCACCGGCTGGGTCGCCACCGACTGGCTCGAGGACGCCGTCCTGCGTGACGCCGGCCCCGAGGTCTACGACCAGTGGGTCAACCACGAGATCCCCTTCAACGACCCGGCCATCGTCGAGGCGCTGGACCGCGTCGGCGGGATCATGAAGAACGCCGACTACGTCAACGCCGGCTTCGGTGACGTCAACTCGATCGCCACCACCGCCTTCCAGGACGGCGGCCTGCCGATCCTCGAGGGTGACTGCGCCCTGCACCGCCAGGCGTCCTTCTACGCCGCGCAGTGGCCCGAGGGCACCGACGTGTCCGAGGACGGCGACGTCTTCGCCTTCTACCTGCCCGTCACCAACGAGGAGAACGGTCGCCCCGTGCTCGGTGGTGGCGAGTTCGTGGCCGCCTTCGACGACCGTCCCGAGGTCCAGGCCTTCCAGACCTACCTCTCGACCGACGTGTGGGCCAACCAGAAGGCCATCAGCACCCCGGGCGGCGGCTGGGTCAGCGCCAACACCGGCCTCGACGTGGCCAACCTGACCAGCCCGATCGACCAGCTCTCCGCGGAGACCTTCCAGGACCCCGAGGCGGTCTTCCGCTTCGACGGCTCCGACCAGATGCCCAGCGCCGTGGGTGCCGGGTCGTTCTGGCGGGAGATGACCGCCTGGGTGACCGGTGACGACAGCGAGACCGCGCTGGAGAACATCGAGAACTCCTGGCCGTGACCAGGTGACGGTGGCGGTCGGCGAGAGCCGGCCGCCACCGTCGTCGCACCACCCGGCGCGCGTCACCAGATGCGTGGGGCTCGCGCCGGCTGCTCCACCCGCCCGACCCCCGACCTCCCGGGCCCCTCCCTGAGCGGAGGGCGGACCCGGCCCCGATGAGGGAGTGACGCGTTGACTACCCCCGAGAAGCTCGTCCAGATGGTCATCGCCGTCGCCATCTTCTACGGCGTCGTGGCCCTGATCCTGCTGGCCACCCAACGCCTGCGCTCCCGCTCGGGCGAGCGCGTCCAAGCGGCCGCGTTCCTCGGTCCCTCGCTGCTGCTGATCGGGATCGGCCTGCTCTACCCGGCCGGCGTCACGATCTACGACTCCTTCTTCGGCGGCTCGGTGTTCACCAAGGAGTTCGTCGCCCTCGACAACTACCAGCGGCTCTTCACCGACTCCAACCAGCTCGAGGTCCTGCGCAACACCCTGTTCTGGGTGGTCCTGACCCCGCTGCTCTCCACCGCCATCGGCCTGCTCTACGCCGTGCTGGTGGACCGCGCCTCGTTCGAGAAGTTCGCCAAGGCGCTGCTCTTCCTGCCGATGGCGATCTCGATGGTGGGTGCCTCGATCATCTGGAAGTTCGTCTACGACTTCCGCTCCGGCCAGGTCGGCGACGACGTCACCCAGATCGGCCTGCTCAACCAGGTCCTGCAGTGGCTGGGCCTGGAGCCCTACAACTTCCTGCTCAACGGGCCGTGGAACACGCTGTTCCTCATCATCATCCTGGTCTGGATCCAGGCCGGCTTCGCGATGACCCTGCTCTCGGCCTCGATCAAGGCGATCCCCGAGGACATCGTCGAGGCGGCCCGGCTCGACGGGGTCAGCGGCTGGAAGATGTTCCGGCACATCACCGTCCCGAGCATCCGGCCCACGCTGATCGTGGTCCTCACGACCATCACGATCGCCACCTTGAAGGTCTTCGACATCGTCCAGACCGCCACCGGCGGCAACTTCGGCACCAGCGTGCTGGCCTACGAGTTCTACCGGCAGTACTTCATCTCCGGTAACCAGGGCCTGGCCGCCGCGATCGCCGTCGTGATCTTCGTGCTGGTCATGCCGATCGTCATCTACAACGTCCGTCAGATGCGCAAGCTGGAGGCCCGATGACCACCACGACCCCGCCGGCCCCTCCCGCGCAGCCGGAGCAGCCCGCTGCCGCCGGCAACCCGATCCCGGCCTCGACGGCCGCCAAGTCCGCGCTGACGAACCGCTGGGCCTCGGCCGCGGCGCTCATCATCGCGATCCTGTGGACCATCCCGACCTTCGGCCTGCTGATCTCCTCCTTCCGGCCCGAGGACGAGGTGAAGCGCGACGGCTGGTGGAACTTCTTCACCAGCCCCTCCTTCACCCTCGACAACTACACCCAGGTGCTGGAGGGCGGCTCCGGTGGCGGCGGGCTGATGACCAACCTCATCAACTCCGTGGTCATCACCATCCCCTCGGTGCTCATCCCGATCAGCCTCGCGACCATGGCGGCGTACGCCTTCGCCTGGATGGACTTCAAGTTCCGCGACACGCTCTTCGTGGCGGTCTTCGCGCTGCAGATCGTCCCGATCCAGGTGACCCTGGTGCCGCTGCTCTCGCTGTACGTCGACCCGCCGTTCGACCTGCTGCCGCTCGCCGGCCGCGACGCCCCCGGCGGGGGCTTCTACACGATCTGGCTCTCGCACTCGATCTTCGCGATGCCGCTGGCGATCTTCCTGCTGCACAACTTCATGCGTGAGATCCCCGGTGAGCTGATCGAGTCCGCGCGCGTCGACGGCGCCGGCCACGTCCAGATCTTCACCCGCGTGATGCTGCCGCTGATGGCGCCCGCGATCGCGGCGTTCGGCATCTTCCAGTTCCTCTGGGTGTGGAACGACCTGTTGGTGGCGCTGGTCTTCAGCTCCCCGGAGGCCGCCCCGATGACCGTCAAGCTGGTCAGCCTGGTCGGCCAGCGCGGCGAGGACTGGCAGCTGCTTGCCTCGGGTGCGTTCGTCTCCCTGATCATCCCGCTGATCGTGTTCCTGGCCCTGCAGCGCTACTTCGTGCGCGGGCTGCTCGCGGGCAGTGTCAAGGGGTGAGCTGACCCCGGCTTCCGCCAGGGTCCCGGACTCACGGCGCGAGGGGCGTGCGGCGCTCCCTGACGGCCTCCGCCAGCCAGTGGTAGGAGGCCTTGGGGGTGCGCGCCTGCGTGGCGGGGTCGACGTGCACGATGCCGAAGGTCTTCGTGTAGCCCTCGGCCCACTCGAAGTTGTCGAGCAGGGTCCACACGACGTACGCACGCAGGTCGGCGCCCGCCGCGCGGGCTCGCTCGGCGGCGGCCAGGTGGTCGCGCAGGTAGTCGATGCGGTCCTCGTCGAGCACCGTCCCGTCGACGACCCGGGTGTCGGCGCAGGCCGCCCCGTTCTCCATCACCAGCACCGGGAGCCCCGTGCGCTCGGCGGTGCTGCGGATCAGCTCGTCGAGCCCGGTGGCGTCGATCTCCCAGCCGATGTCGGTGATCGGCTGGCGCACGGCCAGCTCGAAGGGAGCGACGCCGGGGTAGGCCCCGCCCTCGGGGTGCTCGCCGCGGGCGGCGTCCTCGTCGGGCACGTCGGGTCGGACGGGGGTGTAGTAGTTCAGCCCGACCCAGTCCGCCGAGCCCTGGATGCGCGCGAGGTCGCCCTCGCGGACCAGCTCGGCGTCGGCGAGCTCCGGGGCCACGCGCAGCAGGCCCTCGTCGTACGCGCCGTCGACCAGCGGGCCCAGCCACACCCGGTTGCGGATGGCGTCCACGCCGTCGGCGACGTCGCCCGCCTCGGGCCGCTCCGCCCAGATGGGGGCGTTGTTGAGCACGATGCCGACGTCGATCCCGCGGCCGGCCGCACCCGCCTGGGTGCGCAGCCGCTCGGCTGCCAGCGCGTGCCCGAGCAGGAGGTGGTGGGCGGCGCGGTGCGCCCGGCCGCCCTCGCGGCGACCGGGGGCGTGCACGCCGGCGGCGTACCCCAGGTAGGCAGCGCACCACGGCTCGTTGTGGGTGGCCCACATGCCGACCCGGTCACCGAGCCGCGCGGCGACGACCTCGGCGTAGTCGGCGAACGCCTCCGCGGTCGAGCGCTCCAGCCAGCCGCCCTCGTCCTCCAGGGGCTGGGGGAGGTCCCAGTGGTAGAGCGTGCCGGTGGGCTTCACGCCGCGCTCGAGCAGGGCGTCGACGAGCCGGTCGTAGTAGTCCAGGCCGCGCTGCTCGATCCGGCCGCGGCCCTCGGGGACGATGCGCGGCCAGGCGACCGAGAAGCGGTACCAGTCCAGCCCGAGGCCGGCGACCAGGTCGGCGTCCTCGGTGTAGCGGTGGTAGGAGTCGCAGGCGACCGCACCGTCGGAGCCGTCGCGGATCGTGCCCTCGCGGGCGGTGAAGGTGTCCCAGATGGAGGGGCCGCGCCTGTCCAGGTGGATCGCGCCCTCCACCTGGTACGACGCCGTGGCCGTGCCCAGCTCCAGGCGCCCGCCGTCGGGCAGCCGCACCGGCAGGTCGAGCGGCGGGCGGGACGAGGCGTCGGGAGTGGTGCTCATGGCTGCAGCCTAGAGCCGATGGTTTACCGGTCGAAAGTGTGGTCAGCGCAGAACGGGGCAGGAGGAGCGGGATGACCAGCATCCACGACCTCGCGCGCGAGACCGGCGTGTCCACCGCGACGGTCTCCCGCGCGCTGCGCGGCCTGCCGCGGGTCTCGGAGGAGACGCGCGCCAAGGTGATGGACGCCGCCGTACGGCTGGGCTACGTGCCGTCCCCGCACGCGGTCGGCCTGGCCAGCGGCGGGCAGACCCGGACGGTCGCGATCGTCGTGCTCTTCGTGACCCGGTGGTTCTTCGCGACCGTGGTGCACGGGGCCGAGCAGGTGCTGCGCGAGCGCGGCTACGACGTGCTGCTCTACAACATCGGCGGTGACCCCGACGCCCGGCGCCGGGTGCTGCTCACCCAGCTGGTCACCAAGCGCGCCGACGCCCTGGTCGTGGTGGGGCTGGGTCCGACCCCCGAGGAGGTGCTCTGGCTCTCCCGCCACGGGATGCCCGTGGTCACCCTCGGGTCCCGGGTCCAGGAGTGGCCCTCGGTCCGGGTGGACGACGACGCCGTGGCCCACACCGCGGTCCAGCACCTGCTCGACCTCGGCCACCGCCGGATCGCCTACGTCGGGCAGCTCAGCGACGAGGGCCTCGACCTCGCGACCCCCCGCGCCCGGCTCGAGGGCTACCGCTCCACGCTCCGCGCGGCCGGTATCGAGCCGGACCCCTGCCTGGAGCTCGAGGGCCACTTCACGCTCGAGGGTGGCCACGACGCGGGCGTCGAGATGCTGCAGCGACCGTGCCGGCCCACCGCGGTCTTCTGCGCCAGCGACGAGATGGCCTTCGGCGTCATGTACGCCGCCCGGGAGGCCGGCGTCCGGGTGCCCGAGGACCTCTCGGTCATCGGCGTCGACGACCACGAGATGGCCCACTACAACGGGCTCACCACGATCCGGCAGCCGGTGCTCCAGCAGGGCCGGGTCGCCGCCCGGCAGATCCTCCAGCTGCTCGAGGGCGGCGAGCGCCCCGCCGGCGGCTCGCGGCAGGGCGCCGGGTCCGATCGGTCCCCCGACTCGCTGCTCGTCGAGCACGTCGAGCTGCCGACCGAGCTGGTCGTGCGCACCTCGACCGCCCCGCCCCGGGCCGACTGACCCGTCGTGCGGTGAGTCGGCGCTGGTCCGAGGGTGACTCGGCGCTCGTTCGCGGGACCGGCGGTGGGGCGTGCGTCCCCGCACGCCCGGCTCGTCACGGACGTCGGCGGTCGGTGGCAGGGTTCGGGGTGTGGAGACGGTCCGGGCCGAGCAGCTGCGCTTCTACGACGGGGGCGGGCCGGGCGAGCCGCCGCGTCGCGACGAGCCGCCGCGGATCGTGCTCGAGCGGCGCGAGCGCGGGGACGAGGAGGTCTTCGCGATGCTGCGCCGGGTGGGGTACGCCGACCGCCACCTCGGTGAGCTGCTGGTGCCGGCCGACCCCGCGACGTTCACCACCGACCTCACCTCGGTGCCGTCGGTCCTGACCTGGCTGGTCCCGCGCAGCGGCCGGCACCTGCCCGCCGCGCTGGTCCACGACGCGCTCGTCGCGGACCCTGGTCGAGCCGGGTCGGGCGAGCCCGGCGCGGCGTCGTACGTCTCCGAGCGGGGGGTGGTGGTCGACCGGGTCGAGGCGGACCGGGTCTTCCGCGACGCGATGGCCGACACCGGGACCGGCGTCGTGCGGCGGTGGTTGGCGTGGAGCGCGGTCACCCTTGTCACGCTGTGGGTGGCGCCGCCGCGGCCGCGCGGGTGGTACAGGTTCGTCCCGACCGGAACGCTCCTGCTGGTGGCGTGGCTGGGCTGGTGCGCGACCTGGGACCTGCTGGACCGCTCGGCACCGCTCGCGCCCGGGGTGCCGTGGATCGCCGAGGGCGACTGGCCCACCGAGCTGCTCGGTGGCGTCGCGGGCGCCGTGGTGGTCCCGCTGCTCCTCTCACCGCTGTGGGGGCGATTCGCGCGGGCGGGTGCGGTGCTCGGCGTGGGGCTCGCGGCGCTGCTGCACGTCACGGTCGTGCTGGCGGTGCTGACCGTGGCCTACCGGGCCCTGGAGGCGCTGGTCACCCGCCACCCGACGCTGGCCGCGCGGCTCGGCGCGACCCTCGTGCTCGCGAGCGCCGTGGTCGTCGGGCTCTCGCTCCTGGCGTGAGCGCGGGCCGGCGCGGGCTCAGCGCAGGGCGTAGGTCGCGAGGGAGACCCCGACGTAGTGGCTGACGAAGGCCAGGATCGTGAAGGTGTGGAAGACCTCGTGGAAGCCGAACCACCGAGGCGAGGGGTTGGGCCGCTTGAAGCCGTAGACCACGCCGCCGAGGGTGTAGAGCGCGCCGCCGACCACGATGAGCGTGAAGACCGCGACGCCGGTCGCCGGCCCGAGCTCGGTGGCGCCGCGGTAGAAGCCGGGGATGAAGAACACCGCGGCCCAGCCCAAGGCGATGTAGATCGGGGTGTAGAGCCAGCGCGGGGCGTCGGTCCAGAAGACGCGGAAGCCCACGCCGAGCACCGCCCCGGTCCACACGACCGAGAGCAGCACCGTGCGCTGGGTGCCCTCGAGCAGGATCAGCGCGAAGGGCGTGTAGGAGCCCGCGATGAGCAGGAAGATGTTGGAGTGGTCGAAGCGCCGCAGGAACGCCCACACGCGCGGTGACCACGTGCCGGTGTGGTAGACCGCCGAGACGCTGAAGAGCACCAGCGCGCTGCCGGCGAACAGCGCCGACCCGATCCGGGTCTGGGCGGTGGGGGAGAGCGCGATCAGCACGATCCCGGCCGCGAGGGTCAGCGGCGCCGTGACCAGGTGCAACCAGCCCCGCAGCTTGGGCTTGAGCTCGCGCAGCTCCTCGCGCAGGTCGCCCCAGTGCTCGTTGAGGGAGTCGACGCGTGCACGGACGGAGTCGGGCACGTGGTGGCTCATATCAAAAGGCTACCGGGGCGTTCACCCTTTTAGGCAGCCGTGGAGGGCAGCCGCGGGGGTGACCTCGCTCGCCCGGCACCGCCGCTGCCACCCGGGCCCCGCCCGGCGAGGAGGCTGCCGCCACCGGCCCGCGGGGCTTAACCTGAGCAGGTGGCGGACTGGAGGAGGGGCGTGCGGCGGGTGCTGTACCCGGCATACGAGGCACGCCTGGTGCGCCGCCTGCCGGAGTCGGTCCCGCGGCACGTCGGGGTGATGCTCGACGGCAACCGCCGGTGGGCCAAGGCCGTGGGCCGTGACACCGCGCACGGCCACCGGGCCGGCGCGGCCAACATCGAGCCGCTGCTGGGCTGGTGCGACGAGATCGGCGTCGAGGTGGTCACCCTGTGGCTGCTGTCGACCGACAACCTCAACCGTCCGGCGCACGAGCTCGAGCCGCTGCTCGACATCATCGCCGACGCCGTGGACTCCCTGGCCGACCACGGACGCTGGCGCCTGCACCCCGTGGGGGCGCTCGACCTGCTGCCGGCCGGCACCGCCGAGCGGCTCAAGGCCGCCGCCGAGGCGACCCGCGACGTCGACGGCACCCTGGTCAACGTCGCCGTCGCCTACGGCGGGCGGCGCGAGATCGCCGACGCCGTCCGGTCACTGCTGTGCGAGGCGGCCGCGGAGGGGCGTTCCCTGGAGGAGCTGGCCCACGACGTGGACGTCGACCTCATCGCCGAGCACCTCTACACCAAGGGCCAGCCCGACCCCGACCTCGTGATCCGCACCAGCGGGGAGCAGCGACTCGGCGGGTTCCTGCTGTGGCAGAGCGCGAAGTCGGAGTTCTACTTCTGCGACGCCTACTGGCCCGACTTCCGCAAGGTCGACTTCCTCCGCGCGGTCCGGGCCTACGCCCAGCGCGAGCGTCGGTTCGGGGCCTGAGCGCGAGCGCGCCGCACCGCGCTCGCACGCCGCCCGCGCGTCACACGACGTTCACACCCCGCTCACGGCGTGTCGACCGGGATCACCCGGGCCCCGGCGTACTTTCCAAGCACCGGTGAGTGGGGAAGCTCACCGCACCTGGAGGCCCGATCGTGAGCACTCACGACTGCACCGCAGAGCAGGCGCTGCCCTGCCCTGCGATCGGAGGCGGGCACTCCCGTCGTCGGGCGTCCCGGTCCCACCGCGTGAGCTAGTGGGGCGGAGCGAGGAGTGCGCGCGCCGGCCCGTGAGGGGTAACCGTGCCGTCGAAGGCCATCTCGTCGCAGCAGTCCTCCGCCCGGGAAGAGAAGTCCCCGGCCCCGCTCGTGCGCACCTACGTGCTCGACACCAGCGTCCTCCTCTCCGACCCCGGCGCGATCCGCCGGTTCGCCGAGCACGAGGTCGTCCTGCCCGTCGTCGTCATCACCGAGCTGGAGGGCAAGCGGCACCACCCGGAGCTGGGCTACTTCGCCCGCACGGCGTTGCGCCACCTCGACGACCTCCGGGTCGTCCACGGGCGCCTGGACGCTCCCGTCCCGATCGGTGAGGAGGGCGGCACGCTGCGGGTCGAGCTCAACCACACCGACCCCGCCGCCCTGCCCTCGGGCTTCCGGCTCGGCGACAACGACACCCGCATCCTCGCGGTGGCCAAGAACCTCGCCGACGAGGGTGCCGCGGTCACGCTGGTCTCCAAGGACCTGCCGTTGCGGATCAAGGCCTCGGCGGTCGGCCTGGACGCCGAGGAGTACCGCGGGGAGACCATCTCCGAGTCCGACCCCGGCTACTCCGGGATGGCCGAGATGGAGGTGCAGGCCTCCGACCTCGACGAGCTGTACGACGACGGCGTGATCGACCTGACCGAGGCGCGGCAGCTCCCGTGCCACCAGGGCCTGGTGCTGCTCTCGGACCGGGGCACGGCGCTGGGCCGGGTCGGTGCCGACAAGCGGGTGCACCTGGTCCGCGGCGACCGGGAGGCCTTCGGGCTGCACGGCCGCTCCGCGGAGCAGCGGATCGCGCTGGAGCACCTGCTCGACCCCGAGGTCGGCATCGTCTCCCTCGGGGGGCGGGCCGGCACCGGCAAGTCCGCGCTCGCGCTGTGCGCGGGCCTGGAGGCGGTGATGGAGCGTCGCCAGCACAAGAAGGTCGTGGTGTTCCGGCCGCTCTATGCCGTCGGCGGTCAGGAGCTCGGCTACCTGCCGGGCTCGGAGTCGGAGAAGATGTCGCCCTGGGCGCAGGCCGTCTTCGACACCCTCGGGGCGATGACCTCGCGCGAGGTGATCGAGGAGGTCCTCGACCGCGGGATGCTCGAGGTGCTGCCGCTGACCCACATCCGTGGCCGGTCGCTGCACGACTCCTTCGTCATCGTCGACGAGGCGCAGAGCCTGGAGCGCAACGTGCTGCTCACGGTGCTCTCGCGCATCGGAGCCAACTCCAAGGTCGTGCTCACCCACGACGTCGCCCAGCGCGACAACCTGCGGGTCGGGCGCCACGACGGGGTCGTCGCCGTGATCGAGAAGCTCAAGGGGCACCCGCTCTTCGCCCACGTGACCCTCACCCGCTCCGAGCGGTCTCCGATCGCGGCCCTGGTCACCGAGATGCTCGAGCACATGGTCGTCTGACCCACCACCCGGCCGCCCTGCGCGGCCACCCACAACGGCCACACGCGCCGGTCCTGCTCCCGCGGGGCCGGCGCGTGCCGTCGTACGCCGCCCTGTGGACGGCGTTTTGCGTCAAACCCCGTCGTCGGGCATCGTGACCCTTTCGTGACCTGAGGGTCACGACATCCCCCCGCCGTCGACCCCCTGGTTCCTGCCTGTGTCGAAGCACAAGAAGTACACGCCCAAGCACGCCGCGCCCAAGCCGTCCCGCACGGCCGCCGCGCTCTGGCCGAGCCCCAGGTGGTCGAGCATCAGGGCGGCGCTGAGGATGGCGGCGAGGGGGTTGGCCTTGC
>FWWL01008565.1_pt1 | contig 13039 bp, 15 predicted proteins | sample 2228331 | NCBI WGS metagenome assembly FWWL01 (sample SAMEA103939775, study PRJEB20133) | metagenome | reverse complement strand
CATTTCGGTTTGCTTCGCAAGCCTCGTGATGAAAGAAAAGAGAATCAAGCACAATTGTAAATTTTAAGGTTTATAATACTTTTTCTTTTTTGGCATGTATTCTTGCTCTACATAGCCACCAAAGTTATGAGGATATTTATAGCCCTTGCCATGACCAAAAAGTTTTGCTCCTTGATAGTGAGCATCTCTTAAGTATTCTGGAACTGACTGCGTTCTCTCCTTTTGGATGTCCTCTAATGCCTCTTCAATGGCTTTATAACTTGCATTACTTTTAGGAGCAAGGGCAACATAGATTGCAGCCTGAGCAAGAATAATTCTTGCCTCTGGCATTCCAACCTTTTCAACAGCCTCTGCTGCTGCGGTTGCTAAAACCAATGCCATGGGATCAGCATTTCCAACATCCTCACTTGCTGCTATCATTATTCTCCTTGCTATAAATCGTGGGTCTTCCCCTGCATAAATCATTTTGGCAAGCCAGTAAACTGTAGCATCTGGATCACTTCCTCGCATGCTCTTTATGAATGCACTTGCAGTGTCATAATGCTGATCCCCTGCTCTGTCATATAAAATGTGCTTCTTCTGAATGCTTTCTTCAGCTATTTTAACATCTATGTTAATTACGCCATTTTTGTCTGGCTCAGTGGTTAAAACCGCAATTTCAAGAGCAGAAAGAGCCTTTCTGGCATCTCCGTCTGATGATTTTGCAAGATGCTCAAGTGCGTCATCAGTAATATTAACTTTAAAATTTCCCAAGCCCCTATCTCTGTCTTGCAATGCTCTTTTTAAAATAACTATTATTTCTTCCTCAGTAAGAGGTTTAAGCTCAAATACATGACTCCTTGAGAGAATTGCGCTGTTAAGATAGAAAAAAGGATTTTCTGTTGTAGCACCGATTAGTATAATGTTTCCTTCTTCAATATCTGGGAGAAGAGCATCCTGTGAGAGCCTGTTAAGTCTGTGTATCTCATCTATAAAGAGTATTGTTTTTTCACCCTTTGACTTCCTCTGTCTTGATAGAGATAAATTTCTCCTTATTTCTTCTATATTTAAAGTAGATGCATTCAACCATTGAAATATAGCTTTTGTTTTTTGGGCTATTATTCTTGCAAGCGCGGTTTTTCCAACTCCGGGGGGTCCGTAAAGTATAAGAGAACTTATTTTGTCTGATTCAATAGCCCTCTTAAGAAGCTTTCCATCGCCTAAAATATGCTTCTGACCGACATATTCCTCCAAATTTCTCGGCGCCATTCTATAAGCAAGGGGATGAGAATTAGAAACAGTATTTTGTTCGTCAAACAAACTGCTCATTTGATTTTGCCAAGCATTTTAATAAAGGCTTTGAGTAATTCAATATCGTGATCACCTTTTTCATTGACTAAGATAGACAATGCGAAGAATGGAGTATATGGTGGTTTATACGGTCTTCTGGTAGTTAAAGCATCATAGCAGTCAGCTATTTCAGTAATTTTTCCAAAGAGACTTATATCATTACCCTTTAATCCATATGGATAACCTCTACCAGAGAGTTTTTCATGGTGATGAAGCTCTGCTTCAAGAGATTTTGGTGATATAGATTTGTTTTGACTCAGTATTTCATAACCTAAAATTACATGTTTTTGGATAAATTTGTATTCATAGTCAGTAAGTTTTCCCTGTTTATTCAAAATTTCATGCGGAATTTCAGCCTTGCCTATATCATGTAACATTGCACCTAAACCAAGCTCAAATATTTCATCTTTTTTTAGTCCAATATGAATGCCAAGTCCTATTGCCAGAGTCCCAACATTGATACAGTGAGTATAAGTATAGTAATCATATCCTCGTAAGGTAAGCATATCATAGATTGAGTCTGGATTTTCACTTAAAGTAAGTATTATATTTTCAACGACTTTTTCCATCTTCTTAATTTTTTCACCACTTCTTGGATCAGATAGCAATTCCTTCATATGAGCCTTTGCAGTTTCTTTGGTAATTAAGTAAAGTTTTTCCTTGTCTTCCACAATTTCTTTGTTATTTTCCAAGGAACGAAGATAATCTTCGTATTTAGGGATATCCTCTCTCTTTATTAACAAATCTCCTTCTGAAGAAATTTGCTCTTCAGAAATAATTTTTGGATTTTTCTCTGAGGACTCCAATACTGTTTTAAAATTCCAATCTTTAAGCAAATAAAGGGAAAAATTGATTTTAGTGTTAGGGATTAAGAGATTTCGCTCTATTTGAAAATATTGCTCTTTCATAAAAGAGTAATTTTTGAATAGTACAGGAGATTCAAGAATAGACTCCTTTTTTGAGGGTTTTTTTATATATTCATCAAGCTTGGATGTATCCTCTGTTTCAATATAAACTGAAGAAATACCCTGTTCAGAGAGAATTTGAAGATCCAAGTTAGAGATAATTGTTCCTTTATTAAAGATTTTCTTTACAATTCCTCCGTCTTTAATATAAACATCAAAGGGCAAAACGCTTTTTGATTTAATAACAGAAACATTTATTTTTACTAACTCTGGAGAAGATAATTTTTTAACCTGAGATTTAAAATTAACTGCCATATAATATTATGGCATATTAAGGTAAAATTTTTTAAAAAATTAATTTATCTTTTGTTTTTAGATTTAAGATTGTTAGGTCTGGTTAAATATCTATATGATAAATAAACTATTCCAAGAATAATTGCGAGACCAACCAAAAATCCTATTGTATATTCAATGTATAACATACCTTTCTTAACACTTTCGAGGAACTTACCACCCATATAACCTGCTGTTACCATAACTGTAAGAACAACCGCAGAGCCAAAGGAATCTATTACCAAAAACTTTAAAATGGGAATCCTTGTAATTCCTGCTATGATGAAAACTTGAGCTCTAAATCCTACAAGAAGTCTCGCAAGTAGCATAATGAGAGTGCTGTGTCTAATAAATTTTCTTTCAAGGAAGAGAAATTTCTGGGGAGATATGATTCTGGAAAATTTTGGATTCGTTACAATTTTTCTTCCAAATTTTTTACCTGCATAATATAGCAAAAAGTCAGATATTATCAATCCTGCATAGGATATAATAACTGCTGGAGTTGGTTTGATTATATCAAAGGATATTAACATGCCACAGGCTATTAAAATTAAATCTTCAGGAAAGAATGGAACTCCAAGACCACCAAGAATTAATAAAAAAAACAATCCCGGGTAAGAGAACTTTTCTATTAGTGAATATGAATCCATTTTAACCTGACTCTGTGAGGCTTTTGATGAAAACAAACAAGACAATTCTATATTTCGTGCCTATATTAATCTGTTTGCCCATAGAAGACTAAAGAAAGCGGAGAGGCAGGGATTCGAACCCTGGGTGGAGCTTTTGGCCCCACAACCGCTTAGCAGGCGGCTGCCTTCGACCGACTCGGCCACCTCTCCAAGCTCCTTTATATTACCATTGTGTTAATGCCTCTCGTCAAGTTAAAAATTATCTAATTCTCGCAAGATAACCACTCTTAAGTTGATCTAATAATTTTGATAGCTTATCGTTATTCTTTTCAAACTCAGCAATCAACTTCCTTGCCCTTTCATGATCACCTGAATTGTGAGCAAGCACAATATCCCTTCCAATCATATGGCATGCTTTATGAATTTCTTCAAATTCAGTAAATCCTGGTAAATCTCTAAATTTTTGTCCCTCTTCACTGTAATACCACTTTCCTACTCCGCATGCGCGATAATCTGCTAGTCTTTCTGGATCAAGTCTGTCAATTCCACGAATGTGAGCAAGCACTCGCACAAAAAGTCTCTCATGGTCACCTTTAAATATATCAAAAAGCATCTCTTGCGTTTTCTTTGTTTTGACTACAGAGGCAGTGTGTCTTAAGTCTGATGAAACATGCAAAATTTCATAGGAGTCTTTTACGATTAATTCTGCGAGTTTTTCTATGTGAGAGGCTATGTTAGCACTTTCTTCAATGTTTCTTGTCACCTCTTCACTTGCTGCTGATTGTTCCTCAACTGCTGTTGCTATTTGTGTGATTTGGTCTTTCACCTTTACAACTGAAGAGACTATCTCACCCAATGCTTCACCTATGCTTTTTACTGCATTTGTAACCTCTCTTACCTCTGCAAGCTCCCTTTGCATAGACTGAGCTGTAAGGGATGTTTCATGTTGTATTGCACCAATCTTCTTTGAAATCTCCTCTGTTGCCCGAATTGTTCTTTCTGCAAGTTTCCTGACCTCGTCAGCAACAACAGCAAAACCTCTTCCTTGCTCTCCTGCCCTTGCTGCCTCAATTGCTGCATTTAACGCAAGCAGATTTGTCTGGTCTGCAATGTCTTTGATTACTGTAACAATTTCTCCAATTTCTGAAGCGCTTTGATTGAGTTTTTCAATCATTGTTCCAAGCTCATTTGTTGTTTGATAAACAACATTTGCCTTTTGAACTGCTTGCTCTGTTATGCTCTGACCTTTTTTTGCTGTCTCCATAGCTTCTGTTGCTGTTTCAGACGCCCGGGATGCGTTATTGGCTATGTCTGTTATTGTTTGTGTCATTTCTTCAGCTGCTGTGGCTATCTGGTTAGCTTGTTGAGACTGTTTTTTAGCGTCCTCTATGGTCTCATCTATAATCTTGTTGCATTTGTCAACTGTAGAGGCAAGCCTTTGAGAATATTCAAAGGATTTGTCTGTAAGATTGATAAATGTTTGAAGAACCCTATCAATACTTTTTGCCAGCCTTCCTACAACATCAACCCTATCTTTAAAACCAACACTTACTGTAAGGTCTCCCCCTGAAATTTTTTGCAAAGTTTGGTCAAGAATATTAATTGGTTTATGAGTAATCATATAAGTTATATAAACAATTGCTGATGCAGAAAGTATGCCCAAAAAACCTAAAATAGCAAAAATTAATTGAAGATTTCTGGCTTCTCTCATGACTTCTTCTGGAACTTCTTTTGCACCAAAATGAAGTGTGGTATCTAAAGCTATCTTGTATGCTCCATATCCTGTGACAATTACTGTAGCCACGACTCCAAAAGCAATTGCAAAAGCAAGAGGAATTATCATTTTCCAACGGAGTCTTGTTTTTTTGTCTAATTCCTTAAGAAAACTCATGTCCCCCCCTCCTACATTGTTTATACTTTAAATCTAAATGTTATTACATCGCCATCTTTTACCTCATACTCTTTACCTTCAAGTCTAAATACCCCTTTTTGTTTTGCGTAATTCAGGTCTCCAGATACGCTTATAAAGTCATCATATGATACGACCTCTGCCCTAATGAATCCTCTTTGTATATCCGAATGGATTTTTCCAGCTGCTTCAACTGCTTTTGTCCCTTTTTTTATACTCCAAGCTCTAACTTCCTGTGGACCTGCGGTGAAAAAAGAAATGTAGTCCAAAATTTCATAGGCCTTTCTGACAATCTTTTTATTGACGGGCTCATCAATTCCCATAGCATCCAAAAAACTTGCGATTTCCTTATCAGGAAGCTGTGAAATTTCACTCTCCAATGATGCACATATTACAATAAGTCCAGAATCCTTAAAATTTCCTTCATTAAATGCTTGCTCATCTACATTGATTATAGAAAAAGATGGTTTAAGAGTTATAAAATTAAGATGTCTTATTTCTTGAGCTTGTTCTTCTGTTATGTTGAGTGAGCTGAGAGATTGTCCATCCTCAAGATGTGCTCTCAAAAACTCTAAAACTTCCCTTTCTCTCTCATTAATCTTTTGTCCCTTCTTTTTTTGCTCAGCCATTCTCTCAAGTCTTTTTGTTACAAGGTCAAGGTCAATCATCAGAAATTCATATTGTAATTCATTAAGGTCTCTCAAAGGGTCTAATGATTCAAACAGATAAGGAACTGAAGGGTCGTCAAATCCTCTTAAAACATAAATAAGTGCATCGGCATCAGATATTTCCTTGATAACTTTGGAGTTGTGCGAAGGATTATTTTTCAATATCCCAGCTAAATCAAAACACTCAATTGTAGCAAATGTTGTTTTCTTGGGATTAACTATCTCGCTTATTTTCCTGAGTCTTGGGTCATCAACCTGAACAATGCCTTTATGAATTTTCTCTGATGGTGTAATTGATGGAGAGGTTTCAATTTTTTGATGGGTCATTGCATTGAAAATAGTGGTTTTGCCAGAATTTGAAAAACCTACAAGAGCTATTTTCATATTCTCCCTTCTAAAAAGTTTTTTATTAGAACTATTGCCTGAGTGATGCGTTGCAATCTCATGTTTCTCTTTCTAATTGCTAAGGCATCATTAAAAGGAAAAGGCTCAGCCCTAATCTGCTTTTCTTTCTTTAGCAAAACTTCTCTTAGCTCCTTAATATCGCTTTCTTTTAATTTCTTCAAGAAAACAGGATTAACAGTTATAAAGCCGTCTGCAATGTCAGAGGCTATAGCCATTAAAGATTTACTGCGACCTTCCATCATCCTGTTCCTTTTTCTTGTTTAAGAGTATTGAAACCCATATTCCTACTTCGTATAGAATAATCATAGGCACTGCCATCAGAGTTTGATTAAAAGCATCAGGAGTTGGAGTAATTATAGCAGCAACAACAAAGGCAAGCACAAGAGCAAGTCTTCTGTATTTTTTAAGTGTCTGAGGAGTGATAATTCCCATTCTTGTAGTAATAACAATAAGTATTGGCAACTCAAATACAAAACCAAAGGCAAGAAGAAACTTTAAGAGAAAATCTATATACAATCCCACAGAAAGCATCGGCATTAAAAAATCTCCAACTTTGTAATTAAGCAAGAAACTCATTGCAAATGGCAACACTATCAAATAACAAAATGTTATACCAATCATAAAAAGAGCTGTAGCTGTCAAAACAAATGGCAAAATGTATTTTTTCTCTTGCGGATATAATCCTGGAGAAATAAACTTCCACAGCTGATAAAAAACTACCGGTAATGTCAAAATAAATCCTGTAACAAGGGCAATTTTCATGTTCATCCAAAAGGCTTCTGCAGGTCCCAAGAATACAAGTTTTGTGTTTTGTAATTTTTGATCAGGCACAAAGACTAATCCTTCTTTTAAAGAAAATTGAGGAGTGTAATTGAGGGGAAAAAGCAAGATTTTAAATATATACTCCGAAAAGCTAAAAGTTAACAAAAATGCAATTAAAAGCGCAACAAGACAAACTATTATCCTTTTCCGGAGTTCCGATAGATGCTCTATCAAAGACATTTTCTGGTCTTCCATCCATTATAACTCCTTTTTTTCAATCTCTTTTTTTGCAATATTCTCAATGTGTTTATCAATTCTTAAATCTGAAATTGAGGGCATGTCTTTGAAAAGTTCGTTTTTAAGCTCAAGTGGATTTGTAATATCCTTTTTCGCATCCTCCACTGTTTCTTTAACTTCATTGATCTCCTTTTCCATCTCTTCCTTTGCTCCCTGAAATGCCTTTCTTATCTCATTAAATGTTTTCCCAAGAGTATAGCCAAGTTCTGGAAGCCTTTTAGGTCCGAATACAAGGAGAGCAACTATAAATATTACAATTAATTCCTGAAATCCTAAGTCAAACATAAGTTATTATAACAATCAATCAATATCATCAACAACCTTTTTGTATTTTCTTTTTTCAGGGGGTAAAATCACACTCACACCAAACATAAATCTTGTATCAGGATTTCTATTCTTTATATCAAAACCAACACCAACTGTCGTATAAGAAAAATCAGTAATCTTTATTCTATAACCAAGTCTCCATTCAAGAAGGTCTATTTTATTTCTGTCAACAGCTTTTCTTCCAATTATTTCAAAGAGCATCTGAGAGTTATAGCTTACCTTTAACTCTGCTCCAAGATTTAAATTCCAAGTCTCCTTAAATCCCTCTTTCTCTGGTCTAAAGTAAATTAAATTTCCATGGGCCTGCACAGGTCCTACTTTTTTTGAGACAATAAAACCTCCACCTATCCCACCTGCAGTTGAAAATGCTTCTTTTCCAAAATCGCCAGAGGCAAAAAGCATATAGGCAATAGCTGGCATGAATGTTGTTTCATCAAGAATTCTGTGTTTAAAACCAAAGTTTAAATCCTCTGCACCGCTGGACTTAGTATATTCTTTGTAGGTGAGATTGTAAGGAAGATTAAGAATTACTTCAAAATTATTTGTAAGCCCGTAGGAAAAATTAAGATTAACTCGTTTGATATCAGGATCAACAGCAAGCTCGTAGTTAATGCCTAAGGCAACTTGGTTTTGTTTTGGAGAGTCTGCAGAAAAGGTTGAAAGCACTGAAAATGGAGCTGTTGGAGAAAAACCCTTTCTGTCAAAGGCATCTGTCTGGGAACAGAAAATCAATGAAAGTATCAGACACAAAAAGATTCGTTTCATGTAAAAAGAATAGCAGAAAAAACAAAATAAGTCAACAAATTTAGTTCAATTATTCTTTTCATGACTCCACTGCCCTTCTTGAGATTTTTATTGCACAAAACTCTCCACACATACTGCAGACTTTTTCATCCTCCAGCGGAGGTCTTTCAGAACGCATAGAGCGAACTTTTTCAGGATTAAAGGAAAGTTCTATCTGCTTTTGCCAGTCAAAATCCCTACGGGCAATAGCCATTTCTTTGTCTCTCTGCCAAGCCTTTCTGTATCCCTTTGCAATATCTGCAGCATGGGCAGCTATTTTTGATGCAATAACACCCTCTTTAACATCCTCTTTGTCTGGAAGTCTTATATGCTCCGAAGGAGTTACATAGCAAAGGAAATCTGCTCCATACATGCCAGCCAGAGCTCCTCCGATTGCTGCAGCAATGTGATCATAACCCATTGCACAGTCGGTAACAAGAGGTCCAAGAACATAGAAAGGTGCTCCTTTGCATATGCTTTTTTGCAGTTTTATATTTGTCTCAACATGATTTAATGGCAAGTGTCCGGGACCTTCAATTATGCATTGAACACCCTCTGATACAGCTATATCTTTTAATTTTCCAATGGTCATGAGCTCAAGGAGTTGATATTTGTCTGTCGCATCAAGAAGACATCCTGGTCTAAGCCCGTCTCCAAGACTAAGGGTAAGATCATATTTTTTTGCAATCTCAAGAAGTCTGTCAAAGTGCTCATAAAGGGGGTTTTCTTTTGCATTGTGACATATCCAGTCTGCAAGTATAGAGCCTCCTCTACTTACAATTGGCAAAACCCTTTCGTTGGACTTTAGCATCTCAACTATCTTCATCGTTACTCCGCAATGCACAGTAATAAAGTCAACTCCATCCTTTGCATGCTCTTCTATAACATCAAAAATATCATCAACTGTCATCTTTAAAATGCTGCCATACTTTTCCAATGCCCTTACAGCAACTTCATAAATTGGCACTGTTCCAACGCTCACTGGAGAATTTTTTATAATTGCCTGTCGTGTTTCCCTAAGAGGTCCTCCTGTGGAAAGGTCCATTACAGCATCTGCTCCATATCTAATTGCAATATTTAACTTTTCCAACTCCTCTGCAATATCGGTTTTATCCCTTGAAGTTCCTATGTTTGCATTAATTTTTGTGCTTAAACCCTTTCCAATTCCAAGAGGTTTTATATTACGCAAGATATTTCTTGTTATAACAGCCTTTCCATCAGCAATATTTTTTGCAAGTTCCTCAGCAGATACCCCCTCCTGCTGAGCCACTTCTTTGAGTTCTTCTGTAATTATTCCTTTTTTTGCTAACTGTATTCTTGTCATCACGCCTCTCCTAAAATGTTTATAAAATTTTTTACAGCCCTTTCAATATGGCTTTGCCCTAATATTCCTCTTATCATAGCAATTCCGTCGCAATAGGGCACTACTTCATTGGCATTATCAATGCTAATTCCACCGAGTGCAAAAACAGGGCATTTGACAGTTTTTTTAATCTCCTTTAATTTTTCTATTCCCTGTGGCTCACCATAATCTGCCTTTGATGGAGTAAAGAATATCGGACTAAAGGTTATAAAATCTGCCCAGTTTTCAGCATTTTTTGCTTCTTCAATTGAATGAGTTGAAACTCCGATGATAAATCTGTCTTTCCAGATCTTTCTTACAACATGAGCAGGAAAACCGCTTTGTGGCAGATGAACTCCATCAGCCTCAACTGAAAGTGCTATGTCAATGCGGTCATTTATAAATAGCAAAGCATCGTGTCTATTTGTGATCTCCCTTAATTTTTTAGCAAGGTAATAAAGCTCCTTTGCTGTTATGTCTTTTTCCCTAAGTTGAAAAGCTTTAACTCCTGCCTTTAGAGCTTTCTCCACTGCTTCCAAAAAGGCATCTTCACTGGGAAAAAGCTTTCTGTCGCTTATCAAGTAAAGCCTGAAATTCATGTAAGCATACCCTCAATAGGAGAGCTTGCAGAAGCATAAAGCTTCTTTGGTATTCTGCCTGCTTTGTAGGCAAGCCTTCCAGCAATGCAAGCGTGTTTTAAAGCCTGTGCCATCATAATTGGATCTTGAGCACCTGCAATAGCAGTGTTAACTAACACAGCGTCACAGCCAAGCTCCATAGCAATGGCAACATCTGAGGCTGTTCCAACCCCAGCATCAACAATTACTGGCACATTCACAGTTTCAAGAATAATCTTGATGTTGTATGGATTTCTTATTCCAAGACCAGAGCCTATTGGTGCACCGAGAGGCATAACAGCTGCAGCTCCTGCATCAACAAGCCTTTTTGCTGTAATCGGATCATCGTTTGTGTAAGGAAATACAATAAAGCCCTCCTTTGCAAGTATCTCTGTAGCCTTAAGTAGACCGCATACATCTGGGAAAAGAGTTTTCTCATCCCCAATGACTTCAAGCTTAACCATATCTGAGATACCTGCTTCCCGAGCAAGCCTTGCATATCTTAAAGCATCTTCAACAGTGTAACAACCTGCGGTGTTGGGAAGAATTTTGTATTTCTTTGGGTCAATGTAGTCAAGAAGATTTTCTTTGCTGCGATCAATTATATTTACTCGCCTTACTGCTACTGTAACCACATCTGCGCCTGATGCCTCTATTGCCTTTGCAGTCTCCTCAAAGCTCTTATACTTTCCTGTGCCAACCCAAAGCCTTGACTTAAACTCAATGCCTTTGATAACTAATGGCTCATACATTTTATCCACCTCCAACAAAATTGACGATTTCAACTGAATCGCCTTCATTTATTTCATACTCTGAAAATTTATTCCGTTTGATTATTTGAAGATTTACCTCAACAGCTACTCTCTCTGGATTAATTTTTAGCTCATCAAGAAGTTCCTTTAAAGTCCTTGCTTTAACATCCATATCAATTCCATTTACTCTAAGTTTCATTTCGTTCCTCCAAACAAAAAAGCCTCTATCCCTGAAGGATAGAGGCTGATTGTTTCCAGTCTCTCCCTTTCCCTACGCCGGTATTATCCGGATCAGGTTCAAGGGGTCTTCCCTCAACGGGAACTCTCAGGTCTTCATCAGACCTCCCCCAGGGATTAATTAATTGTAATAAACTTCTAAAAAATTTGTCAAAATTTTTAAGTTAGATAGCAATCAATGCAAGACTCCTCGTTGCAAGCAATAATATAATTCGGGATTTGATGATATCTTGCCTCATTTGTCAAATTAATGTTAGATTTAATTAAATTTAGCTTAACAGGGAGGTTTAGAATATGCACGCATTGAAAACTGTTGTTTTAATGGTCTTTCTTACAGTATTCTTTATTTTCGTCGGTTCTGCAATCGGAGGTAAGCAAGGAGCAACCATTGCTTTGTTCATGGCACTTGCCATGAATTTCTTTGCTTATTTCTTCAGTCACAAAATCGTGCTTTCCATGTATGGAGCAAGGGAGGTAACAGAGTCTGAAGCTCCTGAACTTTACAATATAGTAAGAAGGCTTGCACAGAAAGCAGGGCTTCCTATGCCTAAGGTATACATTATTGAAAGTGAGCAACCAAATGCATTTGCAACAGGAAGATCCCCAAAGCATGGCGTAGTTGCAGTTACAACAGGTATTATGAGGATTCTTTCAAGAGAAGAACTTGAAGGTGTAATAGGTCACGAACTTGCCCATATCAAGCACAGGGACATTCTCATTAGCACAATTGCAGCCACAATCGCTGGAGCAATATCATATCTTGCACAAATGGCAATGTGGGCTAATATTTTTGGCAGACACGATGACGAAGAAGGCGCTCATCCAATAGTAGCTCTTTTAATGATGATAATCGCTCCTATCGTTGCCATGATTATTCAGCTTGCAATAAGTAGAGCAAGAGAATATGCAGCAGATGAAGAAGGAGCTAAAATAGCAGGAAATCCTATCTATCTTGCAAACGCCCTTAAAAAACTTCATTATGCATCTCAGGCAATACCAATGGATGCAAATCCGGGCACAGCTCATCTATTTATTGTAAATCCGCTCTCTGGTGGCACTATTATGAAACTTTTGAGCACCCATCCACCAATTGAAGAGAGAATTACAAGACTTGAAATAATAGCAAGGAGGAGATAAATGGCAAAGGTATTAATTCTTATGGGCAGTGACAGTGACTACGATATCATGAAAAAGGCAGCTAAGGTCTTAAAAGATTTAGAAATTCCTTTTGAAATTGATATTTGCTCTGCTCATAGAACACCAGATAGGGCAAAAAAATACGCTGAGGAAGCTGAAGGAAGAGGAATAGAGGTTATCATAGCTGGAGCTGGAATGGCAGCCCATCTTGCTGGATTTATTGCTGCTCATACCACTCTACCTGTAATTGGAGTTCCAATTGCTTCAGGAGCATTGAATGGGTTTGATGCTTTACTTTCTACTGTTCAGATGCCTCCTGGAGTTCCTGTTGCAACAGTTGGAATAAATGTAGCTGAAAACGCAGCCTGGCTTGCTTCCGAAATCCTTGCAACAAAGTATCCTGAAATAAGAGAAAAGCTCAAACTAAAAAGACAAGAAATGTATAATAAAGTTTTGGAAAAATCAGAAAAAATTAAGGGGGCAGGTCTTTAATCTAAGACCTGCCTATAATTTTGACTTTGAAAATTCCTTCGTAAATTCTATTATTCTATCTATGGTCTCCGAAGAGAGGTCATGCTCAATTTTATGAACATCTTTCCGCGCGGTT
>FWWL01008564.1_pt1 | contig 13039 bp, 14 predicted proteins | sample 2228331 | NCBI WGS metagenome assembly FWWL01 (sample SAMEA103939775, study PRJEB20133) | metagenome | reverse complement strand
TGATGCGCTCTCGGAAGCCTTCGGAACGCACGCGGTTTGCCCAATCGCGCACAACTCGCGAAGCAAGGCGTGCCTTTACCTCTACAATCAGGGTGAACTGCTGACCTTGCGCATCTTCGCAGACTGCAATCAGGTCTATCTCCCCATCATTCAGACGGAGAGGATGGGGAAGACGCAGGAACTTCCAGCCCTTCTGCTGGGCTAAGTATCCTACAGCATCTTCCGCTTCGCCTTCCAAAGTCAAGCCATATGCGTTTGCCATCCGCTCCACATACTGGCGCAGGTCGCGAATCTCCTGAGTATGCTGATTGAGTATCCTGTAGATATCCTGAAACATTCGGGAGTGTTGCTCGAGGACTTCAAGAATGTTTTGCAGGATTTGCTCATGCCGTTGCAGGGTTTGCTCATGTTGTTGCAGAGTTTGCTCGTGTCGCTCTACAATCTGCACTAAGCGTTCGAAAACCTCAATAAATCGAGTGAACTTCTCAGGCAGTTCCAGAAGTTCCCTACCCAATAAGATGACTCGGAGCGCCTCCCGCTTTTCAGGATGCTGGTCGAGCAGGCGCATCATCTCTTCCAGGTCATTAATGGTGAACGCCATGGTAGTTTCAGTATACCTTAAACCCAGCGTGCAATCACTCCTAACTCCTTACCCACTTTTTCGAAGGCGGAGAGGGCTTCGTCGAGGTCTTCGCGGGTGTGGGTAGCGTTGGGCATGGTGCGCACCCGTGCTTTCCCGCGTGGCACGGTCGGGTACACAATCCCCAACACGAAGACGCCCTCTTCTCTCAGGCGTGCCTCCATCTGCTGGGCAATCGCTTCCTCGCCACAGTAGACAGGCGTGATAGGCGTCTCGGAACCCATCGTATCGAAGCCCAACTTATGCAGGTTCTCCTTCCAGTAGCGGGTGTTCTCCCACAGTTTGCGCATCGGTTCAGGGTCGGTCTGCAGAATTTCCACCGCCTTGATAATCGCCCCTACTGCTGCTGGAGGGAGGGCGGTGCTGAACAGATAGGGACGCCCGCGATTAATCAGCCACTCCTTGAGCAGTCGGCTTCCAGCGATATAGCCCCCGACCACCCCAATCGCTTTGGAGAGCGTGCCAAGCTGAATATCGACTCGCCCGTACAGCCCGAAATGGCTCGTGGTACCGCTCCCATGTTCGCCCAGCACGCCTGAGGCATGGGCATCGTCCACCATCACCACCGCATCGTACTTCTCTGCCAACTGCACGATTTCGGGCAAGGGGGCAATATCGCCATCCATGCTGAACACACCATCGGTTACAATCAGACGCTTCTTGAACTCCTGTGTGCGCTTGAGGATGTCTTCCAAGTGGTTCATATTTTTATGCTCGTACACGAAGCCTTCGCTCTTCTTATAGCGGGCAGAGCTGAGGCGCACTCCATCGATAATGCTGGCGTGGTTCAGTTCATCCGAGATAATCACATCGCCCTCACCAAAACACGAGGGGATAGTGCCAGAGTTGGCGTTGAAACCTGACTGGAACACGAGCACCGCCTCGGTCTTCTTGAACTCTGCGAGTTTCTGCTCCAGTTGCTCATAGAGGGTGTTCGTGCCTCCGAGCCAGCGGACGGCTCCTGCTCCTGCACCCCACTGCTGAACTGCCTCAATCGCCGCTTGCTTCAGGCGCGGGTCGTTCGCCAAGCCTAAGTAGTTGTTGGAAGCCAGATTAATCAGCCATCGCCCGCCAATCTTCACGCGCCCTCCTTGAGGGCTTTCCAAGATGGGCGGTTGCTTGTAGAGGTTCTGCGCCTTCAGTTCCTCGATACTCTGCTGAAGCCACTGTTGGAATCGGGCGTTCATACCGTTCGTGCCTCCTATGGGATTGTACCCTTTAGACCCTCTAACAAAACCTTTTCTGAATGTACCCTCAACAGATGAGCGCGCACCCTTTCATCATAAGGGTCTGGTGCTGCGAACCCTGTGCTCTATCCCTATCTTTTCGGTTTCCGTGCCGATAATAGCCTTTGATGGTCTGGTTTGTTTTGCTTGCGATTAGCATACTGGTTGTCCAGCGAGGCTGGGCAATCCTTCGACGCGTTTCTCTCCATGATTGCACCAGGTTCTTTCGTACATTGCACATGCTCAAGCTGATGCGTTCGCAATAAGCGAGCTCCTGCCCCATACACTGCTCACACGCTGTTGAATAAGACTTATTTATGCGTGCCCAACTTGGGAGGGCGTGATAACCTCGCCTGCCTCGATTCGCTCCAAGAGAATCTCAGCGATGTCTTTCACAGGCACGGTGTCATCTTTCTGCTTGATGCTATCGCTGACCATAATCATACAGAAGGGACAGCCGACCGCCACCGTGCGTGCGCCAGTCTTGAGCAGTTCTTCTGCCCGAATGAGCCCGGGGCGCTCGTGGGGTAGTTCATCCATCCACATCCGCCCGCCCCCTGCTCCACAGCAGAAGGTGCGGTCGCGGTTGCGCTGGGCTTCGGCGATTTCTGCTACCGTGCCCAGCACTTCGCGCGGTGCGTCGTGAATCTTGTTCACACGCGCCAGATAGCACGGGTCGTGGAAGGTAATCCTGCCGTCGTTCATCGGTGCAGGCTGTGGCATCTTGCCCTGCTTGATAAGCTCGGCAAGGAACTGGCTATGATGGACGACCTCAAAGTTGCCCCCGAACGCTTTGTACTCGTGCTTAATCGTGTGCAGGCAGTGGGGGCACATCGTCACAATTCGGCGCACTTGATACTGCTGGAGCGTCTGCACATTCTGCTGAGCCAGCTCTTGGAACAGCAAGTCCTCACCCAGACGGCGTGGGGTATCGCCTGTGCATCGCTCTTCGGGTCCCAGAATCGCAAAGTTCACGCCTGCCCGCTGGAACAGTTTCACAATCGCTCGCGCCACCTGCTGACCTCGACTATCGTACGCGCCTGCGCATCCAACCCAGAACAGCACCTCGAAGTTCGGGTTCTCGCGCACGGTGGGCACATTTAGCCCTTCTGCCCATTTTGTACGCTCTCGAAGGGGCAGTCCCCACGGGTTGGATTGGGTCATCGTGCGCTGGAGTGTGCCCGCAGCAGTCCCACGCAAGTTGCCTTCTGCCACTCGGTGGCGTCGCATCTCCATAATTAGCGTGGGGTGTTCAATTAGCACAGGGCACTCATTATTGCACGCCCCACAAGTGGTGCAGGCGAACAGTTCCTCGTCGCTAATCACTTGGGTCAGGTCGTCGCCTTTGCCGTTCGCCATCGCATCGCGCAGTTTCTCCACGATGAGTTTGGGGTTCAGGGGTTTGCCCGTTGCGTGCGCAGGGCACACGCGCTCGCACCGCCCACAGCCCATGCAAGCGTCCAGACTCATTAAGTGCCAGCGTGAGAACTCACGAATCGAGTTCACGCCAATCTTGCCCGTCTGCTCCACACGCTCCAAGCTCTCAATGCTCGGCACATTCGGCAGGTAGTTCGGCTTGTAGTACGCAACTATAGGCGCAAGGAACCAGTGGCGTAGGCGGGTGAAGGGCAACACCGCAAACCACGCAGCAATACTCAGCGAGTGGAACCACCACCAGAGCCGATAGCCCGATACGCTCAGGTTCTCAAACAGGGGCGCGAAAGTGTAGCCAACAAATGACCAGACTTGGGCATATTGCGGGCGGGGCGGGTTCATAAACTCTGGGTTGCGCTCTAATGCAATCCGTGCCGATTCCAGCGCATAGCCGTTAAGACAGATAAGCAATAACAGCCAAACGGCAATCCCATCGATGCGCTCGAGGCTAACCGATTTCGGCTTCATCACATGGCGTCGGTACAAGGCGAGTATGCACCCGAAAATCACCCCCAGCCCAAACAGGTCCAGAGTGACTTCATAGAGGATGTAGTACAGCCCCTTATGGAACCAGATGCCCTGCTCCAGAAAGATATGCGAGCCGATTTCGGTCCATTCGGCAATCGCAAGCAAGGTCGTGCCGATGAAAAGCATCACGAAACCTGCATATAGGGGCAGATGGAGCCACGCGCCGTATCGGTGGCGGGGAACCTTCTTCTGCCCCAGCGCATAGGCGAACATGTTCTGCAGGCGCACCCTAACGGGCAGTTTCGGCTCGTCGGGTTGACCCTGTCGCCAGAGCTGGAGCCGTCTCCAATACCAAACAACACCGACGCCCAGCGAACTAAGGATAATGCCATAGAAGACTGCCTTCCAGATCGGGGTAATCCCGATATAAGTATGCCGAGTGATTAAGTCCCAGTTCCAGTCCATCGTTGGCACCTCACCCTGTAGCACGGGCGTCTCGCCCGTGCATTTGTAGCTTGGGCATCTTGCCCATCTGCCGTTCGCTCGCAGGGGCGTCAGGGCACTGAGCCAGCCCAGTGCGCTACCGCCCATTTTCGAACAGCGAGTCAATAATACCACACAAAGGGGCAGATTCCTGCCTGATAAACGCTGAGCCAAGTAAGAAAGACCCCTCACAAGGTAGAATTCTGAACATGACACGAGACGAACTGCTCCAGCGGATTAGCATAGACCCAAATGTGTGTTTCGGCAAACCGTGTATTCGGGGACATCGCATTTGGGTTTCTCTCATCTTGGACCTGCTTGCCAGCGGGATGGAGATTGCAGACATTCTGCGCGAATATCCCCAGCTGGAGGAAGCGGACATTCGCGCCTGCCTTGCGTACGGTGCAGAACTGGCACGCGAACGCTTAGTTTCGGTAGGGTGAGCCATGCGTCTCAAGCTGGACGAGAACCTGAGTGAGTCTATAGCCCAACTATTCCGAGAGGCAGGACACGATGTGCAAGCAATGTGCGCAAGAAGATAGAGTAGCACTACTCCTTTTTAGCCGAGAAGGAGGGTTAGACACCCTCCTTATTCATTTCACAACAGGCTCTGGTGATGGCGCCAGATAAGGATTAAGTCCATCGTCATCGAGACTGCCCAGTGAACCCAGAAGCATGGTAAAAATGACTTCACCCGCAACGCCAACCACGCCAGAATAATGCCCGCAAAGAAGGAGCCGATAATCTCTGGAGTGGGCTTGCCGTAGTGCATAAGAGCGAACGCCAACGCCTGCAGTCCTACACCCCACCAGCCGAGCCAGCGGTATAGCCCAAAGGTCAGAAAGCCCCGAAAGAAGAACTCCCAACAAAACAGATAGTAGCCATAGATGAGCTGGAAATAGACCGCATAGGCGTAGTCGGTCAGCACGCGTTTATCCAGGGGATAGTACGCCTGAAAGTCGGGGCGCAGGGAGGCGAAATAGACCACCACCACCATCGGTAGGTACATCAACAGGGCGTAGAGTGCGCCTCGTGCGCCGTCCCCACGCGCTAAGCCGTAGTGGCTGAGCTCGCCCTTGCCCCAAAACGCCAACACCAGCACTGGAAGCCACAATAGCATAGCGGAGTTGACCAAGAGGTATTCCTCCCAGCTTCGCAGGGTGGGGTTCTCGGGATTCAGCCCCAGCCAATGTAAGGAGTAGACGGTGTACGGTTGTTGATTGTATACGAACAGAAACGCCAAGATAAGCGTGCCCAACAGAGCCACCCACCATTCTGATTTTTTACCCTTCCACTCTCCCGTGCTCATCTCTCGTTCCCTGCTATAGCACTCTTACGAAGGTTCCGCCGGGCATTCGGCGCGCCAAGCCGAGCATCTCCAGCGTGGTCAGCTCAATCTGGGCGACATGCACAGGCAGACCGACTGCCCGTGCAATCGTGTCTAAATGCTGGGGTTGCAAGTTCAGCGCGCTGAGCAGGCGTTCCTGCGTTTCGGTGAGCATCGGCATCTGCATGGGCGCTTCGCGCGGTTCATAGGAAATGCGCAACGCCTCTAAAATGTCCTCTGCCGACTCGACGAGGGTTGCGCCGTCCTTGATTAGGGCGTGGCATCCTTTACTGCAGGGGTTGTCGATACTGCCAGGGACTGCGAACACCTCGCGACCCATCTCGCCTGCCAAGCGTGCGGTAATCAGCGCGCCGCTGGCGATGGGAGCTTCCACTACCAGCGTGCCCAGTGCCCAGCCTGCAATCAGCCGATTGCGCGTGGGGAACCGCCATGCATCGGGAGATGCATAAAAGCCGTATTCCGAGACGACAGCACCGCCCGATTCGGCAATCCGCTCAAACAGGCGACGATTCTCGTACGGATAGGGGTTGCCCAATCCACTGCCAAGGATGGCAATTGTGCGCCCACCGCACTCCAAAGCGGTGCGATGCGCAATTGTGTCGATGCCCAGTGCGCCTCCACTGATGATGGTTAGCCCTGCAGAGCAGAGGTCGCGCGTGAACCGTTCAGCGACCATACGCCCGTATGCAGAGGGTTGGCGCGTGCCCACAACTGCAATCCCGAAGCGGTCGCGCTCCAAAATCTCGCCCCACACAAAGAGTGCAGGGGGCGCATCCTCCAAATGGGTAAGCGGTTCGGGATAGTCGGGGTCGTCGAGCGTGATGAGCCGTATCGTACCCTCTTCAAGGGGGGTTGGAATGGTGATAGGGGCGGTTGCGACTTGCTGAATGGCGACAATATCGGCTTTGCGCAACCGTTCCACTTCGCGTAGGGCATCGGCAGGTGCGCTGAAGATAGCATCGGGACTGCTGAACGCCTTGAGGAGCGCGCCCAGCTTGTTGGCAGAGAAATCGAGGCTCAAGAGCCTCAGCCACGCAGTAAGTTCTTCTCGGCTCATGGTCGTTCCCCAAACTCCCACTCTTTGCGACGGAAATACCACAGCCCCATCACCGCCACGAGCAACCCCATCAGCAGATTGATACCCAACAGCCAGAAGGGGAACGGCATGTCGGCAAACTGCATCGCTTGAGGGCTGGCTGCGGGGTTCTCGTACACGACGGTGATGGGGGGCAAGATTAGTTTTCGGTACGCCATCGTGAGGGTCGCCATCGGGTTCAGAAGATGATATGCCCAGAAAATCGGCTCGCGCCACTCATCGGGTATCAAGGTGGTGGCGCGCAACTGCTCGGAAAAATAGATAATCGGGGTGAGGAAGAACAACAACTGAAGCCCCACGCTCACCAGATACTTCACATCCTCGTAGAAAGCGTTCCAGCAGGCAATCAGGAGCGATAGCCCCACCACCCACAACAGCTGGCTCAGGATAGCGAAGGGTAGCACCACCAGTCCCCACTGCGGAGGTGTGCCCACATAGAGATAGAGATAAAGAAACAGCACTCCCATCGCCAGCAGAAAATGGATGAAGTTAGCCAGCGTGGTGGCTAACGGTAACAGCGCACGCGGGAAGTAGATTTTCTTGATGACCGACATATAGACCAGGATGGTTTGGCTGGAATCGAGAAGCGCGAACTGGAAGAAGGTCCACGGCAGATACGCCACCAGCACATAGGCAGAGTAGTTGTCGATGCGCATGCCCATCACATATTTGAAGACCAGCGTCATCACCATCACGGTCACCAGTGGGTTGACGAGCGACCAAAAGAAGCCGAGCACCGAGTTTTTGTAGCGCACGCGCAGTTCGCGGATAATGAGCGTCCAGAGTAGTTCGCGGGCGTGCCATAACTCTGCTATCAGTTCGCGCACGGTTCCCAATTTCCCATCGGTGCAGGCTTTTTCCTGCAAACGGGTGCAGAACTCTGAGTTCACTCCTCGCCAGCCTTACGCCAGTACCCCACATAACACCTTCTACTCTACCCCCGCTAACGACACCGCACGCCCACGACCCCAAAACCCGATACAGTCCTTCACCACCCCGATCATCGTCCCTACCACCCGACGACACCTCACACGAACCCGTTCCACACCCGCCAAACCCCAACGACGACTCCCACGACGACGCAACACACACAACCGCACGCCCAACGCACGCACCCCATCCTCCCACTCGTAATCCTCAACCCCCTGATCCGCCAACACTCCATCCTCTGCCTGAACAGACCAACACGAGAACAGGTCTCAGGTGTGCCCATCGTGCGTGCCTCCTGACATCAACCCTACCTCATACACCGCCCCGTTCGCCCCACACACCACCCCTCACTTCAGTCCGTCAAAGGAGACCCGCTTGCTCGGCACACAGCCCCGACTGCGCGGGTCGCATCGCAACCGACTGCTTCCAATCCGAATGGTGTGGCACACAGGGATGCGGGTCGTGTCCAGACTGGAGGTCTGAAGGGGGAACATCTCGTGAGTGAGTTGGGTCAGGAGCGCCAACAGTGCCATCAGGTAGGAGCGGAGCAGGTCGTCGGCGACGCAGTCTACTAAGCGGGCGAGGTCTTCGAGTGGAATACCTGCGTTAGCTCCTGAGGTGCTAAATGTGTTGGTTTTCATAGGAATAGGCTACCTCAGGAGGCTTTTTCAGCAGGAACGACTCCCGCAACCCACCGTTCATCCGTGCAGTTGAGCCTACCCTTGTCAAGATGAAAACCCCCTAAACAACTTGCCCTGCCTGACCGATAATCAGCGAAAGGTATACCTGCACGGAGGCGTACGAACCCTTTGCCACGGAAGGAGAGTGGCGAAGATTCGCTGTTTTGGGATGGAGGAACTCCATGCTGGAAGTCAATACGACTCGTTATCGTACCTTTTGGGATACGCCGACGATGCAGGTGGCGGAACGCGCGATGCGCCATGCGGTCGCACGCCATCGTGTGTTGGCACATAACCTTGCAAATGCGAACACCCCCAACTATGTGCGTTCTGATTTGCCCTTTCCAGTGCTGTCTAACCCTGTCGGGGGACGCGCGGTGCAACTAACGGTGCAACACGGCTTGAACCCCATCCCCACCGCACTGCGCACAACCGACCCGCGCCACTATGCCAGATTGCCTTTCCCCTCCCAACAGGGCGAAAGCGCAATCCCCCTTCCAACCCCATTGCGCATAGACGGCAATACCGTAGACCCTGAACAGGAGATGGCACTGTTAGCCGAGAACGAACTGCGCTACGCAATGCTGGCGCGAATTGCCGACGGGCAGATTCGCTCGCTGATGAATGCAATCAGCGGAGGACGCACCCAATAAGGAGGCACACCGATGGGCTTGATTAGCTTGATGAAGGTCAGCGCTACAGGACTATCGGCAGAGCGACTGCGCATGGACACGATTGCCGATAACCTTGCCAACGCCAACACCACCCGCTCGGTGAATGGAGGTCCGTACCGTCGCAAGGTGGTGGTCTTTCAGCCGATTACGCCAACTCCCCAACTCCCTGGAGGCGTGCGGGCGGTGGCTATCGTGGAAGATGCCTCTCCCCTTCGACGCGTCTACCAGCCCGGACACCCCGACGCCGACCCCGATGGCTATGTAACCTATCCGAATGTCGATATGATTCACGAGATGGTCGACCTGATTACCGCCACTCGTGCCTACGAGGCGAACATTCAAGCCTTCAACGCCAGCAAAATGATGTTCATGCGCACCTTAGAGATTGGACGCGTGTAGCATAGACAAGCGACGAAATTTTTTTCTCTGCCGATTGTGAGGGCAACCCAAACGCAAACCAAGAGAAAAAAAATTTCGGAAGAGGTGAACTACGATGCGCATCGATGGGATAGTGAAACCACTGCCGAGGATTGAGATACGGGAGATTTCCCCACCTGAGTGGCTAAAGCCGAAAGAGGAGGTGGGGGAACCTCCTCGTGCCGACTTCGGCAAGATGCTGGGCGAGGTCCTTCGGCAGGTGTCCGACGCTCAGCATACCGCCAGTGAACTTGCCCAGCGTTTTGCACGAGGGGAACCTGTGGATGAACCGACGCTGGTAATGGCGATGGAGCGGGCGAATCTCGCCTTTCAGCTCACCCTACAGGTACGCAATCGGGTGCTGGAGGCGTATCAAGAGGTGATGCGATTGCAGATTTAGGAAGCCCAAGCGTAGCACAGGCGTTCCGCTCCTGTGCTTGCCTAAGCAAGATGCCCAAACGGAAGGTCTATGCTGAACCAAATTCGTGAACGGTGGATGAGCCTGACGCCCTCAGCCCGCATAGGACTAATCGGGGGCGTCGTTGCACTGGTGGTGGTGTTCCTTGCGCTCGGCTTCTGGGCGACCACACCTGAATACACCACCCTCTACACAGGGCTAACTCCTGCTGACTCTGCTGCGGTCGTGCAGGCGTTGAAGGAGAAGGGCATCCCTGTTCGCACCAGCGGTGGCGGGAGCGTGATTGAGGTACCAAGCGATCGAGCAGAGGAAGCTCGGCTGGAACTCGCTTCCAAAGGGCTACCCAAAACGGGCGCGCCTGGCTATGCCCGCCTCCAAAACACGCCCTTCGGCATGACCCAGACGATGGAGCAGAACACCCTGCGGATCGCACTGGAAGAGGAACTCCAAAACACGATTCAGCACCTCGAACCCGTTGAGAGCGCACGCGTCCACATCACCCCTGGCAACGACTCGCCCTTTGCGGACTCGCGCACCGAACCAACCGCCAGCGTGGTCGTGACCCTGCGCCCAGGCATGATGCTCAACCGCGACCAAGTGCGCGGTATCGTCCACCTGGTGAGCCACAGCGTGGAGGGGCTAAAACCTGAGAACATCACCGTGCTGGACTCGGAAGCGCGCCCACTCTGGAACGGGAACGACTCAACTGCTAACGACCCTGAAATCGTGCGCGCCCGACGCGAAGCCGAACGCGCCTATGCCGAAGACCTGCGACGCCAAATCCAACAGCATCTGGACCGCGTGCTGGGAGCCGATAAATCCCGCGTGACGGTTCACGCAGAACTGAACTTAGACCGCGAAGAGATTCAGGCTCAGCGCGTGGAACCGTTCGACCCCAACCGTTCAGCAGTGGTGAGCGAGACCAGCTCCACCGAACGCCTGAGTGGCACGCCTCCTGTGGCAGGCGGTCCTGCAGGCATCGCAGGCAACCGTGCCGATGTGCCGATGTATCCCAGCGCACCCTTAACGGGAGGCACAGGCGAATATAATCGTGAGGACCGTGTGCGCAACTACGAGCTAAACAAACAGGTAGAGCATATCATCCGCGCTCCCGGTCGGGTGGAACGGCTGAGCGTGGCAGTGCTGGTCGATGAATCGGTTGCGCCTGAAACCGTGACCGCCATTCGCAACTGGCTGGAGACCGCTATTGGGGTCGCTCCGAACCAGCCTACGCGCACCGTCACGGTTCAGCGAGTGAAGTTCGATACCGCCTCTGCTGAACAGCGCGAAGCAGAGCGCAAAGCACGCGAACTGGCACGTCGGAACGAACTGCTATGGAAACTCCTGCCCGTGCTACTTCTGCTGATTGTCACCTTCTTCTTGGCACGGGTCATCGGCAAGCAGATACGCCGTCCCACACCCCCACTTACTCCTCAGCCCGTTGCAGCACTCCCTGGACGAGGTGGGGTACTCGATGTAAGCATTGGTGAGGGTGGAATCGCAGTCCATCAACCCGCTCAGGAGGAGATGCTGATGTTAGAGGGAGGTGAGGGAGAAGAAGAGGTGATTATCACCCCACAAGGGAAGCGCATCATTCGGATTGGTGATTCAGTAATCGAAGAGGAACACGCCCGCGCCATTCGGGAACGCTCCCAGCCTGAACTCATCGAAATCAAGCGCTTCGCCACGAATAAGCCAGAGCATGTCGCAGCGCTGTTGAAACACTGGATGAAGGGGTAGCCTATGCTTAAGCCAGCCGAGAAGAAACTGTCGGGGAAACAGAAAGCGGCGATTGTGTTGGTAGCACTTGGTACGGAGGTTGCAGCAAAAATTTTGCCTCACCTTAGCGAAGCCGATGTGGAAGAGCTGAGCCTTGAGATTGCTCGGCTCGGCAGTGTGCCTGCGGAACTGCGCCAGCAGGTCATCAAGGAGTTCTACGAAATCTGCCTCGCTCAGAACCTCGCTTTAGAGGGCGGGCTTGACCATGCACGGGTTTTGCTGGAGCAAGCGTTCGGTCCAGAGAAAGCCGCCGAGATTTTGGAGAAACTCAATCGCGCCCTGCAGATGCTCCCCTTCGACTCGATCAAAGGGGTGCATCCCTCCCAGCTCAGCACCTTCCTGCAGGACGAGCATCCCCAGACGATTGCGCTCGTGCTGGCGTATCTGGAGCCTCAGACCGCTGCGGCGGTGCTCAGTAGCCTTCCGCCTGAACTGCGCCCTGAGGTGGCGGAACGGCTCGCCACCATGGGCAGTACCCCACCCGATGTGATACGCCGTGTGGAAAATGTGCTCCAGAGCAAGCTCTCCAGCATCGCCAGCCAAGAGCTGACCGCCGCAGGAGGCGTCAAATCGCTGGTGGAAGTGCTTCAGTGGGTCGACCGCAACACCGAGCGCGCCATCTTCGATTATCTCAACGACACGAACCCCGAACTCGCTGAGGAAGTGCGCAAACTGATGTTCACCTTTGAAGACCTGCTCCAGCTGGACGACCGCGCCATCCAGCAGGTACTCAAAGAGGTGGATATGAAGGAACTTGCACTCGCCCTCAAGGGTGCAAGCGACGCCCTCAAAGAGAAAATCTTCCGCAACATGTCCGAGCGTGCCGTCAACATGCTCAAAGAGGAGATAGAGTTCATGGGTCCTGTGCGGGTGCGTAATGTGGAAGAGGCGCAACAGCGCATCGTCAGTATCGTGCGTCGCCTCGAGGAAGCGGGCGAGATTGTCCTCTCGCGCGGTGGCGAGGAGGAGATGCTAATATGAGCGAGCGTGGGGAGTGGGGAATGGGGAGTGGAGAGCAAACGATTGGAGGTTCCGCCAACTTTCGGTTCCCCCCGTTGACGGGGGGAACCTTAAGGAGGGGGGAACTGCTTCCCGAAAATGCTGGTGAAACGATAGAAAGTGAACCTGACCCGGGTACCCCTGTCACCATTGACGGGGGGAACCTTAAGGAGGGGGGTAAAAAGAACCCTTCACTCCAACCCTTCCTCACAATCCACGAATCTCCACCCTCCGCCCCACCTCCCGACCTGCCCTTCGAGGAACTGCCTGAGCGCATAGAGGAACCCAAAACGATCGACCTTTCTGCTATTGCTCAAAAAGCGAACCAGATTTTGCAGTCTGCTCAGCGGGAAGCAAGCCAAATCCGCCAATCCGCCTATGCGGAAGGCTATGAAGCAGGGTGGAACCAAGCCCAAGCGGAAGTGCAACAAGCGTTCCAAACCCACA
>FWWL01007703.1_pt1 | contig 13042 bp, 10 predicted proteins | sample 2228331 | NCBI WGS metagenome assembly FWWL01 (sample SAMEA103939775, study PRJEB20133) | metagenome | reverse complement strand
CGGCCCAGGGCCCAGGCCAGGGGCACCGCCGCGAGGCCTGCCACGACAGAGAAGGTCCGCAGGGCGGCGGGGCCGGTGCCGAGGAGGGCCGTCCAGCCGTGCAGGAGCGCGTAGTAGAGGGGCGGATGGATATCCACCGCGGTCTTGCGGACCATCTCCGCCAGGGGCAGGGTGGCGAAGTAGACGCTGTACCCCTCGTCCCACCAGAGGGGCTGGAACCCAAGGCGAGCCAGGCGCAGCCCCAGGCCGAGGAGGAGCAAGGTTGCCAGGGGCGCGAGGGCGCGGCGGCTCCCGCCCCCTTGCGCATCAGCGGCGGGCATCCGTCCCTCCTCGCGCCTCCGCCACCACCTGGCGGTAGACCTCCAAGGTCTCCTCCGCCAGACGGCGCCAGGAGAAGGACGCCGCGTGGGCCAGGCCCCGCTCCCGGTAGGCGCGCGCCGTCTGGGGGTCGGTGAGGAGGGCCAGGAGCCCCCGGGCGATGTCCTCCACGTCCGTGGGGTCCACCACCCAGGCAGCCTCGCCCACCACCTCCTGCAGGGCGCCGGCGTGGGAGGAGAGGACTGGCGTGCCGCAGGCCATGGCCTCCAGGGGTGGCAGGCCGAACCCCTCGTAGAGGGAGGGGTAGGCGAAGCAGGCAGCGCCGCTGTAGAGGGCGGGGAGGTCCTCGTCGGCCACGTAGCCGGGGAAGCGGACCGCGTCCTGCAGGCCCAGCCGTTCCACCGTGGCGAAGACTTCCGACTCCCGCCACTGGGCCTTGCCAGCCACCACCAGCAGGTGGGGCAGGTTGCCCTCCCGCCGCGCCAGGGCGAAGGCCTCCACCAGCCGCGCCACGTTCTTGCGGGGCTGGAGGTTGCCCAGGGCCAGGACGTAGGGCTGGCGGATGCCGTAGCGGGCGCATGCCGCCTCTATGGTGGCCCGGTCCTCCACCGGGGCGAAGCCCGGCGCGGCCGCCTCGTGGGTCACGGCGATGCGCTCCCCAGGGATGCCGTAGACGCGCACGAGGTCCTGACGGGTCTGCTCCGAGACGGCGATGACCCGCGCCGCCCGCCTGGCGCTCAGGGGGACCAGGGTGCCCAGCATCCAGCGGTCCCGGGGCGAGAAGAAGTCCGGGAAGAACTCGTAGGAGATGTCGTGGACGGTGACCACCGTGGGGCAGGGGCAGAGGGGCGGCGCGACGTAGTTCACGTGGAGGAGGTCGGCGCGCCAACGGGCCACGAGGAAAGGCATGGCCAGGGGCACCCGCAGGAGGGAGGTGGCCGGCCGCACCCGGAGGACCTCCGCGTGGGCTGGCAGGTCCAGTTTCGCCAGCAACCGCTCCGGGTGCGGCGTGATGAGGCCGTAGGTGTTCCTGGTGTCCAGTTCCAAGAGGTGGCGGACGAGGTTCAGGGTGTAGGTCTCGTTGCCCGTCTCCCGTTCCCCCACCATGTGGACATCAATGGCGATGCGCATGGCCGATGGCATCTCCTCTCCGCGAGGCTGCCGGCTCGCGCGCTGGGCGCGTGGACTGCAGGGACATTATACCACACGGCGCCGCGGGGCACCCCGCCGCGCCCTGAAGTTGCGGTTTCATTATAGAGTTGAGGTAGAGTTGAGGGTGCAGGGAAAGGGGCCTCCCCCTTGGAAACAAGAGGGGCTGGGCACGTTGCATTGCCCAGCCCCTCGGCGGCCTGCCCGCACGGGCTCCGCAGGCCCTACGGCCGCGTCATGCCGGCCATGTTCACCTTCACCTTCTTGCCCAGGCTCTCCAGGGAATCGTAGAGGACCTGGATGACGTACTTGGCGTTGTGGGCGAAGGCACCGGGGTCCTTGGTGGCATACTGGTAGTTGTACGCCGCCTTCAGGAGGCGCGGCGTCCAGCCTTTGTAGGCGTTCTGCGGTTTGGCCTCGTCCGGATCGGCCTGGCCGTTGCCGTTGGTGTCTGTGAAGAAGTAGGGATAGGCATGGGCATCGTAGACGATGGGCGTGCCGGCCACGTCCTTGGCGTAGGCCTGCAGGGCTGCGTAGAGGGCCTCGCGGAGGGTCTCCACCTCGCCCGCCACGCCTTCCGCGGTGTCGCCATCGCCGTCGTAGTCCGTCTTGGCCATGCGGATCTTGGCCAGGTCCGCCTCCTCCTTCACGCCCTGATGGCACGTGCCGCAGGCTTCCACCTGGACTTTCAGGCCGTGGACGCTGTGGCACTGGATGCAGGTGCTGAAGGGCTCCACGTGGCCGAAGCGGCCCACGTAGGTCTTGCCCTCATATTCGTAGGCACCCTTGGCGTCCGTCCCGAAGAGGGTAGCACCAGCGGCGAAGTAGTGCACGTTCAGGAAGCGCAGTTTCTCGGAGGTGGCGTCCTCGTCCAGGCCTGCGATCAGGGCGTTGACGCTCACCGTGGACTCGCGCCCCTGGTGGCACTGGAGGCAGAGGTTGCTGTCGGGGTTGCCGCTATCCAGTTTGGCCCCGCTGGGGAAGGTCACCGACGCCACCGCGTAGCGGGTGAACGCGGTCAGATTGTCGTGGCAGGCGGTGCAGTCCAGGCCGGCCGACGGCTTCTGGGAGACGGAGACACCCTCCTTGAGGAAGAAGGGGAGCCCTGTCGCCGTGTGACACTTGCTGCACGCCCCCGGCACGACTCCCTGCGCGTCCCAGTGGCGGAAAGCCTCCTCTGACCCGGCGAAGTGGCCCGCATCTATGCGGTGGGCGGTAGAGAGGTCTACCGGTTGCGCCAGGGCCTGGTTCAGGTCCTCAGTGGAGTCGTAGAGGAGTTGGATGATGTACTTCCCGCCGTGGGCAAAGGCGCCGGGGTCCTTCACCGAGACCTGGTAGTTGTAGGCAGCCTTGAGCAGCCGGCCGGTCCAGGCCTTGTAGGCGTTTTCCCGCACGGCCTCGCCCTCGTCCACCTGGCCGTTGCCGTTGGTGTCCACGAAGAAGTAGGGGTAGGCATGGGCATCGTAGACGATGGGCGTGCCGGCCACGTCCTTGGCGTAGGCCTGGATGGCCTGGTACAGTTTCTCCTGGAGGCCCTGCACCTCAAAGGCGATGCCTTCCTTCACATCGCCGTCGCCATCGTAGTCCACGCCGGAGCCAGGCATGCGGATGTTGGCCAGGTCCTCACGGGCCTTGACCCCCGTGTGGCACTGCGCGCAGTCCTCCAGCCGCAATTCCAGGGTGTGGGGATTGTGGCAGCCCACGCAGGTGTCAAAGCCGGGCACGTGGTCAAACTTGGCGTCGTAGGCCTTGCCCTCGTACTCGTACCCGCCCTTGGCCTGCGTGCCATAGAGGGTGGCCGCAGCGGCGTAGTAGTGGATGTTGATGAAGCCCAGGTCGGGGCTCGGGGTGTCCATGTCCTTCAGACCGGCCTTCTCAAGGGAGGCTGCGACGCTCGCCCCGGAGGCACGCCCTTGGTGGCAGACCATGCAGCGGGCCTCGGGCCCCAGGTCCTTCACCTCTGCCCCGGACGGGAAGACCACGCTGGAAAGCGTCACCGTCTTCTCGTTGTGGCAGGCGACGCATTCCACGGTCGTCCCCACTGGCGCGGCCTTCTCCACGGAGCCGGCTGCGGAGCCATCCGCCCCCAGGAAGTCCAGGTAGCCGGGCGTGCTGTGGCACTGGGCGCAGGCCACAGGGATCTCAGGCGGGGTCTCCTCGTCCCAATGGCGGAAGGCCTCGGCTTCGGCGTCGGCGTGGGCCGAAGCCGCCCACAGTTCCTCAAAGGGGGCTTCCACCGCTGCCTCCGGGCACTCCGGGCACGGTGTCGGCTGCGGGCACTCGGGGCAGGGCGTGGGCTGCGGACATTCCGGACACTCCGGACACACGGTGGGCGCTGGAGTGGGGCACGGGGTGGCCTGAGGCGCGGCACATCCACCCAGAGCCAGAGCAGCCACTACCAGCACCCCTAGAGCCAGTACAGGCAGCAACTTCTTCATACGACCTCCTCCTAAGGTTTCTCTGTCCCAGAGATGAGAATGCAGAGTGTTCGGTGTGAGGCTCTCGTGGACCCCTTCGTTTGTGCGGCAATCACCCCCTTTCTGCCAACCGAGGCCGTGCCCCGGCTCATTTGGTGCGCCCTCTGGCGCGCGCACGTCGCTCTTCCAACTCGCGGTCCAGTTCCCGCTTGATGTAGTAGAGCGCCAGGACCGTGAGTCCGATGACCACCAGGGAGATGACCATGGCGATCCGCCGGGTCCGCACGTCCTCCAGGGCGGCCTGGGCGCTTTCCAAAGCCAGGCGGCTTCCCTCCACCGCCTCCTGCACCTTCGCCCGGACGGCTTCCACGTCCACGTTGTGCTGGAGGGCCTGCACCTGCACCAGCGCGCTGTGGGCCCGCTGCAGTTGCTCCTTCTGCGGAGCCATGATGAGGCGCTGTTCCTCGGCCTGGGCGATAGCCGCCTTGGCCTGGGCGTAGGCCCGGTCGGCCTCTTGGAGCAGTTGGTAGATGGACATGACCTGGTCCGCCACGGGGCCGCTCTCGTGGCACTGGCCGCAGTGTCCTGGCTGAGAGCCCACGTAGAGGTCGCGGGTTGGAGGCTGGACGTCATGGTGCCCGTGGCAGGTCACGCAGCGAGGGGCGTCCTCGCGCCCAGCCACCATCGCCACCCGGTGCGCCCCCTCCAGGTACCGTTGTTCGGTGAGGGCGTGGCATTGGCCGCACACATTGGCCACCTCCGTCACGCCCGGGGGCGCGGCGCCGTGGGTCCCGTGGCAGGTGGAGCAGGTGGGAGCCCGCTGGTCCTGTTCCACCAGGACCCTGCGCCCGTGCACGCTGCCGGCGTATTTCGCCTCCACGTCCGTGGGCAGGCCATAGCGCCCCATCATCTCCGGATCGGCGTGGCAGCGGGCGCACATGACTGGCTCGTTGGTGGGGTAGACGTCGGAAGCGGGGTCGTCTTTCTTCAGGGTGCGGTGTCCGCCGTGGCAGTCAAAGCAGGTGGCCACGTCCTTGCTGCCTTCCAGAAGGGCCTTGCCGTGCATGCTCTCCCAGTACTGGTTGAACTGGTCTGTAGGCAGGCCGAACTGGCGCATCAGGTCCACCCGGGCGTGGCACGAACCGCACAGGCCGGGGATCTTCTCCTTCGGCAGCGGCCCAAGGTACCCCGCCTGTGGCGACATGGCGTCTTCTTTTCCCTTCTTGGTGGGGTCGCCGCCATGGCAACTGACGCAACCCACCCCACGCGCTGCATGTGCGCTCGCCGACCAGTCCTCCACGATGCGGGCGAACCCACCACCCAGGTCCCTATGGCAGGAAACGCAGGTGTTCTCGCCGAACATCACCGGCTCCCGGATGGGCGTGGGCACCGGGGCCAGGTTGGGCGGCAGGGGGATGGGGGTTGGCATGGCGCCGGCCTCCGGCGTTGGCGTGGGCTCCGCCTCAGGCGCAGCGTGACAGATGGTACAACTCTCCACAGGTCGGCCCGCGTGATCGGCCGGGTAAGGCTTGAACCCCTCGGCCCCATGGCACTTCAAGCAGTCCTCGCGGCCGGCCGTGGGGTGGGGGATGGGGGGCACTTCGTCCCCCGCTGGCGCGGCCCATACCAGGACCACCCCTGCTCCAAGCGCCAGCAAGAGCAGGATGAACGGTACGAACCACCGCGCGCGCTTGGCCATTTTCACTCCCCTTACGAGAACCATCCCCAGATGGATAGGGCCACCATCAGGGTCCCCACCACAACCAGAAGCGCCATCGCCACCGGCCGGCGGCGTGGGTGGCGCTCCGGGTTGCGGTCCCAGAAGGGCAGCAGGACCAAGAGCACGAGCGCTGCAGCGGGGATGAAGATACCCGTGAGTTCCGCAGCCAGCCCCGGGCCGAGGAGCAGGGGCGGGACCTTGATGAACTGATAAATCCAAAGGAAGTACCACTCTGGCTTGATGTGCAGAGGTGTCTTGAACGGGTCGGCCGGCTCCTCCAGCCCGGCTGGGAACAAAGAAGCCAGCACGATCAGAAGTCCCAGGACCAGGTACGCGACGATGATTTCCAAGATAATGTAATTGGGGAAGAAGGGGATGGTATCCTCTTCAGGGTACTCCGCGTGTTGGAAGCGCTTCCGACCCTGCCCCTCGTCGGGTTGCATGTCCCTCTCCTCCAGTTCCCCCTCTCCAGGCGCTCCCCCTCACAGCGGGCCTGAGATCCCCTGGCGACGGACGATTGCGAAATGCAGCACCAAGAAGATGAGCATCAGGGAGGGCAAGACCAGCACGTGCCCGCCGTAGAACCGCACCAGGGTCAGCCCAGTGACGTCCCGGCCCCCGCGCAGAAGGGTCAGCAGCGCCTCGCCCACCCAGGGCACAGTGCCCAGGATCTCGCTCCCCACTGTGGACCCCCAGAACGCCCGCTGGTCCCAGGGCAAGAGGTAGCCCGTGAAGCCGAACCCCAGGGTAAGGATGCCCAGCATCATGCCCACTACCCAGTTCAGTTCGCGGGGGTTCTTGTACGAACCGGTCACGTAGACGCGCACCATATGGCCGATGCACGTCGCCACCATGAGAGATGCGGACCAGGAATGGATGCTCCGCACCAGCCATCCGAAGCGCACGTTGTTCATGATGAAGAGGATGCTCTCGTAGGCATGCTCCGGCGTGGGCCGGTAGTACAGAGAGAGCAAAATGCCCGTGATGCCCTGGACCACAAACAGGAAGAAAGTGATGCCGCCCAGGCAGAAGTACCAGCGGATGGCGTGCTTGGGCACTGGTTTGTGCAGAAACTTCTCCAAGGGCTCGCTGAGGTCAAAGCGCTCGTCCAGCCAGTCCATCAGCCGACGACCCCATCCCCTGGAAACGGTCGTGCTCACGCCGCCCCTCCTTCCACGTAGATGCGACCGTCCTTCACCTCCACCCGGAGGATGGGCAACGGCGCTGGAGGCGGTCCGGAGATCACGGCCCCGTTGGTGTTGAAGAAGGCTGCATGGCAGGGGCAGGCGATCACCTTCCGGGCTTCATCCCAGTAGACGATGCACCCCAGGTGCGTGCAGACGGCGGAGAGGGCCCTGAAGCCATCCGAGGTGTGGATGACGAGGACCGGCTTGTTGGCCACGGAGAAGACCTGCCCCTTGCCCACCGGCAGATCCTCTTCGTCGGCCACGGCCACCCGTCCCCCAGCCTGGCCGGCCTCGGTCTTCGGTGGCCAGAGGTAGCCGATGACCGGGACCGCCACCCCCACCACGGTGGCCACAGCGGAGAAGGCCACCATCAGGTATTTCAGAAAGCCCCTTCGGGTGATGCTTCCTTGCCTCTGGTCTTCCATGCGTTCCCCCTTCTCCGCTCCCCGGGGCGTACTGGCCACGCCCAAGCCCCAGGCTGCCTCACTGAAGCCAGCGGCGACGCCACAGGAAGGCCACGCTCCCCGGCACAAAGGCCAACATCCCCGTGACCATCCAACTGGCGATGGGGGAGACTTCACGGCCACCCCCAGACACCGAGCCAGGGGTTACCGACCCCGGTGCCGCCTGGATGAGGCGAAGGGACGACTCCAAGGCGGCTTTGGCATAGGCGTAGTTGTGCAGGCCAAGGCTGCCATCGGCCTCCACGAAGGCCAGGTTGGCCAAGGCCACTTGGTAGGCCCTGGAGTCCCTGTCGGCCACAGCATCCAGCGCGGCCCGGAGTTCCTCCATCAGGCCGCCGATCTCTGCCTGGCGCTGGTCCACCAGGGCTTCCAGGGCGTCCTCGTCCATCCCCCCATGGCACCTCGGTTGGAAGCAGGAACGGGGCTCGCCCCCCGCTCCCGCGGCCTCCTGTGGCCCGTGGCAAGAGGCGCAGGGGGGCTCTTCCCCCTCCGGAGGGAGGTGCGGGGAGGTCATCTCCGCCACGCCCAGGGCACCTTGACCGCGGAGCATCGCTTCCACGGGGAGATGCGCAGCCAGCCCCACCACTCCAGGCTGCGGGGTGCTCGGATTCCCGTCGTGGCAGTACACGCAGGCCCCAGCCTCTCCAGCCGCTGCGGAGGAGCGCGCGGGCTCTTCCGCCACGGCCGCGAAGACGGCCAGGACCAGCAGCGCGAAGATCAGGGCGCCCAGGGACAGGGCACGTCTCACGGTTCTCTTCCCCTCCCGTGCAGAAGGCAACACATCCCCCGCCTGGGCTAGCCCAGACGGGGTCGGAAGCACACCTCTCATTATAGCCGGGCGAGGGCTTCTTGGGACGTGACAACTGTCCCCCCTTTGGGGGACAGTTGTCAGATTGACCCCCTCTCGGACGGTGGTATAATTCCGGTGAGGCTGCACCGACGCCCGGCAGAGGCCGAAAGTCCGTATGGCGGACATCCAGGGCATCTTGCACATCAATTGGATCATCCTGTACTTCGTCTACGGCCAGGTCTTCTTCATGACCGGCCTCATCATCGCGCTCCAGACGGACCGCCGCAGCGAACTGGCCCTGGCCCGGACTTTGCCCTGGCTGGCCGCTTTCGGCCTGATCCACGGGCTGACGGAGTGGGGGTACATCTTCGTGCCCTTGCAGGGGCTGTACCTGCCGCCCCTGTGGTTCCGCATCACCCAGGTCCTCCACATGTTCATCCTGGGGCTTTCCTTCGCCTGCCTCCTGGAGTTCGGACTGGCGCTCTTCTTCCAGAAGTGGAGCTGGCTGGGGGCGTTGGCCTTCGCTCTGTGGCTTGCCTTCGGACCCGCGGTCGGGCTCGGCTACGGATGGCCCCCGGGCGAGTGGCTCAACTTGTGGGAGATCCTGGCGCGGTACTTCCTGGCCTTCCCCGGCGCGCTGCTCGCCTGTGCGGGACTGGTCCTCCAGGCGCGGGACGTGCGGCAGATGGGGTTCGCCGAGACGGCCCGCTTCCTCGTGGGCGCGGGCGCGGCCTTCGGTGTCTACAGTGTGGTGGGGGGACTGGCCGTGCCAGACGGCCCCTTCTTCCCCGCTTCCCTCCTAAACTACTCCCTCGTCCAGCGCACTCTAGGCGTCCCCGTGCCGGTGTTCCGCTCCCTGTGCGGGCTGGCCATCGTCTACACCGTCACCCGGTCGCTGCAGATCTTCCGCCTCCGCGCCGACCAGGCCCTCGCCGCTATGCGCCGGCAGCGCCTGCTGGCGGAGGAGCGGGAGCGGATCAGCCGGGACCTGCACGATGGGACCATCCAGTCCATCTACGGGGCGGGCCTGCGGCTCCAGAGCGTGCTCCAGAAGATGGACCGCAACCCGGAGGAAGCGCGGCGCATCCTGGAGCAGGTGTTGGAGGGGCTCAACGCCACCATTGAGGAACTCCGCCGGTACATCTTCAGCCTGGAGGGGTCAAGGGAACACCAGGACTTGGAGTCGGCCCTCTCGGAACTGGTCCAGGAGACACGGATGGATACCTTCCTGGAGGCCGACCTGCGGATCTCAGGGCCGCCGTGCTGCCGGCTGCAGCACCACCAGGTGGAGCACCTGGTCCAGATCGCGCGGGAGGCCATCTCCAACGTGGTCCGCCACGCCCAGGCCACCCGCGTGCGGGTGGGCCTCATCTACGGCGGCGAAATCCTGCGGCTTCGGGTGGAGGATAACGGCGTGGGCCTGCCCCGCGAGGGAGCGCCCCAGGGGCAGGGCCTCCGCAACATGCGCCAGAGGGCCCAGTTGCTAGGGGGGTCCTTGGAGATCCACAGCCGCAATGGGCACGGCACTGTGGTGGAGGTGGTCATCCCGTGCCCCGTGGCTTGCGGGAAGGAGGCGCGCTGTGCCCCGGGTACGCGTCCTGATCGTTGACGACCACGAAGTGGTGCGGTTGGGGTTGCGCTCGCTCCTGGAACAGCACCCCACCATGGAGGTCGTCGGGGAGGCGGCCACGGCCGCGGAGGCGGTGGCCCTGGCCGAACGCCTCCTGCCGGACGTGGTCCTCATGGACATCCGCCTGCCTGGCGTGAGCGGTGTGGAGGCCTGCCGCCAGATCAAAGCCCGCAACCCGCGGCTGCGGGTCCTCATCCTCACCTCCTACGCCGACGGACAGCTCCTCACCGACGCCATCGTCGCCGGCGCGGACGGCTACATCCTCAAGCAGGTGGGGTCCGATGCCCTCATCACCGCCCTGGAGCGGGTGGCCGCGGGCGAGAACCTCCTGGACCCGGCCCTTACGGGCCAGGTCTTCTCCCGCCTCAGGGAGGCACGGGAACAGGAAGAACTCCTGGCCTTCCGGGGCCTCTCGGACCAGGAGATGCGCATCCTGGCGCGCATCGCCGAGGGGAAGACCAACAAGGAGATTGGAGACGAACTGCACCTGAGCGAGAAGACGGTGCGCAACTACGTGAGCGAGATCCTGGCCAAACTGGGGCTCAGTTCCCGCGTCCAGGCGGCGGCCTACGCCGCCCGCTACCACATAGAGCGTCACGCCCCGCCGTGAGGACTGGCCCCTCTCGCCCACAGGTCCAGCGCCTGGCGGCCGTTGGCGAAGGCGATCTCCTCTGGCAACTCCTCAGGGCCGAACCAGCGCAGTTCCGCCACGTCGCTCTGGGGCGAAGGCTCCCCGTCGCCCACCTCCACCAGGTAGTGCAGGTTGAGGGTGGGCGCTCCTTCCGCGCCGTAGGTATCGGGGAAGATGGCCAGAAGGCGGAAGGCCCGTGCCCGCAGGCCCGTTTCCTCCAGGACCTCCCGCGCCAGGGCCTCCTCGGGCGTCTCGCCGGCCTCCATGAAGCCGCCGGGGATGTCCCACCACCCCAGGAAGGGCTCCTTGGCCCGCCGGGCAAGGAGCACTTTGCCCTCCCGCACGATGAGCGCGCCCACGCAGGGCCGCGGGTTGTCGTAGAAGGTCCAGCCACAGGCCGGGCAGGCCCGGCGCGGGTGGTCGTCGCCGGGTTCCCTGCGCCAGGCCAGGGCCGTGCCACACCGCAGGCAGAAGCGCGCCCGCTCCTCCAGGGAAAGCATCGCTCGTTGCCGTTGCATCTTGCGTTGGCCTTTCAGAAACTGGCAGCCAAGACAGCAGGGGCGATCCATGGATCGCCCCCACCCGCACGGGCCAGCCGCAGGCCGCCAACATCAGTTGGAACCGAGCCCTTCGCCCCCCTCAGGTCCCTGCTCCCCGGCCGCGTGCAGGGCGCATCCCCGTGCCCACCAAGGCCACCTCCCAGCCGGGCCACCAGGCTGTCGGCTTCTCTTTTTCTTCCTTGGGCTTGTGCATCACGTAGAAGCGGACCTTCTCCGTCTCCACCGAGTTGCCGGCGGCGTCGTAGGCCACGGCCCAGATGACGTGGGTCTCGGTGTACCCCAGGGTGTCGGAGATGATGGCCCGCCCGCCAGAGAAGACCTGGGTGTAGCGGATCACCTCCTGGCCATCCACCGTGAAGGTGCTGGTGAGGACCTCCGTCTCGGTGATGACCCGTTCCACAAGTTGGCCGAATTCGTCCACCACCTGCTCGGTGCGGGTAATGGCGAAGCCCGGGATGGGGATGGTGTCGGACATGGCGATGGTCCAGCGGTGGCTGAAGGGGCTGACGGTGCTCTCACCGATCCGTTCCCCGTCCATGTAGAACTCCACCCGGTCCAGGTAGACGTTGTCCGTGGCATCCACCTGGATGTTGACCCACTCATCGTCCTCCATGAGGTAGAGGTCGCCGTCGTCCGGGTGGATGATCTGGGCCGTGGGCGGGGTGTTGTCCACGTAGACCTGGATGGCGGCATCTCGGACGTTGCCGCTGTGCTGGACCACCCGCAGTTGCAACGTATAGAGCCCGGCGGCGAGGCCGCTCACATCCCAGTAGTCCAGGTCGGCCTGGTAGCGGGGGTCGTAGTGGTCGGTGCCGACCTGGCTCCAGGCGGAGTGGTCGGTGCCGACCTGGCTCCAGGCGGAGGGGTTCATCCCCTCGCCGAATTCCAGCCGCCACAGGCGGAAGTCCGGCCCTCCTGCATTGCCGCGGACCACGACGCCCTTGCTGATGTACTGGTAGGGCCTCGGCTCCAGGATGCCCACCTCCTCGTTCACCGGCCCGGGACCGTAGGCGTCGTCGTAGAGGGCCGGCGGTTGGGGGATGTTGTTCTCCCGCACCCAGTCGGCGGCCTCTGGCGGGTAGATTTCGTAGACCCGCTCCTCCACCAGTTCCGGTGGCGTGTACACGGTGGCCAGCCGCCCCGTCTCCCTGTTCACTCGGAACTTCTGGTGCACGTTGCAGTGGACGGTGGGGGCTGTCCCCTGGATGAAGAGCTCCTTGACCGTGCGGGGGCAGTTCTCCGTGGGCAGGAGCCCGGAGATGGCGCAGACCCGCTTCTCCTCAATGCCGGGGGGCCGCACGAAGGGCTCCACCGGCAGCCCTTTGTGCAGTTCCTCCATGACGCGCTGCCAGATGGGCGCCGCGCCCAAGGAGCCCGGGACGCGGTTCATGGGCTCGTTGTCGGCGTTCCCCGCCCAGACCCCCACGGCGTACTGGGGCGTGTAGCCGATGGCCCAGGCGTCGCGCCAGTTGTCGGTGGTTCCCGTCTTGATAGCCGCGGGCCGGTCCTTCAGGTGCATCTTGTTGTTGACGCCGAAAGCCGGGATGCGGGCGTCGTTGTCCGAGAGAATGTCGTTCAGAAGGTACGCCAGTTGCGGGCTGACCACCTCCTGGGTGGAGGGCGTGACGTACTCCTTGAGCACGTTACCGTTGCGGTCTTCCACTCGCAGGATGGCCACTGGGTCCAGTTGCCGATAGCCGGGGCGCTGGCGCTCCGGAGGGACTGGCTCGCCGATCATCACGCCGCCGTTGGCCAGGACGCTGAAGGCGTATGTCATGTCCAGCAGGCTGACCTCCCCGCCGCCCAGCGTCAGGCTCAGGCCGTAGTAGTCCTCGTTGAGGGTGTTGATGCCCATGCGGTGGGCCGTGCGGACGGCGTTCATCACCCCCACCTTGCTCAAGAGCCACACGGCGGGGATGTTGTAGGAGCAGGCCAGGGCCTGCCGCAGCCGCACAGGGCCGTGGTATTTCCGGTCGTAATTCTCCGGTGTGTAGGGCAAGCCTGGCGGGTTGGGGAAGGAGGTCCGCACATCCATGACCATGGTCGCCGGGGTATAGCCCTGGGCGAACGCCGTCAGGTAGGTGAAGGGTTTGAAGGCCGAACCAGGCTGCCGAGGGGCGATGGCCATGTTCACCTGGCCGTCAATTTCCTTGTTGTTGTAGTCCAGGCAGATCGG
>FWWL01008553.1_pt1 | contig 13050 bp, 14 predicted proteins | sample 2228331 | NCBI WGS metagenome assembly FWWL01 (sample SAMEA103939775, study PRJEB20133) | metagenome | reverse complement strand
AGCCGCCGACCTCTCCTCATCCCCCAACCCCCTTCCCCTCTCCCAGTGGGAGAGGGGAAGGGGGCGAGGGGGTAGGGGTGAGGTGCACCACGAGGCGGAACCGGCACCGGCCGCCAGCACCCCTTGCTCCACCTCCCTGTTGTGGTACAATGGGACCGCACGTCTGAGAGGGTAGAGCGAGGCTATGGTCAAGATCATCTACCGGGACAAGGAATGGGAGGTGAAGGCAGGCATGACCGTCCGCGACGCCATCCTCAAGGTGGGGCTGAACCCCCTGGCGGTCCTGGCCCTGCGGGAAGGCAAACTCATCCACGAGAACACCATCCTCCGCGAGGGGGATGTGATCAAACTGGTCAGCGTCGTCTCGGGAGGCTAGGGCATGCGCTGCCGCAAGTGCGGACGGGAAGCCGTCATCAACATGCGCCAGCACAAACTGGCGCTCTGCGAGGCCTGCTTCCCGGCCTGGGTGCAGGAGCAGGTCGCGGAGGCCATCCGCCGGTACCGCATGTTCGGCCCTCAGGACCGCATCCTGGTGGCTGTGTCGGGAGGCAAGGACAGCCTTTCCCTCTGGGACGTGCTCCTGGCCCTGGGCTACCGGGCCGACGGCCTCTACATTGACCTGGGCATCGTTGAAGGAGGCTACTCCCGCCTCTCCCAGGAGAAGGCCGAGGCCTTCGCCCAGGCCCGTGGCGCGAACCTACGGGTGGAATCGGTCCCGGGGCGGTATGGGGAGTCGGTCCCCCAAGTGGCGGCGCGCCGCCACCGCCGGCACAAGACCTGCTCGGTCTGCGGCCTCATCAAGCGGCACATCATGAACCGTGTCGCCCGCGACGGGGGCTACGACGTCATCGCCACCGGCCACAACTTGGATGACGAGGCGGCAGTCCTGCTCGGAAACGTCCTCCAGTGGAGCGTGGGCTACCTGCAGCGGCAGGCCCCGGTCCTCCCAGCGGACCAGCCGGGCCTGGCCCGCAAGGTCAAGCCTCTCTGCACCCTCTACGAGCGGGAGATGGCTGCCTACGCCCTGGTGCGGGGGATTGACTACATCTACGACGAGTGCCCCTACGCCGTGGGCGCCAAGAGCCTCTTCTACAAAGACATCCTGAACCAAGTGGAGGAACGCTCACCAGGGGCCAAGCGGAACTTCTACACCAGTTTCCTGCGGGCGCGGGAGCGGGGAGAACTCCTCTTCCGGGACGAGGCGAGGGAGGCGCTGCAGCCCTGCCGGCAGTGCGGCCAGCCCACCTCGGCGGAGGGGCTGTGCGCCTTCTGCCGCCTCTGGGTCGGCACGGAGGAGCGGGCATGACCCGGTCACGCTTGGAACGCCGCGAATACCGCTACTTCCCCTTTGTCATGGCTGTTTTCGTTGCCGTCCTGCTCATCAGCAACGTGGCCTCCAGCAAAATTCTGGACCTAGGGCCCTTCACCTTTGACGGGGGGACCATCCTCTTCCCCATCAGTTACATCTTCGGCGACATCCTGACGGAGGTCTACGGCTACCGCCGCTCGCGGGAGGTCATCTGGACCGGCTTCGGCTGCGCCTTGCTCATGGCGGTGACCCTGGCGGTGGTGGGCTGGCTGCCGCCGGACCCCCAGTGGCCCCACCAGGAAGCCTACGAGGCCATCCTGGGGATGACGCCCCGCATCGTGGCCGGCAGCCTCATCGCCTACTTCGCCGGAGAGTTCTCCAACTCCTACACCTTGGCCAAGATGAAGATCTGGACCCGCGGCCGCTGGCTCTGGACGCGCACCATCGGCTCCACCATGGTCGGAGAATTCGTGGATACGGTCCTCTTCGTCTGCATCGCCTTTGGGGGCATCCTCCCGTGGGGGCTGCTGGCGTCAGTCATCGTGAGCAACTACCTCTTCAAGACTGGCCTGGAGATCGCCGCCACACCGGTCACCTACGCCATCGTGCGCTGGCTCAAGGCCGCGGAGCAGGAAGATTACTACGACTACGACACCGACTTCAGCCCCTTCCGCCTGGGGTGATACCCCCTTCTCCCTGCGCGCCGGCGTGGGGCTTCCCTCAGGCTGGGGCTGCTTCCACGGCAGCCACCTCCAGCACGACCTTGCCCACGGTCAGAGCGTCCAACTGCTGGGTGAAGACAAGGGGGTAGACCGAGCCGACGGGGGTGTCGGGCGGCAGCACCACCCGCACCTGTACGTTGACCCAGTCGCTGGGGCGCAGGCGCAGCCTCCGCAGAGCGCCCACCCCCGCGTCGGACCACACCTCCGCCGTGGAGAAGACCCGGTTGCTGCCGCTCAGGCCCATTCCTTCCATCTCGGCCCTCTCCATGACGCGGCGCACCATGCGCACCTCCACAACGCCCGCCGCGGGGAAGCGGCTGCGGTCCACCTGTAGGTCCAGGGCCACCTCCTCGGCCCGCACCCCCCGCATGACGAAGGCCACGCGGCCCTCCGCGCCAGGGACCAGGTCCAGACGGTGCAGGTTCTTCTGGGCGATGTTGTTGTCCCACCGCACCGACCAGTCGTGCTGGATGGGGTCTTCCTTGGACTCCAACCGCACGAGGAAGCAGGCGGGGCTGTCCTCCTCCGGCTCCCAGGGCTGGCGGACCACTTCCTGCCCGCCTGCGGCGATGGTGGGGATGGAAACCGTGCCCAGGGGTTTCCATTTGTCCGGCCAGATGGAGGGCGAGAAGGGATGGGTATAGAGATGGACCTTCACCCCGTAGGCAGGTGCGGGCCCCCGGTTGTGCACCCGCACGTACAGGAAGTTGGTCTGGCCAGCCTTGGGGGTCTGGTGGTCCGTCCCGGCGTCGTCCACGAGGCGGTTCCAGATGTCGGGGCTGTTCCAGTAAGGGCCAGGCGTGGGGACCGTGCCCACGTCCTCCGGGCTATCCCGCACCAGGATGTCGGCCTCGGAGAGGCGGTCGGCACTGTAGGCAGCCTGGTTGTACTGGGCGATGTAGGCGTAGGGGATGCTGCCGTAGCCCTTGCCCCAGGTGCTCTCCTCGCCCCAGGGCTGCCAGGAGTTGCGGATGATGAAATAACCGCCCCCAGGGGCCGACTCGTCGTCCACGTACCCCACCATGCACATGGCGTGGCCGCCCTCCACGGTGTCGTTGGGTAGGGGCATGGTGATCTTGCCGAAGCGGCGGGAGGCCTCCGAATGGTACCAACTGGAGAAGACGGGGATGGCGAAGGCGATCACCTTGCCGTCGGCCAGGCACGTCTTGAGGTCCTCCACGGAGCGGGGGTTCAGGGTGATGATGCGGGCGATCCGGAAGGGGCGTGCCCGCTCCGCAGCGCCAGCAGGCGGAGGCCCCTGGCCCTCGTCCCCGGGGACCTGGTGGGGGTTGTAGGGCCAGACCTCCTCCGGCGGCACCCCTGCCTCCAAGAGGCATTCCATGCCCAGGTGCGGGTAGGTCCCGCTGACCGAGGGCATGCCGTCCCGCTCCTTGCACCACCAGTACACGAACTGCTCGGAGAGGTCCAATTCCTCGCTGCCGGCCACCCGCTCCAGGTACTCCCGCACGGCAACGCTGGCGTGGGCCACGCAGGTGCCCCGCTCGGCCTGGTCCCGCACAGGCCCGAACCACGAGCGATGGTCCACAGAGGCCGGCAGGCTGACCGGGTGGGCCACGGTGACATAGGGGCTGAGGGAGGTGGCGGCGAGGAAGGCTTCCTGGGGCGGGGCGAGGCTGCCCATGCCGTAGGTGGCGCCGGCCACGGTGCGCGCCCGGTCGGCGGTCGCGGCAGCCATCACGGGCAGGTGCCGGCGCGCTGCCCCCAGAAGGCTCCGGAGTGCCTCGTCCGACAGGCCCAGGTAGGCGGAGAGGCTGCGGCGTCCAGCGGGGGTCTCGGCCAGGGCCACGAACTCCTGGACCGTCTCCACCCACAGGCCGCGCAGGCGCTCCAGGTGCTCCGGCTGGATCTCCTCCACTTCGGAGAGAGGGATGCCTCGGCGGATCAACTTGCGGACCACGGAACACCTCCTTTTTGCACGCTCCGCGCAGGCTGTGACCGCGCCCCCTCAGGGGCACAACATGGGATGGGCCTTCTTTACAGGTCCTCTCCTCCGGAAGCCTCGCCTGGCACATCTCCCGGCGGTCCAGATAGGATCGCGCCCAGGGGAAACCGCCGGCTGCTGGGCTGGGAAAAGGCCTTGGCCACGTCCTCCGGCAGGGAGGCACGGGCGATCCGCACCAGCGCTTCCAGTTCCTCGGGGCTGATCTCCAAGAGGTCCGATAGACCGGCCTGCCCCCTGGGGGTGGAAGCCATGGAGAGGAATTCCTCCGCGGTGGTGATCCAGAGCGCGGCCAGTTGGCGGGCCCGCTCGGGGGGGAAGTCGGGGATGGAGCGCAGGGGGGTCCCGCGGCGGGGCTCTTCTTGCCCTTCCGACGGATGCGCAGGTCCCTTGCCACCCATAGCGAACGCTCCAGGCCCAGCGCCAATGTATCGTCTGCCCCTCGCAGGCGGAGGGCGCTGCGCCCGTCCTATTATACCACACCCACACTCCATTTGCCCTTCGGGCGGGCATGGCGCGTCTACGGGCTGTCTCGCCTGCCCTCAGTCTGGCCGCGGCCGGGCCAGGGGAAGCGCCACAGAGGTGCCCCCGCCAGGACCTCTGGGTAGACCTGGCAGGGGAATCCCGTGTGCTCCCGGCAGAGGGCCGGGACGTAGTACGGACGGGGGAGGCTCAGGCTCCGGAGCACCCGCCAGAAGTGGCACAGGGGAAAGCCAAGGACGCCAGCGTGGCACCCGCGGAGGTCCGCCACGGGCCGGAACCCCTGGTGCTGAATGGCATACGCACCGGCCTTGTCCAGGGGGTCGCCGGTGCGCACGTAGGCCAGGAGTTCCTCATCCCGGTAGGCCCGCATGCGCACGGAGATGGCCGCCAGATCCCCTGCGCCGAGGCCCAGGGGACCAGCCAGGACGGCCACAGCGGTGAAGACCTGGTGAACCCGGCCGCGCAGGAGGCGCAGCATTTCCACCGCCTCGGCCTCGTCGGCAGGCTTGCCCAGGATGGCCCCTTCCACAGCGACCACGGTGTCGGCCGCCACCACGTAACGCTGGGGGTGCTGCGCCGCCACGGCCCGGGCCTTGGCCAGGGCCAGCCGCAGGGCCAGGGCCTGGGGGTCTTCCCCGTCCAGAGGGTCCTCGGGGACGTCGGCGGCCACCACCTCGTGGGGCAGGCCGAGGGCGAGCATGAGGGCCCGCCGCCTCGGGGACTGGGAGGCCAGGATCCACACCGGCTCTTGGGGAAGGGCGTCAGGCATAGTACCCCCGGTACTCCGGTGGGAGGAGTTCCGCCAGGCGGCGCATCATGTAGTCGGTCCAGGCCTCCAGTTGCTCGTGGGAGGGGCGGTGCTGGACCTCCTCCGCGCCGGGCAGCCGGAAGGGCTTGCCGAAGACGACGTGCACATCAGCCCTGCGCCCTCGGAGGAGGGAGGGGAACAGGTGCTCGTGCCCCCAGGCCACTACAGGCTGGATCCACGCCCCGGTCTTCCAGGCGAGGAGTGCCGCGCCGGGCTTGCCCTTCTGGAGGCCGCCGGTGGGGGTGCGGGTCCCCTCCGGGGCGATGGCCAGGGCCAGGCCGCTTTCCAGGGTCCGCACAGCGGCGAGGAAGGCCCTGCGGTCCGGCTCCCCCCGCCGCACGAAGATGCCCCCCACGCTGCGGAAGAGGGGGCCCAGCAGGGGGTGCCGTTCATGCTTGCTGGCCACCAGGACCGTCGTCTGGCACGGTAGGTAGGCGGCCACAATGGGCGGGTCCAGGAGGTGCAGGTGGTTGGCGATGATGAGGAGCGGCCTCTCCTTGGGCACATGTTCCACCCCTTCCACGTGGATGCGGCAGAGAAGGGGGATGAGAACGCGCAGGATCGCTCGCAGAACCCAGAACATGGACGACCTCACTCCATCCGCAGACCCTGGGCCTGCACCCTGTAGCGGGCGACCGGCTCCGGCAGGCCCAGGAAGATGGCCTCAAAGGGGCTCCGGCCCCCCGGGGGGAGGGTTGCCCGCTCGGGGGCCACCTTGCGCACGCCGAGGACCTTGCCCTCCCCGTCGTACACGGTGACGATGACGAAGACTGCTTCCAGGGAGGCCCCGTCCTCGTTTCGGACCTGGCCCCGCACGGCGTAAGCGGCCGGCCCTAGATCCTCGCCCACAAGGTCGTGGGCGGAGAGGCGCAGGCTGGTGCGCCCCTCCTCCCGGGCTGGCACCGCGCTGAGAGGCACGATCTGATAGGTGGCGAAGCGGGAAGGCCCCTGGTCAAAGAGGATGCCGAAGGGACCGCTCTCGCCTGGCGGGATCTGGTCCACGAAGGTGAAGCCAGACTGGTAGGCCAGGGGGCTGCCCTGCTCGTCGTAGAGGGAGACCTGCACCTGGACCAGTTCCACGGGTTCCGAGTGCAGGTTGTGGACTTCCCCCAGGCACCAGACGCCACCGGCCGGCGTTTCCAGGAAGGCCACGTGCTCAATGGCCACAGGGACCGGGGTGGGGGTGGGCGTGGGAGGCTCGGCCAGTGCGGCTTCGTCCACAGGGATGATCAGTTCCTGCCCGATCTGCAGGCGGCGCGGGTCCAGGATGCCGTTGGCCTCCTGCAGGGCCTGCAAGGTGACCCCGTACCGCCGGGCGATGGCCAGGAGGTTATCCCCCTTCTGGACTACATAGATGACCGGAGTGGGCGTGATAGTGGGCGTGGCCGTGGGCAAGGGGGTGAGGGGCGCGGGCGTGGCCGTGGCTGGGCGGGTGAGGGCAGCCAGGGGCGTGGGGGAGAGGGTGGGGGTGTCCGTGGCGCGGGGCGTCGGCGTGGCCTGGGGCGTGCAGCCCGCCACGACGACGAGAACCCCGATGGCTCCGAGCATCAGAACTCGCTTCCCAGGCACCATCTTGCCCCTGCTGTTCCCCTCCTGGGCTTTCCCCCTCTGCTGGCATGGCCGGGGGCGAAGGCAAGGTCGGGCGGATTATACCACAACCCGGACGGCGGCCCAAGTGGTCCAGTGTTAGACCAGCACCACCACGATCCCCAACAGGGTCAGGCCCATCCCGAGGAGTGTCGTCGGGCCGGGGACCTCCCCCAGGAGGAGAGCGCTGAGGAGGACGCCGCCAGTGACCTCCTGCGTGGCGATCAGGTTGACGTAGGCAGCGTGGGTGCGCCGCAGGGCAGCGTTGTAGAGGGTGTGGCCCAGGGCCAGGGGGAAGACCCCCAACGCCACCACCGAGAACACCTGCTGCAGACCCCACCCTCCCCCGTGGCTCCAAAGGGCGGCCGGGGTGAGCCACACGGCCGCCATGCCGTAGAGGGCGAAGGCGTAGGTCAGGAGAGGGTACCGGGTGCGTTGGGACCGCCCCGCCACAGAGTAGAAGCCGAAGGCCACCGCAGAGCCCACGGCCAGGAGGTCGCCCAGGGCCATCTGGGCTGAGAACTGCGGCTCAAACCCGGCCAGGACCCCCACTCCCACCACCGTCAGCAGGACGCCGAGGTACTTCCGCCGCGCCAGGGGTTCCCTGAGGAACAGGGCCGAGAAGAGTGCGACGAACAGGGGTGCGGTGTAGGTGAGGGTCAGGGAGTGGGCCACTGTGGTGTAACCGAGCGAGGCGATGTAGCACCAGAAGTGCAGAGCCGTAACCAGGCCGAAGAGGGCGAAACGGGGGAGGTCCCGCCAGGCCAGTTGCGGGCGCTCCCCCCGCAGGACCATGAGCGCAAGGACGGCCAGGGAGGCCGTCCCCAGACGTCCCCAGGCGATCTCCCACCCCGAGAGGGGGGCGCTCCACCGGACGAGGACCGGGCTTGTGGAGAAGAAGAGCACGGCCACGGCCACCAGGGCTAGGCCGCGCTTCGTATCGCCCCCTTCCCTTGGCGTCATAGCCCCCTGGACCCGATCTGCAGGAAGGATGGGAAGCCCACGTGCCAGGAGAGGGGCGTGGGGGTAGGGGTAGGAGGCTCTGGTTGGGGCAGGGCCACGATGATCAGGGAGAGGATCATGCTCAGGACGACGAGGAAGCCCAGCAGCCAGAAGAGGAACTGGGCCTTGTTGCGCCGAATCTTCCCCCACCAACCCAGTTTGCGGGGTGGTTTGCTCCTTGACACTGCCGTCCTCCGCGCAAAGTTCGTGGCCAAGGGCCACAGCGATTATACCATACTCCTGGAGAGGGGCCAAGCATCACGGGCGCTTGCCGGAAACGCTGGCCCCGTTTATAATGCCCCAGCGACATGCCCTTCCGGAGGAGGTGTGAGTGCAGAGGCGCGTCCTGGCGCAATTGGGCGACATCCTGGCGACCGGCCCTCGCTGGCAGGCCGGGGCCATCGTCGGTGGGCTGGTTGTGTTCGCAGCCCTGGCTGTGGGGCTCTATGTGGCCGCCCTCTCGCCCACGTATGCTTTGGCCCTGGCCGCGGCCGCTGTGGGCGGCCTCCTGATGCTGCGGAGCACCCAGTGGTGCTTTTTCGGTGTCATCGCCGTCATCTGCCTCATCCCCTTCGGCGCACTCCCCATAGACATCGGTTTCCGCCCCACCTTCCTGGACGTGGTGCTGGTGGTCCTCTTCTTCGTCTGGGTCTCCCGCATCGTCACCCGGACCCACGGCCCCCTGGTCCTCACGCCGCCGGGCTGGCCGCTCCTCCTCTTCATGCTCCTGGCGGTGGCGGCCTTCGTGGCCGGGCTGGCCCACTCGCGGCCCACCGCCACCATCCTGCGCCACTACGTGGAAATCCTGATGGCCCTGGCCATCTTCTTCGTGGTGGTCAACAGCGTCCGCACCCGGGAAGACCTGCGCCAGATCGGTTGGGTCCTCTTCGGCTGCGGCACCCTCCAGGGCATCATCGCCGTGGTCCTCTACTACCTGCCGTCCGAGTGGACCATCCGCCTCCTCTCCGCCTTGGGGCGATTCGGCTACCCCACCGGGTCCGCTGTCCTGCGCTACATTGAGGACAACCCGGAACTCCCCCTGCGGGCCACGGGGACCTGCATCGGGCCCAACACCCTGGGCGGGCTCCTCATCCTCGTGCTGGGGTTCGCCATCCCCCAGGTGCTGGCCCGCAAGCCCATCGTCCCCCGGTGGATGTCGGTGCCGGCCGTGGCGGTCATGGGGCTCGCGCTCTACCTGACCTACTCCCGCACGGCCCTGGTGGGCCTGGCCGCGGCCGCATTTGTGCTGGGAGTCGTGCGCTACCGGCGGCTGCTCCTGGTCCTCATCCTTGGCAGCCTCCCCCTGCTCCTCCTGCCCCAGGCCCAATACTATGTGCAGCGCCTCATAGAGGGGTTCCAGTTCGCCGACCGTGCCAACCAGATGCGCCTGGGCGAGTACAAGGACGCCCTCATCCTCATCTCCCGTCACCCGTGGCTGGGAGTGGGGTTCTCCGGTACGCCGGAGATTGACACCTATGTCAGCGTGGCCAGCATCTACCTCCTCATCGCCGAACAGATGGGCCTGGTGGGCCTGGGGGCCTTCCTTCTGACGATGGGGGTGCTCTTCGGGTTCCTCTGGACGCGGCGCAAGGCTGTTGAGGCGGACCCTCAATTGGATGGGATCTTCCTGGGCGCGGCCATGGGCCTGGTGGGCGCGCTGGTTGGGGGCCTCTTTGACCACTACTACTTCAACATGGACTTCCCCAGCACGGTGACCTTCTTCTGGTTCTTCGCCGGGCTCACCGTGGCCTGCGCGCTGGTGGCCTCGCAGGCGAGGGCAGCCGCGCCCTCCGATGCAGAGAGGAGGGGGCTGGGGGAGGGATGAGATGCCTGTAGGGGCAGGCCCTGAGCGCCTCCTGGGCAGGCCCCGTCAACGGATTGCGCGGATCCGCAGGTTGCGGGCCTTCGTACCTGGCCGTAGGGCCTGTCTCCCAGCAGGCCGATGGCCCCTCCAGAGATCAAAAGCGAGGTCTTCTGTTGATGCCCGTGGGGGGACGCACAGAGGAGCACCACCCTCTCCAATGGGAGGCGTTGCAGCAGGCCCTCTCCACCCGCACCGTGGGGCGGACGCTGCGCTGGTATGAGACCGTGGACTCCACCAACACGGCTCTCCTGCGCCTGGCCGCGGAGGGCGCGCCGGACGGGACAGTGGCCGTGGCCGAGTACCAGACCGGGGGGCGCGGCCGCGGGGTCCGGCGGTGGTGGGCCCCGCCCCGCACCTGCCTCCTCCTCTCCATCCTCTTCCGGCCCCCCTTCCCCCTCCCCCCCACCGAGAGCCACCAACTGACCATGCTCTGCTCCCTGGCGACCTGCGATGCCGTGGAGGAGGTCACAGGGCTGCGGCTTGCCCTGAAGTGGCCCAACGACCTCCTCTTGGAAGGGCGCAAGGTGGGCGGCATCCTCACAGAGGGCGTCTTCTCCGGCGGACGGCTGGCCCACGCCGTGGTGGGTGTGGGCTTGAACGTGAACGTGGAGTTCGGCGCATCTAGGGAAGGGGCCGACGCCCAGGAACTGGCAGGCCTGGCAGAGGAGGCCACCAGCCTGATGCACCACCTGGGGCGGCCGGTGGACCGCACCGCGCTCCTCCTGGCCATCCTGGAGAGGGTGGACGACCGCTACCGGCGGTTGGCGAGGGGAGAGCGGTTCCACGGAGAGTGGAGCCATCGCCTGGCCACCCTGGGGCAGAAGGTGCGGGTGCAGGTGGGCACAGAGACGTTCCTGGGCGTGGCCGAGGCGGTCGCCGAGGACGGCGCGCTCCTCCTGCGGGGGGAGGACGGGCAGGTGCACCGCATCCTGGCGGGAGACGTCACACTGTTGCGATCGGTCTGATAGGCTGCACGAGAGGAGGTGTGCCATGAAAGCCTGGGTGCTGCAAGGGGCCGGTTCCCTGGAACTGGTGGACCTCCCGCGGCCGGAGCTGCAAGCCGGCCAGGTCCTCATCGCCGTGGACTACTGCGGCATCTGCGGCTCCGACCTGGAGGCCTACGAACTGGGGATGTACGAGCCGGGGATGGTCATTGGGCACGAGTTCGCCGGGCACATCGCCGCCGTGGGCCCGGGCGTGCAGGGCTGGGAGGTAGGGACCCCTGTCAGCGTGAGCGACGCCATCCCCTGCATGGCCTGCCGCATGTGCCGACGCGGCGCGCTCACCCTGTGCGAATCCCTCACCATGATCGGCGTGACGGTGCCCGGAGCCCTGGCCGAATACGTGGCCGTGCCTGTGGAGGGGGTGTACCGCCTGCCAGAAGGCCTGGACACGCGCCGAGCGGCCCTGGCCGAGCCCCTCTCCATCGCCCTCCATGCCGTGCACCGCTCGTCCCTGCGCCCGGGGGACCGGGTCCTGGTGCTGGGCGCGGGCCCCATCGGCCTCCTGGTGCTCCAGGCAGCGCGCCTGGCCGGTGCGCTGGAGGCCTACGTGGTGGAGCCCAACCCCGCCCGAGCGGCCCTGGCGGCGCGGCTGGGCGCGACGGAGGTCCTGGACCCCGCCCGGGCCAACGTGGCGGTGCGCCTGGGGCAGTTGACCGATGGCATGGGCGTGGAGGTCGCCTTCGTCTGCACGGGGGCGGCAGCGGCCTTTGAGCAGGCAGTGACCCTGGTGGGCAAGGGCGGCCAGATCGTCATGGTGGGCCTGGCACCAGAGCCAGCCGCGGGGGACTTGATGACCCTGGTCCTGCACGAACTGGAGGTGCGCGGGGCCTACCTGGGCCACGGGGAGTTCGCCCAGGCCCTCGCCTTCATCGCCCAGGGCCGAGTGGACGTGGAGAGCCTCATCGGACGCGAGGTGCCCATGGAGAAGGCCGAAGAGGACGGCTTCGCCTACCTCCTCAGTGGCGCGCCGGAGGCGGCGAAGGTCTTGGTGCGGGTGCGGGGTTGAGGGCCTCCCAGGAGATGCGGATGCTCGGAGCGTTGCGCGCGGCCGCCGGGCGGTACTCCCGTCCGTACCTCCTCTCGCTGGCGGTGGCGTTGTGCTTCTTCACCAGCATGCACCTCCTGACAGCGCCCCTGCCCCTCTACGTGGCCCACCTGGGCGGGAACGCGGTGGCCGTGGGGCTGGTCTCGGGCCTCTTCGCCGGGGCCGCCGTCCTCTCCCGGTTCCCAGTGGGGTGGCTGGCCGACCGGACCCACCGTTGGTGGCTCCTCGGAGCGGGGTGCGGCATCTACGTCCTGGCCTCGCTGGGGTACTTGGCGGCCCCGTCGGTGCCGGCCGTGCTCGCCCTGCGGGTCTTCCACGGGGTGGGCATTTCCCTCTTCACCACCGGATACACGGCCCTGGCCGCCGACCTTGCCCCTGCGGACCGCCGGGGGGAGGCTCTGGGCCTCGCCGGCACCGCTGGCCCCATCACCCTCCTCTTCGCCCCGGCCCTGGGTGACGGGGTCCGGCTGGCCGTTGGGTTCGGGCCCGCGTTCCTGCTGGCTGCGGTGGCCGCCCTGGGCGGCCTGGGGCTCCTGGCCATCCTGCCGCGCCACACGGGGCTCGCCCCCCGCCGCTCCGGCCTCCCTCCAGCCCCCCGTGGGCTGCCCCTCCGGGAGGTCCCCTGGGGCGCGGTCCTGGGCCTCGCGGCCTGCGGCAACGCCTTCTCCGCCCTTTACGCCTTCATGCCCGCCTTCGCCGTGGAGCGGAACCAGGTGACGGCTGCCCCCTTCTTCGCTGCCTTCTCCCTGGCCCTCATCGGGGCACGAGTGGCCCTGGGGGCGGGGTCCGACCGATGGGGGCGGCAGGCAGTCGTCCTTCCCTCCCTCGTGGCGATGGCCCTGGCCCTCTGGGTGGTGGCCACCACCCAGAACTGGGTCTGGATGGTGGCCGGAGGGCTCCTGGCCGGCGCGGGGCAGGGTGCGGCACGGGCCGCTCTGGAGGCCGCGGCGGTGGACGGGGCCGATGCGGCGCGGCGGGGATGGGCGGTCAACGCGGCATGGCTCGGGTTTGACCTGGGCATCACGGTGGGGTCGGTGGCCTGGGGCCCCGTGGCCGAGGCCCTGGGGTACGGGCCGATGTTCGGGGTGGCCGGGGGGGGGGGGTTCCTCTTCGCGGGGGTGCTTGCCCTGTGGCCCATGCCGTAGGGCGCCCGGCTGTGGCCAGCCCCTGTGCCTATTGGGAGGAACCCCTCGCCCCGCACCGGGTTCGTCCGTTTCCCCATTGACCCATTTGTGGAAGGCCTTTCCCCCGGACGGATCCGCCCCT
>FWWL01008547.1_pt1 | contig 13057 bp, 12 predicted proteins | sample 2228331 | NCBI WGS metagenome assembly FWWL01 (sample SAMEA103939775, study PRJEB20133) | metagenome | reverse complement strand
TGATATAAGAGAGCTCTATGACGCAACACTTGCTGCTTCTTCTCAGGCAACTCCTGATGTCAGACATGCCGAGTGTGAAGACTGCCACAATTCACATTACGAAAAACCAAGCATCTACAGAAATCCACCTTATCTTCCGGATTCTATGTATGGGGCGGCAGGAGTGGGAATTTCATATCCTTACGGAACAACCGAGCCTGTTTTTACCTGGCTTGGTCCATTTGCCACCACATATGAATATCAGGTATGCCTTAGGTGCCACTCAAGCTATGCGGCAAGCTGGCTGAGAAGTGATATTGCCAGGGATATGTCGCCTAACAACGGTTCATATCATCCAGTCTTAAGCACAGGGAAGAACGATACAACTGCAATTGCAAACAGCCTTATAGGACTTACACCACAGAGTCAGATATACTGTACAGACTGCCACTTCCAGGCAGACCCGACTTATGCAAGAGGAACTCACGGTTCTATCTATCCATTTATACTTGCTGACAATTACAGGTTTGAGCTGAAACCTCAATCTTCAACAGATAACTATGATCCAAATGATTTTGCGTTATGTTACAGATGTCATAGCAAGGAACCGTTTGAAGATGCAACCGGTGTTGAAAGAAGCGATACGAATTTCAGGTGGCATGGGGTTCACTTGCGTGCTCTGTACAACAACCCAAGAGGAAATACAGTAGATGGAGGCATTCTTACGCCAGGCGCAGGAAAAGGTAATGCAATATGTAGGGAATGCCATTACAATCAACATGGATCAGAAAATCCTCGACTTGTGAAGTTTTCACCCAACGTTCTTCCGACGGGAACAAACACCAAACCGATTTTTGTGCCTAAAACGACACAACAACCTGGTTATTGTTTGCTCAGATGTCACGGTAGAGGTCACGGCTCCGGTATGAATTATTAAATGATGGCGAGAAAAAAGCACACACCAAATTTTCAGAGCAAAAGGAAAACTACAAGAATTAAGTGGCAAATTCTAACTGTTAGCCTGGATTTAATCCTCTTGAATGTATCGATAATTCTTGCATTCTTGATACGATTTACCGGCAATTTGCCGAAATTCAACTTCAGCGCATATCTTGATCTTGCTTTATGGATCACGATTATTTTTGCGATTACTTACTATGTGTACGAACTTTACGATATCGAAAGGTATTTTGACTGGACGGGAACTCTTGCACGGATACTGCAGGCAAATTTTCTTGCTATCTTTTTAATCATTGCACTCAGCTTTATCTTGAGAGTTTTTGCGTTTCCACGTTCGGTTTATGTAATTTCATACTTTTTAATTTCTGGTTCTATTGCTCTTTTCCGGTATCTAATATCTTCTCTCTTCAGTCTTGAGCTCCCAAAAGAAAATATTCTCCTGATATCTGGAGAAGCAAAGCTGGCTGCTTTATCCAGAGAGATAAAGGAAAAGGAACATTTAGGACTCATACTGAAGAAAATCATTCAGTTAGAAGGCAAATTTACGGAAGAGACAATTAAAGAAATTAAGGAAGCGGTAAAGAAAAAAGATATTTCGAGGATAATCATAGATTTTAACGAAAATACAAAAGACCTTGTATTTAGACTATCTGAAGAAATTCCTCAGTTCATTCGCATCCAGGTTGTCCCTGAAATCTACGAAGCTCTTTTTGCCCGTATTAACTTTGAAACGCTTTCTGATATCCCGTTGATTGATATAGGAGCTCCACCAACTGGCTTCTGGGCAAAGACCGGAAAAAGATTGTTCGATATAATCTTTTCAGCATTTTTCCTGATATTTCTTTTTCCTCTTTTCTTGTTAGCCTCTGTGCTTATAAAAGCAACATCTGAGGGTCCTGTTTTCTACAGACAGAAAAGAGTGGGTTATCTTGGACGGGAGTTTGAATGTTTAAAATTCAGGACAATGATAAAAGATGCCGAGAAACTTACGGGTCCCGTTCTTGCATCAGAAAAAGACCCGAGAATTACACGGGTTGGACGATTCTTAAGAAAATACCGGATTGATGAACTGCCCCAGCTTATTAATATTTTGAAAGGAGATATGAGCCTCGTTGGTCCCAGGCCCGAAAGACCTGAATTTGTAAAAGAATTCTCAAAAAAGATACCACTGTACTCTTACAGACTTATGGTAAAACCCGGTGCCACAGGTCTGGCTCAAGTTTTTGGCAGATATGACACTCATGCTCAGGAGAAATTAAAATACGACCTGATTTATATTTTTAACTTATCATTTTACATGGATATGTTTATACTTTTTAAGACATTAAGCGTAGTTTTAACAGGGAAAGGGTCGAAGTAGGTATGGCAAATAAGAAAAAAGCCGCTAAAAAGAAATCACTCTCAGAAACGCATTCAAAGCATGCAAGAGTTGAAAGCACTTATCCTGAAGCCACACCAATCAGCAAACTGATTTTTGCGCTCATACTCTTCCTTCTTTTTGCTGTTCCGATAGCAATGACAACAAGAGCATTCGATCCTTTCGATCTCATAAAAAATGTTATTTTTCGTATTACTGTATTTACAATGCTTTTTCTCGCAAGCCTGGATTTCCTTGTATTCAAAAAATTCAAATTCAAATACCACAAATCATTTCTTTTTATTGCAGGTTTTCTTCTTTTTGTAACTTTATCCACTGTATTTTCTGTCTCGCCATGGATTTCAATTCTCGGCAAATACAGGAGGTATGAAGGATTTATAACCTTCTTTTCATACTCAATTTTTTTACTGCTGGCAACGCACTATCTTTCTGAGGATAAGAGGCGCTTGCGAATTGCAGCTTTTGTGGCTGTACTAACCGGATCACTGGTATCCATATATGGAATTGCGCAGTATTTCGGTTACGACTATTTCAGGTGGGGCAACCTACCCTTTGAAGAAAGAAGAAGTTTTGCAACTCTTGGTAACCCGGCTTTGCTTGCAGGGTACCTTGTAACAATCTTTCCACTAGCTCTTGGAGCGGCCATCTTTTCCCACAGAAGAATTGATATCTTTATCTACTCGCTTTCGGCTACTCTTACTTTTATCTGTCTTATAACAAGCTTTAACCGCACAAGCTGGCTTGCTGTGCTTCTCGTTTTGGTTTGTCTGATAGTTATTCTGGTTATTTTCTGGAAAAGAAAAGCAATCGATCCGAGATCTGTAAGAAATGCCGGCATATTAATTATCTCGCTGATGCTAATGTTTATCGCGCTTGCTGTAATCACTCAACTCCAGAAATCCCCTCTTACAGTAACGCAGAGAATAGGGCAGATTACTGAGTTTTCCGGCGGCAGCTTTGCGCACCGCTTAGAAATCTGGAAAGCTGGCTTAAGGATGATATACGACAGGCCGCTCGTTGGCCTTGGTCCCGACACATTTCGCTCAACTTCAAGAATGTATCAGGGAGAAAGATACGGCCATATCGCGCCTGACATAGTTGCTGATAATGCTCATAATTATGAACTTCAGGTGGCATCAGGAGTGGGCATAATCGGCTTCCTATTCTTTGCAGCGCTTGTGGTTACCGTGTTTTTCGAAGGTATTATTCTCATTTTCAGAAGAGCAATTTCTGAGGCAGGGAAAATACACTACGAAACGACTTATAATTTTGCCGGTCTCGGATTAAACCTTGGATTCTTCCTTTCTTTTCTCGCCTATCTTTTTCAGTTAATAACTTCAGTATCTATTATCGGGTCAACTTTCATATGGTGGTTTGTATTTGCTGCCATTCTCTCTCAATCCGAAAGCTTAAAGAAATTAGATCTGTCTCAGATAAAGCCGTCATTGCGATCAGTAGCAGCTATTGTTACATTTTCTCTTATGATTTTTACTGCAGTATTTAACATCAGACTGTTTCTTGCAGATACATACTATCTGCAGGGCAAGAGCATGACGGGCTATCCGACTTTTATAAAGAATGAAGAAGAGGTTTTAAATAAAGCAATTAAGCTAAACCCGTGGCAGTGGGAATATCGTCTGGAACTTGCGAGAGCGTGTATCAATGCTTACCGGGCAGGTGTTGTTGACAGAAGTTACCTTGATATCGGTTTGAATTATGCTCTTTCGGCTGAAGCGATAGATGACAATGAAGCAGATATAAAAGGAGTTCTTTTTGATATTTACAATGAACTTTCCAACTTAGATCCATCTTATGCGGTTGAAGCTAACGCGGTTGCAGCTGAAATGGCAGAGAAAATGCCTCATCACTATGTGGGATGGATGCTTCTTGGTTATTCACACATGAGACAGGCACAGTGGGAAAAAGCTATTGAAGCTTTTGAGAATGCGATTGTTAACAATCCAAATTCTGCACATTCGTATTATTATCTTTCGCAGTGTTACAAGTCACTTGGTGATGAGAACAAAGCAGCACAGTATCTGAATAAAGCTTTAGAAATAGATCCTTCCATTGCGCAGAAATGAAAGTAAAATTGTTAATATTTAATTAATTAGGGAGTGGAAGATGGGAGATATACTAAAGCGGAAAAAGAAAGTTGAAGTTATACCTCAAGCAACACTTAACAGGTTGCCATTCTACCTAAGAGCGCTTTATGCTTTAGATGACGAAGGTTTTGAGTACATATCTTCTGCCGATATCGCAGAGCTTTCTGGTTCTTATTCTGCTCAGGTAAGAAAAGACCTTTCGTATATTGGCGAGCTCGGAACGAGGGGAGTAGGTTATAACACAAAAAAACTCATCGACGATCTTGAAAAATTCCTCGGAGTTTCGCGAAAGCGTCGAATGGTGCTTGTGGGGGCAGGCAAGCTCGGAACAGCATTGCTTGAAGCAAAGAATATAAGAGAAAGAGGATTTGAATTTGTGGCAGCGTTTGATATTGACCCGGATAAGGTCGGTAAAACCATAGCTGGAGTTCCTGTATTTCACATTGAGAAAATGATTCAGACAATCGGAAATGAAAAAATTGACATTGGAGTCATAGCCGTAACTCCAGAGGCGGCTCAAGAAGTTGCTGAGCTTTTAGTGAAAGCTGGAGTAAAAGGAATTCTTAACTTTGTGCCGATGCCGATAAAAGTGCCCTCGAGTATTAAGGTAAGGACTGTTTGTGTTGCGGCCGAACTGCAGCTCTTAGCTTTCCAGATCAAGAACTTAAAACCCAGGAAGAAACTTAAAGCTTCAATATATGAAGAATGATTCGATGGCTGAAGATTCTGTGAACCTTGAACTTTTAAGAAATGAGATTCATAAAGATCTGAAAACTCACGAATTGCTTGATGGCGATTTGATTTCACCTGAATTGCCATATGCACGGTACCTTCTGAGCTTAAAACAGGCTGAGTCCCTTAAAGAGCAACTTATAAATTTCGGTGTTGCTTTAGAGCTCATTGCTTCAGCTTTAAGGCTGCATTTTACGGATGAAATAGAAAGCAGCGACTCTCTAAAAATCATTAAAGGCGACTACCTTTTTGCCCGTGCAGTTCAAAGGGCAATTGACACAGGTCACACAGAGGCAATTTACATACTTGCAGATGCTGTTCAGAAGGAATCAGCATTAACTCTGTGTATACCGGAAAAAGAAGTTTTTGTTTATCTCCTGGTTGCAGCTCAAGAGTATCTGGATTACAGCCTGAATACAAATTACCAGAAAGATCTGGCTTTAAAAAAAGCAAAGGAAAACCTTAGTAATAAGGAAGCGCATGCCGGTTTTTCTGAAGAACAAATAAAAGAATTTGAAAGAATACTAAATGCAATTTGTAATGGAGGGGCTGAAGATGAAGCCTGATCTCGTTCTTGTTCATGCACCGAGCATTTTTGATTTTAGAAAGAAACCGACTCTTTACGGACCGGTATCAGATGTCGTTCCTTCGACTCCAGTTTTCGAGATGTACCCCCTCGGCTTTACAACGATCGCTGATTATTTAGAAAAGCGTGGCTACAGAGTAAGGATTGTCAATCTGGCAGTCATGATGCTTATGGATCGGAATTTTGACCCCGAAAAGTATCTGGCAAACATCGATACTGTTGCTTTCGGAATTGACCTTCACTGGCTTCCCCATGTTCAGGGAGCTTTAGAAGTTGCAAAGCTGATAAAGAAACTGCATCCTGACAGGCCGATTATTTTTGGTGGCCTGTCATCAAGCTATTTTCACAGAGAACTGATTGAATATCCGTTTGTAGATATGGTGCTGAAGGGAGATTCGACAGAAGAACCTTTCAGGATTTTGCTCGATGTCCTGAAGAAAAATTACGGAAAACCCTCTCTTGCATTGAGTGAGGTTCCTAATCTTACATGGAAAGATAGTGAAGGAAACGTGTTCTGTCAGCCTATTACATATACCCCCGATGTCTGGAACCATTCGAGGATTAATTATTTAAGAATAATTCAGATGGTTTTGAGAGACAAAAAACTCAGAAGCTATCTGCCTTTTAAGGATTTTATGCGTTATCCAATCGTTGCTGCCCTTATGTGCAGAGGCGGATTTAAGGACTGTGCAATTTGTGGCGGCTCGCGATATTCATTTAAGGAATTCTATGGAAGAAGGGGACCGGCGGTAAGAGAGCCTGAAGTTCTTGCAGAAGATATTGCAGAAGCAGCGAGGTTTTTTAACGGTCCAATTTTTGTCGTGGGTGATGTTACCGCGCCCGGAAAAGAGTATTCGAGGCGGTTTTTCTCTGCTTTGAAAAAGAAGAACATAAAGAATATGGTTGCTCTTGAGTTCTGGAACCTGCCAGATGATGAAACGCTTTCAATGATCTCAGATGCTCTTAAACACTGGAGCTTCGAGATGTCGTGCGAATCCCAGGATCCAGAAGTAAGAAAGAAATTCGGCAAATCGATTTATACGAATGAGCAGTTCAAAGATGCTGTTCTAAGAATATTCAAGGCAGGAGCCGAGCGCGGAGATGTTTACTTCATGACTGGAATTCCCTATCAAACGAGAGAGTCTATTCTCGGAATTCCCCAGTTTGTGGATGAGCTTTACGAGTATGTTGGAGAGCATAGAAAGAAGCTTCTCTGCTTTGCGGCACCGCTTGCGCCATTTGTTGATCCTGGAAGTCTTGCATTCGAAAAGCCACAGTACTACGGTTATAAAATAACCGCGCGCACTCTCGAAGAACACAAGAAGCAGATTTTAAAACCCAGCTGGAAGTACTGGATGAACTTCGAGAGCGATTACATCTCGAGGGACGATTTAGTTGAAGCTACTTACCTTTGCGGCCTTATGATTAATGAGATAAAGAAAAAACATGGAGTTATAGATGCCGAAACCTCTGACAGAGTTAAGCATAACATCAAGAATGCTTTGAAGATAATGGAAGAAATCGATAAAATCTATCGCTCAGACATGAGCGAAGAAGAGATGGAAGCAGCACTTAAGCAAATGCAGCTTGATATGGAAAAATACTCATTGTCTACTGTTTGTGAGAAAAGAGAGCTGGAATGGTCGGTTCCATCATTAAGAAAATTCAGAGTTAAGAATATCCTGAAAGCGCTCGCCAGAGGTTAAATGGAGACAGACAGAGAAACAGGGCGACAGACGCCTGATTCCACAGAAAATATAAAAGAACTTTTTTCTCGCATTGCGAAGAGATATGACCTAGGAAACTCGATTATAAGCTTTGGCACTCATTACAGATTTAAAAGACTCGCAATAAGTATGCTGGAGATGAAGCCAGGGCAGACTCTGCTTGATGCCTGCTGTGGAACGGGTGACATGTCCTTTCTTGCTATCGAGGCTTTCCCGGGAGTAAACGTTATCGGAGTCGATTTTTCGCCTGAAATGATTGAAGTTGCAAAAATCAGAGCAAAAGAAAAAATGTATCCTGAAACCCGTCTGCAGTTTCTCGAAGGAGATGTTACGCAGCTTGAGTTCAGAAACGATAGCTTTGATGCTGCTGTGGTTGCTTTCGGACTGAGAAACATACCTGATAAGAACAGTTTTTTCAGGGAGATGCGGCGCATCTTAAAGCCCGGAGGAAAACTTATTGTCCTTGAGTTTTCAAATCCGAAGGACTCAAGATTCTCGCCTTTATATTCTTTCTATCTGAAAACGATGGTGCCGCTGCTGGGTTTTGTTGCTACCGGAGACCTTAAAGCATACAGCTATCTGACGAATTCGATATTTACCTACCCGCTTGCTGAAGAAATCAGAAAAATTGCCGAAAACGAAGGATTTGACTTTAAATATGATTTCTTTCTTTTTGGCGGCTTAAGCCTTTATAATTGCCAGAAGATTTAAATGAGAGAACAGGCACTTTATCATAAGCTCAAAAAAATAATTGCGGGCGATGTCCATCAGATCGCGCGAGATCTTGTCGCTGTTGAAGCGCTTCTTGTAGAAGGTTTGAAAAAATACATGCCTTCTGAGCTGGCAACAGAAGCATCAAGGGTGTTTCGATCAGGTGGTAAGCGCCTTCGTCCTCTTTTAGTCCTCATCACCGCAAGAATCGGAAGTTTTAAAAGAGAAGATCTGATTAAGGCGGCTGCTGCTGTCGAAATTATTCATACTGCTTCATTGATCCACGATGACATAATCGATCGCTCTGACTTGAGGAGGGGCGAAGCTACAACAAGAAACCTGAAAGGTGAGCTTTTTGCAAAAGTCCTTGGAGACTATCTGTTTGCACTATCATTCTCACTGGCCTCAGAGATTGGATCTATGAAATTAATAGAGATTCTTGCGGATGCTTCAGAGGAGCTCAGTCTCGGAGAGCTTGATGGTCAGCTATTCAGACGAAATCCTGAAATGACAATAGACGATTACCTGAGGCTGATTTCAAGAAAGACGGCAAGCCTTTTTAAAGCTTCGTGCGAAGTTGGTGCTGTAATCTCAGAGGCTGAAGAGAAAGAAGTTGAAGCACTCGCTGAGTTTGGCTATCTGATAGGTATGGGGTTCCAGATCTTTGATGACATTCTTGATGTAACTGGAAGCAGAGAGGTTGTCGGAAAACCTGTTGCCAGCGATCTGAAAGAAGGGATTCTTACTTTGCCGTATCTTCTTGCCCTCGATGATCACAAACTCTCACAGAAAATAAAGATGGGTATTAAGGGCGAACTTAGCGATGAAGAGATACTTCAGCTTGCAAAAGAGATCATAGATGCAGGTTATGTAGATGAAGCAAGAAACATCGGTATCGACTTTCTCAATCAAGCTTCCGAAAGCCTTCAAATAATTAACAATAATCAGGTGGCAGATTCCCTGCTAAGCATAGCAAGATATGTTGCTTCAAGGTATTATTAATAGAAGGAAAAATTAGAAAGGAGAGATCTTAAGTTGGCATTCTTCATGGATAAAAAAAGAGCACCTCTCTGGATCAAGATTTTTGCCGGAGTTCTTGCATTTTCATTTATTCTTGGAACCGTTATCTGGACTGTAGATATTTTCCTTTATGGAAGTGCGCCGCAAGAGCCCGCTCAGAATAATTTAACGATAACAGAAGAAGAAGCGCAATTTGATACCGATGCAAGAATGTACAGTAATATTGTTGCTCAGAATACGACCGATACGACCTCATGGATAGGCCTCGGCAACACTTATTATGACTGGGCTGTTTTTCTCATGCAGAACAAAGGAGATACCAAAAAGATCGTTGAAAAACTGACCGAAGCTGAGAAAGCATATACAAAGGCAATCGAGCTTGACCCGACTAACAATAATACAAAAGTCGAACTTGCTGCCGTGAAGTTCTATCTTGGTAAACTTCAGGATGCAAAAGATCTTCTGGATGAAGTCCTTTCAAAAGAGCCTGACCATGCTGCAGCTCTTTTTAACGCTGCTCTGGTAGCGCGAGATTTAGGTGATTTTAACTCAGCAATTGCCTATCTTGAAAGATTTATCGAAAAGAACCCTATGGATCAAAACATCAGCAGTGCAAAACAGCTCCTGTCTGAGCTGAAGAAAGAAGCCGGTGCTCAATCAAATCAGGGCAATCAGACGACTCAAACCACTTCGACAAAGTAAGGCATGATTCTCAATGTTTACAAACAGAATTGAGGCAGGAGAAAAGCTTGGAATAGCAATTAAAGACAGAAAGTTTAACTCCCCTGTGGTTTTTGGAATTCCTCGAGGTGGCGTAATAGTTGCTTCAGAAGTTGCAAAAATTATCAATGCGCCAATTTCTATAGTTGTGCCGCGTAAGATAGGAGCTCCTTTCAATAAGGAGTTTGCAATCGGCGCTGTAGCGCCTGATGGCACATTGTTTATCGATGAATCTTCAGCAAGGGCAGCCGGCGCCGATAAGAGCTATATTGAAGAGGAATCAAAACTAGAGATTGAAGAGTCAAAAAGGCGGCTGAAAGAGTACGGTTTCAAGCTCCCTGAAACTCTCAAAGGCCACACAGCAATAGTAATTGATGATGGGGTGGCAACAGGTCATACCATGATAGCTGCACTATCTTACTTGAAAAAACTTAATCCTGACCAGATCGTTGCTGCCGTTCCGGTTGCTCCTCAGGATACCGTTGAAAAACTTGGAAAATATGCTGACGAAGTAATAGTCTTATATACGCCGCTTTTTTTCTCTGCTGTAGGCGAATTCTATATCGATTTTCACCAGGTTTCAGATGAAGAAGTCAAACTGAGTATTCATGGAATCAATCGCTTTTCTGCTGAAGATGATTGAGATGAACCCTTTTTCCGCGCGACCTTCTTTTTTTATCTATTACTTTAAAGGTTTTTCGGTTTCTGAGATTCAGGCTGCTAGAGAAGTTTTTGAATCTCACGGAATCTACAATGTGGATTTCGTAAGAGAATTCGAGCTGGGCGAAGACTGCTATAACCCTGTTCGCAGGCAGTACAACGCAGATTGCCTGCTCGAAAAGTTCAGTGACTTGATCATCGAGGGTGCCGATAAACATATCTTTATTGTTGATGTTGATATCTATAGCAGAGGAACGAATTTTATTTTCGGGCTTGCTGAACTTGATGGTCGAAAGGCGATAGTCTCTATTTCACGCCTGAAAATAAGAAAAGACAGCAGCGGGGAAGAGCTCTATCTGAAAAGATTAAAAACGGAAGTTATTCATGAGTCATGCCATCTTCTCGGACTTAATCACTGCTCTAACCCATACTGCGCTATGAGCTTCTCAAATACACTTGCTGATACAGACAGAAAAGGTGAGAGCCTCTGTGTGGTGTGTATGAGCAAACTCGAGCAAATAATTGAGGGTTATGGTTTATAATATTTGAGAAACACTTTGTGTTTTCAATTGCTAAGGAGGTCCTTTAAATGTTTGGACTTGGTCCGCAGGAATTAATACTTATACTGTTCATCGCACTATTACTTTTCGGTCCAAAAAAGCTTCCTGAGCTTGCACGGTCGTTTGGAAAAGCGATGCGGGAGTTCAAGAAAGCTACTTCTCAAATAGAACGGGAAGTTCAGGCTGGTTTAAAAGAAATCGATAAAATCGAATCCATAGATTACACAAGCGAAGACAGCAAGCTGGAGAAAGTAGATTAGATGACCAGGAAGGAAAATAGGGGACTCTCAAACGAGGAAAATACAGAAAACCTCAATGCGTCTGAGAAAGCTGAGGAAAAGGAGTTCGACGAAGAAGAAGAACTCCCGAAAATGACTTTTCTCGATCATCTCGAAGAGCTCCGAACCCGCCTTCTTCGCTCACTTATTTATATTGCAGTCGGAGCCGTCGTAGCAGGTTTTTTCTGGGAAGAAATTTTTAAGATCATTCTTGTACCTGCAGGCATCAAAAAACTGACTTTTTTAAGCCCAATTGATGCTTTCATGGTAAAGTTCAGACTGGCGCTTTATGCAGGCTTGATTCTTGCCACGCCGCTGATTGTTTACGAAATACTTGCATTTGTTGCTCCAGCGCTTACCAGAAGAGAGAAGAAAGTAGCTCTCCCGATAATCATCCTTACGGTTTTGCTCTTTTACTCAGGAATTGCTGTGGGATACTACTTCATACTGCCCCCTGGAACCCGCTGGTTGCTTGCTCAGGGTGGAGATGTCATGGAGCAGATGATAACAGCAGACAGATACATAAATTATGCGATGATGTTCCTTGCAGGTGTTGGAGCAAGTTTTGAAGTTCCGATTGTTATCTGGGTGCTTGCAAAGCTTGGGCTTGTTACTCCCGCAAGTCTTGTCCGTGGCTGGCGATATGCCTTTATAATCATATTTACAGCTGCAGCACTCCTTACCCCTGACTGGAGCCCGGTAACGATGGGTCTTTTTGCTGCTCCAATGATTATTCTTTACTTCCTTTCGATAATTCTTATTAAAATTATCTGAAGCTAAAATCAGGTTCTTGAGTAAAATCGAAATCTCATTGTGGAGGCTTATTGAAAAATTATTATATACTTTCAAGACGCCATTTCTTGAAAACTTTAGGCACTGTAGCTGTGCTATGCGGTCTTGATAGCAGTGCCGTCATAAGGCTTGCTCAGGCAATTGAGGAAGCCGCAAAAAAACCGCCGGTTATTTGGTTGTCCGGGCTTGGTTGCGGGGGCTGCACAGATTCCTTTCTGGATTCTTCAGGTGAGGAAGCAACAAGATTGATACTGGATTCTATATCACTTCGCTACTTTGACACGCTCTACGGGCTTGCTGAAGAGAATTCAGGTAGAAAAAAGCATTTTTTAGAGTTCACGAAAGATAACGATTATCTTCTTGTTGTAGAAGGGGCATTTCCGGACGAGGAAGTGGCTGCAGATTTCAAGATTGGTGAGAGAAGCTTAACAGAAATCTTAAGAGAGCTTTCTGCAGGGGCTTCGCTTGTCATTGCTTCGGGAGCATGTTCTTCGTTTGGAGGTATTCCTGCGACAGGACTTGCGTCTGCAAAGGGTGTTTTGAGTTTTGTAGACAGAAAAAAGGTTATTAATTTACCTACCTGCCCTGTTCATAACGAGCATCTGCTTGCGGTAATCTCAAACTGGCTTTTGAAAAATGAAAATTTTGAGTTAGACGAATATAACCGCCCTGTGATATTTTTTAGCGACGGAGCGGTTCATAACAACTGTCCGAGAAAGAAATTTTACGAAACAGGTCGATTCTTAAGAGACTGGAATCAAGTTGAGGAAAAAGATTACTGTCTGTACATGCTTGGATGCAGGGGAATTCAGGCTTCGGCCGATTGTGCTGCACGAAAGTGGAACGAGG
>FWWL01008546.1_pt1 | contig 13057 bp, 10 predicted proteins | sample 2228331 | NCBI WGS metagenome assembly FWWL01 (sample SAMEA103939775, study PRJEB20133) | metagenome | reverse complement strand
TCCCCCACCACGAGGTAGATCACCTCCGGAAATTCCTCCACCACCGGAGGGAGAGCCTCTATGGCATACTCTATCCCCTTCCCGGGGTTCAGGAGCCCCATGGTGGAGATCACCTTGCGCCCTCCGACTCCCAGAAGCTCCTTGGCTTCCCGGGGACTGAGAGGCGGGGGGTCAGGCACCCCGTGGGGAATGACGGCGATCTTCTCCCTCGCCACTCCGTACACGGAGGTCAGTATCTCCCTGCCCCGCTGGGCCATAACCGTGACCATCTGGCTTTCTTTTGCCAGTAACCTTACTATTTTCCTTTTGCGCTCGTCGGGATGAGCTAGCACAGTGTGAAAGGTGGTCACCAGAGGCTTTCGCAGCTCGGCGACGAAATCCAGTAGGTACTCCCCGTCCGGCCCGCCGAAAATGCCGAACTCGTGCTGCAGGCTGACGGTGGTGGAAGGAAGGGAATTCAGGTAGCGGGCCGCTTCCCGGTAATCGGGAAGGAACTTCTGCCTGATTCCCTCTCCCTCTTCCTCCTCCACCACGGGCAGCACCTCGATGTCCGCGATGAGGCCTGTCCCCCTCACGGCCTCCAGAAGATGGGCGGCAAAGGTGGCCAGGCCGCACCGGCGCGGCGGATAAGTGCCCACCAGAACCAGCTTGCGACTCAACTCCGCACCCCCTTCCAGGTTTTAGGCCACCATGGCCGAAGCCACCGAATCCTCTACCCTTACCCGGTTACCCACCACGCACTCCACCAGGGTGACTCCGCTTTCCACCCCGGCCTCCTCCCAAATCACACTCTGCGATATAACCGCCCCCTCCCCCACTCTGGATCCGGCCCCGAGACACACCCAGGGACCTACCACCGCCCTCTTCTCTATCCGCACTCCCCTCCCTATCACCAGGGGAGGAATGAGCCGGGCCTCAAGCGATATCTCCGCCCCCTCCCCTATCCACATGCCCTGGCCCCTTTTGGCTTCTTCCAGGTAAAAAGGCACCTTTTGCCGCATGCCGTCCCAGTGCACCTGAAGGTATCTTTCCCTCGTTCCTACATCCGCCCAATAGCCGGTGTAGGGGAAGGCTACCACTTTGTATCCCTGCTGGATGAGATGTGGAAACACTTCCCGTTCCACGGAAACCGGGCGTCCCCGGGGTATCACCTCGGCCATCACCCGGGGCTCGAGCACGTAGATGCCGGCGTTTACAAAGGAGTAAGGAAGAGAGAAATCGGGCTTCTCGGTGAAGCCCCGCACCCGGTTATCCCCATCTATGGAAACCACTCCGTAGGCCGAGGGATCGGGCACCTGAATGACGGCGATGGTGGCGTGCGCCTTCTCCTCCAGGTGGAAGGCCAGCATCTCCTTGAGGGGCGGGAAGGCCACGATGTCGGCATTGAAGGTGAGAAAGGCTCTTTCGAAGTGGTCTACCGCGTTTCCGATGGCTCCTCCCGTACCCAGAGGTTTCTCTTCCTGGCAAAATGCCACTTCCACGCGGGCGGGAGGATGCTTTTCAAAGTGGGAGACGATGGCCTCCGGGCAGTGGTGGGTGGCCAGCACCACTTTTTGGGCCCCGTTTCGGGAGAGCCAGGATATGAGCCGGTCCAGCCAGGGGACGTTGAGCACCGGCACCATGGGTTTGGGCATCCTCAGGGTCAGAGGATGCAAGCGAGTACCTAACCCTCCGGCGAGAAGGAGAACTTCCATCTCTCACCCTCCCCGACAGTATTTTCCCCCCGTTTCGACACGGAGGCTCGGGCGGTAACGGCAAGGTAAATCCTCAAAAGGCCTTTGCAGATAGCTAGGCGTATCTAGAGTGCGCCCTGGTAGGCTTCGCCAGTGTACCGCTAATAATATATATCGTAAGTTTTCGCCCGTGGCAATAGTGGGGGTTATAGGATGCGGCCGGTTTGCGGCCTTCGTGGCCTCCTGCCTCCGGGGGACCGGGGTGCAGATAGGGGCTCTCGCTTCCCGGCAGGAGGAGAACCTGGAGCGGGTGGCCCGGGCCTGGGGGAGAGAGAGGCCCCGCTTCTACTTCCGTTGGGAGCAGTTGCTGGAAGATCCCCGGGTGGAGGCGGTGTACGTGTCCCTGCCCCCTTTTCTCCACTACCCGGTGGGCCGGGCGGCGCTGGAGGCGGGAAAGCACCTCCTTCTTGAGAAGCCGGGCGCTCTGAGCGGGGAGCATCTCCGGGAGATGGAGAGGCTGGCGCGGCAAAAGGGGCGGCGGGCGGGGGTGAACTTCGTGATGCGCCAAAATCCCTTCCATCAGTTTCTCTATTCCCTTGCCCGGGGAGGGCTGGCGGGGGAGCTCATCGCCTACCGGCTGGAGAACGAGGCTCACGGGGATCTTCCCCCCCATCACTGGTTCTGGCAGCGGGAAAAAAGCGGCGGCATCCTGGTGGAACACGGGATTCACTTTTTTGATCTCCTCCTCTGGCTCGGGGGGGAGGGGGAGGCGGGAGGCAAATTTGAGGAGGGTCCCCGGGCGGCGGCGGTCTCCATCCACCTCTCGGGCCGCCGGAAGCTACTCGCCTACTCTTACCACTCCTTCGACCGCCTCCCGGGGGAGGCCCGGGCGGAGCAGCATTTCACCTTTACCCGGGGGAGGGTGGTCCTGCGGGGATGGACGCCCTGGGTCATGGAAGCCCGGCTGCCCCTTTCCCCCACCGAGGCCCGGGCACTCCTGCTTCCCCTTTCTGCCCGGGGGATAGGGGTGGACGTGGCGGCTGCGCCCCAGGGAGTCAGGGTGTATGCTTCCGCTCCTTCGGAAGAGGCGGTTTACCGGGAGGAGGTGCGGGCTTCCTTCCGGGCCTGGCTTGAGCCCTCTTCCCGGGAGGCCCTCTTTTTCGCCGCTCTTTCCCAGGCGGCCCGGGCGCTCGATCTGGTTTTATCCCTGGAACCTTTCCGGTAACCCCGGATGGGCCCCCGGGCTCCGGGGGGAGAAGAAGCGGAGGAGGTTTTCCACCTCCTCGGCCACCCTGGTTTCCGGCCAGACGGAGAGGTGGTACCAGATGACCCCCCGCTCCTTGCGGAACCAGGTCAGCTGCCGCTTGGCGAAGCGGCGGGTGTTTCTTTTGATGGCCTCCACCATTTCCGGGTAGGAGACGACTCCGTCCAGGTAGGCCAGCACCTCTTTGTATCCCAGGGCGGAGAAAGCGAGTGGCCTTTCCGGATAGAGGCGGACAAGCTCCCGCACCTCCTCCACCAGCCCCCTCCGGAGCTGGTCCTCCACCCGCTCCTCTATGAGCCGGTAGATCTCTTCCCGGCGGCGGATGAGCCCCACCTTGACGGTGGGAAATAAGGGAGGAGCTTTATCGGGGTAGCGCTTGATACCGGAGATGGCGGCCTCCAGAGCCCTGAGCACCCGGCGGGGATTCTGGAGATCCACTCTCCGGGCCAGATCCGGCGCCCGGAGCTCTAAAAGCCGCCTGGCCCTTTCCAGCGCCTTCTCCCCTTCCCGCCGCATGGCCTCCTCCCAGGACCGGCGGAAGGAGGGAGAGGGTGGAGCGCTGAAAAAGGTGAAGCCCTCGGTGAGAGCCCGGAGGTATAGGCCCGTCCCTCCCACCACGATGGGCAGTTTGCCCCGTCCAACTACCTCCTCGATGGCCTCCCGGGCCAGGCGGACGAACTCGGCGGCGCTGAAACCCTCGTCCGGCCGGCGGATGTCCACCAGGTGGTGGGGAATCTCTTCCCTCACCTCCGGCGGGGGTTTGTCGGTCCCGATATCCATTCCCCGGTAGACCTGGGTGGAGTCGGCGGAGATCACCTCCCCCCCCAGGCGGCGGGCGAGGAGGAGGGAGAGGGCCGTTTTCCCCACCGCCGTGGGGCCGAGAATCACCAGTACCGGTTTCACCGTCTGCCCAGAGCCCGCTCCACCGACTGGAGGGAATAGCGGATGAAAACCGGACGGCCGTGCGGGCAGAGCTGGGGATGGCGGCACCGGAGAAGCTGATCCAAGAGTTCTTGGGCCTGGTTTGAGGACATCTTTTCCCCCGCCTTGATTGCCTCCCGGCAGGCGCCCAGGGCCGCCCGCGCCCACCGGGTCCTGATTTCCGCCTCATCAGGGAGGGAGAGGAACCTCCTCACCACCCGGACCGGGTCCTCCCCCGGTAGCAGGGGGGCGGCCCGGAGGAGGAAAACATTTCGCCCGAACGGTTCGAGCTCCACCCCCACCTCTTCCAGGGCGGGGAGGAAGGAGCGGAGGAGTTCCGCCTCCGCCGGGGAAAGAGGGATTTCCAGGGGGAGGATCATCTTCTGCACCCCCGTCCCCCTCCTTCCTTCCCGGAGGAACCTTTCAAAGAAGACCCTTTCCTGGGCCGCGTGCTGGTCCACCACGTAAAGGCCCTCTTCTCCCTCGGCCAGGATATAGGTGGAGGCAAAAAATCCCACCACCCGCAGCCCCCCCGGGAGGGGAAGGCCGACCTGGTAGGGGGCGGCCGATTCCCCCGCCTGGTCCCCCGCCTGTCCCGAGATGGAGGCCAGGAGGGAGGATATTTTGCGCTCCACCTCCTCTTCCTCCTCCAGCCGGGCGGTGTGCTTGGTGGGGGAGACGTTGAAGTCCACCCTTTCCGGGGGAAGAAAGAGACGGATGACGGCGGCGGGGAAGGCATCCGGGGGAATGACCCCGTAGTAGCCCTGCCGGAGGGAGCGGAGGAGCACCCGGTGCTCCACCGGGCGCCGGTTTAAGACCAATAGGGTTTTGGCCGGGGAAGGATACCAGACCGTCCCCGGGGTGGCCAGGATCTCCACCTCCTCTCCTTCTCTCCGCACCATGAGCGGGGCCACATCCGGCCAGAGGGCGGCCAGGGCGTCTTCCAGCCGGCCCGTCCCCGGGGTGCGCAGAACCTCCCGGCCGTCCTGATAAAGGGTGAAGGCCACTTCCGGCCAGGCCAGGGCCAGCGCGGTGACGGCGGCCGCCACCCGGCGCAGCTCCCCCCGGGCGGAGAGGAGGCTTTTGCGGCGGGCGGGGAGGCGGGCGAAGAGCTGATGGACGGTCACCGTGGTTCCCCGGGCGGCACCGCACACCTCCGGTTTCCCCACCTCTCCGAAAGCGGCCTCTATCCGCCTCCCCATCTCCTCTCCCCCGGGGCGGCTTTTCACCTCCACCCGGGCCACGGCGGCGATGGCAGCCAGCCCTTCTCCCCGGAAGCCCAGGGTGGAGAGGCGGTGCAGGTCGGCGAAGCTTCCGATTTTGGAGGTGGCGTGGCGGTGGAAGATGAGGGGGAGATCGTCGGGGAGGATGCCTTCTCCGTCGTCGCTGACGCTGATCCTCTCCCGCCCTCCGGCCTCCAGGCGGATCTCGATCCTTCTGGCTCCGGCGTCCAGGGAATTTTCCACCAGCTCCTTGACCACCGAGGCCGGGCCGGAGATGACCTCCCCGGCGGCGATCAGGCGGACCGTTTCCTCGTCCAGAAGTTTTACCCGGCCCAAGGGGTGAGAAGCGGGAGCTGATCCGGGAGCTTCCGGGGAGGCCGGAGGCGCCTGCTCCCTTCCTGCTCCCATTCCCGGGCCAGCTCGGAGGCCCGGGAGAGCACCTCCTCCGGCAGCCCGGCCAGAGCCGCCACGTAGAGTCCGAAGCTGCGGGAGCTTTTGCCCGGGCGGATGCGGTAGAGGAACTGGACGCGGCCGTTTCTTTCCGCCACCGCCATGGTCAGGTTCTGAAGCCGCGGGAGAAACTGTTCCAGGGCAGTCAGCTCGTGAAAGTGGGTGGCGAAGATGGTGCGGGCCTGCACCCGGTCGTGCAGGTACTCCGCCACCGCCCAGGCGATGCTCAGCCCGTCCGCGGTTCCCGTCCCCCGCCCCACCTCGTCGAGGAGGACAAGGCTCCTTGACGTGGCTGAGCGCAAAATCTCCGCCACCTCCGCCATCTCCACCATGAAGGTGGACCTGCCCCCCCAGAGGTCGTCGGCCGATCCTATGCGGGTGAAGATGCGATCCACAATACCCAGGCGGAAGTAACCGGCGGGCACGAAGCTCCCCATCTGGGCCATCACCACCATGAGGGCCACCTGCCTGGCCAGGCTGGATTTTCCGGCCATATTGGGCCCGGTGAGGAGGAGCAGGTGGCGGCTCTCGTCCATGTACACGTCGTTAGGGACGTACTCTCCGGGTCCCAGGGCCCGTTCCAGCACGGGGTGCCTTCCCTCCCTCATCTCGAGCACCCGGCTTTCCTCTATGACCGGTCGGGTGTAGCCGTAGCGCCGGGCGGCTTCGGCCAGGGAAGAGAGTGCATCCAGTTCGGCCACCCGGTTCGCCTGCTCCCTGATCTCCTCCTCCCTCTCCTCTACCCGCCTTTTCAGTTCCTCTACCACTTCCTCTTCAAGCCGCGTCAGCTCCTCCTCTGAGGCGGCTATGGCTTTCTCCCGCTCTTTCAGTTCGGGGATGACGTACCGTTCCGCCCCGGTCATGGTCTGTTTCCGCTCGTAGTGAGGGGGCACCAGGTGCCGGTTGGGGTTGGTCACCTCTATGTAGTAGCCGAAAACCCGGTTGTAGCCGATCTTCAGGGATTTGATGCCCGTCCTCTCCCTCTCCCGCGCCTCCAGCTTCCGGATCCAGCTCCGGTCGCCGGAAAGCCTCTCCCGCAGGCTGTCTATTACCGGATGGTAGCCCGGGCGGACGATTCCCCCCTCAGAGGAAGAGGGGGGGAGAAGCGCCCGCTCGATCTCCCGGTGGAGGGCGGGGATTCCGTCTATGCTCCCGGCGATATCCCGCAGAAGGGGGCTTTCTAGCTCCCGGGCGAAGCGGGAAAGCTCCTCCAGGGCGGCGAGGGAGGAGCCCAGGAGCCAGAGCTCCCGGGGACTCCCCACGCCTCCCAGGATGCGGGTCAGGAGCCTCTCTATATCGTGCACTTTCTGGAGCCGCTCGCGGAGACGGCGGCGGAGCTCCTCCCGGGAAAGAAGCTCTTCCACCGCGGAAAGTCTCTTCTCGATGGCCTCCTTCTCCGCCAGGGGTTCGAGTATCCAGCGGCGGAGTTTCCTCCCTCCCATGGCGGTGAGGGTAAAGTCCAGGGTATGATAGAGGGTCCCCTCCCCCCGGGGGCCCATCCCTCCGGGGTCGGCGCGGGACACGAGTTCCAGGGCCCGCACCGCGGCCGGGGTAAGGCTCAGCGTAATCGCCTTTTTCCCCTTCGTTCTTAGCTCCGCCTTCACCCCCGTCCACCTGAGGTAGCGCTCTAAGGCTTCGGCGGGAGGGACGGGATCCGGGTAGGGGCTCACGGTCAACCCGGCGGCCAGGGCTTTCCGGCGCAACTCCTCCTCCTCCGGGAGGAGAAGCACTTCCCTCACCCCGGCTTTGGCCAGCTCGGCCCACAGTTCCTCCTCTCCTTCCACTGCCCGGGTCTGGCTTTCCCCGGTGGTGACATCGGCCAAGGCCAAAAGATAGCTCCCCTCTTCCCTCCTCACCGCCGCCAGTGCGGTGCTCCCCTTCTGCCCTACCAGCCGGGGATCGAGGTAGGTGCCCGGGGTCACCACCCGCACCACTTCCCGCCGCACCAGCTTCCGGGAAGGGGAGGGCTTTTCCACCTGCTCGCATATCGCTATCCGGTATCCCCGATCCACCAGGCGGCCGAGATAAGCGTCCACTGCCTCGGCGGGAACCCCGCACATGGGAGCCCCCGCCCGGGAGGTGAGGGCGATCTCCAGCTCCCGGGAAGCCGTCTCGGCATCGGCGAAGAAAAGCTCGTAGAAATCGCCCAGGCGGAAAAAGAGAAGACAATCCGGATACCGGGACTTCAACTCCCGGTATTGTTCCAGCATCGGGGTCAGGACCAAGCCGCCACCCCGGTGAGGGATTATAGCATCAGAAGCTCAGACTACCAGTTCCTCCGCCGCTTCTTTCCTCTGCTCTCTCGCCCGGATCAGCAGGGACACCAGCTCCTTGGTGGACTCCCAGGTAAAGAGGCAGACGCATCCCGGTTCCCCGGAAGGTTCCACGTAGCGGATGGTCAGATAGTGGGGCCGCTTGGGGGGGAGTTCGTATCTGTCCTCATGCTCCGAGATCCAGGTGATGCTTTCCAGAGGAATGACGGTCTTTTCTACGTGGTCCCAGCGGATGAGAACCGCCTCCGGGGTCACCTCCACCTCCACCGGCCGGTGCTCCCCCACCCGCCAGCTCCGGTAAAAGTACATCCGCCGCTTCTCCAAGGTCTGACACCTCCCTTCCCCTGCCCCGCTATTTTCCAGCGTGCGGAAGGCTTACCCGAAGCGCCGGAGCCGCTACCCTTTGCTCGCGGGGTGAAAAACCTTCTGCGAACGTGGCGAAAGCCGGTGCGGAAAAAACCCCTTACCCCTTTAAGATGTTAAACGAAGGCCGGAGTCTCGTCCATCCTCCGAAAAGCCTAGTAAGGAGGCCCGGAGAGTGAAGGTACCGGCTTCCTCCACCCGGACGCGGGCGAAGGGGGGGGCGCCGGATCCGGGGGTTCTGGCGATTGCGGGCCGTCCAGACGGCGGGGTTCTTTTTGCTTGGCCCCTCGAAGAGGACCTTGTGCACCTGCCCGAGGAGAGCCCGGTTCCGCTTCAGGCTGATAGAGTACTGCAGTTCCGCCAGCCGGTCGAACCGCTCCTTCTTTTCCTCCGCGCTGATCTTATCCTCCCAGCGGGCGGCCGGGGTTCCCCGCCGGGGGGAGTAGATGAAGAGGAAGGCGTGGTCGAACTCCGCCTGGCGCACGAGGTCCAGGGTATCCCGGAAATCCTCCTCCTCTTCTCCCGGGAAGCCCACGATCAGGTCGGTGGTCACCGCCGCTCCCGGAATCCGCTTTCTTATGTATTCCACCAAAGCCAGGTAGCTCTCCCGGGTGTATCCCCGGTTCATCCGCCGAAGGACGCGGTTCGATCCGGCCTGGGCGGGAAGGTGGAAGTGCTCGCACACCTTATCCAGCTCCGCTATCAGGTCCACGAGCTGGAGAGGGAAGTCCCGGGGATGGGAGGTGAGGAAGCGGATCCACTCTATTCCCGGCACCCGGTTGAGGTCCCGGAGAAGGTCCCCGAACCGGTATCCGTTCAGATCCCGGCCATAGGAGCTGACGTTCTGGCCGAGCAGGGTGATTTCCTTGCACCCCCTCGCCGCCAGCTCCTCCACTTCCCTCCGGATATCTTCCGGGCGGCGACTCCGCTCCCGTCCCCGGGTGTGGGGGACGATACAGTAGGTGCAGAACTTATCGCAGCCGTAAATCACCGTCACCCAGGCGCGGGGACCGTCTTCCCGGCGGGCGGGGAGATCCTCCACCGCCTCCCGGGCTCCCTCCCAGATGTCCACCACCTGCTCCCGGCGGAGGCTGGCCCGTTCCAGCATCTCGGGGAGGAGGTGCAGGTTGTGGGTGCCGAAGATGAGATCCAGATGGGGATAGAGGGCGCCGATCTCCTCCCCCCTGTCCCCCTCCTGGGGAAGGCATCCCGAGACTCCGAGGATCATGTTCGGCCGCCTCTCCTTGAGCGATTTCAGCCGCCCCAGCTCCCCCAGTATCTTTTGGGCCGCCGTCTCCCTCACCGTGCAGCTCACCAGGAGGAGTACGTCCGCCTCTTCCTCCCCGGCCGCTGGCCGATAGCCCAGCTCCTCCAGTTGCCCGGCTAAAATTTCGGCGTCGTGCACGTTCATCTGGCAGCCGTAGACGGAGAGATGGTAGGAGGGGCTCTCCTTCCCGGAAAAGAGCTGGGCAAGGGTGGTTCCGTCGGGCAGACGGAAGACCCCGTCTTTGTCCCGGCGGGCTCCCAGGCTCCGGGCCCAGCTCTCTCTCCGGGCTCGATAGCTGGTGGAGGGCAGGGAAACGGTTTTCATACCGCTTTTTATTATAAGGCGGCTTCGGATGGCCCCCGGAGTCGCCGCGCTCAGGCCGCACCAGAGGGCTCGTTTCCGGGCGGCTCGAAGTGGGTATCCTGGCGGAGTCCGGAAAGCAGCTGGTTGCCACCAAGATGCTTAATGGGGGAAAGGGCGGGCGGGGAAAAATCGTTCTGAAAAATGGAGAAGGTGATTCAGGTCTACCGGTGCGATCTGTGCGGGCGGCTGGTGGCGCGGAAAAAGGTGCGCCGCTTCCACTTTTTCCAGCTCCCCATCTGCGACCGCTGCTTCGTTAAGGTGCAGAGGCAGCGCTTCTGGCCCTGAGGGCCTCTACCACCCACTCCTCGACCGCCACCTGTCCCAGCTCTCCCCGGTGGCCGGGGCCGTGGAAGTCGGAACCTCCGGTGGGGATGAGATCCCACCGGCGGCAGAGCTCTAGGTAGGCGGCGGTGTCCTCCGGACGGTGCTCCGGATAGTAAACCTCTATTCCCTGCAGTCCCTCCTCCACGAGCTCCGGCAGGAGGGCGAGCACGAGTTCCCTCCGGCTGAGGCCCGGATGGGCCAGCACCGGAGTTCCCCCCGCCCGGCGCACCAGCCCCACCGCTTCCCGGGGATGGAGGCGGGGCCGGGGAACGTAGCCTGGTCTGCCGCGGTCCAGATAGCGGGCGAACGCCTCCTCCACCGTGGCCACATACCCCCGCTCCAGCAGGGTCTGGGCCACGTGCACCCTTCCCGGGGTTTCCCCCTTCACCCGCCGGAATACTTCCTCGGCGGTGAGTTCAAGCCCCGCTTCCCTCAGCCTCTCCACCATCTGCCGGATCCTTCCCCTCCGCCCCTCCCTCATCTCCCCCAGCCTTTCCTCCAGGGGGGCGAAGCCGGGACGGCAGAAATAGCCCAGGATGTGGATCTCCTCTCCCGTGGAGTCGGTGGAAATCTCCAGCCCCGGGACGATCCTCACCCCCAGCTCCTCCCCCGCCTTCTCCGCCTCCTCCAGCCCCTTCATGGTGTCGTGGTCGGTGACGCCGAGGAAGGAGAGTCCCTTTTCCTGGGCCAGGAGAACCAGCTTCCGGGGGGATAGAAATCCGTCCGAGGCCGTGGTGTGGCAGTGCAGATCCCCCCTACCCATCCGCATCCCCGGACGGGCAGGAAGGCGGCTTTCCGGCTAGCGGCTCTGCACTATGAGGCGCAAAGCCGTCTTTTCCTGGCCGTTCAGGCTCAGGGTGGTGAAAGCGGGGATGCAGTAAAGATCCAACCCGCTCGGAGCCACGTACCCCCGGGCGATGGCCACGGCTTTCACCGCCTGGTTTACCGCCCCCGCCCCTATGGCCTGGACTTCCACGCAGCCTTGCTGCCTGATCACCCCTGCCACGGCGCCGGCTACCGCTCCCGGATTCGAACGCGCTGAAACCTTCAGTACCTCCATACAACCTCCTGTTTGCCGCTTCCAGGCCCATGCTAGGACAAGGAGACGGGGAGGGCAAACCGGCGCAGGAGGCAAAAGCGCCTGCCTTTTTCAAGTTCTCTCGCCGCTTTTGGCCCATTCTCAATCTTCTTCCAGCTCCCGGATCATCTCCATATGCAAAGCCCGGCGGCGGGCGGGATCCAGGGTAACGACAGCCCCCTGGAGCTGTGCCCGTCCCCCGGCCGGCTCGAATTTGGCCGGCATCTGGGTGAGGAACACCCTAATAGCCGTTTCCCGGTCCAGGCCTATCACCCCTTCAGCCGGCCCGGTGAGGCCTAGATCGGTGACGTAGGCGGTGCCTCCGGGGAGGATGGTGGCGTCGGCCGTCTGGACGTGGGTGTGCGTGCCCGCCACCACCTGGGCTCTCCCGGCCAGGTACCACCCGAGGGCCACTTTCTCCGAGGTGGCTTCGGCGTGGAAATCGAAGACGAAGAGATCGGCTTCCCGGGCGAGCTCCTCAAGCAGCCGGTCCGCGGTGCGGAAGGGGCAATCGGGGTGGAGGGAGAAGAACACCCGGCCCAGGAGAGAGATGACCGCCACCCGGGCGCCCTCCACCCGGATCACCGTCCACCCGGACCCCGGGCAGCCCGGGGGGTAGTTGGCCGGCCGGATCAGTCTCCCCATCTGCTCTATCACCGGAATTATCTCCCGCCGGTCCCAGGCATGGTCTCCCAGGGTGATGACATCCACCCCGGAGGAAAAGATCTCCTCCGCCACCTCGGGGGTAATCCCCGCGTGACCGGCGGCGTTTTCCCCGTTGGCCACCACCAGGTCTATCCCTCTCTCCCGCCGGAGGTCCGGGAGCTTCTTTTTCAGGATCCGCCGGCCAGGACGGCCGAAGACGTCCCCGAGGAGGAGAAGGCGGAGATGGTCAGCGGGCATACTCCTCCGCTCTCGTTTCCCTGATCACCGTCACCTTTACCTGCCCCGGGAAGCGGACTTCCTCCTCGATCTTCCGGGCGATCTCCTTGGCCATCCGGTAAGCTTCCGCGTCGTCCACCTCCTCAGGCTTGACTATCACCCGCACCTCTCTTCCGGCGTGGATGGCGTAGGACTTGGCCACCCCGGGGAACAAGGAGGCTATCTCCTCCAGCTTCTTCAGCCTCTGGATGTAAGCCTCCAGGGTTTCCCGGCGGGCGCCCGGGCGGGAAGCGGAAAGGGCGTCCGCCGCCGTCACCAGGACCGCTTCCACCGAGCGGGCCTCGTACTCCCCGTGGTGGGTGGAGATGGCGTGGATCACCTCTTCCGACTCCCCGTATTTTCTCAGGATCTCCATCCCCAGCCCCACGTGGGTTCCCTCCACCGAGTGGTCTACGGCCTTACCTATGTCGTGGAGGAGACCGGCTCTTTTGGCCAGAGCCACGTTGGCTCCCAGCTGGGAGGCCATGAGCCCACTCAGGTGGGCCACCTCCACCGAGTGCTTGAGGACGTTCTGGCCGTAGCTGGTGCGGTACTTGAGGCTTCCGAGCAGGCGGATAAGTTCGGGGTGAAGCCCGCTCACCCCCACCTCCAGGGCCGCCTGCTCCCCCGCCTCCTTTATCGCCTGCTCCACCTCCCGGTCGGCCCGGGCGTACATTTCTTCTATCCGCCCAGGGTGGATCCGCCCGTCGGCCACCAGCTTCTCCAGGGTGAGGCGGGCTTTCTCCCGCCGGATGGGGTCGAAGGCGGAGATGGTGACCGCCTCGGGGGAGTCGTCTATGATGAGGTCCACGCCGGTGAGGGTCTCAAAGGTGCGGATGTTCCGCCCTTCCCGGCCGATGATCCTCCCCTTCATCTCCTCGTTGTGGATGGGGACGGTGGTCACCGTGGTCTCTGCCACGTACTCACTGGCGCATCT
>FWWL01008543.1_pt1 | contig 13061 bp, 14 predicted proteins | sample 2228331 | NCBI WGS metagenome assembly FWWL01 (sample SAMEA103939775, study PRJEB20133) | metagenome | reverse complement strand
GCTCTTTCCCGGCCAGCAGCCGGGCCAGCCGATCACGACGCGCCAGCTCAACCGAGCCTGCCATGCCGCGGCCGTTGCGGCCAAGCTCGACAAGCGGGTGTCGATGCACACGCTGCGGCACAGCTTCGCCACGCATCTGCTGGAGCGGAACACCGATATCCGCGTCATCCAGGTCCTGCTCGGCCACAGGAAGCTCGACACCACCGCCGTCTACACCCGCGTCGCACTGAAGACCCTGCGCGAGTTGACGAGCCCGCTCGCGCTGCTGGCGTCGCCGCCTCCACCATAGCGGCCCCGCGCCGATCATGGCGCGGCCTTCGCTGGAGGTCGCAGACATCCTGAACCGGCATGGCGAGGCCTATCTCGCGCGCCATCGGCTCAGCCGCGGCCAGCTCAAGTTGATGGGTGCGATCCGGGCCTGCCGCACGGCTGCGCTCGGCGGCCATGTCATGGCCTGCGGCGACTGCGATCACGCGACGATCGCCTATAACTCCTGCCGCAACCGGCACTGTCCACGCTGCCAGGGCGCGGCTGCGAAGGACTGGCTCGCGGACCGGCAGGCCGATCTGCTGCCCGTGCCTTACTACCTTCTCGTCTTCACCCTGCCGGCGCCGATCGCGGCGATCGCCTACCAGAACAAGGCCGAGCTCTACGGCCTTCTGTTCAAGGCCGCGGCCGAGACGCTCGCCACCATCGCCATCGATCCCCGGCATCTCGGCGCCCGTATCGGCTTCACCTGCGTGCTGCACACATGGGGGTCGGCGATGACGCACCATCCCCATCTCCACATCATCGCGCCCGGCGGCGGCTTGTCGCCGGATGGCTCGCGCTGGCTCTCGTGCAGGCCCGGCTTCTTCCTGCCCGTGCGCGTGCTCTCGCGGCTGTTCCGCAGGCTCTTCCTCGCAGGCCTCTCCGCCCTGCACGCGGCCGGGCGGCTCGCCTTCCATGGCGATCTCGCCGATCTGACTGAGGCCGATGCCTTCGCCGCCATGCTGGCGCCGCTGCGACGAGCCGACTGGGTCGTCTACGCCAAGCGCCCCTTCGGTGGTCCCGACGCCGTGCTGGCCTATCTCGCCCGCTACACCCATCGCGTCGCCATCGCCAACAGCCGCCTCGTCGCCATGAACCGGCACGGGGTCACGTTCCACTGGAAGGATTATCGCGCCCGCTCATCCGGCAAAGCCTGGCGCAAGACCATGACGCTGACGGCCCCCGAGTTCATCCGCCGCTTCCTGCTCCACGTCCTGCCCGACGGCTTCCACCGCATCCGACACTACGGCCTGCACGCCACAGGCCGGCGCGCCGCCACCATCGCTCGCGTCAGGCAGATCATCGCGGCGGCGACGCCGGCCACCACGACGGCAGATCGTGGAGCAGAGATCTCGGCCGAACAATCCGATCCGGTCGATGAGCGGAGGCCTCCTTGCCCCTGCTGCGGTGGCCGCATGATCCTCGTAGAGCGCTTCGCCCCGGGCACAGCGCCGCGCACCATCCTCGCCGTCAGGATCGACACCTCATGACGATGGCGCCGGGACGACACCCCGAGGAAGCACTGCCGATCTCGGCCAGAGAGCGGGCGATCCCGATCGCCCCGATGGCGGAAATGGACCTTTCGGCGATCGCAGATCCCGCCCAGACGCATCAAACTTCAGGCTTCCGGGCATCTCGGTCGGAGCATCGCGCCACCGCCGCGCGCCTCGCACGATCCCGCCGACCAGGCCGCGCGGCGAAATCCCCATAGCCCACGGCACCGGTCCGCGGCTTCCTCCCCTGGAGGCTTTCGGACGCCGGCCCTCAGCCCAGTCCGAACCCCATCGCACGGGCCGGCATCCGAAACCCTTCAGATAAGCAGTCATACAGATCCTGCCGAGAAGCGGACCCTCAAAGCGGCTCGGTCAGGCCGCGCCGCTTAAATCAGCCTCCACGCGACACATGTCCTGTCTTCAAGCTCGCTAGTCCGGCGCCGATAACGAGCGCTGCGCCGGCGACTGTCTGCCAGGTGACCACCTCGCCGAAGATTAAGACCCCTAATGCCGACGCTGTGACAAGCTGTAGATAGGCGAAGGGCTGCAGCGCATGGGCCTCCGAGGCCTCATACGCCTTGATCAGGAGGAAGTGGCCGAGCGCGCCAGAGACGCAAAGCAGCGCCATCCAGCCGCAATCGGCCAGAGTGAGCGGTCGCCAGACGAATGGCGCGGCGGCACTCAGCAAAAGCCCGGGTATCACCCCAGTATAGAATAAGCTCGTCTGGGGGCTGTCGTGGCGCGATACGAGGCGTGTCAGGATGGAGTATGTCGCAAAGATCGATGCGGCTGCGAGGACGATCAAGGCGGCTGGCGTGAACACAGCTGAGCCGGGTCGCAGGATCACAAGCACTCCGATGGCGCCCGCCGCTATGGCGAGCCAGTTCCCCGTCGACACTTTCTCCCCCAAGACAAGGGTCGCTAGAAGCGCCACGATGAGCGGGTAGCAGGCAAAGATCGCATGGCTCTCGACGAGGCCGATGCGGACGAAGCCCTCGATCAGCAGGATGAGTTGCGCGACCAGCGTCACCCCGCGCAGAATCTGCAGGACGGGGCGGCGGGTCGCGGCCACCGCGCGCAGGCCCCCTTGCGCCCGCGCGCTCAGCGCCAGCGCGAAGGCTGTGAAGAACCAGAAACGGATCGTCAGGATCAGAAGGATGCCGTATTCGGTCGCCAGATGCCGCGAGAGCGCATCCTGTGCGCCGAACACGATCATTGCCAGCATCATCAGGCCGATCCCGCGGCGGGTCGTCTGTGTCATCGTGCCCTCGCGGCTGCGGTCCCGCCGTATCCGGCGGGACCGTCTCTTTCTGGCAGAGCCGGCGTCAGCGCACGAGCACCATCGAATGCGCGCCGCGCCCGACAGGCACCGAATGCTCGGTCTTGACCAGTTCGATGCGGGACGGATCGAGCGGATCGCGCGCGATGCGCCAGAAGTCGATCGCGCCGCCGGGCTTGCGGTCGTCGAAATGATCATAGGTGACGACCGCCAGCGAGCGGCTCGATGCGTCGAAGGCGGCTGCCTCGGGCAGGATCCCGTCATAGGGGAAATCGCCGACCCGCGTCAGCGCGCCGCTGGCGGGATCAAGCCGCATCAACGTCAGCGAGGAGAAGAAGGTCTGGCGCGGATCGTCATAGGGTAGGTAGCTGCGCTCGAGATTGGTGGTGACCACCAGAGTGCCGTCGGGAGACAGCGCCAGACCTTCCGGGCTGACCCCAGTCTGCGCGCGCGAGACCAGCGCGTGACGCGGCGAGCCGTCTGCCGCCTTGCCGGCATCGAGCCGCACGCTGACGACGCTGCCGCGCGGCGCCTCGTTCCAGGTTCCCTGAACGTCGGGGCCCCAATAGAGACCGTTGGCGATCGCATGACGGCCATCCGGAGTGAAGCGCACGACATAGGGCGACTTCTCGATGTGCACGACATTGCCATGGGCTGCTAGCGTCGGCGCATTGTCCCTGGTCTCGAGCCTGACGAAGGAGAGCTCGGCCTTGCTCTCGTTCAGCAGCGCCAGCATCGGCTCGCGCGGGTGGAATTCGGCATGGATCAGCCGGTCGCCGGCGCTCCAGCCGGGTATCGCCGGCGTCGCCGGCACCTCCGAGAGCCGGCCATTGGCGAAGCGATAAAGCGCCAGCGGCGTTTGCTGGCCGGCGCCGAGCGGGTTGAGGGCGATCGCGACGAGCGAACCGTCGGCGCTGACGGAAACGGAGTCCGGACGCTCCAGCCCCTCGATGCGCTGAACGACGTTGGGCTTGGCCGGATCCGAGATGTCGATCACCGTCAGCGTACGGCCTTGGCGCAGATCGCGGAAGACATGGTCCGTCCGCGCATCGGCCGGGCGCCGCGTGAAGGTCTCGACAGCGATGGCATGGCGCCCGTCAGGCGTGACGGCGACTGCGACCGGCGGCCCGGCGACCGAGTTGCTGACCTCAACCTGGGCCGCCTTGAGATCGCGGGGGTGACCGCCGAGCGGGATCACGCTCAGCATGTCCTCGCCTTCGCGCGGGCCGAGCCGGCCATCGACATAGGCCGAGGCGAGCATGTCGGCATCTGAGATCGCGACCAGGGCGCGACCTTCGAAGGCCAGGGGCGCGGCGATATCGCGGCTCTGCGCGAGCGCCGTATGTGAGGCGACGGAAAGCCCGACCGCCAGCGCGGCGGTCAAGGGCAGCGAACGAACAAGGGGGGTGACCACGGCCTGACTCCTATGGTAAGTGGACGAGCTTAGAAAAGAGCGAGTGCGATGACATATCAAGTCAAGTCACTTAACTTATCATTCACGGTCGTGTGATGGCAGCTCCAGCTCCCGACCACGCCGAGGGAGGCGGCCTTGCGGCCTACCGCCGCCGCGTTGCGGCCGAGAAACGCGGCGCCATTCTCGACGGGGCGGTCGAGACCTTCCTCGCCGTGGGCTACGACCGCGCGACGCTGGAGGTGATCGCTCAGCGCGCCGGCGTCTCGACGGGCACGCTGTTCAAGCACTTCCCGACCAAGGCGGTGCTGTTCGGCGCGATCATGGCCCGGGTCTGGGAGGTCGACGCAGAAGCGCCCGGGACGCGGGTCGGCGCGGCCGCGCCCGATCTCGCCGGCTGCCTCGCCGAGATCGGGCGCGATTACGCTAGGCTGCTGCGCGCTCCGCATGTCGAGGGTTTGTTCAGGGTCGTCGTCGCGGAGGTCGCCCGCTTTCCGGAGCTAGGTCGCGAACTTTATGAGCGCGGCAAGAAGCCCTGGCTCGACCGGCTGCACGAGGAGCTGACGGCCCGCGTCGCCATCGGCCAGGCGGACATTGCAGACGTGCCGCTGGCGGCTCGTCAGTTCCTCGGCATGATCAATGACGTGATCTTCTGGCCGCGACTGCTGGTGAGCGACCTCGTCATCGACGAGGCACAGGTCGCGCGCGTCCTCGAGGCTGCCGTCGCGACCTTCGTCGCGCGCCACCGGCCGCTGCCGAAGTGACCTGGCGCTCAAGGCGCCAGGATCTGCGAGTTGCGATGGACGATGCGCCAGCCGGCGGCGTCCTGCCGCCAGATGTTGACCCAGCGGATCGTGCCGGCATAGCGCTGGCCGGACAGCATTCCCCCGATGGGGTTGGCGCCGTAGACCACGACGGTCGGGCCGTAGTCACGCACCTTGCGCTCGACAGCGCCGAGCTGATCGATGGTGACGTTGCGGCTGACGAACTCGACGATGAAGGCGGCCTTTCCATAGGTGTTGCCGGTCGGGTGCTGATAGGCGAAGTCGTCGGCGATCAGCGCCTCGAGGCGGGGTCCGTCGGCTGCGATCAGCGCGTCATACCACTCCTTTTCCGCAGCCTCGACCGTGGCCGGGGCTGAGAAAGCGGCAGGCGCCAGCGAGGCGAAGCCGGCCACGAGGGTGGCGGCGAGGAGAAGGCGGCGAGAGGTCATGACCATCTCTCTCATGCGCCGTTGACGACATAAGTCGTCTCGACATTGCCGCGGGTCGCGTTGGTGTAGGCGCAGATGCGCTTGGCTTCGCTCAGCACCGCGTCGAGCTCGGGTCCCGACAACCCGGGCAAAGTCACATCGAGCCTGGCTTTCAGCCCGTAGCGGCCGTCCTCCTGCAGGCCGAGCACGACCTCTGCGTCGATCGCGACGTCACCGGCGTCCAGGCCTTTCTGCTGGGCGACGAACTTGATCGAGCTCGTGAAGCAGCCGGCGAAGCCCGCCGCGAAAAGCTGCTCGGGATTGCTGCCGGCGCCGCTGCCACCGATAGCCTTGGGCAGTGCGAGCGCGACGGACAGGTGCCCGTCATCCGACGTCGCCGCGCCGTCGCGGCCGCCGGTGACGTGGACATGAGCGGTGTAGAGTTCTTTCATGATGCGCTCCTAGGCCTATGGACGGCACAGGTTCTGGAATGCCGGCGGGGCCGTCCGGCCCGGCGGCGAGGGCGCGGACGTAGCGCATAGTGCTGTCCGCGAAATGATGGAGTATGCGAGCGTCGCAGGATGGCTCAGACCAGCCGGCCGCCACCGTCGACGTGGACGACCTCGCCGGTGACGGCCCGATTGTTCATCAGGAACAGAACCGCATCGGCGACCTCGCTCGCGGCGGCGATGCGCCCGATCGGCAGCGTCGCCGCAACGGCGGCGAACTGGGCGGCCTTGCCCTCGCCGAGGAGCGGATCCCACATCGGCGTGTCGGTCCAGCCGGGCGCGACCGCGTTCACCCTCACCGGGGCGAGATCCAGCGCGAGCGCGCGGGCGCTCTGCTCGGCCGCCGCCGTCCCGATATTGGTAATCCAGGCGCCCTTGGCCGGCCGGTCGGTCGAGACGCCGCCCGTCAGGGTGATCGACCCGCCGGGCGGAATCAGCCCTCGGGTGGCGCGAACGACATGGGCGATGGCGAAGACGCGCGGTTCCAGCGCAGCGCGATAAGCCTCGACGTCACCATCCGCCGGCCCGCCGGCGAAGCTGCCGGCGGCGATGTAGATGTGGTCGACCCGGTCGAGCCCCGCGAAGAAGGCGGCGACGGAGGTGCCGTCGATAGCATCGACAATCCGCGTCTCGATCGCCTCGCCGATCGCCTCGGCGGTGCGCGCGCCTACGATGACCCTAGCTCCACGCGCCTGTGCCTGGCGGGCAACCTCGCGCCCGATACCCCGGCTCCCGCCGATCACGGCGACGATCTGACCTTGCATGAGATGGCTCCCGATCCGTCGCTCACGGCGACGAGATCGAGATATCCATATCTGATCGATCGATCAATATTATATCCGTATCGATCGATCAATTAAACGTGATCGGCTGCCCGCTTTTGGAAGGCCTCCAGCGCTGCGGCAGCGACATGCCGGATGGCTCGCGAATCCGCGCCGGCACGGCCCAGAGTCATAATGCTGACCACGGCGCCGACCAGCGCATCGGCGCGCAGATCGACATCGGTATCGTCGCCGAGTTCGCCGCCTTGCACGGCTATAACGAGTTGCCGGACGAAAAAGTCGCGGATCTCGCGAATGCGGCCCTGCGCCATGGCCTGCGTCGCGGCGGAATGCGCTTCGCGTTCGGCGACCGTATTGACGATCAGACACCCGGCGCGGTCCGGGTCGTCGGCCGCTAGTCGCGCCTGAAGATCAATCCAGGCGCGAATCGCGGCGAGGCCGCTCAGATCGCGCGGAAGCGTCGCGCGGAAGATGTCCGCGTAACGCTCGAACGCCTGCTGGAACAGGCCTTCCTTGTCCTTGAAGGCGGTATAGATGCTGCCCGGCTTTAGCCCGGTGGCAGCGTAGATGTCGGACATGGACGTGGCCGCATAGCCCTTGCGCCAGAAGACGCGCATGGCATCGCCCAGGACTTTGTCGGTGTCGAATTCGCGCGTTCTCGCCATGGTCACAAAATATTGAACGACCCATCGGCAATCAAGTCCTGCACTTCTAATTGAATATGATCGATTGATCAATTAATGACGGCGGGCCGCTTCCGGCCAAAGGAGATCGCCATGAACCATCCAGTCCTGTCCGCCTTCGCCGCACTTTCCCTGCTCGCAGTCGCTCCCGCGCAGGCCCAATCCCCCGCGAAGCCGGGCACTGCCGCCTATGACGTCTGGGTCGGCCAGCAGCTCGGCAAACTGCAGCAGGTCGCGGATCGCGACGCGCTGCGCAGCCTCGCCTTCCACTACGCCCGCGGCAACGACGAGCTCTCGGTCCATTTCGCCGACAGGGCCAAGGGGCGCGCCAGGGCGGCGGCGGAGTATGCCCAGGCCTTCGCGCCGGATGTGAAGATCACAGTCTATCCGCTGCGCTCGACGACGCCGCTGCGCCAGGTCGTCGGCATTCCCGACTGGATCGCCTTCGCCGACGGCTTCTTCGAGAACGCGAAGTACTCATCCTCGCTGCATCTGATGTCGAACTTCGACATCAAGTTCATCGATGCCGACACCGCGCGCGTCGGCGCCTATGCCGGCGTGCCGCATTTCATCCAGAGCCCAGCGAAGGATGCGGCGTCGGCGGCCGTCGCACTGGAGTATATGCTCTGCCGCTACGACTACGTCGCCAGGCGCCAGCCCGACGGCGGCTGGCGCATCGTCGAGTTCACGATCTATCTCGACGAAATCGCCCGCAGCGCCGGCTTCTATCCCAGCGGGCAGGCCGCCGGGCGCTGAGGCCGGGCTGGCGGCCCGTCGCTCTCGTCGCGCGATCCGTGCGGGGGGGGCAGGCCTGGCCCAGGCGCCGCGGCGCGCGGCTCTCAGTAGATGTATCGACGATCGTACTTGGCATTGGCGAGAATGACGAGAGACCCCATCAGTGTAGGGTCGCGACCTTGCGGCGGGTAGGGCGGCCTACCTGCTCGTGAAGCTGGTCACGCACCGCCTGTTCGAAAGCCGGCGCCATCGCGTCTTGCTCTAGATCGTCCGGCAAAGTCACCTCCTCGACAGCCAGGAAAGCTTCGAGCCCTGCATCCCAGAAAAGCGGGTCGCCCTTCGCCGCCGCCGCTCGTGGAAACCGGCGCTTCAATGCCGCAACGAGGCTCTTCTCGTCCACGCCGAGCGCGACCTCGCGGACCCTGCCTTCGCTGACCGCGATCAGCACCGGGCCGTACGCGCTGGGGCCAACTGCGTAAAGCAACGGCCGGCGATCTTCGAGCGCGCCGACCAGCGAGGCAAGTGGCGAGATCAGACGCTGCAGGGGTGCAAGAGCGGCAAGCATGGATAGGCTCCTCATCGGCAAGGGCTTCCGGAGCCCGTTGAGGACAAGCTAACGCCGCGCGACTGATGCGATAATCCATGATATTCTGGATGCTTCATGAAGCTGAGCTAACAAATGAAGCGTAACGATCTTGACGGCATCGTCGCTCTGCTGACGGTTTCCGAGAAGCGCTCCTTCACCGCGGCTGCCGTCGAGCTCGGCGTGACGCCGTCGGCGATCAGCCAATCGGTACGAGCGTTGGAGCAGCGCGCTGGGGTGACGCTGCTTGCGCGGACAACCCGCGACGTCGCGCCCACCGAGGCCGGGCGCCGCTTCATCGAGCGGGCTCGCCCGGCGGTCGACGACATCGCATCGGCTTTTCGGGAAGCATCGAGCCTCGGAGACCGGCCGAGCGGGCTGCTTCGGCTGAACCTGTCGCGCGCGGCCGTCGAGACGCTGATCGAGCCGGTGCTCGCCGCATTCTGCGAGGCTTATCCGCAGGTCGAGGTCGAGCTCTATTGCGAAGACCGCTTCGTCAATATTGTCGAAGAAGGTTTCGACGCCGGGATCACGCTTGGCGAATTCGTGGCCGCCGACATGGTCGGTGTGGCGTTGACGCCGCCCTTTTCCTGCATGGTGGTCGGCGCGCCGGGCTATCTCGCGCGCCGTGGCCGGCCGCAACACCCTCGCGATCTGGCGCGGCACGACTGCATCAACTTCCGGCAATCGACGCGCGGCGGCCTCTACCGCTGGGAGTTCGAGGAGGATGGCCGGGAGTTCGCTATGTCGGTCGCCGGCCGCGTCGCCGCCAATGAGGGGGCGACGCTGTTGGCGGCGGCCGAGCAGGAGCTCGGCCTCGCCTATACGCTGGCGCCTCTCGCGGCCTCTCGGCTTGCCAACGGCTCGCTCGACAGCGTGCTGGAAGCCTATTGTCCGCAAACGCCCGGCTTCTTCCTGTACTATCCTTCGCGCCACCAGGTGATGCCGAAGCTGCGCGCCTTTGTCGAGTTCATGACCAAAGGTCCGGGACGCGCCGCCTGGCGACGGATGGTGGCGCTCGCACCCCGGTGATCGCCAAGACCTATTCGACGATTTGGATCAGCATCGAGCAAACCATTCTGCGACACGACGGCCGGCAGTCTCGATCGCCTCCGGCTTATCATAATAGTCGAGGTGCGGCGTATCGGCCCAGACGAGCTGTTTCGGAGTCTTTGCGGGAACGGCTTCGAAGTGCCGGCGCGCTGCTGTCGGCAGAAAGCAGAAGTCGCCGTGGATCATGAGCCAAGGCTTGGCCATGGCGCGCGCTCCCGATATCGATTCGTAGTCGAGCAGATCGGCATCGCTCATCACGGCATAGCGGTTGTCCCACTGACCTCTATCGGCCCAGTGGTGATACCAGTCCCAGACGAATTTGCCCGGCATGCCGACGTTCATGTCATGTTCGTCGACGCCCGGCACATAGTCGATCTGACCTGTGGTCTGGTACTTGTGCCGAGCTTCCAGGCCCGCCTGTCTGCGCGCGTTAAAGCCATCCTCCGTCAGCCAATCGATGTCGCCTTGGCGGTCTCGATATTGGCCAGCGATCGTCGCAAGTCCACGAACCAGCGGCGAATGGGATGCGACATTGAGTGCAACGGAGCTGCCTTGGCAGATCCCCAGCACGAAGATGCGCGATGCGTCGACTTCGGGACGACTGGCAAGGAATCCGACGGAATGCTCAAGGTCCTCCGCCTTGGCCGTGGGATTTTCCCAGCAGCGCGGTTCGCCGCCGCTTTCGCCGCGGTAGCGCGGATCGAACGCCAGGGCTACGAAACCGAGCTCGGACAGCATCTGCGCATAGCGGGTCGGAGCCTGCTCCTTCTGGAAGGTCATGGGCCCGATGATTGCTACCGCAGCAGCCGGCGATTTCTCCGGGAGATATAGATTTCCGACGCAGAACGTATCCCCGCTGTCGAAGCGGACTTTCTCGAATACCTCGGACTTTGCCACGATCCACCTATCAACAGCTGCTCCAGTGCCGCCTGACACTGGCTTCGTAAGCGGGCGCGTGCTTGAACAATCTTGCTGGAACCAGACGAGGCTGCAGGTCGAACCGGCGGAGGCCGCTACGATGTCTACCTCACCGAGCGCAGTCCCGTTCCAAAGCGCGGTCGGCCGTCGTCGTGTCGACGCCCTCGAGCCGGCAACAATCCATCGAAGCAGTCGTGAATTCGGTTGGGACGGCATTGTCGCCGAAATCGGGTCCCATAGTGGCTGGTTCGTCGATGATCTTGTCGTTGATGGCTACTATCTGGCGATTAACATCGACGACAAACCGCTGGTCATCGAAAGCCGCGAACGCGGGCGCTTTGTCAAAAAACACGTTCCGACGGGGTCGATGGTGGTCCATCCCCATGGCGAAAGCTTTTCGTTCAGGGTCCCGGATAGCGCCCGATGGGCCGGCGTCGTGCTCACGCCGTCATTGATAAGGGACGCCTGCGATGGACGCCTGCCGAACTGTATGGCCCAGTTTGGCGTGACTGATCCAAAATTGCTAAGCCGCGTCGCTTTCGCTGTGAAGCAACTGAATTTTGGCCGAGAGGGAGCGCTTGCCGCCAGCGACGCAGCGGTCGCGATCGCCGCGGCCCTCGCTACAACTTTCGTCGGCGCTCAACCAATAGTGGTTGGCGGATTGACTCAGCTTCAGCTCCGGCGTGTCGACGATTTTATCCAAGCGCACATTGGCGACAATATCAGCGTGGCCGATCTCGCAAACGTCGCGGGTCTGAGCGTTTGGCATTTTGCGCGGGCATTCGCAGCCGTGTCGGGCGTCCCCCCGCATCAATTCGTCCTTCGGCGACGGCTTGCGCTGGCGCGAAATCTGCTCAGGGCGGAGCGCACCCCCATGGCCGAGATCGCAGCCGCCTGCGGGTTCGCCGATCATGCGCATTTCACGCGCAGCTTTCGCTCCAACCACGGCTTCACACCCACCGATTTTCGGCGGCGATACATACGCTGAAGCAACCGTCCGGTCGGAACGGGACAGCATTCCCTCCGATGGCCGTTCGCGAACGCGCCACTTCCTGACATTGGGGCATTGCCCATTAGCTGACATCCGCGTCGCGCCGATGTCACCCATACCAGCAGCCGTCGACCAGTAGCCACTTAAGCGAAATAGCCTCTGGCAAACCGGGAGCGGTTCAGTCTCCGCCAAAACGCCCTAATAGACGAGCGCTTCGAGGTGGTTGGTCGGGACACAGTCCAGGCTGGAGCCCAGGAGTTGCTGCGCTCGAAGACGGCGCGGCAGCCGGCAGTTCTGGCACTCGGCTCGATCCTTCCTTTCCAGCACCTCTGCCTTAGCGTTCTCGATGGCCTCCAAGCTCATTTCCCGCGTGGAGATCAGGGCTGGGCTGCGAGACGAGAAGTAGCTGCAGCAGCATAGCTTGAGGCTTCCGTCCCAGGCATAGGCGTCCGAGAGATAGAGGTCCGCGCACCAAACCGCCCGAGCAAAGTTAGGCAGCAGTGCCTCGCTTGCCTCGATTCGGGCGTCCGACACCTGCAGTTCCCCGGCGCGGTTCCAGATCACATCGCCGCCGCGGACGTCTTCTATGCCCTCCGCATACCAGAAGGCGCGAATGCTCTCGGCTGTGCTGGTCATTGCCTCAGTGCGTAGCCATTGGACCGCCAAGGGGATGCCGGCGTCCCGGCTCAGGCGAACAAGCGTTCGCACATTGGCCAGTGAACGATTGAAATCCAGTTTCATAGCGGCTCGGTATTCCCGAGCCTCAATCCCCCAGAAGCTGATCAGCAGTTCATCGACCTGGCGAAGGATCCCCGGGGCGTCGATCTTTTCGATTCGACCTGCGTTTGTGATGAGCGTGACGTGGAAGCCGCGCGCCTTGACTGCGGCAAGAAGGGCGACAGCGTCCGGGTTCATAGTGGGTTCGCCGCCGCCAGCGACTATGAACCGAGGACGTCCTCCCGTGAGTGGATTTCGATATGCTTCGTATCGGTCCAAAATGCTATTTAGGACCGGCAGAGTCATGAAGCCGTAAGTCGGCATATCGCTCCGGGGGCAAGCGATACAGCGGGCATCACAATAGTTACCGAACTCCAATTCGACCTGAGCCCGAGCGACACCGCGCGGCAAGGCGACCCCTTCAGTCAACGAACGTCCCTACCGGCTTGAGCAGAATGCTGTCTGATTGGCGCCTCGAAGCTTGCACTGAGTTGTCAATGACGAAGCTGGCTGCTCGTCGCCCGATTTCCCTAGCAGGCTGTTGAAAAACCCGCTCGCCGCAGGGCATTCGGCGTGATTCATTGTCTTCGAAGGGTTTCGGATATCTCTGCATGCGCGGTGACGACAATCGGACGGGCGAGCTTTTCAGCTACGTCGATCTTGAAGCGCGGGTTCGGCGCGACCA
>FWWL01008542.1_pt1 | contig 13063 bp, 11 predicted proteins | sample 2228331 | NCBI WGS metagenome assembly FWWL01 (sample SAMEA103939775, study PRJEB20133) | metagenome | reverse complement strand
CAGCGGTCAGCCGTTGCCTACTCTCCTTTCGGAGAGCAGTGCCTTTCACCCGAAAGGGGTGCCGCCGACAGGAGGAGATGACACAAGGAAGATAATGATGTCAAGGCATGCAGCGTTCTCGTTGCGGTCTACTAATGAATGGCAAATCGGCACAGCAGAGGATGCGTCCCAGAGCCTTTGGTTTTGTATGGTGAAGCCGTGACCTTCCACTCCTGTCTCTCACATGCTACCATTTTTTTGGTGACACGCATGAGTTTGACCTTCGCCTATCTTTGGCTGGCTTTTCTCATAGCGGTTGCGTGGGGCCTTTTAGTCTGGTGGCGCAAACCTGCCGTGCTCCCTTACCCCAGCCTGCGATTGTTTGGTCCGACCCGTAAGGATTGGCGCCAAAGGGTAGCAAAAGGGTTGCAGGTGTTGGGCGTGGGGGCATTGCTTCTTGCCTTAGCCCGCCCGCAGTTGGTGCACTGGGAAACGGTGCGGACGCAGGGCATTGACATCGTCTTTGCGCTGGACATCTCGGGGAGCATGACCGCCACCGACTTCTCACCTAACCGCATGGAGGCTGCCAAGCGGGTCATCCGCGATTTCGTGGAGCGGCTGCGAGAAAAACGCGGTGGCGATCGGTTAGGGTTGGTCGTCTTCGCCGCCGAGAGTTACACCCAATGTCCCCTGACGGACGACTACGACTTCTTTTTGGAAACGCTGGAGCAAGTGCGCAACGCCCGTGAGGGCGTGGTGCAAGACGGCACTGCTATCGGTGACGGACTAACTGTTGCGTTGCGACGGCTGCAAGGTTCCCCTGCAAAGAGCAAGGTGATTATCTTGCTCTCGGACGGGATGAACAACGCTGGGCAGGTGCAACCGCGCGATGCTGCCCGCATCGCTGCAGCGATGGGGGTGCGCATTTACACCATCGGCATCGGCACGGCGACAGGTGTCGTCAGTTGGCAAGACCCCCTTACAGGTCGCGTGCAAATGGGGCGGGTTGCTGGCTTTGATGAACCGTTGCTGCGGGAAATCGCCCAACGCACCGATGGCGCCTACTTTTACGCTGCTGACCGAACCACTTTGTCCGCCATTATGCGCTACATCCTGCAACTGGAGACCGCCCCTTTGGTGGTGCGACGGGAGCAAAAGCGGACGGAAGTAGCCTCCTTGTTCATCGCCATCGCTTTAGCCGCATTGTTGCTTCACGGTCTCCTCGTGCACACTTTGTGGCGGAGGGTGCCTTGATGATGCCTTGGCGAGAGTTCGTGGAATTTGCTCAACCAACAGCGTTAGCGCTGCTACCTGTGTGGGCGCTGGTCATTGCAGCAGTGGCGTGGGGAGCGAAACAAAAGCGCAAGCGGTTGGCGTTTTGGTTGAGTGGCGATGAAGTGACCCAATGGTGGCGCCGCACGAAACGGCAACTGTTTTGCTTTGGTGCTGCCACTTTGCTCTTAACCGTCGCTTTAGCGCGCCCCCGCTATTTCGCTGGGCGAGTAACAGTGCCAGCACAAGGCGTGGATGTGGTCATTTGCTTGGATGTTTCCCACAGCATGTTGTGCGAGGACATTAAGCCGTCGCGGTTGGAATTCGCTCAAGCCCTTATCGCGAACCTGCTGCAACAACTGCATCCTGACGACCGCATAGGGTTGGTGGTTTTCGGTGGCAGCGGGTTCCCCCTCTGTCCCCTCACCTACGACCGCAGCATCGTGATGACCTACCTGAACTTGTTGGAACCATCGGTGATGGTTTACAACCCAACGACTTTTGTTGCGGAGGGCTTACGAGCGTCTTTGAAACTCCTGCGTCGTCAGACCCCATCTCAACGCGCGGCTAACCCTGTCATGAGAGGTGGCGTCATCGTCCTGATTACCGACGGCGAGGATCAAGGGAGCGACTGGGCGCAAGCCGCTGCCGAATGCGCCAAAGCGGGCGTGCCCGTGTTCGCTTTTGGCATTGGGACGACAAAAGGTGCTCCCGTTCCCGAGATTACGGAAGGTGGCGCTGTGCGCGGTTACAAACGAGACATGCGAGGCGCCGTCGCCGTCTCCCGATTGACAACAGAAACGCTGACAGAAATTGCGAGGCGGACAAGGGGAAAGGTTTTTCTACCTGCCGATGCGCGCAAGGAGATCGCTGCGCTGATGGAGGAGTTGAAGGCTTATCGGCAAAGAGTTTGGACGCGCCAAGTGGCGCAATGGCGGGAGTTGTTCCCGTTACTGCTATTGCTCAGTGCCCTTCTGCTGATGAGCGAGGCATGGTGGCAGCGCTCAACCTTTCCACACCAGCGCGTAGGAGGGTCGTAAGACGCAACTCGTCAGTTTCCTGCGCCACACTTCTATCGTGCGGGTGACACGCGGAAGCGATACGAGGGCAAAAAGGAGGTTGAACGAGATGACGGTCATTCCCGTTGTGCCAGGACTGAAAGAGGCTATCCGCAACATCCCAGACTTTCCGAAGCCAGGCATTTTGTTCCGCGACATCACACCTGTGCTGCAAGATCCAGCCCTTTTCCGCAAGGTCATTGATGCATTTGCCCAGATTTACGAGGGACGGCAAATTGATGTTATCGCAGCAGTGGAGTCGCGCGGGTTCATCTTCGCAGCGCCTTTAGCCGTCCGCTTGGGGGCGGGCTTTGTGCCCTTGCGCAAATCGGGCAAACTGCCCTACATGACCTACAAGGTGCACTACGCATTGGAGTATGGCATTGAAGCCTTAGAGATGCATGTGGACGCCGTCAAACCAGGGCAGCGCGTGCTCATCATGGACGACCTGTTGGCAACTGGCGGAACCGCCCATGCCGCTGCTCGCCTCGTGCTGCAAGCAGGAGGCATCATTGATTCCTTCGCCTTCGTCATTGAGTTGACCGACTTGAAAGGGCGAGAGAAACTGCAAGGCTACGAGGTCATCACGCTGGTGCAGTTCCCGTGAAGATGGGACGGGAGATGTGAGGCAGAGGGCGAAATTTTGAGAAAGCGATCATGGCTGATGCTGCTCTTACCGATAACCCACAGGAAAACTTAAGGTGAGCGTCACTGACTGTGGGCAAAAGCGCCGATAGCATTTTGTTGCGGTCGTTAAGAACTGCCGTCGCCCCCAAGGGGCGACGCTACCCATCGGAAAGGACAAGGTTTCCTCATCGCGCAAGAAGTTTGCTGTCAAAGTTGTAACGCTTGCGCCATAGCGGCGATGTGCGCGGGCGTGGTGCCGCAGCAGCCGCCCACAATTGCCACACCGAGTTCTTTCATCTTCACCGCAAAAGTCGCCATCTCCTCAGGATTGACAGGGTAGACGGTTTTTCCTTCCACCAACTGCGGTTTACCTGCATTGGGTTTTGCCAGCAAGAAGGCATCAGGGCGCACCGATTTCATTGCCCGAACGGCTCGCTCCACCACTTCGGGACCGATGCTACAATTGGCGCCGACCGCAAACGCCCCAGCATCCAACAAGCGGCTCACAGCCTCCTCTGGGCTTACTCCCATCATCGTTCGCCCGCTCTCTTCAAAACTCATGCTGACGATGACGGGCACCTTTGCCACGCTTCGCACCGCTTGCAAGCAAACGAGAGCCTCTGTCAAGTCGCTGAAAGTTTCGCACACAAAAGCATCCACGCCCGCTTCCATCAATGCGGTTGCTTGTTCTGCAAAAGCGTCCCGTGCTTCTTCAGGAAGCAAATCGCCGAAGGGCTCCAAAAGTTCGCCCGTCGGTCCAATGGAAGCGACAACGAAAGACGGCGGAACGCTTGCGGGTCGGGATGCCTGCTGCACTCCTTCCCGGGCTAACTGAACAGCAAGGATGTTGAGTTCAGAAACACGATTGTCAAGCCCGAAGCGTTTCAAGCGGATGCGGTTGGCGCCGAAGGTGTTGGTGTAGACAATCTGGGAACCCGCCTCCGCATACTGGCGGGCTAACGACCTGACAGCCTCTGGGTTCTCCAGCGTCCATCGTTCGGGTGGTTCGCCAACAGGCAACCCCATAGACTGCAGCATTGTTCCCGTCGCCCCATCAGCGAGAAGGGGACGACGCTGCCAAACCGCTTCAGCAAACTCCATCCCGCTTCACCCCTATCATCGGCATCATTAGCGGCGGACAGAAACCCCGATAGCGTAGAGCACGGGGCAAGGAGCGCAGAATTTTTGTCCTGCGTCCCTTGCATTATTTTGTTGCGGTAGCGTCGGGACTTGCCCCCGAGGTCGTTAAAAATTTGCCGTCGCCCACAAGGGGCGACGCTACCGACGATTTGACAATCATCGCTACACTGCGGCAGCGTCGGGGCTTGTCTCCGACGGTCGTTAAAAACTGCCATTGCCCACAAGGGCGACGCTACCGATTTCTGGAGCAACTGTGTAGGGGTTATGGTCGTTAAGCCGCTCGTTCGTCAACCTTGCCTTCTCTCCCCCGAAAGGTTCCCCATCCCAAACCATCGCGTTCAAAAATCACCAATCCCCATACACGCCCTTCCGCCTGCTTGAGCCTGTTCCCTCCCGCCATCTTCACCAACTGCTCCCTTCGCTCCATAAGCGCTTTCAGCCGCTGTTTCGTCTCGTTCAAAGGGACGCTGATAGAAGGCTTTGCCGCTTCCCCATAGGGAGCCAGAACGAAAGCGTCCACCCTGTCCGTCTTGGCTAACTTCCCCATCCCTCTGGCAAAGTCTCGCACCGCTTTGGCGTTGACCAAAGCAACAGGGAAGCCTTTGGCGGAAAGGAACAAGAAAGCCCCTTGCTGATAGCCTCCTGAGTGCTCCATGACAACAAGAGAAACAGGCAAATCAGCAAGGCGCTCTGAAAGTTCCGTCCAACCTTGCAGAGAGTTGCTGACAGACCAAAACTCTCCTGTTGGACGGATAGCCACATCCAGTTTTTCTTTGCTGACATCAATGCCGACGAAGAGCGCCATCTTGATGACCCCCCTTGCTTTTTTGGCGCCCTTGTCCCAACCTTATGTGCGGGCTTTTTAGCCCAATCAACTGTCTGGGATAAGGGCGCTTTTTTGAAGGGGCGTGACGATCGTGCTTCAGCAGGTTCTTTGAAGAACTGGGTGCGTCGGGATCTGTCACGCCCCGATTATTTTGCCTTAGAGGCAACACATAAGGGTGCGTCTCTTGACGCACCGAAAAATCGGCGCATTGGGAAATGTCCTCCAACATTGGGGACAAGCCCCGACGCTACCGCAGAAATTCGCTTTTCGCCTGCTAAAGCAGGCGCTCATAACATGGTCAGCAACCACTGGCTAAAGACAGTGGCATGGTTAGTCAGGTCGGCGTTTAGTAAACCTCATGCTATGGGCTTCAGCCCATAGTTGATGACGCTGACGATAAGTGCCGATTTCAATCGGCGAAAAATTTGCCTTGCTGAAAGGTGTGGTGCCGCCCTTTCTTTCAGTGCATTTGGTGGGTGACCCTGACCATGCTGAGTTTAGAGGCTTTGCGGAGCGTTGACTGGACTTTTCGGGAAGTGCGGGCGAAGGAAGGCATTCATGGGTTGCACAGTTACCCTGCCATGATGGCGCCACCTGTAGCACGGACGCTTTTGGAACACCTCTCTCACCCCCACGACACCGTCTTGGACCCCTTCTGCGGTTCAGGCACCGTTATCGCGGAAGCAATGCGCTTGCACCGTTTCGCCATTGGGCTGGACATCAACCCTTTGGCGCTCCTGATTGCTCGCGTGAAAGCCAACCCACTGCCAATGGAGAAACTGGAGCAAGCCTACGAGCATATCCAAGAACAGCAGCGCCAATTGGGTCAGGTGGAACCGCCCCAATTCGCTAACATTGACTACTGGTTCAAACCTGAAGTCCAACAGCAGTTAGCCGTTTTGAAAGCCGCTATAGACACCCTTGATGATGAGCCGCTCAAAGAGTTTTGTCTTGTGGTGTTCAGCCGGGTGGTGCGGGAAGTAAGCAACACGCGCCCCAGCGAGTTTAAGTTGTTTCGGCTGCCACCAGAAAAGTTGCGACAGCATTGCCCTGATGCCTTTGCAGTTTTTCGGGAGCGGTTTTGGGAATGCGCAACGGTGATGCATCAGTGGTGGGAAGAGACGAAGGATGTGGCTGTCCGCCCTCGCTTGCTGCTCCACGATACGCGCCAATCGCTGCCTCTTGAACCTGAGAGTGTGGATCTCGTCTTGACATCGCCACCTTACGGGGACGCTCGCACAACAGTCGCTTACGGGCAATTCTCCCGCCTTTCTTTGCAATGGTTGGGTTTGTGGCAGGAGGACTTAGACCGCCTCAGTTTAGGGGGCACGCCTCGCTCTTTCCCTTCGCCACCCCCAACCCTTTCCACCGTGTTGGACGCTATCGCTCAACGAGATGCGAAGCGGGCGAAAGAGGTGGCTGCTTTCTACGCCGATTTGAACGATTGCCTGCGCAACATCGCCGCTGTGACAAAAGAGGGTGGATATGCCGTTTTCGTGGTTGCCAACCGAAAAGTCAAAGGTGTTGTTCTGCCGACGGACAAGGTGATTGCGGAACTGTTGCCCGAGTTTGATGTCGTTGCGACTTTCGTGCGCGAAATCCCGCACAAGCGGATGCCGTTGCGCAACAGCCCCTCTAACATCCCTGGCGAGACTGACACCACGATGTTAGCGGAGCACATTGTCATCTTGCGAAAGGTGCGCCCGACAAGGGCATCGCCACCGATGGTAACTGCTGGGCAATTGCGGTTACTTGAGCGGCGAACTTGTTACAGCCCGACGAAGCGGAAGTTTATTGCGCTGGATAGCAAAAATCGGTAGCGTTGCCCCTTGCGGGTGACGGTCGTTTATTGGAGGGTCCGTCTCCCGACGAACCACAATTCGGAGCAACAGAGAGAGCGTCTCCTGACGCACCGAAAAATGCAAAACGGCGCCCCAGAAGAGGCGTCCTTCAATGCGGTCAACAGCCGTTATCAACGACCGTTAGGGTTAAATCCCGACGCTACTGCTTCCGACTGCACTAACAGGTCATGGCAGCAGTTCGTTCTCCTCTTCTGCCACCGGCTTGAGGGCGGGCAACAAGCGCGCCAGTTTGCGGTAATGGTGGGCTAAGGTGACATCGCTTCGGGTTCGCTCCAAGAGGGCACGGAGGGCATCGGTTCGCCGGCGCGCCCCTTGGGTGACGGCATCGGCTTGGTCAAACCCCATCGCAGCAAAGTAAACTTCGTCCATAATGGCTAAGCAGCGTTCCGCCGTTTCCAAATCGTCTTGGCGGAGGGCATCCAAAACAGCGCGGCGCAATTCGCCCATCGCTTCCAACAACCCGTTCAAGTAGGGGGCATCGTCCACACCCAAGTCGTCAGGGGTTGGGATGGGTTCGTTGCGCAGCAAGGCGTAAACCAAGTGGGCTTCTGCTACCTCCTTGAGGGCATCCTGCACGAAGCCTGCGAACCACAAATCAGGTGCCACCGCTAACTTTGTTCGCATCTCCCGCACCATGTTCAAAAGCGTCTCCCGTTTGGCAGCAGCGTTTTCCCATTCCTTTCGGTGCACGCTTTTGATGAGCGTAGCGCTCTCGCGAATCAATTGTCGCGCCAAGGGGAGGATTTCTTCCCGCAGTTGCTCTTTAGCGTCCAAGCGCTCTCGGAGGGCGTCCAAGATGGATGCCAACGAGTTCATCGGTTCTCCCTCCAGTGAAAGCAGATGACCGCGATAGCAAGCATCACAATCGTTGGGGCAACTCTGCGACATGGTGCAGCAAGGAGACGGCTTCGTCCCACGCTAAGGAAGTTCCCGTCCGCTCCCACGCTTCGCAGATGGAGCGAATTGCTGCTTCGCTCACCCCTTTTGCCAGCAGCAGTTGTTGCACCTTCTCTGGTGGGTCGTTGGGGGAAAGGAGCACGCCCGTCCGCTGGTAAATCTGCTCCCGCAGCCAATCGCGGACAGCGCGCCCGAAAGCAAGCGTCCCTTGCTTTTGAAGGGTCAGGACGGTTTGGCGCAACTGAGGATCGGGAACAGGCACTGCTGCCAGCAGGCGCTGTCGTTGCCAATAGCGAAGCCCTATGGCAACCGCCAGCAACCCTACAAGAACCGCACCACCTAAGAATGGCAGTGCGGAAGCAAAAGGAGAGCGTTCGGGAAGGGGTGTCACTTCCGCAGGCATAGCAGCCCCCGGCGAAACTTGCATGGTCACAGGCTGCGTCGCCGCCACCTTGTAGCGTCGCTCTTTGGGGTCAAAGTAAGGGATGCGGAAAGAGGGGATGGTTAGCGTTCCTTCCTTTTGAGGCACCACCCGCCAAGTCCACTCTTTGACGAACCACAGTCTTTCGTCCCGCTCAAGAGTGTTAAAGCGGGTGCGAGGCAAACCCACAACAGCGTCGGGAAGGGAAAGGGATGGCGGCTCTTCCAAATTCCGCAGGTTAGCCGTCCCTTCCACCCGCAAGCGCACCGTCAATGTCTCGCCTGCCCTAACAGACTTGGGTGAAACGGAAACCGATGCGATAACCTGCCCCACCAAGTTTCGGAACCCTTCGGGAGTTGGTTGGGGGAGGGGAACCGCCCGAACTTTTAGTGGCTTCGTTTGGAACTCTTCCGCTACTGGTGACCCTTGCAGCCGAGCGGTGATTTTCCCTGCCCCTATCTGCAATTCGCCCGCCCTTAGGGGGAACAGCGCTAACCGCACCTGTTGCACCTCATAGCCGCCTTGATAGGTGCGGGTAATCTGCGGGAACTCTTCGGTCCAAAAACCTTCGGTAGCGGGTGTTTCATAGGTGGGACGCTGCGCCAGTTCCGCCGAGGCTAACACCGCAAAGCGGAGGGTGTAAACCACTTGCTCCCCAACAAAAACGTGTGTCGGCGTGGCAGTAGCGGTGACTTTAATGGGCTCCTCAGGCGGGCGTTCAGGTTCCACAGCAGCGCCACCGACCACAATGCCCTCAATAGTTGGCACACTGAACCGTTCTTTAAGAACCGTGACTTGCAACCCATCAAACCGAACCCGCCCTAAAATCAGCGGTGCCAAGCGGTGCGAGTAGGTAATGCGCGTCCAGATGCGCCCTCCCCGTTCAAAAGTTTCTCGGTCGCTCACAGCACTTAACTGCACCACTCGGTCCGCCCAGTAAGCGGGCAGTTCGTATTGAACAGCAGTGCCTGTCAAGTCCCCTGGTGCCACTGCTTGGATTTTGAGCAGGAAGATGCCCCCCATGGGGATGCTCGGTTCTTCCAGAAAGACCCGCAAAGTGACGCTGCCGCGCCGCAGGGTCACGCTGCTGCGCAACGGCTGGGCTTCTCCTGTCCCCCACACCGTCAACAGGAAGGCAAAAGCAATCAATCCTATTTGAGCAGCGCGTTTTGCACCTCTCACCAATCCCGTTCGCCCTGCCATGGCGCGTTCAGCCTCCCCTGCAACTGATTCTTCAAAGGCTGCTGCTCATTGACGGGAGGAGGCGGTGGCGGAGGGGGCGGCGGCTTCTGCGGCTGTTGATTTGGTGGTTGTTTCTGCCGACGCAGCACTAACTCCAAGTTGAACTTGGCGTCCCAATCGTTAGGCGTGCGTTTCAGGGCAGCGATATACGCCTTCGCAGCATCGTTCCAGCGATTTTGAGCGAAGTAAAGGTTGCCCAAGTTGTAGTAAGCAACGGCTTGCTCCCGCTTTTGCTCTGGTGGGAACCCTTTCAAGGCAGCCCGCAACGATTGTTCGGCTTTTTGCCATTGCTTCAGCGCCATGAGCGCGGTTCCTTCGTTCAGCCGCAAAACGGGGTGCTCTCCCGCAATGCTGCGCGCCTTCTGAAAGGCTTCCTTCGCTTTTTCGTGTTCGTTGACGCGATAAGCGTGCTGCCCCTTCTGGTTCCAATGCCACGCTTTCAACTGTCTCAGCGGTTGCCACCACGCCGCCGGCGGACTGGCACCGAACAAGGCAAGAGCCGTCAATAACGCGCCGATGAGAGCGAAAGTCCTCATACCGTCTCACTCCTCATCCGCTATCGCGAACGCGAACCGTTCTAAAGTATGCCAACTCCCTTCAACGCTGGATAGAGTTGCCTTAGAGGGAGGCGAGGTTTAATCGTCCGCTCTGAGGGCGGAGCAGCGCCAGAAGCGAACGAAAGCGAGAGCGGTGACAATCCCCGTGAGAAACCCTGAAGCGCCCACTAACCACCAAGCCACCGTTGCCCCATAGCCCCTGGCAAGGCACAAGGCGTAGGTGAGGGGCAAGCAGAAGAGCCATTGGGTGAGGATAGCGATGAGGGCAGGGGTGCGGGTATCCCCCGCACCTTGTAATGCGGCACCCGTTGTCATGCTCAGCGCCCAGAACGGTTCGGCAAGGGCTGCTACTCGCAAGTAGGTGGCAATGTGACCGTGCGTAGTAGGGTCAGCAGCGAACCGCGCTGCTAACCATTCGGCGCCAAAAAAGAGCGTCAAACACACGGGCAACATGACCAGAAGGCACCATGCCGTTGCTTGCCAAGTGGCTTGCCACGCCCGCCGCCATTGATTGGCTCCCACATTTTGCCCGACAAAAGTTTGCGTCGCCATCGCAAACGCCATTGCCACCATGAACGCTACGGACTCAATGCGAATGCCAACAGTGAAGGCAGCGACGGCCGCCGTGCCGTTTTCCATCCTTGCCAACAGGGCGAAGAAAATCATGGACGCCAGCGACCAGAACAAGTTTTGCGCCCCTGCAGGGACACCCAACCGCAGCAGTTCCCGATGGTAGTCGCCGCTCCAAAAAGACGCTTGTTTTGGTTGAGCGTTGAGGGGATAGTTGCGGAAGCGCCAAGCATAGAGGATGACCGCAACAACCCGACTAAGCCCCAAAGCGAAAGCAGCCCCTGCAATGCCCCAACGAGGCGTTGCGAGAGCATTTGACAACAAATGAGCAGTTGTGGCAGCGCTGCTCACCAGTAGGGGCGTCCACATGTCGCCGATGCCCCGCGCCACTGCACCGAACCCCATCGCAAGGTTCATGAGGGGAAAAGTGAGCAACGCGATCAGCAAGTAAACTTCCGCCACTTTCCGCACCTCCGCAGCGGCTCCCATGCCTTGCCACAGCCAATTGCGAACGAACCACAGCAGCAAGCCCAAAAGCCCTAACAGAAATGCTTGCTGCAAGGCAGCACGGTAAAAAGCGGAAGCGCCAGCGGTGTCACCGGCACCCCATCGTTGTGCCACTAAAGTGGTGGCACTGACCGTCACTACCATCGTTAGGGACGAGAGCACCCAAGTGATTTCACCCACCAATCCAATCGCTGCTGTTTCCGCCTTGCCCAACTGGCTCACAAAATAGGCTTCACCCAACCATCCAGCCGTTTGCACTACCTGCAAAAGCAAAGCAGGCACTGCCAGAGCGGACAGCGCCTGCCGCAGGTCACCTGTGACCGCTACCGCGTTCCCTTGACCACTACTCAAACCCATCGCCTCCGTGAAAATTGAGGGGGGGCAAAACGCAAAGTTTCAAAAAGGTGTGGCTCAGGAAGTCACCACCAACTTGGCAAACTTGCGTTTGCCGATGCGCAAGATGTCGCCTGTGCGAACTGTCAGCACTTGTCGCCAATCGGTGACGCGCTCGCCGTTGAGTTCCACTGCTCCTTCCGTAATCAGCCGCTTCGCTTCATTCTTGCTGGGCACTAACTCCAGAGCAACGAGCAGATCAGCGATGGGCAACGGGAGCAATTCGGGAGCGACTTCTACGGTGGGGATTTCGCTGGGCAATGCGCGCTGTTGGAAAACCCGCTCAAACTCCCCTTTGGCTCTCTCCGCTGCTTCCTCGCCATGATACAGCCGAACGATTTCCCACGCCAACCGCTTCTTCGCTTCCATCGGGTGCCCCGCCAAAATCTCGTCCACTTCAGGTTCAGGCACATCGGTGCAAAGGATGAACCACTGGCGCATCAGTTCGTCGGGGATGCGCATCACTTTTCCAAACATCTCGTTGGGTGGCTCGGCGATGCCAATGTAGTTGCCGAAACTCTTGCTCATCTTCCGCACCCCATCCAAACCAATAAGCAACGGCATCAGAAACGCCACCTGCGGCTCCTGCCCATACGCCCGCTGGATATCGCGCCCTGTCAAGATGTTGAACTTCTGGTCCAACCCGCCCATCTCCACATCAGCGCGCACCGCCACGCTATCGTAGGCTTGCATCAAGGGATAGAGGAACTCGTGCAATGCGATGGGTTGCTCAGTCTTGAACCGCTGGGAGAAATCGTCCCGCTCCAACATGCGCGCCACTGTCATCTGCGAAGCGATGAACACCAAGTCGCTCAAGGTCAACTTGTCCAGCCACTCGGAGTTGTAGCGAACTTCGGTGCGCTGCGGGTCAAGGATGCGGAAAATTTGCTCGGTGTAGGTCTGAGCGTTGCGGCGCACCTCTTCAATGGACAGTTGTGGGCGCGTCTCGCTGCGCCCCGTCGGGTCACCGATGGTAGCCGTGCGGTCACCAATGATGAGAACAGCGGTGTGCCCCAAGTCTTGCCACTGCCGCAACTTGCGCAAAACAACGGCAAATCCCAAATGGATGTCAGAAGCCGTCGGGTCAATCCCTAACTTGACCCGCAGCGGTCTCCCTTCCTGGACGCTTTTCGCCAACTTTCGCACCAGTTCGTCTTCGGGAACGATTTCCGCCACGCCTCGCTTAAGAATGCGCAGTTGCTCCTCAACGGACATCAGCAACATCACCCCAAAGTCACGATTACTTGCGTTTCCTTTCACTTTCGGTAGCGTCGGGCTTGCCCCCGACGGTCCTTTCCAATGCGCCGATTTTTCTCTTTAGTGCGTTTGGGAAACGCACCATCCAATCCAACGATCCTCAGCCGCAAGGTGCAACACGCTACCAAGGTCGCGGCTGACGCTGCTCCTACTGGTAGCCTACAGGGAGGATGCAGCGTTTTTGCAGGAGCGCCGTAAGGCGCGACCAATTTTGCACCGACGGCGCTCGGTGCTTCGGAAGGCATCACTAACGATGGGCTAAAGTCCATAACACGCATTCACGCGTTTGCTAAAGTGCCAATTCAATAAGCATGCCACTAATCTTAGCCAATGGCTGCTGATGCCGTTGTGAACGCCTGCTTGAGCAAGCAAGAGAAGATTGTTCCTGCTTCCTTGCCCCAATGATGCGCTATTTAGAGTTCACTCAAGCGCTCACGAATTTGCTTCTTCAAGGC
>FWWL01008541.1_pt1 | contig 13063 bp, 15 predicted proteins | sample 2228331 | NCBI WGS metagenome assembly FWWL01 (sample SAMEA103939775, study PRJEB20133) | metagenome | reverse complement strand
GTTACACTGCCTTCTTTATTGCTCAACAATGGCTTACTAGCACTACCTATTGCTGAATTGAATACTATGCTATTTACATCATCTGGATTTGTTACTACTCCAAAGGCATGTGGCATAAGACCAGCATTATTTATATTAATTGTTATCTCATCACCAAGATTAACCTCGATCTGTGGATTCTTTGTATCATAGCCTTCAACCTCAAACCATAGTTGAGATAGATCATCGCTCTCTTTAAATACAAAGTTAAAAGTTAGCTTCTCTCCAACTGGCACTCTACTCTCTTCAACTTCTGGTTGTTTTTGAGTAAGGGTTCTTAATGGAGGGAATCCATACCATACATCTTGGAATGCTAGGCTTATGGCTGCTCCTACTACCATCACTATTATTATTATTGCTACTCCTTTGGCTATTCTACCTCCAGTAGTTCTAATGATGGGGCTCTTTGGCTCTGTAGTCATAATATTGCTCACCAATCTCGAATGGATCCTCCATATTTGCTTCCTTACCCCTTGCAGCAGAGATTGCTAGATGTGCAAGCATGATGGCTACACCTATACCTATCATATATGCTCCTATGGATGCTATCTGGTTCCCTATTATGAGTTCTGGATCTGCTATGTAATCAAAGATCCTTCTCGGCATTCCTAACAATCCTAGTATATGCTGTGTTATGAATACAAGTATGTTACCTATGAACGTAAGCCAGAATGTAGCTGTGGCTACTCTCTCATTATACATCCTCCCAGTTATGAATGGATAGAGATAGTAAGTAAAGCCTAGGAAGATCATAGATACTGTACCCATAAGCATTAGGTGGAAGTGTCCTACTACCCAGTATGAGTCATGTGTTATAAAGTCTAATGGTAATGTTGTATTTACAACTCCTCCAGCACCTGATGCAAAGAATAGCATTATGCCTCCTATTACAAACTTCATTGGTGCTGCTAACTTTATCCTTCCTCCCCACATCGTTGCTAACCAGTTAAATATATGCATGGCAGATGCTGGTACTGCTGCTAAGGTTCCTATCATGAATACCGTCTTCTCTGTAAATGACATACCAGTAGCAAGCATGTGGTGTGCCCAAGATGTAAAGCCTATTATCATAAGTAGGCTAAATGCTATAACACCAGAGCCGTAACTAAACAATGGCTTTCTACTAAACTTGGGTATAATCTCATAAGCCATACCTACTGCTGGGAGTAAGAATATGTATACCTCTGGATGGAATGTGAACCAGAATAGATGCTGATACGCTATTGGATCTCCTCCTACACTTGGATCAAAGAAGCCTGATACCCCTAGCCTATCTGTATAAAGCATGATCAATGCTGCTGCAAATGTAGGTACAGCTACTAAAGTCATGAGTGCTGGGACTAAGGTACCCCAGACTATGAATGATGTCTTCATCAGAGGTAGATCTGGATGCTTGCACTTTAGTATAGTTACCACAAAGTTTATAGCTCCTAGTATAGATGATATTCCTAATATCTTTACACCAAAGATCCACATATCCGCTGCTGGACCTGGTGAGCTAATTATGGAGTATGGTGGATATGCATACCAGCCTCCATCAAACCAAGCAAGCCATATCAATGCCGCACCTGGAGGTATCATCCAATACGCAACTGCATTAACTCTAGGATAAGCCATATCCTTGTACTTTACTAGTATGGGTACTAGATAGTTACCTACTGCTGATGTAAAAGGTAAGATCCAGAGGAATAGCATAGTAGTACCATGAACTGTAAATATTCTATTGAAGAGTGCTGGATCTTCAATGATAGTAGGACCTGGTGTCAATAGTTCGGTTCTTATAGTTAATGCTAAGGCTCCTCCCATTAAGATGAAGATGAATGATGTTATGAGATATAGTAAGGCTACATCGGTATGATGAGTAGAGAATAGTATCTCCCACAACGGTCTTGGTCTCTTAACTTCTAGTACCATCTATGCATATCACCTCATTCCTCTATTATAAGTATTGCTCTCATGTTATAATGTAACAAGCCACAGTATTCTCTACATTGTATGAGATACTCACCAGGAGTCATTGCTTCCATCCATATCTCATTTACCCTCCCTGGAACAGCATCTATAAGCACGCTATGAGATGGTATGTTAAATGCATGTATGACATCTTTAGAAGTAACCTCAAATCTATATGTCTTGCCAGCCTTTAATGTTAATTTGCCAACTTCTTTAGTGCCATCTTCATGTTCAAATGTCCAGAGCCATTGCTGCCCTATAACCTTGATAGTCTCTGCATCTTCTGGAATAGATTCTAGTATCTTTTCTCCAGCCCATGCTTCCGCTCCTACCCATGCAAGTATGGCAACTACAACTCCAACGTAGATCCATTCTATGGTAGTATGACCCATTACCTCTTCACCTCTTTCTGCTTCCTCTCTCTAAATCTAAATGTTACAAAGACTAGCACCCCTTGAACTACTGCTCCTACGATGAATGCTGCAGTCATCATCTTGTAGAATAGGTTCCATGTAAATTGATGCCTATCAAGTACTTTTGGTTCAATCCTCTCTCCTACATTACATCCATCAATTATACATGGATTCTTCTCTTCAGGGATCTGTGCAGATGATCTATCAATGTTTACTGCTAATGATGCCATTACCATTGCTAATATAACAAGCATCTTTGTATCCATTCTTAGCTCTACTCTCACTATATCCAATATTTAAAGATTAGGAATTACTATAGTTCTTTATATCTAGCAATATCCATAACATTTAGTGCTAGAAGAGAATACTCACTACTATGGCTTAGCAATGTCAAGGATGCATTTGGTATTACTAGGTTAAACAATGCTCTTCCATCTAAATTCAGTATATTTGCAACTGCTGCTTTTATAGGATCTAGATGAGTTATTAACAATACATTCTCGTTCTTATGCTTATCTGCTACATACCTAAGAATAGAGTCTACTCTCTTCTTCACATTTGAGAATCTCTCCATTCTTAACTCGTCTAGTATAGGGTCTCTATCTTCATATATCTTCTTGAATATATCGTATCTCTCTTTAGCCTCATTGTAATGCAATCCAGTAATCTTGCCCATATCTATCTCTATAAGCCTATCATCAATTGTATAATCGAGTGAGAGTTCTTTGCATACTATCTCTGCTGTCTCTCTAACTCTAGTTATTGGGCTAGCATAAACTGCATTTATATTAATATTCTTCATATCTTTTGCTATTGATCTAACTTGCTCCCTACCTCTCTCAGTAAGGTGAAACTCTATCTCCCTTCCAGCAAGTATCCTCTGAACATTATTTCCTGACTCTCCATGCCTCATGAGTATAACTAACGCCATTGCATATCATAAGATAAAAGTTAATATAAATTATATAAATTAAGATGCTAGATGAGGATAGCAATAATTGGAGGAACTGGAGGAATGGGAGAAGGTTTGGCTTTACGCTGGGCTCTAAATCATGATATACTCATAGGCTCAAGAGATAGGGAAAGAGCAATAGCAAGTGCTAGAGAGTATAATGCTAGAGCAAGAGAGCATTATAAGGATATGAAGGGAAGGATAGAAGGGGGAGAGAATATAGAGATAGCAAAGGATTGTGATCTATTGGTGTTATCCATACCATATGAGTATACAAAGGATACGTGCTCAAAGATTGCTCAAGTTGTTAAGGATGATACTATAATAATATCACCAATAGTTCCCATGAGGAAGAGCAAGAATGGTTTTGAGTATATACCAATGCATGAGAAGGATGCTCCAAGTGCTACAGAGATGGTTGCAAATACTATAAAGGGAAGGGAGAGGATAGTATCCACTTTGCATACAATATCAGAGATGAAGTTGAAGCATCTTGGAGAGTCTCTAGATTGTGATGTATATATATGTACAGATGATCTCAAGAATGCTAAGATAGTGAGTGATCTATTGCTTGAGATCAAGGGATTAAAGCCATTGTATGTTGGACCATTAGATCTAGCATACCAGATAGAGATCTTGACACCCATGCTATTGAATACAGCTATGAAGAATAAACTCAAACATCCAGGATTTAGAATAGTTTAAGTGTGATTTAATGCTAGTAATAGCATGAAATACAAGGCTAGAGTACCAAAGAACTGGCTTACCGCACTTGCTATACTACTAATTATAGTAGCAAGCATATCACTGCTATTTAATTTTCTAATATATGTTACAAATAATGCTGTTGAGATATTCGTAGATGAATTGTTATCTTTTAGATTTACTCACCAAAAAATTGCAATAATTACATATATAATAGCAGCAATCATGTATATAATAGGCTATAGAAGGGAGATAGAATTGGAATAAGGGCATAACATTTTTATAAATATAAAGATGATTAATATCCATGGGCTTAATAAATAGGTTCTCATCTGTAATCAAACAAAAGGTAAATGCTATGCTTAATAAGTTTGAGGATCCAAGGGAGGCTCTAGATTACTCCTATGAGAAGCAGAGAGAGTTACTGATAAAACTCAAGAGGGATATTGCTGAGGTAATAACTGCTAAGAAGAGGTTAGAGATGCAGAAGGCTAAACTCATGGATAGCATATATAAACTAGAAGAGCAAGCGAAGAGTGCTTTGGATATGAATAGGGAAGATCTTGCTAGATTAGCCTTACAGAGGAAGAATATGAACCTAGTACAATTACAAGATGTAAATAGGCAGATAGAGGAGATGGAGAGGGAGCAAGTTAGATTAGAAGATGCTCAGAGAAGGCTAGAAACAAAGGTAGAAGAGTTTAGGCTAAAGAAAGAGGTTATTAAAGCAAGGTATACAGCTGCAAATGCTGAGGTTAAGATAAAGGAGAGCATCACTGGAATATCAGAAGAGATGGCTGATGTTGGTTTATCAATGCAGAGAGCAGAAGAGAAGGTTGAGAATCTGAAGGCAAAGTCTAGAGCGTTGGATGAGATGATAGATGCTGGTTTATTAACAGATTATACCTCAGATAAGGATTATATAGATAAAGAGTTAGAGAAGACTAGCATAGATGCTGCTGTAGAATTAGAACTAGCAAAGTTAAAGAAGGCTAGAAAGAAAGAGGTAGAGAAGGTTGAGTGAGGATAAGTTAATAATTAGGATATTAGGAAAAGGGCAGTATGCTGTAAGCAAGGATATTCTTAAGCAGTTAAATAATCTAGATAACAAGGCTGTTAGATTGTTGAAGAATAGCAATAAGGATGAGGATAAGTTGAGAACAATCATAAAAGAGATGCACAAGCTAATTAAGAGTAATGGTAGAAAGATAAATGCTAAGAGGATAATACCCTCCGATTTTGTAATACCAAATGAGGATATAACCTTAGAGGAAGCAGAGCATATATTTCAAGGTGAAGGTATAATACCAGAAGAGGTTGTATCATAATGGCATATTCCATATAGGATACCACTTCTCCATATTCTCTTCCATAGGCAATTCGCTCTTCATTATGGCATATATCTTCATCTCTTCACTAACATCCCTATCCCCTTTATAAGGTATGAATGGGTAGAACCTTTGATCTTTAAATCTATAGAATAGATACACCTTCTTCTCATTGATAAACTCAAAGATGGATGCTAGTATGTTAGATCCAAACCCGTGCTCCATTACTATATCTGCAATTGCATCTATAGATGCTATAAGATCTTCTATTCCTTGAGCACTTATTATAAACCATATATAGCCATACTTATCCTTAACAGATCTGTATGAGAGTTCTTTGCTAATATCAAGAAAACCCTTTATCTCTTCTATAACATCCTTAAAGTTACCACTCGCTTCCTTTATGCATATAGCAGCCTTACTGATCCTTAATCCTAACTTTATATCTAGTGAGACACTTGCTGATGATAATGCAAATAAACCTTTATTGCTCTTCTTAGACCTCAATAAAGCCTTTCCTCCATGGCAACCAATCTCTTTATCCTCTCCTCTACTGGAGGGTGAGTAGCAAATAGGTTTGCTAGAGAGTCACCAATGGCTGGAATTATAAAGAATGCATTCAAGGCTTCTACCTCTCTAAGATCTCTAGATGGAATCCTATTTATCTTGCCACTAATCTTCATCAATGCATTTGCCAATTTTATAGGCTTGCCAGTCATGATCGCTCCATCCCTATCAGCAACAAACTCTCTATATCTTGATATAGCCCTAGTTATCAGGAAACTAGCAAACCATGTTATCATTGCTACTACTATAACTAAGATGATACCGCCGCTATCCCTCCTTCCATAGCCAGAAGATCCATGCCAACCAAAGTGCATTGCATACCATGCTACTGTAGATAATAGACTTGCTAAAGTTATAACCAGCATATCTCTATTCTTTATATGTGCCAATTCATGTGCAATCACACCTTCTAACTCTTCTTCATCGAGTAGATTTAGCAATGCAGTAGTTACAGCAACTACAGCACTACTCTGACTCTTGCCAGTAGCAAATGCATTTGGAATGTTACTAACCATAACAGCAACCTTTGGCTTCTTCAAACCATTTGCAGCAACCAATCTATCTACGATCTCATGTAATGTAGGATACTGCTCTCTACTAACTATCTTGGCTCCAGTACTCCACAATACTATCTTGTCTGATAATAGATACTGCATAAGAACCATGAATATACCTATGATTAGTAATGCTATACCTCCTACTCCTAGATATGCTAGCGTTGATAAGAAGATGAGATATAGTAATGCCAAGATAGCAAAGCTCAATACAATCCTAGCCTGTAAGCCTAAATCACGCTTTAATGCTCTACGCATAGTTATAATTAGAGAGAATTATATTATTAATCTTTAGATCTTTTACTCATGAACCCTTCCAATCTATTCATAGCCTCTTCTAATATATCAATTGTTGGTAGATAGACAATCCTAAAGTGGCCAGATCCATACTTCTTGCCAAACCCAGAACCATTTACTGTCAATACTCCAGTCTCTAATAATAGATCTTTAACAAACTCTAGATCGCTGCTCCATCTTCCTATGCTTAGATCTATCCTAGGAAAGATGTAGAATGCACCTCTTGGCTTTACATACTCTAAGCCATTAATATTATCAAGCCTCTTGATTATATAATCCCTCCTTGCTCTAAGCCTACTAACCATATCATTTATAAAATGATCACTGTGCCTTAGTGCTTCCAATGCTGCATACTGAGCAGGCATGTTGGATGAGATCCTTAGCCTAGCTAACTTTGGCAATTCCTTCTTTAACTCCTCAGATACCTTATCATTCATGCAAAGATAGCCTAACCTCCATCCAGTCATTAGATATACTTTAGAGAAGCCATTGAGCATTATCAATGGTGCGTCTTTAGCAATACTAGCCATACTAGTAAAACTGTCATCAAATACAATCCTATCATAGATCTCATCACAGATTAGATATATGCCATGGCTAGATGCTAGATCTGCTATTGCTCTCAATACACTGCTATCATAGATAGAACCAGTAGGATTGTTAGGGTTTATTACTACTATTGCAACTGTTCGCTCATTTATCTTACTCTTTAGATCATCTAGATCTGGCATCCATTTATTAGTAGGATTGCACATATACTCAATAGGCTTTCCTCCAAATAGCCGTGTATAAGATGAGTATGGAGGATAGCAAGGGCCTGGAACTAGCACTTCATCACCCTCATCTATTATTGAGGCCATGAGCATGTTTATAGCCTCTGATACACCATTGGTTATTATAACATCGCTCGCTGTAACATTCATGCCCTTACTCTTCTCTAAACTAGCAATTGCTTCTCTAAGCTCTTCCAATCCTTCAGAAGGCGGATAATAATTCTTATCACTCCTTATAGCAGAGATGAATGCCTCTTTGATATGCTCTGGAGTTCTAAAATCATAAAGGACTGGATCTCCTATGTTAAGATATAATATCTCCTTACCTCTCCTCTCTAGTTCTTTAGCATAAAGTGTGATATCCCTAATTGCGTATTCAACATCTTTAACCTTTTTGGCGACTTTCATTCAATATTCTAATAAATAACAGATTGATAAACTTTAGTGGGCCCGTGGCCTAGTCAGGATAAGGCGACTGGCTTCGGACCAGTAGATCAAGGGATCGAAGCCCTTCGGGCCCATTATCTATTTAACCTTCTCTACAACATTTAGGAAAGTATGGATTATCTTCTCACTATATTATATGTTAGAGCATAGCAAGAATACATGTTTGTAATTATTATTCTTTGTCTAAGATCATCTTACCTTCCTTATCCTAGTCCTTCCAGTCTTCCTTGCTGCTATATCTCCAACCTTTCTTCCTGGAGGTGTCTCTCTGCTAACAGTTGTAGGCCTACCAGGATGCTGATGCCTTCCTCCACCATGTGGATGGTATACTACTGCCATGGCAACACCTCTTACTCTAGGATACTTCCTCCCTTTACTCCTAGCAATATAATAACTCTTGCCAGCCTTTAACAATGGCTTCTCTTTCCTACCCCCTCCAGCAACTACTCCTATTATAGCTCTACACTTTGGATCTAACTGTACAAACTTACCAGAAGGTAGCCTTACAGTTACAAAATTGCTAGTATGGCCAAATATGGTAGCGTAAGAACCAGCAGCCCTTACTAATTTGCCTCCATCACCAAAGTTATTCTCTATGCAGCATACTGCAGTTCCATCTGGTATGGATGCCAATGGCATTATATTCATCAATGAAGGCTTTGCATCAGAAGCAATCTGTATAGTAGAGCCCACTTCTAAACCCTCAACTGCTGGTAGATATGCCCTCTTACCATCATCAAAATCTATACATGCAAGAGGAGCATCCCTACCTCTCTCATGTATCAATGCAGTAACTTTGCCACTATGAGCCTCGTTCAAAGGGTAGAATGGATATGCTACAGCATCTATCTTCCCACTCTTTCCAGCTTGGAACTGCTTACCTCCTCTACCTCTCCTCTGAACTAAGATCCTCTTACCCATAACGGCTATATGAGATTATAAACCTGATTTTAATCTATCTTTTTGATAGCAATGATACTAGCTCATATTTATATAGATAGGAAGAGTAATAAAGGGAAAGATAGTAAGTGAGATTATGGAAGCACAAAGGAGTGTAACACTAAAAGTATTAGAAGCATATACCAGAGATGTTGGTAGGGGCGTTGCAAGGATAGATTATGATTCCATGGATGCCTTGGGAGCATCTACTGGAGATATAATTGAGATTAAAGGGAAGAGGAGGACTGTAGCAAAGTCTCTGCCTTTATATCCTTCTGATGAGGGTAAAGGTATAATTAGGATAGATGGATTGGTTAGGAATAATGCTGGTGTAGCAATAGGAGATACAGTTATAGTTAGGAAGATAAAGGCTGTTCCTGCAGATAAGGTTATAGTAGCACCATTAGAATCCATACCCCCAATAGATGAGCGTTATCTAGCAGATGCATTGGATAGCGTGCCATTGATCAAAGGAGATAATGTTATGGTTCCATATTTTGGAGGTAGGCTAACATTCCAAGTCGTAAGTATAAGCCCAGCAGCAGAGGCTGTCTTGGTTACACAAAAGACTGTATTCCATATAGCAGAGAAGGGTGAGCATATCAGAGGTGTTCCTCAGGTAACATATGAGGATATTGGAGGGTTAAAGGAAGAGATCCAGAAGGTTAGAGAGATGATAGAGTTGCCATTGAGACATCCAGAGATATTTGAGAAGTTAGGTATAGAAGCACCAAAAGGAGTATTACTATATGGTCCTCCTGGAACTGGCAAGACATTGTTAGCAAAGGCGGTAGCAAATGAGAGTAACGCACACTTCATAAGCATTAGTGGGCCAGAGATAATGAGCAAGTTCTATGGAGAGAGCGAGGCAAGGTTGAGGGAGATATTCAAGGAAGCAAAGGAGAAGGCTCCAAGTATAGTATTCATAGATGAGATAGACTCTATAGCACCAAAGAGGGAAGAGGTTACTGGAGAAGTAGAGAGGAGAGTAGTTAGCCAATTGCTATCATTAATGGATGGTTTGGAGGCTAGAGGGAAGGTAGTAGTTATAGCAGCAACAAATAGACCAAATGCTATAGATCCAGCATTGAGAAGGCCTGGAAGGTTTGATAGAGAGATAGAGATTAGCGTACCAGATAAGAAGGGAAGGTTGGAGATACTGATGATTCATACAAGGAATATGCCATTGGCAACAGATCCAGAGAATGCAGTAAACCTAGATAAGATAGCATCCATGACACATGGATTTGTGGGTGCTGATCTTGAGTATCTATGTAAAGAAGCAGCTATGAAATGTTTGAGAAGATTGCTACCAGAACTAAATATGTCTGATGATAAATTGCCTCCAGAATTATTGAACAAGTTGATAGTTACTATGAGTGATTTCGAAGAGGCGTTGAAAGAGATTACGCCTTCTGCAATGCGTGAAGTATATCTAGAGAGCCCTGATGTAAAGTGGAGTGATATAGGAGGATTGGATGATATAAAGAGGCAGTTACAAGAGGCTATAGAATGGCCTTTGCGCTATCCAGAACTTTATGAGAAGTTAGGGCATAGCATGCCAAAAGGTGTATTGCTCCATGGACCTAGTGGTACTGGCAAGACCATGTTAGCAAAAGCAGTAGCAACTGAAAGTGAAGCAAACTTCATAAGTATTAGAGGGCCAGAGCTACTCTCAAAATGGGTTGGTGAGAGCGAGAGAGGGATAAGGGAGGTATTTAGGAGGGCAAGGCAAGCATCTCCTTGTGTAATCTTCTTTGATGAGATAGACTCATTGGCACCTATGCGTGGTATGGGAGGAGATAGTATGGTTACTGAGAGGGTAGTAAGCCAATTGTTAACAGAACTCGATGGTATACAGACCTTAAGAGGTGTTGTAGTCTTGGCAGCAACAAATAGAATAGATATGATAGATACAGCATTACTAAGGCCTGGAAGGTTTGATAAGTTGATCTTCGTGCCATTGCCAGATAAGGAGAATAGGAGAAAGATACTAGAGATACATTGCAGAGGAAAACCATTAGCACCAGATGTGGATCTTAACAAGATAGCAGAGGGAAGTGAAGGCTTTAGTGGTGCAGATGTGGCAGCGATAGTAAATACTGCTATCTCATTATTGCTACATGAGTATCTTGCAAAGTATCCAACTCCAGAAGAGGCCAATAAACATGTAGCAGAGGCAAAGGTACAAGCCAAACACTTTGAGGAGGCACTTAAGAAGATAAAACAGCAAAAGGAAGGCAGACCTGGAGAGAAGATAACCGTGCCATACTACAGATAGACATCCTCCAAACCTTTTCTGCTTATTCTAAAGTATGTATTGTCTTGAGTAGGATATAATAATTTTGCAGAGAATATACCATTAGCCTTACTAAATACAATCTTAAAATGGATGAACCTGCTTATTATATCATCAAACTTTTGCCTTGTATGTATGCCAGTAAGTGTTACTCTGTTAGTTATTACTATTGCTAGATCATGCTTTATAGCCTTGAGAGCAAGCATACGCATAAATAAGACTAACGTCCTCTTAACATCCTTGCTATCTATATTTAGCAATAACTCACTAATATCATCTATTATTATAAGCCTTACATCATCTATCTTATTTATAGCATCCATAACATCATCAATTGTTAAAGGTCTTACTACGTATATCTTATCTAATATATCATTGCTTATATCATTATGATATGCCATCTCCATTATCCTTTCTGGTCTAAAGTTATTCAGCATATCTATGAAGCATACAGACCCATCTTGCTTACTAGTAATATTCATTGATAGCTGGAAACAGAATTGTGTCTTACCAGTAGCACTCTCTCCATAGATATTGGTTATTGTATTAAACCTTATACCACCATTTAGGATCTTATCCAATCCATTACAGCCAGTACTTATCATAACCTCCTATCTATCATCTTGGTTAGAAGAGCGGCATGCTTCTCTGCATCCTTTTCATTATCTGAGAATAACTTCTTAACCTCTTCTGCTTGAATGCTATTTATGTATCTCTTATAATCAACGATCATCTTCAACTCCTTCTCAAGCATATCTATCAATGCTTCTATCATTTGATCTCCTTTCTTTAGTGCAAGGTCTTTAAAGCATAGAAAGTGTACTGCGCCTTTTGAGTAGAATGTAAAGAGTTCATCCCATCTTATAGTATTTGAGCATATGCTACAGCTCCATTGTGTACTCATAGAGTATCTTCTCCTCTAAGCAATTATAAACATTACTTGCTAACAATTGCTGATAATGTTTAAATAATTATTAGGCATACCTAAGTGTATGAGAAGTGCTCTATTAATGATAGTACTACTAATAACTTTAGCATCAGCAAATGGAGAAGAGGATCTTAGTAAAGTCTCTTTTGTAGCAAAGATAGAGATGATAAAAGGGCATATGCATGCCTCATCATTAAATAAAATGGCTGGTGATAATAATTTAGCAATTGCACATGCTATGCATCCTATAGCAGAGGTATACATAGAGATAAGCGAGGATATAAAAGCGGTTAATGCCTCACTAGCCTCTATGCTACAATCAAGATTGGATAATTTGCCATCTCTAGTCAAGACATCATCGTTAGATGAGTATGAGAGTGAGATAATGAATATAGAAGAATTGTTAGATGATGTAGTAATAGAGGTTGTTGGGGAAGAAGCAAGTAAACCAGAATTCTTGATGAGAGTAATTATAGAACTATTGGAAGATGCTGAAGAGGAGTATGGGGAAGCAGTTACCACTGCTGGGAAGATAGATAATATAGTAGAGTATCAAGATGCACAAGCATTCATTGCAAGAGCCAAGGATATATTCAATGGCATAAAGGATAGCATTAAAGAAGGGAGGGAAGAACTAGAACTATACTTTAATCAGTTGGATGATGCTATAAGAGAGATAAAGAGTGTAGATGATGTAGAGAATTCTATAAGTAGTATGATTAGTAAATTTGAAGATATGCTAGCTATAGAAGATCCTCGATTTGCATATACAGCTAGAATAGAAGGATTGTTAGATGAGATCATTAAAGCATATGAGAATGGAGATTATGGAGAAGCAGAGAGATTGGTAAGCGAAGTTATGAATAACT
>FWWL01008538.1_pt1 | contig 13064 bp, 9 predicted proteins | sample 2228331 | NCBI WGS metagenome assembly FWWL01 (sample SAMEA103939775, study PRJEB20133) | metagenome | reverse complement strand
TTCTTCTCCTTGATGGCCTTCTTCACGATCTCCGCCGCCTTGTCGTAGCCGATGGCCTTGTTCAGGGCGGTGGCCAGCATGGGGTTTTTCTGGAGGTGCTCCTCTATGCGCTCCAGGTTGGGCTCAATCCCCTTGGCCAGGTGCTCGTTGAAGGACTCCATGGCGTCCGCGAGGAGCTTGATGGACTCGAGGGCGGCGTCCGCCATCACCGGCTTGTAGACGTTGAGCTGGAAGTTCCCCTGGCTCCCGGCGAAGGCCACCGCGAGGTCGTTCCCGAAGACCCGCACCACCACCATGGTGAGGGCCTCCACCTGGGTGGGGTTCACCTTCCCCGGCATGATGGAGCTTCCCGGCTCGTTGGCGGGGATGAAGATCTCCCCGATGCCCCCGTAGGGCCCCGAGGCCAGCCAGCGCACATCGTTCCCCATCTTCATCAGGGCCCCGGCCAGGGTTCGGAGGGCCCCCATCACCTGCACCAGCTCGTCGTGGGCGGCCAGGGCGGCGAAGCGGTTCTCCGCCACCCGGAAGGGGAGGCCCGTCTCCTCCGCCAGGTACTGGGCCACCAGCGCCCCGAAGCGGGGGTGGGCGTTGAGGCCCGTGCCCACCGCGGTGCCCCCGATGGCCAGGTTGTGGAGGCCCTTTTCCGCCTCCTTCACCATGGCCAAGGTGTTTTTGAGCTGGGCCGCCCAGCTCCCCACCTCCTGCCCCAGGGTGATGGGCACCGCGTCCATGAGGTGGGTGCGCCCGATCTTGACGATCCCATCAAAGGCCCGGGCCTTTTCCTCCAGGGTCTGGATGAGGGCCTCCGCCGCGGGGTAAAGCCTTTCCCGTAGGGCCAGGGCCACGGCCACGTACATGGCGGTGGGGAAGGTGTCGTTGGAGCTCTGGCCCCGGTTCACGTGGTCGTTGGGGTGGACGTACTTGCTCCCCAAGGGCTTTCCCAGGATCTCCGAGGCCCGGTTGGCGATGACCTCGTTGACGTTCATGTTGGTCTGGGTGCCCGAGCCCGTCTGGAAGACCACCAGGGGGAAGTGGTCGTCCAGCCTCCCCTGGGCCACCTCCTCCGCCGCCTGGACGATGGCCCGGGCGATCTCCTCGGGAAGCTCCCCAAGCTCCAGGTTGGCTCTGGCCGCGGCCTTTTTCAAAAGCCCATAGGCCCGGATGATCTCCAGGGGCATGCGGAACCGCCAGGCCCCGATCTTGAAGTGCTCCAAGGAGCGCTGGGTCTGCGCCCCCCAGTAGCGGTCCGCGGGCACCTTGACCTCCCCCATGGTGTCCTTTTCCACGCGGTATTCCATAGCCTTACCTCCGGCCTTGATTTTACCCTCGGGTAAGATGGGGGCATGAAAGACGCGTACATCGTGGCGGTGGCCCGCACGCCCATCGGCCGGTTTGGCGGAAGCCTCAAGGACCTAAGCCCCGTGGACCTGGCGGCCCACGCCATGGGGGCGGCCTTGGAGCGGGCGGGGGTGGAGGGGAAAGCGCTGGACCTCTACGTGTTCGGCCAGGTGCTGAGGGCCGGGCACGGACAGCTTCCCGTGCGCCAGGCGGCCCTCAAGGCGGGCATCCCCAAGGAGGTGGACGGCTACCAGGTGGACATGGTCTGCGCCTCGGGGATGATGGCGGTCCTCAACGGGGTGCAGTTCATCCGCACCGGGGAGGCCCACCTGGTTCTGGCGGGGGGGATGGAGTCCATGAGCCAGGCGGGCTTCTACCTCTCCCACCGCGCCCGCTGGGGGTACAAGTTCCTCCTGGGGGCTCCGGAGGGGCTCCAGGACATCCTCCTCCGGGACGGCCTTTCCGACCCCTTTAGCGGGGAGGCCATGGGGGAGCAGGCGGAAAGGCTGGCCCAGGCCTACGGCGTGACCCGGCAGGAGGTGGACGAGGCGGCCTTCCTCTCGCAGAAGCGGGCGGCGGAGGCCACGGAAGCGGGGATCCTCGCCTGGGAGATCGCCCCCCTCGAGGTCCCCGGCAAAGGGGGCCCCGTGGTGGTGGATAAGGACGAGGGCATCCGCCCCGAAACCACCCTGGAAAGCCTTGCCGCCTTGAGGCCCGCCTTCCGCAAAGACGGGATCCTCACCGCGGGCAACAGCAGCCAGATCTCCGACGGGGCCGCGGCCCTCCTTCTCGCCTCGGAGGAGGCGGTGAAGGCCCACGGCCTTCGGCCCCTGGCCCGGGTCCTCGGGGGGGCCTGGGCCGCGGGGGAGCCCTGGCGCTTCCCCGAGGCCCCCATCCCCGCGGCCAAGCGGCTTCTGGATAGGCTCGGGATGGCCGTTTCCGACTTCGGCCTCTTTGAGAACAACGAGGCCTTCGCCCTGAACAACGTCCTCTTCCACCGCCTCCTGGGGGTGCCCTACGAGCGGCTCAACGTCTTCGGGGGGGCGGTGGCCCTGGGCCACCCCATCGGGGCCAGCGGGGCCCGGATCCTCGTCACCCTCCTGAACGCCCTCAGGGTGAAGGGGGAGGCGCGGGGCCTGGCCGCCATCTGCCATGGCACCGGGGGTTCGGCCGCTTTGGCCCTGGAGCGGGTTTAGAGTACCCCACCGAAGCTTGGGCTTCGGTGGGGGGGTGCTTAAAGAAGGCCGTCCAGCTCAAAGGCCTCGAGGCGGAACTCCTCCAGGGCCACCTGGAAGGCCCCGTTTTGGGCCAAAAACCGGGCGGCCTCTCTTAAGGTGGCCTCCACCCAGGCGGGGTCGTTCCCCAAGACGCTCAGGCCCACCACCTCGTACCCCCAGGCGTCCAGGCCGTAAAGCCTGGCGGCGGAAACGGGAAAGCGGGCCCTAAGCCTTTCCAGGGCCGGCTTCACCAGGGCCCGCTTCTCCTTGAGGCTCCGGGCGGGGGTTTCCAGCCGGGCGGTGTAGAGGCCGAGGTACGCCTTCACGCTTCCCATTTTGCCTTAGGAGGGGGTTTAGAACATGGGCCCGATGCGGAAGTGGAGGATGCCGGTGGGCTTCTCCGGGCTGAAGGCGTAGTCCAGCCTCAGGGAGGGGAGGAGGGCCCCGAAGACGTCCAGGTCCAGCTGGAAGCCAAGCCCCACCCCCCACTTGGGCCCCCCGGTGTTGTCGGCGAGGCCCAGGTCGGCGAAGAGGATGCCGTAGAGGTTCGTCCCCCCTTGGGGGGAGAGGTTGAAGTCGTACCGGTACTCCACGTTCCCCGTGGCGAAGGAAAGCCCCCCGTACTTCCGGTCCTCGTAGCCCCTGAGGAGGAAGGCCTCCGCCCCGCCCCCCGAGAGGTAGAACCGCTCCCCTTCCGGGGGGTAGCCGAGGAGGGTGCCGAGGGAGACCTTGAAGGCCAGGGCCTGCCGCCGGGCTTCGTCCAGGGGGAGGTAGGTCTTGGCCGTGGCCACCAGGGGCACGAAGAAGCTCCGCCCCCCCGTATCCGGCAGGGAAAGGCCGAGGCCCGTGGAAAGCCCCGCCTCGTACCCCTGGGTGCGGAAGCGGGGGTTGTCCACGTCCACGTACGCCCCGCCCAGGTCCAGCCTCAGGGTCCAGCCCGGGGTGGGGAGGAGGCCTTGGGCCAGGTTCACGTCCTTATACCCCGTCCCGTCGCAGTACTTGGGGCTTGTGGTGTCCGTGACGCTGGGGTCGCAGGGGGCGTTGGGGTCGTAGACCTCGAGGGCGTAGGAGGAGCGGCGGAGGCTTAGCCCCGTGGAGAGGCGGAGGTTTTCCAGCTCCTTGGAGAAGGGGCGGCTTAGGCTTACCCCAAACCCCGTGCGCCTTTCCGTGTACTCCCAGCCGGTGTCCGTGGAGCCCTGGAGGAGCTTGTTGTTCCCGATGGGGTTGGAAAAGGCGCTTAGGGAGACGCTGGTGCGCACCTCTTTGAGGTCGGCGAAGTCCAGGTAGAGCCAGGGCACGGTGTAGCCCGCGCTCAAGGAGAAGTTGTCCCGGGCGTCGTTTTGCAGGAAGGCCAGGTCCAGGGAAATCTGGTGGGCCAGGCCGAAGAGGTTGGTTTCCTTGAAGGAGAGGCTCCCCGACCAGCCCTCCAAAGAGCTCCAACCGATGGCCGGCTGGAAAAGCCCGGTGCGGGCCTCCTTAAGCCCCAAGACCACCGTGACCTGCTCCGGGCTCTCCCCGGGGGCCAGGCCCACCCTCGGGGGCTCCGCCAAAAGCCCCGTGGCCATGAGCCGGGCCAGGGCCTGGCGCAGGGCGGGAACGCTGAAGAGGCTTCCCGGCTTGGGGAGCTCCCTGAGGATGACCTCGTCCTGGGTGCGGTGTTCGCCCGCCCACTCCAGCCGGTACCCCCCCACCTTGAGCTCCACCACCTCGAGGCGGTACACCCCTTCCCGGAAGCCCGGGCGCACGTCCGCCACCTCGAGGCCCTTTTCCCGGTAGAAGGCGGCCACCCGGCGGGCGTCCTCCTGGGCCAGGGTGGGGGTGTAGACCTCCCCCGGCTTCAGCCGGAGGAGGGCAGAGACGGTCTCTTGGGGGAAAGCCGTCACCCCCGTAAGCTCCACCCCGGCGATCCGCCCCCCTTCGGGGCCCACCTGGAGGCGGACGGCCACCCCCTCCCCTTCCGGGAGGAGGGCGAACTCCACCACCCGGGAAAGGGCCCGGGAGAGGGCCTGGACCCCTTCCAGGAGCTTCTCGTAGTTCAGGTGGTCCCCCGGTTTTAGGGGAAAGGCGCTGAGGTCCAGGCCCTCCCCTTCCAGCCGCGCCACCTTGAGCTCCCGCACGGCCACCCGCAGGGTTCCCTCCTCCAGGGTGCTCCCTGCGGGGTCAGGGCCGCTAAAGCGGTAGCCCGCCCGCTCGTAGCGCTCGGCCATGGCCCTTAGCGCCTCCTGGTAGCGGGCGAAGTCAAAGGGGCCCTTGAGGGGTTCCAGGAGCCGGAGGAGCTCCCCTTCGGGCAGGAGGGAGACCCCTTCCAGGCGCACCGCCCTCACCTCCGGGCCCTCCTCCACCCGGAAGGCCAGGCTCACCCCGTCCGCCTCCTCCTTGGCTTCCAGGGTCACCTTGGGGGTGAAGGGGAAGCCCGCCTGGCGGTAGGCCTGGGCCAGGCCTTTGGCGGCCTCCTCCGCCCTTAGGGGGTTGTAGGTGGCCCCGGGGCCCAGGGCGAAGTTCTCCTCCAGGAAGCGGAGGAGGCCCGCCTCGGGGAAGGCCTTGGCCTCCACCCGCACCGCCTTTAGCGGGGGGTTGGGGACGAGGCGCACCCGCAGGACCCGCCCTTCCAGCCGGACCTCCACCGCTTTGAAGTAGCCCGTGGCCAGGATGGCCCTCCGGGCGGCCTCCAGATCCCCGGGCTCGTCCCCCACCCCAAAGGGGAGGGCGGCCCGGGCCAGGGCCTGGAGCACGGGGTCGGCCCCCTCCACCGCCACCTCCTCCAAGGGGGCGGCCAGGGCCAGAAGGCCGAAGAGGGCTAAGGCCAGAAAACGCTTCATGGCGGAAAGCATACCGGAAAGGGGTGAAGGGGCGGTGAGAGTAAAATGGGCGGGTATGGGCGTGTACGAGAAGATCCAGGAGGCGGTGGCCTCCATCCGCAAGCGGACGGACTTCGCCCCCGAGGTGGGGATCGTGCTGGGCTCGGGGCTTGGCCCCTTGGCGGAGGAGGTGGAGAAGGTGGCGGAGATCCCCTACGCCGAGATCCCCCACTTCCCCCTCTCCACCGCCCCCGGGCACGCGGGCCGGCTCATCCTGGGGCGCCTCGAGGGCAAACCCGTTCTCGTCTACAAGGGCCGGGTCCACTACTACGAGGGCTACAGCGCCGAGGAGGTGGCCTTCCCCGTGCGGGTGGGCTACTTCCTGGGGGCCAAGACCTTTCTCCTCACCTCCGCCGCTGGGGGGCTCAACCCCCGCTTCCGCGCAGGGGGCATCATGCTCCACCTGGACTACATCAACTTCGCCGGGGCGAACCCCCTAAGGGGCCCAAACGACGAGCGGCTAGGCCCCCGCTTCCCCGTGATGTTTGAGGCCTATGACCCCGAGCTTATAGAGCTTGCCCGCCGCGTGGCCCGCGCCCAGGACCTCCACCTCTTTGAGGGGGTGTACGCCTGGTTCATGGGGCCTGCCTTCGCCAGCCGGGCGGAGCTTAAGCTTTTAAGGGAGCTTGGGGCGGACGCCATCGGCATGTCCACCGTGCCCGAGGTCATCGCCTTGAGGCACCTTGGGGCCAGGGTCTTAGGCCTTTCCACCATCACCGACATGGCGGTGCCCGAGCGGGAGCACCACGCCACGGAGGAGGAGGTCCTGCGGGTGGCGGAGGCCACGGGGCCGGTATTCCGCCGCTTGGTGCGGGGGATCCTCGCCGCGCTCTGATGGGCCTTCCCGAAGTCCTGGAACGCATAGAAAGGGCCTGCCGCCGCGCCGGGCGGGACCCTAGGGGGGTCCGGCTGGTGGCGGTGACCAAGGGGCGGAGCCCGGAGGAGATCGCCGAGAAGGTCCTCCGCCACGGGGCCTTCCCCTTGGGGGAAAGCCGGGTGCAGGAGGCCCTGAAGAAGATGGAGGTCCTCCAGGCGGAGTGGCACCTCATCGGCCCCCTTCAGCGCAACAAGGCCAAGTTCGCCCCCCGCTTCGCCCTCCTCCACTCCCTGGACTCCCTGCGCCTGGCGGAGGCCCTGGAGGGGGTGGGGGCCAAGGCGGGGGTGCGGCTTCGGGTGCTCGTAGAGGTGAACCTGGGCCGGGAGCCCCAGAAGCATGGCTTTTTGGAAGAGGAGCTCCCCGAGGCCCTGGCGCGCCTTAAGGAGATGCCCCACCTGGAGGTTCTTGGCCTCATGACCGTGCCCCCCATAGGCCCCGAGGGCCTGGTGCGCCCCCTTTTCAGGAGGCTTTCGGAGCTTGCCGACCGCTACGGCCTTCCCGAGCGCTCCATGGGCATGTCCGAGGACTTTGAGTGGGCGGTGGAGGAAGGGGCCACCTACGTGCGGGTGGGGCGGGCCCTTTTTGTAGACTGAAGGGGCATGGACCTAACCCCTTTGGACGTCCGCTACCAGGAGTTCCCCACCGCCTTCCGGGGCTACGATAAGGCCGCGGTGCGGGCCTACCTGGGCCAGGTGGCCGAGGTCTTGGAGGGCCTCGTCCGGGAGGGCGAAGCCCTTAAGGAGAGGATCCGCGCCCTGGAAGAGGAGAACGCCCGCCTTAAGGAGGCCGAAGCGGACCTGAAGCGGGCGGTGGTGGCCGCGGAGAAGATCGCCCGGGAGCTCAAGGCCCAGGCGGAAAAGGAGGCCGAGCTCATCCGCAAGGAGGCGGAGGCGGCCAAGGAGCAGGTCCTAAGGGAGGCGGCGGAGGAGCTCAAGCGCCTTCGGGGGGAGATCGAGCGGGCGCGGCAGGAAAAGGCCCTTTTCCTAAGCCAGTTTAAAGCGCTCTTGCAAGGGTACCTGGAATCCCTGGAAAGGCTATAGACCTGGGGAGGGGTTTCAGGCCCAGGTAGAGCCAGAGGCGGTAGAGGGCCTCCCGCGCCCAGTAGCCCAGGGGGTAGCGCCCAGGCACGGGGTGCCCCTGGGCCTTTAGGCCAAGAAGCCGGGCCAGGAAGAGGGCCCTTGGCAGGTGGGGGGCGTCGGTGACCAAAAGGAGCCGCCCCTGCACCCTGCCTTTCAGGAAGAGGAGGTTCTCGAAGGTGTTCTGGCTTTTCCCCTCGCAGAGGAGGGCCTCTTCGGGCACGCCCCGTGCCCGGAGGTAGCGGCAGCCCACCTCCCCCTCGCTCAGCCGGTCCCCCGGGGCCTTGCCCCCGGTCACGGCGATGCGGGGGGCCACCCCCTTTCGGTAAAGCTCCAAGGCGGTGAGGAGCCGACGTTCCAGGGCGGGGGAGGGCCTACCCCCGTACTGGGCGGCCCCCAGGACCACGATCCAGTCGTACTGGGCCTGGGCCAGGGCCAGGAGAAGGAGCACCCACACGCCCCCCAATCTACGCCCTCCTTGGGGTTTTCTGGTATACTGAGGGGGCCAAGTGGAGAAGATCTTCGGCAAGACCCAAGGGCTCAAGAAGAGCGAGCTTAAGAAGCTTTCCAACCTGTACCGCAGGCGCGTGCCCAAGGAGCGGCTCCTCACCCCGGAGCTGGCCCACACCCTGGCCGCCCTTTCCGGGGAGATGGGCCGGCCCGTGGCCCTCCTCCTGGACCGGGAGGGGCGGGTGGTGCGGGTGGGGGTGGGGGACGCCAAGGACCTCCCCCTGCCCGAGGGGGCTAGGACAGAGCGGCGGCTTTCCGGCTACCGCCTTCTCCACACCCACCTGGCCCCGGGGGGGTTCTCCCGGCCGGACCTCTCCGTCCTCTTCCTGAACCGGCTGGACAGCCTGGCGGCCCTCGAGGTGGAGGGGGGCCAGCCCGGCCTCCTCCACGTGGCCTTCCTCTCCCCCCCCAAGGCGGAGGAGGAGGACTGGCGCATCCTCCCGCCCAGGCCCTTCCACCAGTACCTGGACTTTGACCTTTGGGCGGAGGTGAACGCCCTAGAAGAGGAACTCGCCCGCCAGGCCCGGGTGCTGGAGATCCAGGACGGGGGGCGGGAGCGGGCCATCCTGGTGGGGGTGGACCGGGGGGAGGGGCCGGAGGCGGAGGCCGCGCTAGAGGAGCTCGCCGAGCTCACCCGCACCGCAGGGGGGGTGGTGGTGCGGAAAGTCCTGGTCTACCGCCTCGAGCTGGACCCCCGCTACCTGGTGGGCCTGGGGAAGCTGGAGGAGCTGAAAAGCCTGGCCTACCACGAGAACGCCTCCACCCTCATCTTCAGCCTGGACCTCACCCCCACCCAGGCCCGGGAGATAGAGGGGGCCACGGGCCTTAAAGTCCTGGACCGGACCCAGCTCATCCTGGACATCTTCGCCCTCCACGCCAAGACCCCCGAGGCCAAGGACCAGGTGGAGCTGGCCCAGCTCAAGTACCTCCTTCCTAGGCTCGTGGGCAAGGGGAAGGAGCTTTCCCGCCTGGGGGGTGGGATCGGCACCCGGGGCCCCGGGGAGACCAAGCTGGAGGTGGACCGGAGGCGGCTTCAGGAACGGATCGTCCACCTCACCCACCGCCTGAAGGGCTACGCCGAGCGGCGGGAGGAGGCGAGGAGGCAACGGCGCCGCCGGGGGGTTCCCCTCATCGCCGTGGTGGGCTACACCAACGCGGGCAAGACCACCCTCCTCTCCGCCCTGGCCCGGGGCGGGGAGCCGGGGGAGGACAAGCTCTTCGCCACCCTGAGGCCCCTTACCCGCCGGGGCTTCCTGCCCGGGGTGGGGGAGGTGCTCTTCACAGACACCGTGGGCTTCATCCGCAGGATGCCGGAAACCCTCCTGGAGGCCTTCCGGGCCACCCTGGAGGAGGTGCGAGAGGCCGATCTTCTCCTCCACGTGCTGGACGCCTCCGAGGATGGGGCTTTGGGGCGGTATGGGGTGGTGGAGGAGCTTCTTCGGGAGCTTTCCGTGGAGGCCCCCCGGGTCCTGGCCCTGAACAAGGCGGACCGGGCGGCCCCTTACGACCTCTACTACCTCCAGGAGCGGCTGGGGGGGGTGGCGGTCTCCGCCCTGAAGGGCACGGGCCTTCCCGCCCTAAGGGAGGCCCTGGCCGAGGCCCTCCTCCGGGCGGGGGTGCGGCCCCAGGCCTGGGCTCAGTACACGTAGAACCCCTTTAGGCCCGTCTCCTCCGACCACTGCACCTCCACCTCCTCCACCCGGGCCAGCCTTGGGCCCTGCTTCAGGTGGTGGAGGAGGGCTTCCAGGTCCTCCTTGGGGCCCTCCGCCACCACCTCCACCCGCCCATCCGGAAGGTTTTCCGCGTAGCCGGAAAGCCCGAGCTCCAGGGCCTTCCTTTGCACGAAGGCCCGGTACCCCACCCCCTGCACCCTTCCCCTGACCAAGGCCACCAGGCGCGGCATGGGGGCATTTTAAACCCCCCTCCATGACCTTTTCACACTGGGGGTCTATCCTACGGGAGGAGTGCGGCGCCTCCTCTTCCTCCTTCCCCTCCTCTTTCTCCTGGCCCTCCCCGCCTGGCCCCCCCTTTTGCAGGGGGTGGTGCGCTGGGGCCTGGAGGGAGCAGGGTTTTCCGGGAAGGTGGAGGGGGTTCGGGGCTACCTCCTCCTGGGCCTCCGGCTCCGGGGGGTGGACCTTAGGGGGGAGGGCTTGAGCCTGAAGGCCGAGGAGGTGGAGGTGGCCTATGACCTTTTGGGCCTGCTCCGCCGGGAGCTCCCCTTAAGGGTTAGGGTGCGGAAGGGGCTCATCCGGCCCACCTGGGAGGCCCTGATTCCGGAAAAGCCGGGCCCCCCGCCCCCCATAAGGACCCTCTTCCGGAGCCTGGTCCTGGAGGAGGTGGCGGTGGAGCTCCCAAAAGGGGAAAGGCTCTTCCTCCCCCCCTTGCGCCTCACCCTGGAGGGGCAAAACCCCTACCGCTTCCTGGCCCGCCTGCCCGGCGGGACCCTGGAGGGGGAGGCCCGCGCCCTTTCGCAGGACCTTTCCGCTTGGCGGGTGGCCTTTAGGGGCGGGGTGGGGGCCCTTTCCTTCTTCTACCCGGGGCTCTTGGGCGGGGCCCTTTCCGGGGAGGTGGAGGTGGGGCCCAAGGGGATCTTGGGCCGGGCGCGGGTGGAGGGGGGCGCGGTGGAGCTGGTGGGCTTCCGCCTCAGCGGGGTGGGGGGGGAGGTGCGCCTTCTTGGGGGGCGGGCGGAGGCGGAGCTTAGGGGGGAGGGCCTCGAGGGGCCCCTGACCGCCTGGGCGGAGGTGGACTGGGGCCGGGCCTTCTACCGCTTCCGCCTAGAGGGCCGTCCCAGGCTTCAGGCCCTGGCCCGCCACTATGGGTTGGAGCTTCCCCTGGAGGGGGAGGGGCTTCTCCGCCTCGAGGGCTCGGGCTGGGAGAGGCTCGCCCTGGAAGGGGCCTTTGAGGGGGAGGGGCGGCTTCTGGGGGAGCCTTTCCGCCACCGGGGAAGGCTCGGGTTTGACGGGGTCTTCTCCTTGGAGGTCCTGGCGGAGGGCCGCCTCTTTGACCGGACCTACGCCCTGGACTTCGCCCTGAGGGGCCAGGCCTACCGGGCCCACCTCCGGGACAGCCTGGGGAGCGCCCTCCGCCTGGAGGGGGAGGGGGTCCAGGCCCGAGGGGAAGGGGCGGTGGCCTGGCCCAGGCCCCTGGAGGGCCTGGCCCGGGTGCGCTTTTTGAGCGAGGGGAGCCGCTTCCGGGTGGGGGTGGAAAGCCCCGGGGTGCGGCTTCCCCTTTTCCAGCCCTTAGACCTTTCCGGAAGCCTGGAGGGGGAAGGGGGGAGGGTGAGGGGGCGGCTTGGGCCTTTGGCCTTCTTTGGCCCTTGGTCCGACCTCGCCCTAAGTCTGAAGGCCACGCCCCTCCTCCTGGGGGCGCTTGAGGGGGAGGGGCGGCTCCGCTTGGGGCGGCTTCGGGCGGACCTTCGCTACGACTCCCCCTACGCCCGCCTTCCCCTCTTTGTGGTCCAGGAGGAAGGGGGCTTCCGCTTCCTAAGCCCCTACGGGGAGGGGCGCTACCGGAAGGGGGTTTTGGACCTCGTCCTGAGGGACCTCCCCCTTTCCGTCCTGGACACCTTCCGCCTTTCGGGGCGGGCCCGGTATGGGGGGGAAGGGCTTTCGGGGAGCCTCTCCTTAAAAGGGCGCTACCTCGAGGCCGAGGCCCATCTCCGGGGCCTGGGGGCGGAGCTTAGGGGGGCGGCCCTCACCCCCTTGGGCCGGGTGCCCCTGGAGGGGGTCTACGACCCGGAAAGGGGCCTGGACCTCCGGGCCGGGGGGCTTGGGGTGCGCTACCGGGAGGGCCTCCGGGTGGTGGGGAAGGGGGGCCTTGGCCCCCTCCTCTTGGAGGCCGACCTGGCCTACCGGGAGGGGTTTTCCGGCTGGGCCCGCTTCCGGGCCTACGGGGTGGAAGGGAGGCTCCTGGGGGAGGGGCCTAGGCTTTCCCTTTCCACCTGGGGGTGGGTGGAGGCGGAAGGGGAGGTCTACCCTAGCCTTCGGCTTTCCGGGCGCCTGGTCCCCCCGGCGGTGGAGGGCCTCGCCCTGCCGCCCCTCCCCCTCCGGTTGGACCGGGAGGGCTTAAGGGTGGAGGGGGTGGGGGAGGTGGCCTTCCGGGGAGGCTTCCCCTTCCGGCTCCGCCTCCCCTTCGCCTACCGGGGGCAGGAAGGGGTGCTGGAGGCGGAGGGGGACCTCCAGGGGGGGAGGGCTGCCCTCAAGACCCCGTACGGGGCCCTTTCCGCCCAGGGGCCCTGGCGGGGGCTTCGCCTCCAGGGCGAGGCCCGGCTTCCCGCCCTGGGGGCGGGGGCCCTCCGGGGCGAGGCGGACCTCTTGGCCCTCCGCTACCGGGGAGAGGCCCGCTTCCCCGCCCTGGCCCTGGCCTTCTCGGGGGAGGGCCTTAGGGTGCGCTTCCAGGGGGCGGGGCCGGGGCTTCGCCTTTCCGGGGGGTACGAGGGGGCCCTTCGCCTGGACCTGAGGGCCGAGGGCCTGGACCTAAGCCCTTTTGGCCTTTTCGGGAAGGTCTCGGGGGCCTGGGGGGAGGGGGGCGGAAGGCTCCTTTGGGAGACCCCCTACGGGCGCCTCGAGGCCTTAGGGCACGAACTTCTAAAGGCCCACCTCCGCTTCCAGGGGCCTTATGGGGAAGGGGAGGGGGAGGTTTCCCCGGAAGGCCTCTCCGCCCGTCTGGAAGGGGGCTACCGCCAAGGGGGGGTGGCCCTCCGCCTGGAGGCTTCGGGCGGAGGGCCTTGGACCGCCTTGGCCTTCGCCCTGAAGGGCCGGGCGGAAGCGCCCTACCTGGAGCCCGTGGACCTGGAGGGGAGGGCCCGGCTCGAGGGGGGCCGCTTCCGCTACGCCCTGGAGGGTCCCATCCGGCTGGAGGGGGAGGGGCTTGGCTACCGGGGGGCCTTCCGCCTCCCCTTCCGTCTCCTGGAGCGCGGCGGGGCGCTGGAGGGGGCCTTCCGGGGGGAGGGCCTTAAGGTTTCGGGCGAGGGGGAGGGGGTCTGGGCCGGGCTTCCCTTCCGCTTCCGGGGAGGGTACGGGGAAGGGGCCTTCCTGGAGGTGGCCTACGAGGGCTCCCATCTGCGCCTTTTGGGGGAGGAGGTGGCCTTCCGCCTGGACCTCGGGCCTTTGGGGAAGGCCCTGGGCCTCCCCTTGGGGGGGCGGGCGGAAGGGGCGCTGGACCTGAGGGGCGGGGGGGAGGCCCAGGG
>FWWL01008537.1_pt1 | contig 13064 bp, 10 predicted proteins | sample 2228331 | NCBI WGS metagenome assembly FWWL01 (sample SAMEA103939775, study PRJEB20133) | metagenome | reverse complement strand
GCGCACGCGGCGCACGCGTGGCCGCCGCGCTTGGCTGCATGCGCGAGACGAGGCGTCCCACGCGGATGCGGCACGGGCAATCCATCGCCTCCGCCCCGAAAAGCCGCATGCGAAGCGCCTTTCGCGCGCACGCGGGAAAATGTGGCTGAGTTGGCCGCGAATTGCCCGCGCGTACGCGCCTTTCACGCGCACGCGGGAAGATGGTCCGTCCCGAGCGAGACGGCTCACACCGATAAGCGCCTCCCGCGCAGACGCGGCACATTGTCCGCGCGCGGGGCGTTCGGCCTTGCGTTCACAGCGCTGCAGCCGTAGGTCAAAGCCTTGCGGGCGCAAGCGCCTCTGGAGAACAGAGCGGAGCCGCGCTTCAGCGCTTTTTTTGTTCTCAGAGGCAAGACGCCTTTGCGTGGCCAAGCGCCACACAGCACCGCATTTGTGATCAGACGAATGTAAGAAAACACTTGAAGCAACGCTCAGAAAACCGAAGTTTAATCTTCACAGGCGACCCTGCGGGTATCGGCATCCCTGGGCTTGGAATCAGGCGCTGACGTGGGGCATTGCGAAAGGGCAGGAGCACAACCGTGCCATCATTTTCTCCGACTCTCGAAAAGGCCATTCATCAGGCGTTGGCCTATGCCAATGCGCATCGGCACGAGCTTGCCACACTTGAGCATCTGCTTCTGGCGTTGATTGACGAGCCAGACGCACGGCGGGTGATGCAGGCCTGTGACGTCGATGTCGAAGCGCTGCGCAAGACGCTCGAAGACTTCATCGCCGAAGAGCTTTCGAGCCTGGTCAGCAATGTCGAGGGTTCGGAAGCCGTGCCCACAGCAGCTTTTCAGCGCGTCATCCAACGGGCGGCGATTCACGTGCAAAGCTCGGGCCGCAATGAGGTGACCGGCGCGAATGTTTTGGTGGCAATTTTTGCCGAACGTGAATCAAACGCCGCCTATTTCTTGCAAGAGCAGGACATGACGCGTTACGACGCGGTCAATTTTATCGCGCATGGGGTGGCGAAAAATCCGGCTTTCAACGAGCGCAGGCCGGTCACCGGCACAGAAACGAACGAACAGACAACCGCCTCTGCCTCTCGTGAGGCCAAAGATTCGGCGCTTGCAAAATTTTGCGTCGATTTGAATGCCAAGGCGCGTCGCGGCGAGATTGATCCGCTGATTGGCCGCGCCGCCGAAGTTGAGCGGTGCATTCAGGTTCTTTGCCGGAGGCGGAAAAATAATCCGCTTCTTGTGGGCGACCCCGGCGTGGGTAAAACCGCCATCGCGGAGGGTCTCGCCAAGAAAATCGTTGATGGCGATGTTCCGGACATTTTGTCGCGCGCAACAATTTTCAGCCTCGATATGGGGGCGCTGCTGGCCGGAACACGCTATCGCGGCGATTTTGAAGAGCGGCTCAAAGCGGTTGTGAAAGAGCTCGAGGAACACCCCAACGCGATTTTGTTCATCGACGAAATTCACACTGTTATTGGCGCCGGGGCTACCTCGGGCGGGGCGATGGACGCTTCCAATTTGCTCAAGCCCGCACTGCAAGGTGGCAAACTGCGCTGCATGGGTTCGACCACCTACAAAGAGTATCGTCAACATTTCGAGAAAGATCGTGCGCTCTCGCGGCGCTTCCAAAAGATCGACGTTTACGAACCCTCCGTGGAGGACACGTTCAAAATCCTCATGGGGCTCAAACCCTATTTTGAAAAACACCATCGTCTGCGTTATACCGACGAGGCAATTCGAGCGGCGGTTGAGCTTTCTGCGCGTTATATCCATGATCGCAAATTGCCGGACAAAGCGATTGATGCGATTGACGAAGCCGGCGCCGCCCAACACTTGTTGCCCATTGACCAGCGCAAAAAGATTATCACCGAGAAAGAGATTGAGGATGTGATCGCGAAAATCGCGCGCATTCCGCCAAAGACGGTCTCGAAAAACGATGCCGAAATCTTGCGAGACCTCGAAGCCGCGTTGAAGCGGGTTGTGTTCGGCCAAGATCAGGCGATTGAAGCGCTCGCCTCGGCCATCAAACTGGCACGCGCTGGCTTGCGCGATCCTGAAAAACCGATTGGCAATTATCTGTTTGCTGGGCCGACCGGAGTTGGCAAGACTGAAGTCGCCCGCCAACTTGCCAAGACGCTTGGGCTTGAGCTGCTGCGTTTTGATATGTCGGAATACATGGAAAAGCATGCCGTCAGCCGGTTGATCGGGGCGCCGCCTGGCTACGTTGGCTTTGATCAAGGTGGGCTTCTGACCGATGGCGTTGATCAGCACCCCCATTGCGTGTTGCTCTTGGATGAAATCGAAAAGGCGCATCCCGACGTTTACAATATTCTTTTGCAAGTGATGGATCACGGAAAATTGACTGATCATAATGGCCGGCAAGTCGATTTCCGCAACGTAATTCTGATTATGACCACAAACGCCGGCGCTGCAGATATGCAAAAGCCGGCGATTGGTTTTGGCCGCAGCCGCCGGGAGGGCGAAGATACCGCGGCCATAGAGCGATTGTTTACGCCAGAATTTCGGAACCGGCTCGATGCAATCATTAGCTTTGCGCCGCTGTCGAAAGCAACCATCATGAAGGTTGTGGAAAAGTTCATTCTGCAGCTTGAAGCGCAGCTGATGGATCGCAATGTCTCGTTTGAATTGAGCGAGGCGGCCGCGGCTTGGCTCGGTGAAAAAGGTTACGACGAAAAGATGGGCGCCCGCCCGCTTGCCCGGGTCATTCAAGAATATATCAAAAAGCCGCTTGCGGAAGAGCTCCTGTTTGGCCGGCTTCAGAAAGGCGGCTTGGTGCGCGTGGTGTTGCGCGACGACAAAATCGCCTTTGAAATTGAACCGGGTGGCGAAAAACCGCGTCTTTCAGGAACGCGTCCACCGCTTCTTACCGCCGATTGACCTCAGCATGCCTGCCTAGGGGGCTAGCGACTTTGCGCGAGAGCGTATGCGCCCGAATGCGAAAGGATGGGGTGCATGTGCCATAAATGCAGGCGGTGAGGCCGCGCGGCTTTGCCCGAGCCACTGCATCGCCCAATACAGCAGTTGGCGAAACAAGCATGAGCTTGGGCTGAGGACTCAGAACCAAGAGAGAACGGTGGCAGCTGGCTAGCAGGCGGAGAGGAAGCGGTCTGCGCAGCGGTCGCGCGACGAGTGGTGATCCGTCGCCCGTCCTTGCAGCGGGCGAAGCCCTTCTCCGTCCGGCAGCGTTCCTTGGAGAGCTCAGTGTCGTCGTCGGCGGCCAGCTTTCGCGCCGTCCGCCCCGGGATATAAGAGATGATGAGATCACCAAGGCTCCGAAAACTGGGCCAGGTGCTTCCGCCTCGGGATGTTTGGGATGATCTGCGAAACCCGTGGACGTCCGCTGGGTTCGGTGGGTCCACGCCGAAACGCAAGGATGGTCGATTGCGCGGCGCAGGCGCGGGGGCTGGTGCCGTCCGCCTCGGGATGCATGGGATGATATGCAAAAACGTGGAGCTTCGCTGGGTTCGGTGGGTCCACTTCTGGGATGCACGCGATGATGTTTTGATGAAGAGCATCGCCCGCCAAGGCTATCGGTGCGTCCCGGAATGCCGGGGACGATGCAACACAGAAAACACCCGAAGGTGCTCGCACCTTCCGCAGCGGGATACGGGGTGCCGGGCCGGGGTCCTGGACTGGGCGCTCACGCGAGCACCTTCGGCCCCGGGATACGGGGGTTAATGTCTCGTGCGCGCAATGCCTTGCCAAACCAGTCGGCATCCGAGCCGCGCTCGGCGCGGAGAGCACGTGCCCTTGGCAGGAAGTCCAAAGGCCCGCGCGCCGATGTCGTCCGCGGTCTGCCCGATGGTCAGAAAAATGGTGATCGGCCGCCCGAGGGCATCGGCCAAGCGGTGCCGGATCGCTTTTAGCCCGCCCGTTGGTCGTGCCCGAGCAACGGCATTCGCCCGTGTCGGCGAACCGGTGGCGGACACCGGCTTTTTTACGCCACGCACGTCGTACTGCATCGTTGCGGCAATCTTGCGCGAGCGTGCCGCCCTTCTTCCGCGCCATACACGGCGCGGCGCGGCTTCAGCTGGGGTACATTGATCATCACCGTCTCGGTCTTTGCCCCGTCGGTGGCCAGTTCCTTCGGAACCCCCGCAACTGCGCCCATTCGGCTTGAGCCGCCTTAAAGGTTAAAGAGCGTCTTCGCTGGCTCAGAGCCCGAAGACGCGTTTTGTCACCGGAACCCAGTGCAGATAATGACGATGATTTTGCTCAGCACGCGTGCGTCTCAACCCGAGGCTTGCCGGTTCGTCGGGAAAGCGAGCCATTGGAGCGTTTGCTGCTCCTCCTCACCTTCAGAAGATAGGCCACAGCGGCTTCACCGGCTTGTTCGGCAGCCAGAAAAATCGCTCATCCTGCCACCCTCGCTCTGGGAGCGTGCATCACGCCGTGGCAGGATGCTCAACAAAATTTGTCAGATTAAGCCTTAGCTGATTTCGCAGACAGCACTTGCCAAAGCGCACGAAGCTTCCGCGCGGTAGGCAAACAATCCGAAACGTTTCATGTTCTCCTGCAAAGAAGGGGGAGCGTGTGAATAAGACGTTCGGAGAATCGTTCTTGGCTCATTTTAGCAGCGTGAGAATTTGCAAGCGATCGTACGAAAACAGGTTGAGGAGAGGGTGCAAGGCTTTGCCTGCTCGTGGCGCGCGCAAAGTCGCCCCCCGCGTCATTTCAGGCATCAGAGGTAAAACGAAGGAGACCGTTGCCTAGGTGTTCATCCGCCATGGGGCCCTTCGCCGCGCGGGCCGTCCTTACGCCGCGCCTTGGGGCGTGAGATTGTTCAGTCTGGCTCGCGCCGAAGCGGCATCGTCATGCAATGCGCGCTCCCACCCCCCCACGCAAAGAGTCGTAAATCGGGGTCAAACACCGTCAAACCTTCGGCGCGTAAGGCCGCATTGGTTTCGCGGCAATGGCGCGGGGAAAGTACCCGCCCCTCCCCAAGGCACAGGACGTTGCAGGCCATGTCTGCCATCGCGGCTTTATAGCTCACCGGAATGATGCGAATCTGCGCCGCCGCAAGCCAAGCCAAAAAATCGTCCGGCAAAGCGTCAACGCATGCGAGCGCCAAGCCGGGTGCAACCATACAGAAAATCACGTCGAGATGCAGAAAATGATCGTCAAACGGCACGATCGCAACATTCCATCCCGCACCGCGCAGCCATCCGGCGAGCTGCTCGGCGCCTTCCCGGCTTGTCCTGCCGCCTGAGGTGCCAATCGCCGCAAGGCCCGGGCGAATAAGGTGAATATCGCCGCCTTCGATTGTGCCGGCCGTTGCGTACCGCCAAAACCGCGGCCCATAGAAGTCGAACACAGGGCCAACCTCGCCCCGACGCTGCGGCATGGCAAGCATGGTCAACAACGGCCCAGAGGGACAGACCTGTGAACTGTCACGGGTATAGACCTGATAGGGCAGATGCGGATCAGGCTTCAGATAATGACATCTCACCCCGGCCTCAGTAAGCGCCACTTCAAACGCGTGGTATTCGGCCAACAATGCGCTTCGATCAAATCCCCGGCCCGAAGCCAGCGTTGCCCGCGCGATCGCATTCGTCGGGATCCAGCGATAATGGTCCGGCCGGCAGAGGAGCACATCCGTCAGCCGACCTGTTTCTGACTGAAGCCGCCAAAGCGGCGCCTGCTGCGCTTGCTCGGAAGTCTCTGTTTTTGCCATGATCATGGTTTTGCTCTCTTTTTTCCGGGCGTCGTCCGGTCTTGGCGTTGTCCGGGGGGACGGTTGAGTGGTAGAGTGAGGGCGAAGGTTCGCTGACAGCCGCACGCGAGCACAAGTCAAGCGCACCTTGAGTCAAGAGCCTGAGCTTGCTCGGTCAGAGCCGTATGCGGCCCCACGCCTTCACACCCTGTCGGCAAACCGCGGCGCATCTTGGGCTTCTCGGCAATCGGTCGGCGGCCTTTTTGGTCATGGCTGAGCGCGGTCGCGCGGCTGCACTTTATCCGACGGGGCTCGCAGACCCCACATGTGGCTTGGTGAGAGCAAGCCCTTCAAGCGCGGCAAGCCGTTCTGCAAGGTCTTGCAGATAAGCGCCTTCAGTGCGTGCCGCAGCACACGCGGCGGTGTCGATTCGCGCTAGAACAAGAGCAGGCGACTCTCCGGCCTCAGCCAAAACCTCGCCCTTTGGGCCACAGATCCGCGACAGGCCCACAAAGCGAAGTCCGGGCTCAGTGCCCGAGCGGTTTGCATAGCCCACAAAAATCTGGTTCTCCATGGCGCGGACCGGCACCATGAGGCGCGCAATCCGCTCATAGGGCTCCATCAGCGCCGTTGGCACCACAACGAGATCCACTCCCGCTAAGGCCTCGTCCCGGATCAATTCGGGGAATTCGACATCGTAACAAATGGCAACTCCGACCCGCAGCCCACCCACCGCAAAGCGCAACGGGGACGTTCCGGGTACAAAAGTCGCCTTTTCCCATGCGCCAAACAGGATGCGCTTGTAATACCGCCCAAGCTCGGCACCTGATGACGAAAAAACCACGGCCGCGTTACGCAGCCTTTCGCCCTCAACGAGATGCGTGCCAAGAACGAGGGCAAGCCCAAGCTCCGCGGCGATCTGTCCCACCTGTCGCAGGGCGCGCTCAACCCAAACCAGCGCTGCACCTGTCAGCCCCGGCACATGATAGCCCGTCAAAAACCCTTCAGGAAAGACCAAAAGCGCAGCGCCTTGGGCTTTGGCCGTGCGCGCCACGGCGGCAATTTCGGCGAGCGTTGCGTCTGGGTCGTTGGCATGGGTTGCGCCCTGCCAGAGCGCAAGGGTCAAAGCCGTCATTCGCGGATCCTTTCTGCGCCAAGAAGCCGAGGAAGATTGCCCAAGGCACCAATGAGCCCAAAGACCACAAGCGCCAGCACGACAAACAAGACCGTCACCACCGCCATGATCGGTGTGTAGCCATAGCGAAGGCTGTTGAAGATCTTGATCGGCAAGGTTTCAACCGTAAACCCTGCCACCATATAGGCCACGATATATTCGTTGAGCGATAAAACAAAGGCAAAAGCGTAGCCTGAAAGCAAATAAGGAAAGACGAGCGGAACAATCACTGTGCGCAAGACCTGGCCGCTTCGCGCGCCCATCACACGGGCCGCTTCGATCAACGCCGGATCGATCGCTTGCAGCCCAAGCAGAATGGTTACAACAGGAAGCGTGACCAAAAACACCCCATGCGAGATAATGACGGCAAGAAGCTGTCCATAAAGTCCGAGCGAGATCCAGAAAACCAGAAAGCCGAGCGCGGTGATAACGGGGGGCAGCATGAAAGGGGCAAGCCCGAGCGTGTAGAGCACCCTGCCCCACACTCCGCCCCGCGCCCACACCACAAGCGCAAGCGGGAAGGCAACGGCTGCCGCAAGCAGGCTCGCTGAGGCCGCAATCAGGACAGAATGTTTCAGGGCCTGCAGCCAATCGGGGCGCGTAAACAGCGCCGCATACCAGCGCAGCGAAAGCTCGGGTGGCGGAAAGCGTAAGCTCTGCGTCGCGTTGAGCGACACGCCCGCCACCACCACAAGCGGCGCGGCAAGAAGAAGAACGATGACCGCAAGGTAAACCGCTGCAAGCTTGCGCATCAGCCTTGCCCCCGCACCCGGCCAAAGAGCAGAGCAAACCCGACAAGCCCAAGCGCCACCACAAGCAGCACCATAGCCATCGCCGCCGCCAATGGCAGGTTGGACTGGAAGATCGCCTGATCGGTGATATGCACCGAGAGCGTCCAGTGCCGCGGGCGCCCTAGGACCTGCGGCAAAAGATAAGATCCGAGCAGGAAGACGAACAAGAGGATCGCTGCCCCTATCAGCGGGGCGCGCAAAGCCGGCACGGTCACAGTCCAAAAGGCCCTAAGGGGAGAGGCCCCGAGCATCCGCGCGGCCTCACCAAGCTCTGGGTCAAGCCGCTGAACGGGGGGATAAAGCACGAAAACCGCGTAAGGAAAGCCCAGATAAACAAGACCCGTCATCAGCGCGAAAAGCCCAGGCGTATAGGCTTGCGGCTCAGCAACAAGGCCAAGCCAGGTCAAAAGCGCCCCAAGCCCTGCCGTTCGTGACAAGAGCGTTGAGACAGAAAAGCCGATGATCACCTCCGAAAGCGACAAAACCGCAAGCAAAAATACCAAGATCAGCGTCTGCACCCGCCGGCCTTGCCGGGAAAGCAATAGGACGAACGGAAAGGCAAGCGCCACGGAAATCAGCGCCGCAAGCCCCGCGACCCAAATTGAGGTCCACAAAATCCGCCCAAAAAATGGCGTGAAAAGGCGCAGATAACTCGTCAACACAAGATCGGGCTCGAAAAATCCCCCGGGGACGCGGCGCGCAAGGCTGACCGCCAGCATGATTGTGAACGGGATCAGAAAGACCGTGCCAAGCCAGAGCGCCGGAATGACGCCAAGCCAGGCCGGAACGAGCGCGCGCTGCTTGCTCATGGGGGCAAAATCACCCGGTGGCCGGGCTCAAAGACGAGCTGCACGATCTGCCCAAGCACCACCTGCGGGCGTTCGCGCGGTGAAAAGATTGCGCTCACCTCGTGTCCGAAACAATCGATCACCACCTGAACGCTTTCCCCAAGATCGCGCAAAAACATGACGCGCCCAGGCAGGCCTTGGCCGGCAAAGCGCACATCTTCGGGCCGAACAGAGAGCAAAGCGGGCCCATCGCCGGTTTTGACCCGATCGGCTGGGTCAAGCGGGAGCGAAACCCCAAACAGCTCAACCGTTCGGCCTTTCACGCGGCACGGCAAAAGATTTGTGTTGCCAATAAAACCGGCCACAAAGGCATTTGCCGGATCACGATAGACCTCCATCGGTGGCCCGGCTTGTTGCACGCGGCCACGGTCCATCACGATGAGATGATCGGCAAGGGTTAAGGCTTCTTTTTGATCATGGGTGACAAGGATTGTCGTCACCCCAAGCCGCCTTTGCAGCTGCTTGAGTTCAAACTGCATATGCTCGCGCAAATTGGCATCGAGCGCAGAGAGCGGTTCGTCGAGCAAAAAGAGCTTGGGCTCAAGCGCAAGTGCACGGGCAATTGCCACCCGTTGCCGTTGCCCGCCTGAGAGCTCATGGATCCGCCGCTCGCCAAGCCCAGGTAGCCGCACAAGATCCAAAAGTTCGGCCACTCGGCGCGCGCGGATCACCTTGTCAACGCCCCGGATTGCCAGCGGATAGGCAATGTTTTCCGCCACCGACAGATGCGGAAAAAGCGCCAGCGACTGAAACACCATCCCGAAGCCGCGGGTATGAGAGGGTCTTTGCGTGTAATCCTGCCCATCGACAACCAAGCTGCCCGCGCTTGGCTCTTCAAGGCCAGCGATCAGCCGCAAAAGCGTTGTCTTTCCGCATCCGGAGGGTCCGAGGAGACACACAAATTGCCCGGCCGCAATGTCAAGCGAGACATCGTCGACAGCAGCGACAGACCCAAAGCGTTTGCTGAGCCCCCTGAGCGACAGTGCGGTCATGTCTTTTCCCCGAGACGTTCCGCTGACCGACCCTGAGCGCGGCGCACGCCAAAAGCCCATGGCGCGGGCCGGGGCTGAGGCGCGCGGAACGGCCTTTGAGATGCGGCCTTTCGAGCCCCCTGCCGCAGTGGTCAGCACTGCGACCATGGGCTCAAAGCGCTGCCAGGGCCCCTGCCCCTTTGCAGAAACGCTCGCACAAGCCCGCGCTCCAATTCGTTTAGCCCGTGATCATTTCTGCCCAGCGTTCGTTCACCCAATCGCCCCGATCGAGGTAAAGCTCATACCGCGGCAGGATCGGCGGCAGATCCGAGGAGACTGCGGCGAATTCCTCATCGGTCAGGTCAGTGAGCGCACGGTCGACCATGGGTGCTGTGCCGACAAAGCGGGCGAGTTTGGCCTGGATTTCCGGAGCCGCCATGTAGTTGAGGAAGACCTGCGCCTGCTCGAGAGCGCGCGAAGCCGACGACACCACCCACGAGCCCGAATCGAGCACCCCGCCCTCTTCGGGGAAGGTCGAACGAACTGGCTTGCCCTGCGCCTGGGCAAGCATCGTCACATCGTGATAATATTGCCCCATCGGGATTTCGCCCGTCTCAAGCGCTTGTTGGAACTGCGCCTCGTCGCGGTACCACAGCCGCACATTCGGCTTCACCTCGGCCAGTTTGTTCAGAACTGTCAGCACGCCGTCGTCCGTGGCCAGAATATCGGTGCCTCCGAACCAGGTTTTGGCAGTGATCTCAAGCAGAAAAGAATTCGAAGCCAAAGCCAAAAGCCCAAGCCGGTCGCGGTTTGCAGGATCCCAAAGAGCCCGCCACGAGGTGGGGGGCTCGGGATACACGGCGGTGTTGGTCACAAGCGTGATGTACCAGCTCACAGCCCCTGTCCCATAAAACCGCCCATCAGGATAGCGATGCACGAAATGCGGGGGCAAATTGGCGGCGTTGGGAACCGCCTCAGGATCGAGCGCGGCCCAGGTCTCAGCGCGTTCACCCCGAAGCCGCGCCACCTGTGCCATCATGGAGACATCCGCAGGCGCTTGCCCCGCGCGCGCGGCTTGCTGCAGCTGAACAAGCCAGGCCTCCCCGGTTGGGGTGGCAATCGATTCCACCTCGATGCCGGTTGCCGCTGTAAAATCGGGGAAGATGTGCTCGTTGAAAGCTTCTTGGAAATAGCCCCCATAAACACCCACCTTGAGCGGCGCGCTCTGCGCACGCAGCAGGGCCGGCGCTGCCAGCGTTCCAACCCCAAAGGCGGCAGCGGCCTTGAGAACGGTGCGTCGTTTCATCGGTGTCTCCCTGACTTCGTGTGACGGGGTCAATGCGGTCAGACGTTTAACCATAACAGATCTCGCCAATGGCTTCTGTTGCCCGATCCAGGCTCTCTCTGCAAGCCCCATGGCCAAGGCAAAAGCTTTACTTTTCTTGGCCTGGTGCCAACCCGAGTTGCGCACCAAACGGCGTGATTTTTGCGGCGTCCCGCTTCTTGTGCGCGCAAATGATAGAACGCGCAAGCAGTCGCCACATGAAGGCCAGACGCCGATGACCCCGCAGGCTTGGCTGAGCCTTTCGGCAAGAGACCCTTCTCAGCAAAAGACTCTTCGGAGACCGCCACCGAGCAAGAGCACGTGTGAGCGCGGAAGCAACCTTTCTGCGGGCGTGGCTCATGCTGGTGTGAGCGTCTCGTTCGGCCGTCCCATCGTGCCTGCAGGCTTCGAGCCGTCGCGTGAGGCCCTCCGGGCAAACCGCCGCCGGCAAGCCTTACAGTCACTGCGCCGCATTTTCTTAGAGGCAATTGAAACAAAACCGGTGTCGTGCTGCGGAGTAAACAGCGCACGAAGCCCACGTTGTGAATGCCTTTTTTCGGATAAGCCCCTCAGGCCCAAAAAGGTTTCATAAGCCCTAAGGGCACTTTTGACGATCTCCCCACGGCTTTGGTCAAGGACTCGAGGCGTGGCAAGTGGCAAGCATTTTCAAAAGCTCGAATCGACGATGCCTTGCTGGCAGACAGCCTTGACAGCCTGACGTCGCAACATTTGCCGAAGAATGATCGGGTTCTGGTCTCGAAGGCTTCGCGCGCGCATTCATGCGATCCTTGGCCGGTTTGGCAGCCGAACCTGTCGCTCGGCGCTCGTCTGATGCGTAACCGGCGCGATCCCAGGCGAGGCCACATGTGCGCGAAGGGCAAAGATGGCGCGTTCAGAGTGAGGCTGATCAGGCGCGATCGCCCGCCTGCCATGCGCAGGGTGCGGCCCCTGCCGCCTTTCCGCCCCCTGCGCCTACTCGCCCCCGCGGCGCAAGCGCCCTTGGCGCGGGATTTTCGCGCCAAACCGGCCGCCCGAGCACGACGCTCGCCACAGACGGGGTCAGGGTAACGGCAATCACTCCGAACGCGTAAAATCCCTTTGCGGCTTTCAGTCTGAGCCGTTCCGCTTGACCTTCAAAAGGAGCCCTTCGAGCAAGGTGAGGACAAATGTTCACCCCGTGCGACGGTTGAGCTCCGCGACGCAGAGCGCATCTTGCGGCGTCCATTGTGCGCTTCGCGGCCGCTAACTGCGGCTCAGGACCGATATCCTTCAGCATCCTGCCGCGGCGTGATGGAAGCTCCCGAAGCGAGCGCGCAGGATGAGCGATTTTTCTGGCTGACGGGAGATTTTGCCTGACGGACGAGCCGGTGCAGCGGCTGCCGCCTTTTTCCCGAAGGTCAGGAGGATCAGCAAGCGCGAGAGTGGCTTGCTTTCCCGACGCGCCGGCAAGCTTCGGGTCAAGACGCAAGCGTGCTGAGCGGGATCATCGTCATCATCCGCACGGGGTTCCAGTGGCAAGTCGCGCCTTTGGGCTCTGGGCCAGCAAAGATGCTCGCCACCCTTTGGGACCGCTCTAGCCGGATGAGCGCATTTGCGCGGGTTTTAACGGAACTGGCCGCTCGAAGAGCAAAGACCGAGACGGTGATGATCGATGCGACTCCTGAAGTACGACGCCGGGTTGCCGCGGCAGGAGGGAAGAGCAAAGACCGAGACGGTGATGATCGATGCGGCTCACCGGAAGCCGCACCGCACCGCGCATGGCGGACAAGAAGGGCGGCGCGCTCGCGCAAGATTGCAGCCAGGATGCACTGCGACGTGCGTGGCGCAAAAAGGAGGCCAGTGTCCGCCACCGGTTCGCGGACATGGGCGAATGCCGTGGCTCGGGCACAACCCACGGGCGGGCCGAACGCGCAGCGGCACGCCTTGGCCGATGCCCAGGCGCGACCGATCACCTTTTTTCTGACCGCCGGGCAGACCTTGGACGCCATCGGCGCGTGGGCTCTTGTTGTGGAGGGAGAGAGGCTCCGAGGGCGCTTTTGGACGCCATCGGCGCGTGGGCTCTTGGACTTCCTGCCAAAGCCCGAGGCGCCGCTCACGCACCACAGCGCAGATGCCGACTGCTTCCGCAAGACCTAGAGCGCGCAAGCCATCATCCCCTGTACCCCGGGGCGGATGTTAACGGGGAACAGCGCACCGCCGCTTGCCACATCATCCTCTGAATCCCGCGGCGGACGTGTCCTCAGGGACGATCAGGTCTGGCTATCCACACATCATCCCCCG
>FWWL01008534.1_pt1 | contig 13066 bp, 7 predicted proteins | sample 2228331 | NCBI WGS metagenome assembly FWWL01 (sample SAMEA103939775, study PRJEB20133) | metagenome | reverse complement strand
ACACCCGCGCCGATCATGGCACCTTTCTGCTTCTGGCCCGATGTCACTCCAAAGAGATAACCGATCGCTGCACCGGAAGCAGCTGCCCCTATCAGGCTGCGGTTGGCAATAGACTCGACTGTGGGAATAACGTAGGTACTGATCGGACTCTGCCATCTGCCTGCGCGGGTGCCGAACACATAGGCACGTTCCCACTCCTCAAGGGGGCTGCGTACCCTCAGAAACTTCGTATGCAACGGCGTGTCCAGATGGGTGACCAGATCTACAGCCTGACCAAGCCAGCGCACAGCAGGTGGAGTGTGTAAAAGCAACGCCTCCACCGAACGGTCCTGAGCGCTTGGACGAGCATACCCCTCACGTACCAGCAACTCGTTGATGCGCCGACCCCAACGGTCACGTAAAATGACGCGCATGGCACGGCGGGGCACCAGCCCTGTCACCGTCTCCACACTGACCCTGGCGCCACGCCGAACCCCATACATCTCCAGCAACCTGCGCCAGGCCTCGTCTTCGTCCCGAACACCCAACCTGCGCACAAGACCCTTGAGGTCAATGCCTGCCAGACGCACCTCGCCAGGCACACCGCGCAGATAGATGACACCAGCCTTACCGATATCTTCTATCTCCGCTTCCTGTACGGTAGTACTGGGGAACCGGTACGGATAGAGCTCCGGTCTGCGCGTGCGCTGCGCTACCTGTTTGGCATACTGGAGACGACGACGCTCATCCTCAGTCAACACATCCTGCATGGCGCGCGCTCTGGCCATCGCTGTACGGAACTCCCTGGACCAGGGCGCCACATCCGCCAGGATCTCCGCCCGCTGCAGGGGGCTGTAAAAGAGACCTTCATGCAGCCTGCCTTCCTCTATCTGGCGGTACAGGAAGGCGCGGTGCTCGCGCCATCTGTCGAGATACTCGTCCAGGTCTATCTGACCGCGCGGTACCACCACACGACGTGGCTCGCCCTGTTCGCTCAACACCAGCAGCTCGGCACGCCTGGCACCAAACGTCTGCATCCTGAGCTGCATCGCCAGCATCTGACGCTCAAGCTCGTCCTCCGTTACCGCCTGAACCAGCGTGTCGCCGACCCGTCCGTGCGCCCTTACAACGATCCCGCCGGGCAGCTCCTCGCGCAGCGGACCCTCTATATCGCGACCGTAAGCGCGACGAAGCGCACGCATGGCCTCCTCGAACCTGACGGAAGGACGCCTCAGACCTGCAAGATAGGCGAACTGCTCGTCCGGAGTGGCAAACAAAAGATCGTCTACGATGCGCAGAATATCCGTCTGGCGAATATCGTGAGCACCCGGTCTATCCACACCGAACCTCGGCGCGTTTGCCCAACGATAGGCCGCGCCGGGAAGCCGGAGCTCTCCAAGAGCTATCCTGGTGTACGGGTCACCGACACGGAACCGATCGGGCAACCAGTAGGGCATGTTGTTGATGAGCGGGTTCCAGTAAACAAACTCAGAGGGTCGGCGCTTGGGCACAAAACGACGCAACACCTCATTCAGTTCGTTAGACCACGGCAGGATATCCAGACCGCCGTAAATGGTCTCCCAGAACCTGCGGTTGATAGATGTCGCCCAGGCGGGTGTATCCTCCACCACACCAGGACGACGATCGCCCACGATATCCGCTAAGGTGATAGCACCCCAGCCGTAAAGACCCTGTATCTCCGCCAGCTGGTGCCACAACACGCGCGATCCGTACGCGAATCGGGCCACCGCGTCACGCGCAGGAGCAGGTACCACTATCTCGTCGGGCTCGTACTCGGCACTGAGATACCCGAACCCTCGCTGATACAGCTTCAGGGGGAGATAAGAGCCGATAGATACACGTTCAGGAAACGAAGTGCCTCCCGCAGGCCAGTGTTTTAACGGTATATCCGGCTCCTGAAGACGTTCCTCATCGGAGACCGGTAATGCCAGCGGATAGGGTCTGTCTTCCAGGTGTCGTATCGCCCAGTCCCGATACCTTTTGCCAGTCAGTGTCCTGTAGAGATAGAAGAGAGGTGCCAGCGGGTTGCGAGGCGTCGGAAGCGGGATGTCGCCACGAGCATAAGCTTCAATGGGCGAGATGTCGGCGTTAGGAGCCTCCTGCCAGTGGCTCTTCCAGACACGCCAGTACGGTGCCACGTTCGCCTGCACGCCGCTACCGGGAAACTCGCTACGGCTGCCGGACAACCAGCCGCGACCGTAGCGCATGGTAGCAGTGCCGTAGGTGTGATAGAACTCCAGCTCCTCAGCGCTGCGTGGCTGGAAATACTTGTCGGCACCCGGTATCTGACGTACCAGCCACTTCTTCACGGAGGTTACCCCGGATACGTCCATAATATAGGTAAGTCCTATCTGGGAGGCACGTAATGTGTCGGCAATCAGGTCGTTCAGGTCGTAGCCAAACCAGTGCTGAAGCTCTGTGTTCACATAGCGCCACGCCATGTAACCCCCGATAAGGGGCAGTATGCGCCGTGCCAGTATGGCACCCACCGCCGAAGCAGGGCTGGCCATATCTTCATCGCTCAACCCCAGCCCATACTGAGTGAGCATCTCGTTCAGACGATAGGCGGTATAGTAAGGGAAGAGATGGCGTGTGCTGGAAGGCCTGGAAAACGGCACCCTTAACCAGTCGAACCAGCCGCCATGTCCCTTACCGGACCTGGCAATAATCACCCGTCCGATGGTTTCAGCGCGCGGGTCCTCTTCGTAGGGTTCTATCACATAGCCAAACGAGGTAAGACGTCTGGCGTGCCGGATAAACCCCTCATATAACAGCGCATAGAGCTCCGCGTCCTCAGGTCTGACCCCCGGAGGCATCTGGTCGGCACCCACCGCAGCAGCAGCGTTCAACAGGTGGATGATGTCCGTTGCATAACCGGGGTCGCTCTCCGGTGAGGGATATATGGGACGGCGCAGACTCTCCAGTCCGATGGCGCTGAACAACCATGCGCGGGTCTGTTCATCCATCTGAGAAGCTGCTTCCACCAGGGCACGCAACGCGGCAATGCCCATCTCAGGACTGACCTGGGCCGCCTGATACACGCTCTCCAGAAGCAACGCCCTTACCAGATCTGCAACCCTCAGTTTGCTCTCCGGTACACCGAACAGGGTGCCGTGCACCGGGTCAAGGAGGTGTTCCGGACGGTCTGGCGTGTAGCGTGTGGCCAGGTACTCAAGAAGACCACCCCGCATCTGTACCAGGTTACGCAGCAGCGACGTCTGCACGGTGGGCTCATCGTATCGGCTATCGCCGGACTCACGTACCAGTCCCAGGTCGCGCAGCAGTAAGGTGCGGAAACTGGCCTCATGCGCGTGATAGACCATCGTGAGCAACCGGGCGATAGCGGTATCGTCCTGGGTGACCAGTCTTAAGAGCTCCTCTTCGTTACGAGCCTTTGCAATGTGGCGCAATACCGAGTTCCAGCTGGTGTGGGTGGCGTCCGGAGGGATATCGATGAGCCGCCGATCGATAACATCCACGTAGCGACGCAGCAGCTCCATCTCATCAAAATCCGACCGATAGAGCACCTGCTCCAGCAGATGCCGCAAATGGGCACGCTCGGCACGCCCTTCCTGAGGGCTCTGGACAAGGCGGAACAGACGCTGTCGCTCCTGCAGGTCCTCGATCATATCGAGCATCACACGGGGGTCGGCTGTCGTACGTTGCCCAAACGGCAAAGAGCGCACGAACTTACGGAACCACGACGCCCTGCGCTGTCTGCCCAGTCTCAGCGCCCGCCGTACGGGATCCACGTCCGACCAGTCTGCGTCCTCTCCGGCCATGCTCTCTATCATGCCGCGCATGGTCATACCCTCGACACGCAGACCTTCCCAGCCCTCACCCAGGTCCTCGAGCTCCATGTGAATGGTGTCGAAGAGAGACGGTACAGGCGCCTGCGGTTCGGGGCCTGTAGAGGAAGCGTATCGGAACCTCACCCTGTAGAGCCGGTTGCCCACCAGAATATAGTCGTAGGCCGCCTGCCAGCGCCGATAGGGGTCGCCCTCATCGCCGACAACGGCTTCATCTCCAAGCGCCTCCCTTAACATCGGCTGCATACTGGTGGGGTCAATGTGCACCACGTAGTCACGATTGCGCCGGAACCACGGGAATAACCGGTTTGGAGTGAGTGAGAACTGACCGGGAGCGATAGGGATACCGATGCTACCACCCCTGCGGATCAGGTCGATAAGCACAGGCTCCACATAGGAGATATCTATCACCCTGCCCGTGTCGGGATGGACGAACATCATGCCGGTTGTGATACCCGTCAACCGGTCTATCTCATCCTTCGTGAAGTGTACACCGATAACACGACCTGTACCTTCATCCAGTTCGAGCGTGCTGGCAGACGCCCCCACCGCCTCCATCAACCGACGCAGCAGCGTGACGCGGTGCTGTTCACGCAGCGCCAGAAACACGGCTACGGCAGACTCCGGACCCTCCGCGATGATGCGATCTATCGCCTCTCTGTCCACAGGCTGGTCCAGGTTGATGTTGCCAATGAGCGCCATTGCGCGACTGTGGATAGCGGCAGCGGCAGGGTGCCTGCGTCTGAGCCTCCCCAACCTGGTAAGGGGTACGCGAATGTCCAGCAACGGATAGTACTGCGGGTCGATGCGGGAAAAGGCATATGCCAGCAACGGGTCGTTGACACCATAACCGTAGCCAGCTGCCTCCAGGATGTTGACCGGTCGGTATCCGTGGCGCTGCAGCACCTCACCGGCTTCGGTGCGCTCAATATCGTCAGAGTCCAGAACCTCCCTGACGATCTGCGTGTGTGAGAAGCCAGAAAGCTCCATCCTCACGGCACGGTTCGCCGCCTGTGAAATAACACGCGCCAGGTACTGTAAGGCAGGCATCTGGTCCGCGATGCTGCGCTCTGCCAGTCTGGCCCTCAGGAACTCGAACTCCGGCGCCGTGCTGAGGTTTTGCAGCACCTGCTCCGTATCGGTGGTAACCATTGTGCGGCGTCGTGTGCGGGTGAGGAACATCTCGTTCAACAGCTCGCGGTCAGCAAGCGCCTGGATCACCTCGTTCACACGCGGGTCGTCCTGAGGCAGGCCCATCATCCGCGACAACACGGCGCGATTGGCGGCGATCTCGAAGCGTAACTGGTCTCGTACAAAGTTCGCCCAGGCCGACTCCATCACCGCATAACGCAAAGACCCCGCCGTACCTATCGCAGCAAACAACGGATAGGAACGCGAGGTCTCCTGCGTGGCCTGAGATATCGACCAGTCCGCCAGCCGCTCTATAGTGGCAGGCCCTATCTGCGTGCGCCTGAACGCCTGACGCGCCAGATAGCCCGCACCGAACAGCGCCGCAAACAGCAGGTCGTCGGCCAGCGCCGTTCGAAGCAACCCTGCAAGAGAAGTGGGAGAGGCCGAATGAGGAAACTCATAGCCCCGGTCGTCAACTCCACCAAGCCCAAGCAGCGAACGGACACGAGTGCGCAGATAACTCCACAACAACGGATATCACCGCAGTTTACCGCAATTGACCGCGAATACGAGGAGGTTCGCCCTTTCTCCATACAAAGGAGTACTCTTCCTGCATACCGGGCACCGGACCCCGTGCCGGAGGTGGAGCCTGGGCACCTCCAGCCATCTGTTGCTGCATTCGACGGATAGCCTCCATCAGCCCTTCCAGCCCTCCGTCCAGGTACTCCTTAATGGGCAGTCCTATCAGCGTGGCCGCCTGCATTCCGGCGTGGATGTGCAGTGCCCATTCCTCAGGACCCATCTCCCAGAGATCGTGCAAACCCACCCCGTTCAATACCGAAGCGGCCACGATCTCCGCACGCGCGGTGGCGGTGTCCAGATTGCGATAAGCCCAGCTGCTCAGTACGTTCTGATCCTGATCGGATAGCAGGTAAGATACCTTCATGATCACATTTGCCAGCTGGGAAGGGATACCCGCAGGCAGCCCGCCCAGCTCGGAGATGCGATGACTGACCAGTCCGTAAGCCAGTACCATCATCTCGCGATAGAAGCTTTCCTCCATCTCGTACACAGAAAACAGCTCGCGTCGTACCAGCTGACGGACAACAAACACCTCGCCGGGCAGGGACGGAAAGACCACCCTGAACCGGCGAGGTGATTTGGTAAGTCTGGGCACAATCCGAACAGAATCCAGGCTCATAACTCCTCAACAACAGGCGTCTCGCCGAACCCACTCACCTGGTAGACGCCTTCAATCAGCCTGTCGTAGTAACCTGCAGGCAGCCTGTCCAGCCACTCGGCGCCAGGGTGAAGCAGAGTCGCTTTTAAGAGCTGATGGTTGGCATCCGATTGCGGGTTCTGAATAACCTGGCGCTGAGCCATCTCCCACTCATGCCGACGAATAGGCCTCACCGCAAAGACAAGCTTGCCCAGCCTGATGATAAACACACGAGGATACTCCGACTTCCACTGCTGCACCTGCTCCTGCGTCGGCGGGTCAAAGTAAAGGGCGTTGTGCACCTCTTCCGTCATCGGCGCCTCATCAAAGCCAGAACGCTCCTGTATGGCACGACTGAGCGTGGAGATGACACCCGCAGGCAACACCAGGAAATCGGCAATGGTCCACTTCGGCGCCAGCAGACAGTACTCCACCACCTTCTCATCCATCTGGTCCACGGTGGCGTCCTGGTTCTGCTGCAGCCACTCCCGAATCTGCACCATCTCAAACCGGTAAATGGGACGGAAGTAGAACTCCTGACCGGCAATGGTGGTCTTGTAAACGCTGCCGTAACGCTGCTTCCACTGCTGAATAACCTCTGGCGTCACCATATCCTGCTGGCTTTTCTCGGACATGCGGTACCTCCATGATGTCAAAAGATGTGTAACGGTTCCGGAGAATATATTGGCATCTACTGCAGATCCAGACCGCCCTGGTAGAAAACAATATCGCGGGCAATAAACTGATACTGCTCCAGCAGGTTGCGGCCGCTATCGTCTATGGCCTTGGAAAAGGATACTATCTGCACATCCACAATCTGCTCGATCTGGTACATCTCATCGGCGCGTGTAACCTCTTTGATGCCAGCAGTGACCTCCATCGGCGGTTGCAGGAAGACGCCACCACGCGAGTCCTTGAGCAAAGGATCGCCGTAGATGATGACCAGCCTCAAAGGGTAACGGTCGGTATCTGGAAAAAGAGAGTGGGATGCAGGTCGAGCTTCCTGATGGCCCCAATAGGCATCACGTAACGCACGGATCACCTCCGCGGGACTGCGCCTGGCAAGCAGCTGGTTCTGGATCTCTTGACGCACCGCCGATTTGTCCCCACTGCGCAGAAGGTCGAGCGCCCTGTCGACCTGCTCGCGCGCTCTGACGGGGGCTTTGCCGGTCAGAGCGACCTGCGACGCCTGCCAGAGAATGTAACCGGACCGCTTGAAGTTGATGGTAAACTGACCACGCACCACCCGGGTTCCACGCACGGCACGGTCGAAGGTATAAGAGGCGTAGCCGTAAAGAGGCGTTACATTCTCCACAACCTCGAACGATAACCCCACCACCTCATCCAGCACGGTGTTGCCCAGCACCACACGCACATCCAGACCGGTATAGTAACTGGTATCATACCGGTCAACCACACGCCACATATCCCTGGGATGTGCCTGCAATATGGACGGAACCATGTCCATTTCAATCACCGTAAGGTAACGGTCTGTCCACCGTCTGGATTCTGGGCGGCTGCCTGCCGCGAGAGATCAGGTCGGCCGGCACCTCCCCGGCCCCACCGTCCGGAGCCTGATAGCTCCTGTTCACCACTGCAAGGGACGCATAGTGATCGGAAACCGATTCCACATGAGAAAGATTCAACGGATCGACACTGATACGGGAACGCTCCGTGCCAACAGAAAGCAATCGCGACGTGCTGGCGTCTACCAGCGACGATAGCGCCGCAAGCCACCCGCTCCAGTCAAAAACGGACCTGCGGAACACCGCACGCCAGATAGCCAGCCTGTTCGCGTCGAGCCATTCCACAGCGTTCACAACATCACCCCATACAACCGCGGATAAAGGCTACTGTGCGGGTATCTCCACAGACTGCGCCGCCAGCTCGTCCAATACCGTGGCAAACATGTCGGTAAACTGCAGCAAGATACCGGCAGCCAGGGCGCCAGATGTGTTCAGAACACCGGGCAGCGCCGAGATGATGTGTTCTCTGGTTAAAGCGCGCTCCCCGTTTACCTCATAATGACTGACCTCCACATCCTCTATTTCAGGTTCCTGGTAGTCGCCTTCTTCGGGCAGCCGCTCCGTCAGTGGCGCGGTATCCAGCGAATAGTCCACCGCCATATAGGAATAGGTAACGACCGATCTGGAATCGTCGGTGGACATGGACATGCCCTCATCCAGCAGGGTCACACCATACAGGTTCAGCGCCACGGTCTGACCGTATTCGTTGACGAACACCAGCACCATATCAAAGGGTGGCAGCTCATCGGCATGAGGGCGTCCCACGTAGTGCGGATAGGCCATGAACAGATCGTCGGTGATCTTGCGGAACACGTGCCTGTCCCACAGCACCACGCCGATAGACCCGGCCACCGTACGTCTACCCGCGGTAAAGCCAACAGGCAACATGCGCCCCAGCCTGCTCACCGGGAACTTGTCGCGGTGTGAGCTCAGGCTGAAGAGCAGAACCTCTCCCAACGGGTACTGGTCGTGCCGCACGATCCTGGCGCCGGAATAGATGGGTATCAGGATATAGGCGTGACAGTCGCTGGGCGCGAAGGAGAGCGTGAGCGAATCCGCATCGCGAACATCCGCCGCGTCGGGGCTGGATGAGATGTCCCGAACCTTTACGGGATAGAACGGGTCGTTCTTGTCGGGCATTGCCGTCCTCCAGGTGGGTAGGAAGGAGCGGGCGACAGGCTAGCCTGCCGCCCGGGCAGGAAGGTCAGATGCTATACGGACGCCAGGCCCTCAAGGTTGGTACGCCCGAGCCGCTCGTTGGGAACGAGAGACTCCAGACGGTTGCTGAGAGGCTTGACTCCGGTAGCCACGTAGGTCACAGCGGTCGCCGAGCTCAAGTCGTCCAGCGTGAAGCCGTAACCTTCGTTGGCGAACTGCACGCCGGTAAGCGCCATGTAGGCAAACGCCCCGACCTCGTTGATGAAGACCAGCGTGAGGTCAAACGGAGGCAGCTGGTCCACATACTGGATCCTCCGCTTGGCCACCAGCTCGGCAGCACGTGCCACAATCTGAGCCTCCGGCGCCATGCCGCTGAGGTTCTGCTGCTCCGCCAGCCTCCGCAGCACCTTCACCCGGTCACGGAAATCCGCGCCTCCGGCCATGTCCCCATAGAGCTGGTCGATCTTGTCCCAGATGTCCGAGATGCGCTCGCCGATCTTGAACACGCTCTCGATCAGCGCGTGCTTATCGAACTGCGTGAAGGTCATGGTACCGGCAATGCCGCGTTTACCCTTCACAAAGGTGCGAGGGCTCGGGTCGCCGAAGGTGTACAGCGGGGCGATCTCGCGGTTGACCGACACGCTGAGAGCCACCAGGTTGGCCACCTTGCGGGTGCCGATGTAGGCGTGGATATCCGCACCGGAGAACGCCCACTTGTACGAGTATCGGTCGACCTCGTCCACCTGGTTCGACGGACGATAATCGTCCAGGATGCTCATGAAGAAGTTGTCGTTCAAGTCAGGCATCTATCAATCACTCTCCTCTTGATTACAGCGTCACGGTCAGATCCAGCGTGATCGCCCTGATGTAACTTGCCGGACGGATGTCCACCACACAGCGAATCTCCGTGGTCTGCAACCCGACCGCCATCGGGGTCAGGCTGAACCGGTATCCAACGCCCTCTCCGCCAAGCAGCGCGTTGAGCTCCACGAACCGGTTGAGCACGCTGCGCACCGCCGTGGACATCGCCGTCAACGTATCCTGCGTGTTCGGCTTGCCGAGGAACGGCACCAGCGCCTGGCGCAGATAGCGCGACACCAGGTTGGCAATACGCACGTTGCTCAGCATGTGGAACGCCGAATCGCCCTGCGCCGCAGTGATGTCGTTGGCCACAATCGGGTCGCCTGCAGGCAGAATGGACGGGCGGATCACCACGTAGCCACCACCCTTACCGTTCACGCCATCCATCAGGTCGGACAGAAGCGCTCGCGGAATGCGCGCACCAGCCAGCTTGCGAATACCACGCATGGAACGGAAGGCAGTAATCTCGGCAGGCCCCAGCACGGTCAACATGCCCGCATAGGAAGCACCTGCGTCGGTAATGTAGACACCCAGCTGGATGGAATTGAACTCCACAGGCATGCCCACCACAACGGACAGATAGCGCCCGTAATCCAGATAGGAACCATCCGCCTGCTGCACCAGCATCTGAGGATGCGCGTTCAGGAAGCGGGCGATGGGAATGCGATCGGGACCAAGCGCCGCCGTCTTGGTCGGATCCAGATAGGCATCCCGATAGTAGGCATCCAGCGTCACGCCGTCGGGAGCCACATAAGGCTGAGCCGAGATGACCGCATGCGCACCCGCCGTCACGCTCACATCATGGGCGAACTTCGCCAGATGGATCAGGACACTGTCATCGTCGGTCGCGTTGACCTTATCGTCCGCATACAGGCAGGACAGATAGATCACCGACACGTCCTGATCCTGCAACACGGCAAAGGCGCCCGTGTTGCCAATCAACTTGTTCAGCAACGACTGGTACCCGTTCGCGGCATTGAAATGGTCCGGACGACGACCGTAGGAACCACCGGACAGGGTCCACGACCTGTCCGCAGGAGAGGCGTCGTCAATCAGGTCCTCCACCGGACGGCTGAGCGCCGTAGCGGGCGCACTGGGGTGAAGCTGCAACCGCACGGTGGTGTTGCTGGCATGATTGTTCACCGCGTCCACCAGGTCCTGCAACGTATCGGTCGGAGCGATGCTGCCTGTCACCACCCCACCACGGTTTGCCGGCTGCGTCAGACGCCAGCTGTAGTTGGGCGTACCCGTCAGCACCTCAAAGGTGATGCCGTTGTAGTGATAGCCGTCAAACAACGACACCGCCTGCAACACGTTACCGGTAGGGGCATCGAGCGCATCGATGTTGGCCGTGGCCGGAGCACCTGGCACACGGTACGCAACGATGTTGTTGTTGCCGGCAGCCAGCGCACGCTCGATGGCTTCCACAAGATCTGCATAGGCGCGCGACCCGTCAGCCGTGTTGTTGGCGGGATTCACATACTCGTCCTTGAAAACCATCGGACCGAACACGGCCAGAGCAGTAGCCATGTCAGAAACAGGTACGGGCACACCGCTGGGGCCGTCAAGCGCAGTGCCGATAATCAGCAGAGACTCGCTGACCGTAGTGGGTATCACAGGGATCACCGTGCCCTCACGGAAGCTGAAGCTGTATCCCACATTTGCCATACCCTGTAAGGCGCAAGATAATGCGCCTGTTCACCTCCTCAAAGGTTTGTTACTCCAGAACCTCACAGGTAACGTAATAGGTCGCACCTGTGGTGGGGCGTCTTCCTGCATCCGTCCATAATAGTACCGTCTTGCTGAGATCTGGCGCGAACTCGGGCACAAAATCCACGCCAGGCACATAGATGCGCGTGTCCAGCGGGATCTCTTCGGCAACGCCGTGCCAGGTCTCCCAAAGACGTGGTACATCAGACGCATAGATCACCTTCACAATGTTGCGCCGGTTAATCTCGTCCTTGATGCCCTGATGAGTCATCTCAATATCGGTCTCTATTCTGCCACTTTGACCCACCTTTACGCTTACCGCAGAAATAATGGGCACCACCCGCCGACGCACCTTGTCGAGAATGGCCTCGTAGACCAGAGTGTGCACGTACAACTGCTCACCACGCGCTTCGATAAGCCTCGGACCTGTATGCTCCAGCATGTACCATTCGTGCACTCCACGTCGCTGAAGGTCCGGCGCTATGGCGTCCAGCATATCCTCGAGATTGTCCAGCAACGTATCCGCCTCGTCCGGGTTGGACGAGACCACATCGAAGTGATAGGTGCAGGTAAAGCCCTTGCCCCAATACTCAAGCACCGACCTGCCATCTGTCGTTACCGTAGAAGCGCGAAGCCTGGGCTTGTACACCTCGCCGGTTTTACCGCCAGGACGACGAGAACTGAGATAGCAAACGATGCTGGGACTGTGGTACTGCGCATGACCGAACCCACGCCTGAATGTCACCCGATAGGTGTCAAATACAGGCTGAATGAGCCGCCAGATCACCTTCGGCAACTGCGTCGGACTCGGCGGTATAGGATGGAACTCTTCCACAACGCACCTCCGCTAGTCGGTAACGGTGATGTCCAGCGCCTCCACAAGACCCGGTACGCGTACCGTCATCTTGACATATAGCCGATCACCGTAGACATAGGCGCCGGAAGATAACACGAACGCACCGGTCGCTCTGGCCAATAAGCCACAGGTGAAGGCGATCCTGTACAACTCCATATTGTCAGGAGAACGAGCGCCAAGAAGCGAGGATAGATAGAGCCCAACCACGTAGCTGATGCGGGAGTACCACTCAAACGCGTATGCCCCGACACTGTCATCGTTCTGGTGGAACCTCCACAGCCCATCAATCTGGCTCTGCTCTAACCGCTGAATATAATACTTATCCGCCTGGACCGCCTCAGAGACACTCAGAGCCGTATAGTCCGGAGAATCCATAGACACCGACGCACCTAACGCGGTACTCATCGCACGAACCAGAGATAGCGGAACATCGATGGCACGATCGTAATACGAACCGGAAAGATGACCGTAGCACCAGTAAAAGCCTGGCTGGCGGTACAGGAGGTCACGAACCACATCAAGCTCGCCAGAGGTGTCGTTGTCCCCAATAACCTCGCCACCAACCTCTTCGGTACCCCCGCCGCCGGGCGTGTCTTTATCCAGCTCTCCTGTCACATCGGTGCCGGGCTCGCCGATGGGATCGGGCAGGATGACAACCGAGTCATCCTCTACCTCTATCCGCTCCAGAAGAACCGAAGGGTTATCAAGCAGCACGCGCACCTGCCAGTACCGATACCGATCAGAAGAGCCAGGAGGCCCGGATTGCCAGGAAGGCGAAGGATCGGTGGCATCAAAA
>FWWL01008533.1_pt1 | contig 13070 bp, 9 predicted proteins | sample 2228331 | NCBI WGS metagenome assembly FWWL01 (sample SAMEA103939775, study PRJEB20133) | metagenome | reverse complement strand
CGAGCAGGCCGGTCACCTGCCCTTTCACGATCAGCGGGATATAGGCTCCCGCCAGGGGCAGTTTGCCGACGACGATGCTGCCGCCGCTGGCCGCAGGACGATGGCGGATGACTTCGGGTTCCTTGTTGACCACCGCGCGCGCCCGGCCTGAGAGCGGCTCTCCGCGCATCACGATGGGCGGAAAGATGCTGACATCTATCGGCTGGCCGTCGCTGATGACATAGGTCGGTCGCAGTTCGTTGACTTCTGGCTCGTACAGGGTGATCGCGAAGCCATCGGCATCGGTCAGCCGCGAGACCTGTTCATAAGCTGTGCGATACACTTCGTCCAGGTCGAGCGTCTCGGCCAGTGCCATGCCCAACTCGTTCAGGATTCTGAGCTGACGGTTTTGCTGATGCGCCGCCTCTTCGGCGAGCTTGCGCTGCTCGGCCTCACGACGCTCTGCCTCTTTGCGCTCGCGGATATCGCGGAAGATGCCCAGCACCACGGCGCGGCCGCTGACCGTGACCACGCTGGTGCTGATCTCCACCGGAATATCATAGCCCATGGCGTGGCGCACCTGGGCTTCGATGGGCTGGGGATTGTCGCCGCGGAGATGCGCTGCGAATATCTCGGCATAGCGCGCGCTTTCTCCGGGGGGATGGAGATCCTGTTGATGCAGCCGGCACAACTCGGCGTGCGAGCGGCCGACCAGCGCACAAGCGCGTTGATTGGCATCGAGGATCTGGCCGGTGGTCGCGTCGGCGACGAAGATGGCATCGCCGGCCCTTTCGAAGAGAATGCGATACATTTCTTGCGACTCGTGCCAGGCGGCCTGGGCCTGGCGCCGTGCGCGGCGTTCCTGGGCATCGCGAAGTTCGCGCATCGCAATGGGAGCCAGGTAGTCAAGCCGGTCCAGTGGTACGACCCCCTGAGCACCGGCACGTAAGGCAGCCAGAATCCAGTCATCGCGGCACCTAACACACACGAGGATCAACGGCGTATCCACCTGACGTTGCCGAAGCTCTTCCAGGGCGGCCAGGGCGTTGAAGCCTTCCGGCGCATCGGAAGCGAGGACCAGATCCCATTCGCGGCGATCGCACGCGGCGCTGAGCGCTTCGGCTGTGTCCACGCGTTCCCACGAGGGATCGAAGTCGTTGCGGCGCAATGCGTCCATGAGCAGCCCGGCATTTTCAGCCAGGGCGCCGACGATCAGCAAATGCAAAGGTTGGGCCATATGCCCCTCTTGAGAGCAAAGTCGCGCGCGCTGCATTGTGGGTTCGTTGCCGACCGGGCGCATACTGCGCCCCCTCTCTCGGCGTCGCCCGTGCTCATCCACGCCAGCCAGATAGCGGTGGCATCTCCATTATACCACAGATTGCCAACGGTGCCGTATGGAAATGGAAGCAATATTTTGTTGACCCTGTGGTCTCGAGAGAGGATTGGACGGCGCGCACCTTCGTGTGTTTGTCGGAAGGTCGGGAAGCGATAACTGGCCGGGGTCGGCAGGGATTTGCGAAAGGGCGCAGGACGGGTTGGGGGAGAAATCAGGCAAAGAGCCGGCCCCGGCCGGGGGTGACACGTGATCACGGTATCGGCTGGCGGTCACCTCGCTCAGGCGGCATATGCCCGCTGGGCGGAGCGTTGTGCCAGCGCCGAAAGCTCCGTCAGGTCAAAAGGCTTGGCGATGAAATTGAAGAAAAGGGCATGCTGCAAGATCTGCCGGGTCTCGCCGTCGTCAGGGCAATAGAAGTCAGAGATCACGACGGTCGAAGCTTCGGGGCGCAGCTTGCGCAGCCGTCGGGCGAGGTCCTGGCTGTCCATGTCGGGCAACGTCGCGTTGACAAAGGCGATGCGGATCGGTGCTGTGACCGCCTGCGCCAACGCTGAGGCGCCGGAATGCGCGACGATGGCCTGCCATCCATCGGGCAAAAGCACCTGCTGCATGGCCCACGCCATATGCGGATCGGGATTCACGATGAGCGCAATGGGTGCGGGCTTCTGAGACATGACACACCTCCCCACCAGACTCGGCCAGATTGTCTCAAACCTGGGCTGATATCGCCTTGACTACTTGAAAATCTAGCATGAGCGCCATCGGTAATCTATCCGTAGTTGTACGCAACGATGTGGCCCGCCGCTGATCCGCCCGCGATCACGGTAGCAGGCCAGCAGTAACCTTTGCAGCACACTATAATTGACGATGGGGCGGCCGAAAAGTTGTGGCCTGTGCAAATAAATGCTGTGAGGATCGCGCCCACGCTGCAGCCGCCGATTTTGGCCCTCGCAGGCAAAAACGATTACAATCGAGCGGCCAGACTCTCACGGTTGGCAAGACCGTCGGGGCCTGTGGGCGATCAGAACGAATGCGAAAGGCATGTGATCCGATGAACGATTCGATAGATACCAGACGCACGATGCTCTATTTGGTGGTCTCCAACTTCCTGCTCCATTTCGGGTTTCAGGTCTGGCAAACGCTGTTCAACAACTTCGCGGTGGAAAGCGTGCGCATCGGCCCTGCCGAAGTGGGCCTGGTGCAGGCGGTGCGCGAGATTCCGGGGCTGCTGGGGTTCCTGGTGGGGTTTCTGGCGCTTTATCTGTCCGAAGTGCGCATCATGGCGCTGAGCATCATTCTGATGGGGGTGGGGATCGTGGCCACCGGCTACTCCACGACCCTGCCGGTGTTGCTGGTCACTACCTTCGTGATGAGCTTCGGGTTTCACTTCTTCACGCCGAGCACCAGCTCGGTGGTGCTGATGGTGGCCAGGCAGAGCGAGGCTCCCCGCGCGCTGGGCAAGCTGGGCAGTCTGGGCGCGCTGGCCGCGGTGGCGGCCACGGTTGTGGTCTACTTGCTCGCACGGCCCTGGGGCTATCAGATGCTTTTCGTGGCCGTCGGCCTGGCAGTGGTGATCGGCGGGATCGTGCTGTGGCCGTTGGGGGGACAGACCGGCGGGTTGCCGTCCAACCGGCGGGATACGCTGCGCAGACGCTACTGGCTCTTCTACGCGCTCTCATTTCTCCTGGGCAGCCGTCGTCACATCTTCTCGACCTTCGCGATTTACTTGCTGGTACGGGAATATCACATCAGCGTGCAGACGTCGGCGGTCCTGTTCCTCGTGAATAGCGTGGTCAACATCGTCACGTTGCGGTGGGTGGGACAGCTGGTCAGCCGCTTCGGCGAACGGCTGACGTTGAGCATTGCGTTCGCCGCGTTGACTCTGGTGTTCGTGGGCTATGCTTACATCTCCAGTCTGCCGGTGTTGTACGTGCTCTTCGTCCTGGACAACGTCTTCATCGGCTTCAACCTGGGCCTGACGACCTATTTCCAGAAGATCGCGGTGTCGCCCGAAGAGATCACCAGCAACGTCTCGGTCGAGCAGACGATCAATCACATCGCGGCCATCCCTGTGGTGGGCGGCACGGTATGGGCCGTTTATGGCTCGCAAGCGCCGTTCCTCTTCGGCGCGCTGATCGTGTTGATCGCGCTGGTGCTGACCCAATTCATGCGGCCCACGGCCGCACCGATCGCCGTCGTCCGGCCTGCGGCCGGCTGATCCGGCGCTTACCACAGCCCGAAGGCCGGCGCGCTTGTGTCGCCCAGCGCCAGCGGAATGCGACGCCGCGTGCCGGCCGCAACATTCGGGGGCAGATCGGTCACCTTGAAGAAGGCACACTGTTCGATCTCGGAGCTGGCGGCCCGGGCCAGCGTGAACTCCGAGCAACGAAAGACGGTGATGTGGTCGGCCTTGCCCTCGTCGAAGTTACTGAAGATGCCGAGCAGGGTGAGGGGGCCCAGCGTTGCGCCGACTTCCTCGCGGGCCTCGCGGCGCGCCGCTTCTTCCAGCGTCTCCCCGCGTTCGACCAGGCCGCCCGGGAAGTACCAGCTGTCCTGATAGGTGTGCTTTACCAACAACACCTCATCCCCGCGCAACATGATGACCCGCACGCCGAGGGTGAGCGGTCTGGCGATGATCCAATACGCGCGGGCTGCCAGGTAAATCGCCTTGCGGATGAAATTCATGTTTTGATCCCTTCTGAATTCTCCGGAATCAGCGGTCACCCGAATGGCGACCTGCCACCAGTATAACTGCTGAATGAGCACCGGGCAAGAATCGCCAGAGGCAAGTGGTATCCCTGGATACCACTTCGCCTCATTTGCCAAACCGCCCCTTTTCTGCTAACATCAGCTTTCAGGTTGCGGGGGGTGCCAGATCGCCCCCTGTTATTTTGTCGGGGAACCAACCGGGGCCGGCGGGAGTCTCTCTATCGCAGGCGCGCTGGGCCTGTGATCTTAACCCGCATGGCAATCAATACAAGATGACACGCGTACAACAGATCCAACGGTGGCGCCGCTACCGTCGGGCGGTGGGCGGCCCACGCATCGGCCGCTGGCTGGTGATTTTCGTCGTCGCCGTTTTGGCCGTGAACCTGCTCGCGCTCGGAACGGTCGTCTTTGCCGCGGTGACTTCGGCCGCCGCCGTCTACTCCTATTTCGCCCAGGACCTGCCCGATCCGAGCGCCATCCAGACAGAACAGGCCAGATACGAGACGGTCAAGATCTACGATCGCACCGGGCAACACCTGCTCTATGAGTCCATTGACCCGCGGCCCTTCCGCGGCGACCGCACCTACCTGCCCATTGACCAGATCCCGGAGATGGTGCGCAACGCCACCATTGCCCTGGAAGATCGCTCGTTCTACACCAACATCGGCGTAGACTTGCGCGGCCTGGCTCGGGCTTTCCTCTCCAATCTGCGCGGGCAGAGCGTGCAGGGCGCCAGCACCATCACGCAGCAGATGGTGAAGATGGTACTCATTGATCCGCGGGAACGCTACGAGCGCTCCTACGCCCGCAAGATCAAAGAGGCGATCCTGGCGATCGAGATCACGCGGAAATACCCGGGCAAAGAGGGCAAGGACCGCATCCTGGAGTGGTACCTCAACTACAACTTCTACGGCAACGCGGCCTATGGGATCGAAGCGGCCGCGCGCATCTACTACAACAAATCGGTGGCCGACCTGACGCTGGATGAAATCGCAGTGCTGGCCGCGATCCCGCAATACCCCGGCCTGAACCCGATTCAGGCGCCGGCCGATGCCTATCGGCGCCAGCGGAAAGTGCTCAACGCCATGATGGAGGCCGGTTATCTGAGCGAAGAGCAGGTGAAGAGTGCCACCCGCTACTTCAACACCCGCCTGCTCAACGAGCTGGTTAAAGACGGCTACCTGAGCGAGAGCGACGTGCCGCTGGTGGCCATGGGCGACCGCGCCGCGACCGCGCGCGCGCTCAACGCGTTGGTCAAAGCGGACTACATCTCGCAGGCCGAGGCGGATGCGGCCAAGAAGCTGCCCGGCCCGCTCTGGCAATACGTGCGTGAGTTCGCCGAACAGCGGTTCGAGGTGCCGCCCGACGCGCCGCACTTCGCCCTCTATGTGCTGCAACAACTGCAAGCACAGTATAACACGCCCGAACAGCCCTATTTCATCTGGGAGCATGGCCTGCGAGTCTACACCACGCTGGACTGGGACCTGCAGATCTGGGCGGAATGCGCAGCGCGCAGCCATATCGCGTCCCTGCGCCAGCAACCGCCCAAGCCGTGTCAGGGCGGCCTGGAGAACTTCCCGCCCATCCCCCAGATCAGCCAACGCGGCTACGCGTTCGACCACGAGGTGACGAATGCGGCCGTTGTGGCCATCCGGCCCAGCACCGGTGAGGTGCTCGCCATGGTCGGCAGCCTGGACTACTTCGACGAGAGCATTGACGGCCAGGTGAACGTGGCACTGGCCCCGCGCCAGCCCGGCTCTTCCTTCAAGCCGTACACCTATCTGACTGCGTTCGAGACCGGGAATTTCGCGCCGGCCAGCATGGTGCTGGATGTGCGTACCGTTTTCCCTGATCCGGGCAATCCGCCGTACACCCCGGAGAACTACGACCGGAAATATCACGGGCCGCAAACGCTGCGCCAGGCACTCCAACGCTCTTACAACATCCCGGCGGTCTGGCTCATGCAGCAGGTGGGCATCTCCAACGTCATCCGCACCGCGCGGCGGCTCGGCCTTAACAGCCTGAATCGCGAGCTGAATTCATATGGCCTGAGCCTGACCCTGGGCGGCGGCGAAGTAGCACTGGTAGATCACACCTACGCCTTCAGCGTCTTCGCCAACGGCGGCGTCATGGCCGGCAAGCCGATCCCGGCCGAACGCCAGCGGCCCGGCTACCGCAAGCTCGATCCGGTGTACATCCTTCAGGTGGAGGATAAAGACGGCAATGTGCTGGAGCAGTATACCCGGCCGGCCACCGAGCTGGTCGTGAACCCGGCTGTCAACTACATGCTGGTGGATGTGCTCAGCGATCCGACCCCGCGCGCGGCAGCCTTCGGCAGCACGGCGCAATACCTGGTGTTGCCGGATCGGCCGGTGGCCGCCAAGACCGGCACGACCAACAACTGGGTGGATGGCTGGACCATCGGCTTCACGCCGCAGCTGGCCGTGGGTGTGTGGACCGGCAACAGTGACAATAAGCCGATGAAACTCTCGGACGGCTCGATCACGGCCGCGCCGATCTTCCACTCCGTGCTGAAAAAAGGCCTGGAGGGGCAGCCGGTGCAGAAATGGGCCGAACCGCCCGGCCTGGTGCGCGTCAACGTGTGCTATCCTTCTGGCCTGTTGCCGACTCCGGACTGCAAGGGCACGATCACCGACCTGTTTCTGGCCGGCAAAGAGCCCAAACAACACGATACCTGGTATCAGGCGTTCGAGATCAACCGCGAAAACGGCAAGCGCGCCTCGGTGTGCACGCCGCCGGAACTGATCGAGCGCCGCATCTACGAGATGTATCCGTCCAACGCGGCCGATTATGTGCGCGCCAACGGCATCCCGCAGCCCCCCACCGAGATTGACGGCCCCTGCGGCGGCCAAGAAGTGGTCGGAGATGTCGCCATCGCCGAGCCGTGGCTCGGCGCGCGACTCAAAGGCCAGGTGATCATCCGGGGCAACGCGCGCGGCGGCAACTTCCGCGCCTACAAGATCGAGGTCGCCTCGGAGACGAAGCCGAACGAATGGATCCCCATCGGCGGCGAACACGGCAATCAGGTCAGCAACGGCGACCTGGAGACGTGGGATACTGCAGGCTTCGACGGGCTCTACACGCTGCGCCTGACCGTCCTGGGCCATGACGGGGGCGTGCAGACCAACGAGGTGCGGGTCGTGGTGGACAATGCCCCGCCAAAGGTCGAAATCATCCACCCCAAAGACGGCGACCACTACGTCATGGAAGATGACGAGATGGTAAGCATCACTGCCAACGCGGAGGACACCTGGGAGATGGATCGCGTCGAGTTCTATCTGGATGGCACCAAACTCGGCGAGAGCACCGTCGCGCCCTACAGCATCCGCTGGACGATCGTCATGTCCGATGTGCTGCCCGTCTTCGGCCCGCCCATCACCGCCATGCGGCCGGTGACGAATCCGGATGGCACTGTTAGCTTGCAGGAGGTGGTCGTCGAAGAGACGAAGGTGGAACAATACACGCGGCCCGATGGGACCACGGCCGAACGCACGATCTGGATCTCCGAGTCGGGCCGTGGGGTGATCGTCGAAGGGGACGTCATATCCGAAACGCATACCATCAAGGTGAAAGCATTTGATCGGGCCGGCAACGAGGCCGAAAGCAAGCCGATCCAGATCATCGTGGGGCACAAGCCGAAGCCAGAGAAGACCGGCTGGCTGGATGGCGACGCGCGCTTCACGGCTTTGCGGCCGGCAGCAGACGATATGAGCGGCCGTTCGGCGACACTCGCCTCCACTCACCAATCTGGCGCGGCCGGCTCCTGGCCACCGATCGCTGCCTATCAGCCTGTAGCGGTCTGGCCGCGGCGGGCCGCTGACCCATCCGTCGTCATTCGGGTGGCCGGCCGCGACCGTGTGCTGCCTGGCTGAGCCCTGCTTTGTCGGTTCGGCCATTCGCCGATTTGCCCATCTGCCCATGTCACGCATCCTGATTACCAACGACGATGGCTACCTGGCCCCGGCCCTGGCCGCGCTGGCGCGGGCCCTGCGTCCGCTCGGCGCAGTCGTGGCCTTCGCGCCCGATCACAACTGGTCGGCCGCCGGCCACACCAAGACCATGCACAAACCGCTGCGCGTGACCCAAGATGTCTTGCCCGACGGCTCGCCGCTGTTCATCACGACCGGCACACCGTCCGATTGCGTGGGGCTGGCATTGCTGGGCATCCTGCCAGAGTGGCCCCACCTGGTGGTCTCCGGCATCAACCAGGGGGCGAACATGGGCCACGACGTGACCTATTCGGGGACGCTGGCCGCGGCAATGGAGGCCACCGTCTATGGCATCCCGGCCATCGCCGCGTCACAGGACATCCAGGGCGATCGTGCCGGCGACCTGGATTTCGCTGCGGCGGTTGTCGCCATGCTGGCGCAGCGCGTCCTGGCCGAAGGACTGCCCGTCAACACGTTTCTCAACGTCAACTTTCCGGCCCTGTCGCGCGAGCAGGTGCGCGGTATCCAGGTGACCCGGTTGGGCCGGCGCATCTATCGCGACGTGCTGATCCGCCGCGAGGATCCGAAAGGCCGGCCCTACTATTGGATCGGTGGTGAACCGCCGGCCGGCGAGCCGTTGGCCGGCACCGACATCGGCGCGCTGGCGGCCGGCTACATCTCGGTCACGCCACTCACTCTGGACATGACAGACCAGGCGCAGCTGGCGCGGCTGCGTGCCTGGAATCTGCATTTATAACCAACGCACGGAACTGCTCAGGCCCTCTATCCCCCGTGCCTCCTTTCCCCCGTCTTGCGGGGGAAAGGAGGCATGAAGGTTGGAGGTTGGCCCCTTCCAGTCTCATCCCTCCCCTCTCCTGACCTCCGTCAGGAGAGGAGAGGGGACAGGGGGAGGGGTGAGGCTGAATAGATATCAACGCACTACATTGTGGAGGAATGATCATGCCGAAATTCGCGTATTTCGAGGGCCAATTCGTGCCTTATGCCGACGCTCGCGTCAGCATCGCCACCCACGCCTTCAATTACGGCACGGGTGTCTTCGAGGGAATTCGCGCCTATTGGAACGAGCAGCAGGAGCAGCTCTACGTCGTGCGCCTGCGCGATCATTATCAGCGCATGTTGCAGTCGGTGAAGGTGTTGCGCATGCAGCTCAACCTGGATGCCGACCAGATGAGCGCGTTGACCGTCGAGCTGTTGCGCCGGGAAGGCTATCGCGAGGATGTGTACATCCGACCGCTGGCGTACAAAGCGAACGAGGTCATCGGTGTGCGGCTGCATAACCTGAAAGATGAATTTGCCATTTTCGCGGTGCCTTTCGGCAAATACATCGAGCAGCAGGAAGGGGCGAAGGTGTGCTTTTCCTCGTGGCGGCGCAACGACGACAATGCGCTCCCGCCGCGCGGCAAGATCACCGGTGGATATGTCAACTCGGCGCTGATCAAATCGGAGGCGATGCTGAACGGCTTCGACGAGGCGATCGTGCTCAATGCAGACGGCCACGTCTCCGAAGGGAGCGCGGAGAATCTCTTCATCGTGCGCGGGGGCAAACTCATCACGCCACCCGTCAGCGCGAACATCCTGGAGGGGATCACCCGCCAGATCATCATCGAGCTGGCGCGGGTCGAGCTGGGCATCGAGACGGTCGAGCGGCAGATAGATCGCTCCGAGGTGTATGTGGCCGAAGAGGCCTTCTTCTGTGGCACCGGCGTCGAAGTGACGCCCATCGGCTCGGTGGATCACATCCCGCTTGGCAATGGCGGCGTCGGCCCGATCACGCGGCAGATCAGCGCGCTCTACTTCAAGATCGTGCGCGGCAATGAGCCGAAGTACCTGCATTGGCTGACGCCGGTCTACCCGAAGTGATCGGCCGACCACAGCCGTTATCCGACATCAGGTCAGCCACGGCGGCAACCCGATGACGTTCAAACCTGCGCCGAGTCCCGATCGCTGGCACGCGTTCCTGGTCGTCTTGGGGCTGTTGCTCCTGGACGTGATCGTGGGCCGTGCCATTGCCGCGCGGCCGATAGACGGTCTCAGCTTTTTGCTGGCGTTGTGGATCCTGGTCAGTCTGGCTGGGGCCGCCTATCTGGCTTATCGTGTGCTGTGTGCCTTCACCCTGGAGTATTGGGTCACGCGCGATGGGGTGACCGTGGTCTGGGGTGTCTCGCGGCAGATCGTGCCATTGACGCATATTCAACGCATCCAGCGCGGCGCCCAGCCTGTCGGCCCGGATCGGCGGTGGCCCTGGCATTGGCCGTATACCGAACGCCGTCGGTTATGGGGCGCCCACGTGGGCGTGGTGAACTCTTACGCCACCCGGCCCCTGAGCGAACAGATCATCCTGGTCACCGAGCAGGAATGTTACGGCCTCTCGCCGGCCGACCCGGAGCAATTTCTGGACGCGTTGCAGGCTCGTTACGCGCTCGGCCCGGCGCGGCCGCTGGTGCTCGAATTGCGGCGGCCGCCGTTGTGGACGTGGGGGTTGTGGCAGGATCGCAGTGCCCAGGTGCTGATCCTGGCCGGGCTGGTGTTGGTGCTGGCCATGTTCGGCGCCCTGGCGTTTCGTTTCCCGGAACTGCCTCCGGCCGTGCCACTCCATTTCGATGCCCGCGGCGTTCCCGATCGGATTGCGGCCAAGTCCGGGCTGTTCGCGCTGCCCATCATCGGCCTGATTTCCTGGCTGGCCAACCTGGCAATCGGCGTTGTGCTCTATCGCCGCGGCCAACCAGGCGCTGCCTATCTGCTATGGGGCGGCGCCATGGTCGTCGCGGCGTTCGCCGGGCTGGCCTTGCTGAGCCTGATGCGTTGATGGTGCCAGCATCCAGCTGCACGACGAGCAGCGCTGGCTGTGCTGCGCGGTGGCTTCTGTCGCCAAAGGAATTTTGGACTTCATGCAAACGCAAAAGCAGTCAGATTTGCTTCTTTCGATCATTATCCCGGCATACAACGAAGAGCGTCGGCTGCCGCCCTCTTTGGACAAAATCGTCGCTTTCATCCAGCAATATCCGGCGCCGATCGAGGTGATCATCGTGGAGAACGGCAGCACCGATCGCACCACCGAGGTTGCCGAGGCTTATGCGGCGCGCTACCCGTTTATCCGTGTGTTGCACAGCACAAAGGGCAAAGGTGCGGCCGTAAAGGCCGGCATGATGGCCGGCCAGGGGCGTTTCCTGTTCATCTGCGACTCTGATCTCTCGATGCCGATCGAAGAGGTGCGCAAATTCCTGCCGCCGCTCCTGGAAGACTATGACGTGGCGATCGCCTCGCGCGAGGGGCCGGGCGCGCATCGTTATGGCGAGCCGGCCTACCGCCATTTGATGGGCCGGGTGTTCAACCTGATCGTGCGTCTGTTGGCGATCCCCGGTTTTCAAGACACACAGTGTGGTTTCAAGAGTTTTCGACGAGAGGTTGCTCGCGATATCTTCGCCTCGCAGACGATGACCGGTTGGGCGTTCGATGTGGAGGCGTTGTTCATCGCGCTGCGCCGTGGCTACAAAGTGGTGGCTGTGCCGATCAATTGGTATTTCGATCCGGACAGCCGGGTCAGGCCGCTGCAGGATACCTATCGCATGGTGCGCGACGTCTTGCGCATCCGGCTGAACGGCTGTCGCGGCGTTTATGACCGCCATGAAGTTGCCGAATCGGCACAGGTGCGTTAGAATGGGCACAGTTCCGGTTCCACTCAAACAGGAGGACAGGATGAAAAAGCTCTCTTTCGTGTTGGCTGTGTTCGTGATCGCCTCGCTGCTCATCACGGCATGCGCGGCGCCCACGCCGACCCCTGAGCCGGCGAAACCGGCCGAACCCGCGCAGGCCGCCGAGCCGACCAAAGCGCCGGAACCGACCAAAGCGCCGGAACCGACCAAAGCGCCGGCGCCCACTGTGCCGCCGATGAAGTGCGAGCGGCTGCCGAACATGCCCACGGCCAAAGCCGGTGAACTCGGCTCCCCTGAGAAGCCCCTCGTCATCACCTTTGTGCCGTCGGGCGATACCGGCAAGATCACCAAGGCGGGCACCGCCATTGCCGACTGCCTGAGCCAGATGACCGGTTTGAGCTTCAAGATCGAAGTCGGCACCAGCTTCGGCGCTTCCATCGAGGCGATGGGCGCGAACAAAGCCCAGATCGGCTTCCTGAACACCTTCTCGGTGCTGCTGGCGCGCGCCAAATATGAGATCGTCCCGGCGCTGGCCGTGCTGCGCAAGTACAACACCAACGCCATTGACCCGGACAAGGCCCTGGGCGGGCAGCTTCAGCCGTTCTACAAGGGCCAGTTCATCGCGCGCAAGGACTCCGGCATCAAGACCTTCGCCGACCTGAAGGGCAAGACCTTCTGCTTCGTGGATCCCAACTCGACCTCCGGCTACATCATTCCGAGCATCATCCTGAAGGCGAACGGCATCAACCCGGACAAGGACTTCAAGGCCGTCCAGAATGCCGGTTCGCACAACAACGTGGGTATTGCCGTCTACAAGGGCGATTGCGATGCGGGCGTGACCTACATTGACGTGCTGACCGATGCGGCCGCCAACCTGAAGGAGAAGTACCCGGACATCGCCGAGAAGGTCGCGGCGTTCGCCGTCACCGACAAGATCCCCAGCGACGGCGTGCAGTACGTCAAGACGCTCGATCCGAAGATCCAGGAGGCGGTCACCGAGGGGCTGTTGCTGATGGCGAAGGACCCCGGCGGCAATGCCACCCTGCGCGGCCTTTACACCATTGACGGCTTCCAGAAGATAGACGCCACATTCTACGACGAGTTCGCCGCGGTCTTGAAGAAAGCGGGCGTGGATCCGGCCACCCTGGTGAAATAGGACGCGAAGCGTGAAGCGTTAGGCGCGATAGGTCGGGCCTGGTACTCCGTGAGGCTGGATTTCGCTCTTTGTTATTGGACCCCTCTCACCCCCTGCCCCGCTCTCCCCTGCCAGGGGAGAGCGGAGGGAACCTTCTCAGGAATTCGCCCTGCCCCCTGTCAGGGGGCGTCCCCTCCGCTGCGCTCCGGGGAGGCAAGCACGGGATGGGGGTGGAGGTCAGACGCCGCAAACTGTCGCGTCTGGCCTGACGAGGCACCAGGCGTGAC
>FWWL01008529.1_pt1 | contig 13071 bp, 10 predicted proteins | sample 2228331 | NCBI WGS metagenome assembly FWWL01 (sample SAMEA103939775, study PRJEB20133) | metagenome | reverse complement strand
CCCTGGAGGGTCACCCTTCGAAGGACAAACGGCAATGCGTGCCCCAGATCTTTTATATTTTATAGGTTCTCCAGAAATTCCTCCAGGGAGGCTCGGGCCTGTCTTAAGATCCCTCGTAGAGTCCCAATCGCCAGCTCGCGATGCAAAGGAACAACGCAGCCCACCTCTCCCTCTGGGGTAGTTTTCTTCAAGTAGTTTTCTTCAAGATGACATGGCTACCACGCTGGCGGACTCTTGTGAATCCTAATTTCTCTAACGCCCGAATTGCCTCCTCCCCCGATACTCGTCGCAACTTAGGCATGAACCATAACCTCGAAGGTGGTCAGGAGAGGGTGCTCGCTCTCGGGCACAGGGAATTCCTCGAGATAGAGCTCAGTGGCTTCTTTTAGATTGGCGAGCGCTTCCTCAATGGTGTAACCCTGGCTGACTGTGCCTACCTCAGGACATTCGGCCACATAGAGATCCCCTTCTTTATGAATAATGGCGGTGAAAACACGCACCATAACGTCTACCTCCTTGGGTCGGGTTTAGAACCCTTCTAGCCGGCTGAGGTCGGCGATCCCGGTGGCGAGGTCCGCCACGGTCCGCAGGAGGGCCAGGCGGTTGCGGCGGATCGCTTCCTCCTCGTGCATGACCAGAACTTCCTCGAAGAAGCGAGCGATGAAGGGCACCAGGTGCTCCAGCGCCGTCACCAAGTCTTCCACGGAGCCTTCCGGTCGCACCCGCCCTCGAGCCTCCCGCACCGCCTCCCACAGGGCCCGCTCCGCCTCCTCCTGGAAGCGGGCCGGATCCACCTCCGGCGCGGGGAGGCTGCCCTCGCTTTCGGCTTTACGCAGGATCCGCACGCAGCGGCTGTAGGACGCCAGCAGCCGCGGCCAGTCCGGCCGCTGCACGGCCTGCTGGAGCTGGCCCGCCGCCTCCGCTGCCCCGGCCGGGTCGTCCCCTCGGGCGGCGAGGGCCGCCTCGATGACGTCATACCGGTATCCGGCCTCCTGAAGGGCGACCCGCTGGCGCCCGATCACGAACGATCGGACATCCTCCAGGGTATCGGCGGACACCGCCACCGGTTGGACGGCGGCCGCGGCCGCCAGGGCTTTCGAAAGGGAGAAGGGGAGGCGGTGGGCGGTGAGGATCTGGACGAGGCCAGAGGCCGCGCGGCGCAGGCCGTAGGGGTCGGCGGAGCCTGTGGGCGCCAGCCCGACGGCGAAGAGGCCGACCAGGGAATCGAGGCGGTCCGCGATCCCCAGGGCGATGCCCGGCCGGGTCTGCGGCACGTCATCCCCGGCGAAGCGCGGGAGGTAGTGTTCGAAGATAGCGATGGCCACCGCCTCCGGCTCGCCCCAGCGCCGCGCGTATTCCCGCCCCATCACCCCCTGCAGCTCGGTGAACTCGATCACCATCTGGGTGGCGAGGTCGGCCTTGCACAGATGGGCCGCCCGCGCCAGGGCCTGCATCTCTTCCTCGTTCAGGCCCAGCATCGCCCCGATCGAAGGGGCCAGCGCCTCCAGACGGCGCGTCTTGTCGAGCATGGAGCCGAGCTGCTCCTGGAACGTGAGGGTGGCCAGGCGGGGGAGGAAGGCCTCGAGGGGCTGACGGGTGTCGTGCTCGTAGAAATACGCGGCGTCGGCGAAGCGCGCCCGCAGCACCGCCTCGTTCCCCTGTCGGACGACCTCCAGCCCCCTGCGCCCGCCGTTGCGGACCGCCAGGAAATACGGGAGCAGCCGTCCGTCCGGGCCGACCACCGGGAAGTAGCGCTGGTGCTTGCGCATGACGGTGACCAGGACCTCATGGGGGAGGCGGAGAGCTTCCTCATCGAAGCGCCCGCGCAGCACGGTGGGCGTTTCCACCAGGTTGGCCACCTCGCGGAGCAGCTCGGGATCCTCGGGCACGGACCCGCCGACCTCCGCCGCCAGCCGCTCCAGCTCCCTTCGGATCCGCGCGCGGCGCTCTTCCGGCCAGACCACGATCCGGGCCCGGCGCATGGTGGGGAAGTAATCGGCGGCCCGGCTCAAGCGGATCGTCGGCGAGCCCCTGGGGCGGGATCCCCGGGTTTCTCGGCCGCTGGAGACCCCGGCGTAGGTGAAGGGGATGACCTCGCGGCCATAGAGGGCGACGAGCCAGCGGATGGGCCGGGAGAAGGCCACGCCGCTCCCGTTCCAGCGCATGCTCAGTTCGAACTTCAGGCTGGCGATCAGGCGGGGCAGCAGGCCGGCGAGGACGGAGACCGTCGGCTGGCCTTCCGTCCGCTTGAGGGCCCCGACGTATCGCCCCTCCGGCAGCTCCTGCACGGTGAGGGCTTCCACCGGGACCCCCTGGGCGCGGGCGAAGCCGAGGGCGGCGGGGGTGGGGCGGCCCTCCGCGTCGAAGGCCACATGAGCCGGCGGGCCCTTCACCCACGTCTCCACCGGCCGCGTGCGGGGCTGGAGCCGGCGGACGTAGACCACCAGCCGGCGCGGGGTGCCGTGGACCTCCATGGCCTCGTAGTCCAGATGGGCCTCGGCGAACATGGCGGGGGCGTTCTCGGCGAGCTGGGCGAGGGCGGCCTCCAGGTCCCGCGCCGGCAGCTCCTCGGTTCCGATCTCCAGCAGGAAATCCTCCGCCTGCTCCACGGTCGGGAGCGCCGGCGCCGGAGCCGGGACCGGGGCGGGAGGGGCCTTCTTCAGGAAGGGATAGCCCAGGCGCTCCCGTTGCTGCAGATAGAGCGTGGCCACTTGGCGGGCCAGGTCGCGCATGCGGGCGAAGTAGCGGGCGCGCTCCGTTACCCCGATCACCCCCCGGGCGTCCAGCAGGTTGAAGGTGTGAGAGCAGCGGAGCACGTAATCGTGGGCTGGGATCACCAGGCCGCGGGCGATGCAGGCCCGCGCCTCCGCCTCGTAATGCTGGAACAACTCGCGGAGCCGCTCGATGTCGGCCAGCTCGAAGTTGTAGATGCAGTGCTCGATCTCGGACGGCTTCAGGATCTCCCCATAGGTGTGGACGCCGTCCCAATCCAGGTCCCAGACGGAGGGCGCCCCCTGGAGGTAGAGGGCGATCCGCTCCAGCCCGTAAGTGATCTCCACCGCCACGGGGTCCAGGGGGAGGCCGCCGGCCTGCTGGAAGTAGGTGAACTGGGTGATCTCCATCCCGTCGAGCCAGACTTCCCAGCCCAGCCCCCAGGCACCCAGGGCGGGGGACTCCCAGTTGTCCTCGACGAAGCGGATGTCGTGGCGGCGGAAGCTGATCCCCAGGGCGCGGAGGCTCTCCAGATACAGCTCCTGGGGGTTGCCCGGGTCGGGCTTGAGGATCACCTGGAACTGGTGGTGCAGCTGCATGCGGTTCGGGTTCTCGGCGTAGCGCCCGTCGGCCGGCCGATACGAGGGCTCGACGTAAGCCACCCGCCAGGGCTCCGGCCCCAGCACCCGCAACACCGTGGCCGGGTTCATGGTCCCGGCCCCCACCTTTTCGCTGTAGGGTTGCCAGATCAGGCATCCCTGTTCCGCCCAGAACTCCTGCAGGCGGAGGATGATCTCCTGAAACGAGAGGGCGCGCCGCGCGGCCATTCCCTTCCTCCCGCTGGCGGATGCGAAGATCGGTAGAGAAGAACGGATAGGGGCACGCTTTGCGTGCCCCTATTCATTATGGCATAAGGATCGTGCGAAGGTGGATGGGAACGGCTCCGATGCCTCAGGCCGCCCCGAACTCCCGGCGCAGCTGCTCCGCCGCGGCGCGGATCGCCTGGAGCTTGCGGAAGGCCACCTCGGGCGTGGCCACCGGGCGCTCGGCGAAGGTCCCGAAGCCGCAGTCCGGGTTCAGGAAGATCTGGCGGGGCTCGAAGTAGTTCAGGGCCTCCTTCACCCGACGGATGATGAACTCCGGGGGCTCGATCTCAGCGGTGCGCGGGTTGACCACCCCCAGCCCGATCTCCCGCTTCCGGGCGCAGGCCTGGAAGACGTGCAGATCCCCCGCACGCGGGGTGGCGAACTCCAGCACCCACTGGTCCACCCGCATCGCCTGCAGGGTGTCCAGCAGCGGCTCGTAGTTTCCTGTCAGCAACGCCTCCTCCCGCGTGGTCCAGTTGCCCCGGCAGATATGGACTCCGATGCGCACCCCCTCGACCCCCAGCACCACCCGGTTGACCAACTGGGCGGCCCAGGCCAGTTCCTGCTTGGGGTCCTCCGTCGCGGCGGAGAGGGAGGCGCACATGAACGTCCGGCTGTGCACCGGCGGCTGGAACACGACCTCGGTCAACACCGGCTCGTCGAGCTGGACGAAGTCGGCCCCTGCGTCTCGCAGGCGGAGGATCTCCTCCCGCAGGATCGTCACCACATCCTGGGCCAGGTCCTCCCGGGTGGGGTAGACCCGATCCGACAGCCCCTGCACCCACATCGTCCGGGTCAGCAGATAGGGGCCGGGGAGGGGGATCTTCACCGGCCGGTCGGTGTGCCGGCGCAGGAACTCCAGTTCGTCCAGGGCCAGGGGCATCTTCAGGCGGATCTTATCTACTGCCACCGGCGTCTTGATGGCGTAGGCCGGGACGTCTAACTGGCGGAGGATCTGCTCGAAGAAGGATTTATCCTCCGCGTAATCATACATCTCGGCCACGCTCATCATCCGGACGCCTTCCAGCTTCTCGACGACGAAAGAATAGAAGTTGTCCCGGCGCTGCTCCCCATCGCTCACGATCTCTACCCCGGCTTCGATCTGGGCCTGCAGCGCCTCCAAGACAGCCCGGTCGGCGATCTCCTGGAACTCTTTATAGGAGATCTGCCCCGCGTGGCGCTTCCGCAGGGCCTCCAGGAGCCACGGCGGCCGCGGCCAGCTACCCACCACGGTCACGGGGAAAAGCGGCAACCCGCTGCGCACCATCGTTCCCTCCTCGTCAGGATTTCTCCTACTGGGCTTGGCCGAAGTTTGAGGGATCGCTCAAGGGGAGACCGATGGCCCCCTCCGGGGTTCCATCCCCATCGGGCTTCCGGCGTCAGCACGGCATCCCCCCGCGGGACTCGGTGGGGGTCTGATCCGCTTCCGGTGTATAGCGGAACCACCATCCGGAGACGGTGGCGATCTCCGCCCGCAGGGCCACGGGCCGCATGAAGGTGTTCCCCACCGGCGAGGTGGCCACCGTCTCGGTCCAGAGGGCCTGCAGGGTCTCCTCGTCGGTGTCGGCGTCCACGTAGGCCTTGGCGACCACCTCGCGGTAGCCCGGATGGCCCTCCCCTTCCAGGCCCAGGAACCGCAGGAGGTTGTCGATATGCCCCTCCAGGGCCACCTCCAGGTTGCGGACGGAGATCCCCCGGCGGGCGGCGTTGAAGATGAAGCCGATGCCCAGGCAGGCCCCCAGCGCGCCCAGCACATACTCCAGGGCGCTGATCCCGGCCTCACGCCCGGATCGGTCCACCGACTCGTCCACAGCGAAGGATTGATTGCGAATATACACGCGGCCCTTCAGGCCGCCCTCCCACCGGAAGCGGGCCCACCGTCGGGGTTGAACCGCCTCTGGATGCGCGCGCACTTCCTCCAGCAGTTGCTGCAGTTCCTCCACGTCTATGCCGTTCACCTGAACGCCCATCGCGTTACCTCCGCGAGTGGTTGGCTCCCCGCGCGCCTTTCGCCAGGGGGTCCCGGTCACGACGCCACCATCCGGCTGAGCTCCGGACGCAGGGCGACCGGTCGGGCCAGGGTGTTGCCGACGGGGGAGGTCCTCACCGTCTCCGCCCAGATCGCCTGCAGCGTCTCCTCGTCGGCGTCGGCGTCCACGTAGGCCTTGGCCACGATCTCCCGGTAGCCCGGGTGCCCCTCCTCGCTTAAGCCCAGGAAGGTCAGGATGTTATCAATCTCCCCCTCCAGGGCGATCTCCAGGTTGCGGATGGGGATCCCGCGTTTCGTCGCGTTCAGCACGAAGCCGACGGTGAGGCAGGCCCCCAGGGCCCCCAGCACATACTCCACGGCGTTCGGGGCCTCATCTTTGCCGACCAGGTCCGCCGGCTCATCAATGAGGAACGCGTGGTTCCGGATGTAAGCCCGCCCTTTGAAGCCGCCCAGCCAGCGGACCCGCGCCGTCCATCGGTTGAGCGATCGGGCCGCCTCCGGGTCTGCCTGCACCTGGGCGACCAACTGCTGCAACTGCTCGATCTCCAGTCCGTTCAGCGTCACTCCCATGGGAGCCTCCTTTCAGGATCCGAACGTTGTGGGTTCGCGGTTGGGTATAGGCCGAGGTGCGGCGGGATTCCGGCGTCGCCGGAGCGTCGGTTGCCTGGAGTGGAGAGCGGGGGCAGGGAGGGGGAACCGCGGGCAGCCCGGAGGGGCCCGGGGAGAAGCACCCTCCTACCCCCGCGGAGGACACCTGCAGGTGGAATGGACGTGGAGCAGATCCAGCCAGCGCATGGTCCGCTCTCCCATCGCCTTGTCCCTCCGCCCCATTCGCCCTCGAAGTGGGGCTTCCAACAGGTCGGCGGGTGTGTTTGTATTCTATCACACGGGAGAAGTCGGGTCAAGTCGCCAACGGAAGCGCTAAGGCTTTTCAAATGTGCAGGGGTTGCCTGCTCTATTGGGGAACTGGTAACCCAGATGTGCTCTTTCCCCTTTACCCATGTCCCATCACTCTTCCAGCGGGTGCGCTGAATCCATCCACACGCTGTCACTCCAGGCCCATCCTATTCTTGCGCCAGGCATGGCCCCCATTCCTGGGCTTTTACCCACCACAGCTCTCGCCGCTCTATCCGCTCGTGTCCTTTATTCCACTATCCCACCTCACAGCGTCGGGTTGTGGACACCCTCCTCTTATCTTCCAGCACTCCTCCATCCATACCTCAGAGCCACGGCCGCCGCTGCCTCATCGCCCCCTTCGATGATGGGCGGGGCCAGCACCGGCCGACGAAGATGTCTGGCAGGAGTCAGAACTGGCAACGCGGCCCCTCCTCGCCGTCGGCGGCCGCGCGAGTGCTTCCCGTCAGCTGCGGATAATTTGCCAGATGGGGTGATTTATCGCATATTATAGGCGTCTCGGTTGGGAGAAGTGTCTGTGGTTGCCTCTTCGCTCCCGTTGATTATCTTCTTGCTTCTGCTCACCCTCGGGCAGGGCTTCCTCTGGTGGCATGCGGTGATGGGATGCCGAACGGCGGACTCTTCCTCACGGCCATCCCGCCCACCCAGAAAGCCGTCTTCGCTTACCGAACGGCCCTCCTGTCCCTGCTGTTCGGCAGAGAAGGCGTACTCTCCAACCCCTCCGCCACCCATTGTCCATCGGCGCGGTCGCCCGCCTTCGGTGGACGCGCGCCGCCACTTTTGCCCCAACCCGGAATGTCCGGCCAAATTCCCCCAGGGAGGTGTGAAATTGTCTTGTCTCTCATTCCAGCGGAAGTTACTCTGGGTTCTGGCGGCGGCCCTCTGTGGATGCGCCCGGCCCCTCGGCACAGTTTCCCTGACTCCCATCCAGGAGATGCCCTGGGCCCCTCAACGGTACGCCGTGGATTACAGCGATACCCCGAACCTCACCCACCTCGCCCAGGCCGACCTGGCGATCGTCCAGCCCGTCCTTTCGGAAGAAGGGATTCGCAGGCTGGAGGGAGGTGGAACGCGGGTTATCGCCTATCTCACTATCGGAGAGGCCGAGCCGGACGACCCGGCCTTGGCGGAACTGCAGGCGGCAGGGTGCATCCTGGGCCAGAACCCCAATTGGGGCTCGTTCTACGTGGACGCCCGCTGTCCCCAGTGGCAGGACCTGGTCCTGACGCGCGCCCGCGCCCTGCGCAACACCGGCTATGCCGGGTTCCTTCTGGACACCGTGGACACGGCAGAACTCTTTCCCGAAACAAAGGGGGGCTTGGTGGAGCTGATCCGTCGTCTCCAGCAGGAGGTGGGAGGATACCTGGTCCAGAACCGGGGCTTTGCTGTTCTGGAGAGCACCGCGCCTTACATCCAGGCAGTGATGTACGAGGACCTCAGCACCAGATATGACTTCGCGCTCGGCCAATATGTCTATCATGAGCAGGACCCCGCGCCCGTACAGGCGTACCGGGGCCGGTTGGCCCTTCTGGCGCTGGACTACGCCCCCGCCGACCGTCCCGCGCTGGCCTGGCGGGCCTGCGAACGGGCCCGCGCGCTGGGGTTCGTCGGATACGTCGCTTACGATGTGAACCTGGACGCCGGGGGGGCATTCTGCGACGAGGTGACCCCGCTGGTTCACGCCGTTTACCTCCCCCTGATAATCCAGGGAAAGCCGGCGGATGGATTGGTTGCGGTAAGGGTTCCACCTTTTGAGCGCATCCTCTACCTGCCTCACGTCTATGGGCCGGATGTGTACAATATGCCCTATTTTGACGCGTCGGACTTGCCGGCGATATGGGAGGTTCACTTCGGGCGGATGGCCGGGCGCTTTCCGCTGGGAATCGGCGAGTTTGGGGGATCCTACGAGGGGAAGGACAGGGTCTGGCAGGACGCCTTTGTCGTCCTCTGCGTCTCGGCGGTGAAAATGGATGGGGGCTGAACGGTTACCGGTTGTCCTGCGAAAGTTGCAACACGGAATACGCAAGGATCAGATACCCAGATACGCCTGGCGGATGTGTTTGTCCTCCCGCAACTCCCGCGACGGCCCCTGCATCTCTATGCGGCCGTTCGCCAGGACATAGGCGTAGTCGCTGACGGCCAGCGCCATCTGGACGTTCTGCTCCACCAGGAGCATTGTCAGTCCCTCTGCTCGCAACTTCTGCAAAACCTCAAAGAGGTTCAACACCAGAAGCGGCGCCAGGCCCAGGGAGAGTTCGTCAAGCATCAGGACCCTGGGCTGGGCCATCAGTGCTCGTGCCACGGCCAGCATCTGCTGTTCCCCCCCGGAAAGGGTGCCAGCCCGCTGGTGGCTTCGCTTTTTCAGAATCGGAAAGAGTTCGTACACCCATTCCAGGTTGCGCCGGAAATGGGCCCGGGCCTCTTTCCTGAAGGCGCCCATCTCCAGGTTCTCATAGACGGTCATCTCGGTGAACAACTGGCGCCCCTCGGGCACCAGCACCAATCCCTGGGCAGCGCGGGCATGCGGGGAGAGGCGGGTCACATCGCGGCCGTCAAAGAACACAGACCCCTGCCACGGCTTCAGCAACCCCACCGCCGTACGCAGCAGGGTGGTCTTGCCGGCACCGTTGGAACCGACCAGGGCGGTGAGTTTCCCCGGTTCCAGTTGGAGCGAGACGTCCCACAGGATCTGGACCCTCCCGTAGCCGGATGAAATGTTCCGAAGCTCCAAAAGCGCCATGTCGGCTTCTCCCTTTCCGCCGCGTCGGGGCTTTACGATCCGGCAAGGAGTTTTTCGGCCAGGCGGGGGTCGCCCAGATAGGCCTCAATCACCCTGGGGTTGCTGGCGACCTCACTGGGCGTGCCCTCCGCAATCAGCTCTCCGTAGTTCAGCACGATGACGCGATCGGAGACGTTCATCAGGGCGTGCATCACGTGCTCAATGATCAGGATGGTGACCCCCTGGTCGCGGATCTGGCGCACGATTTCCACCATCTCCGTCACCTCCTTGGGGTTCAGGCCGGCCAGCACCTCGTCCAGGAGCAGCAGGTAAGGGCGAGAGGCCAGGGCACGGGCCAGTTCCAGCCGTTTCTGCTGGGCAACGTTCAGGTTGGCGGCCGGTTCATCGCGCCATTTGTCCAGTTTGACGAAGGCCAGTACCTCCTCGGCGATCTCCCGCGCCCGGCGGAGCGAATGGGATTCCCGCCCGAAGCAGGCGCCGACCATCACGTTTTCCAGCACGGTCAGCCCCCTCAACGGCCGGGTGATCTGAAAGGTGCGGGCCAGCCCTGTGCGGGCCACATCATAGGGCTTCCATCCGGTGATGTCCTGGCCCCGAAATAGGACCCGCCCCTCTTCGGGGGTGTAGACGCCGCTGATCACGTTGAAGAGGGTGGTTTTCCCCGCGCCGTTGGGGCCGATCAACCCCAGGATTTGTCCCTCCGGCAGGTCAAAGGTGACATTGGTGAGGGCCTGCAGGCCACCGAACCACTTGGTGACCCCCTGGACCCGAAGGAGAGGTTGTCCCTTGCCTGAAGCATTCATTCCAGCACCCTCCGCAGTGGAGCGAACCGCGCCCATAACCAGCCGACCAGTCCGGCCGGTAGGAAGAGGACGATGAGCAGGAGCGCCAGGCCGGCGAAGGTCAGGTGGAGGCTCTTGAAGAGGGGGCTGACAAGCAGGTACCCCCGCAGGCGGTCGTAGGTGATGGCCCCCAGCACCGGCCCCAGCACTGTTCCCTGCCCGCCCAGCATAATCATCACCAGCGTCTCAATGGACATATGGAGGCGGAACGCGTCCCCCGGCTCCACGTTCCCGTTCTTGAAGAAGAAGAGCGTGCCGATGATCCCCGGGAAGAAGGCCGAAATCACGAAGGCGATGGTCTTGGCCGTGGGGGCTTTCACTCCCATCACCATCGCGGCGTCTTCGTCTTCCCGGATGGCCGTCAGGCCCAGGCCGAAGCGGGAGCGCTTGATCAGGAAACTGATCACCAGGATGACCATCGTGGTGACCCACAGCAGGGTAAAGGTGGTCCACAGCGCCTGGGCTGCGCCGCCGTAGCGGCTATAGACGGCGAAATCGACGTAAAGGCCGGTGGGACCGCCGAAGGGACGGAAGTTGTTGACAAAGGCGCGGGCTGCTTCGTTGATACCGATGGTCGCCAGGGCGAAGTAAGCCCCGCGCAGGCGAAGGATGGCCAGGCCCAGCAATCCGGCCAGGAAGGCGGAGGCGAGCCCCCCGACCGGGGCGGCCGAATACAGCGACCAGCCCTGCTGGCTGATGAGGTAAAACCCGGTGTAACCGCCCAGGCCGAAAAACACGATGTGGCCGAAGCTGACGTAGCCCGTGTATCCCAGCAGGATGTTCAGGCTGGAGGCCAGCGCCACGAACATGAGCGTGGTGAACATCGTCTCCCGCAGCGTGTCTTTTCGGGTGATCAGGGCCGCCAGCCCGCCAGCCAGGACGATCAGCAAGGGTAGCCAGAAGCCGGATGGTCGCCACGTTTTCGGGTTCATCCGCGCGCTCCCAATAAGCCACTGGGGCGGATGAGGAGGATGGCCACAAAGAGAGAGAACTCCACGACGGGCACCCAACTCACGGGCATGAAGGCGGGGATTAAACCTTCCAGCGTCCCCAGGATCAGGCCTCCGATAAGGGCCCCCAGGGGATTCCCCAACCCGCCCAGAACGCAGATGACAAAGGACTTCAGCTCATAGACGCCGCCGCTCAGGATGGTGAAGGGGAAGAAGGTGGAGATGAGCCCGCCTGCGGTGGCGGCGAGCATCGTCCCCAGGCCGAAGGCGAGGGCCAGCACCAGCGACGACGGGATGCCCATCAATTCGGCCGCGGCCCGGTTGTTCGCCACCGCCCGGATCGCTTTTCCAGGCGTGGTGCGGTAGAGAAAGAGGTAGAGGGCTGCCGTGAAGAGGGCTGTCGCCAGGGCCGCCACCAACCGCGTGGCGGGAATGGTGAGCGGGCCAATCTGCAGGGAGCCCAGAGAGAAATTAATGTTGCGTGGGGAGGTGGTGAAAATCGCGGTGCCGGTCCCGATAATCATCATGTTCACCGAGAAAGTCGCCAGCAGGCTGGACAGATGGGGGGCGTCAATGACCCGGTGCACCGCTACCCCGTAGATCAGGAATCCCACCAGCAGGCCGAAGAGGGCTACCAGCAGGATGGCCAAGTAGGGGTTCATCCCCGCGTTGTAGAAAAACAGGTAGGTGGCGAACATCCCCAGGGCGATGATAGGGCCGTGGGTCAGGTTGATAACGTGCATCACCCCCCAGATCAGGGAGAGCCCCATCGCGGCCAGACCGTACACAAACCCCAGGAGCAGGCCGTCGGTCAGGGAAGCCAGTAGTTGAGTGGGCATAGGGTGTGCCTCCTTAAATAAATAAACCTGATGCGTGACCGGGGGCGATCCAGCCCCGGTCACGCATCAGGCTCCCGGGGTTTTAGCGGATCGGATAGATGGCCTCGGCGGACTTACCCTCCTCAGGCCACACCACATGCTTCACCAGGTTACCCTGGGCATCCTTCTGCCACTGGATGTAGACCATTTCGTGGCCGATCTGCAAGCCGTGGGCCTCAGGACGGGTCTCAAATTTAATGTGCCCGAAGAAGGTCAGCATATCCAGGCCCTCCAAGGCGGCCTTGACCTTCTCCGTTTCCGTGGAGCCAGCTTTCTCAATAGCCTTCTGCAGGATCAGACCAGCGGCATAGCCCCCCGCGCTGTGGTAGGAAGGATCTTCGTTGAACTTCGCCTTGTAGGTGGAGACGAACTCCTCTACGGTGGGGCCATACCACTCCAATCCGGCGGCCCTGGCCGACTCGGGGGAGTATTTAACCAGAGGCTCCCACTGGCTGGGGCCGATAATCCCGAAGGCCGCATCCCCCAGTTCGGCGAACTTGGGCTCCGGCGGGGCCACCAGCAGGGCGATGAATTTCGCCTTCACCCCCTTCTCATACAGTTGGCGGGCGAAGGTGCTGGTATCAGCGAAGTGCCCACCCCCCATGATGGCATCCACGTCAGGCGGGATTTTGTTGATGAAAGGCGCGAAGTCCGTCGTCCCACTATCGTAGCCCTCAAAGAGGACGATCTCGTACCCCTTGCTCTCGCCGTACGCCTTAGCCGCCTTCGCGACATCGGTGGAGAACTTGTCGTTCTCGTGAATGATCGCTACCTTCCTGGCCGCCGGGTCCAGCTTGGCCAGCAGGTCAAAGGCGCCGGTGAGATAACGGCTGGCCGGCGTATAGGTCTGGAAGACCAGTTGATACCCCTTTTGATAGGTGGTATCCGACGCTGCGCCGGTGGTGATCATAATCTTCCCATACTGTTGGGCGATCACCGCGGCCGCATCAGCCAGGCCGCTGCTATATGGGCTGATGAGGAACTCCGCCTTGTCATCGCTGATCAGTTTGGTGTAGAGTTCCTGCACCCGGTCTTTGTTGCTCTCGTCATCGTAGAACCGGGCTTCAAATTTGACGACCGTGCCGTCAGGGAGCGAAATCCCACCCGCCGCGTTGACCTGTTCCAGCCACAGGGTCAGGCCGTTGAGCTGTCGGGTGGCCTCCACGTTCAGTTTGCCG
>FWWL01008522.1_pt1 | contig 13081 bp, 13 predicted proteins | sample 2228331 | NCBI WGS metagenome assembly FWWL01 (sample SAMEA103939775, study PRJEB20133) | metagenome | reverse complement strand
CCTACGCTCTCCGGGCCAGGTAAAAGCCCTAACTCGTTTCCCAACTCACTTCGGGGAGCCCCGGTGAGGGGCTTCCTCCTGCCTAAAAATACCTAGACTAACCTAGAGACGGGGTTTCTGTTGTAGATCCCAAAAGTTATCGGTTTTCAGCATAAAAGAAACCCGGTTTCTTAGTCTTGCTCCCCTACACCCTACACCCTACACCCTACACCCTACACCCCTACTCATTCAGGACTTGCAGCCGAATGGTTCGCTCGCTGCCTTCGTCCATTGGCACTTCGATGACGTTGCGGGCAAGTTTATCTAAGCAAGTGAGTAATGCCCGTAAATGGGGGGTGCTGGCTCCGGTATCCACATAGAGGCGATCGGTTAAACCCGCTAACCGACGCCAGGTGGTGTAGAGTTTGGTGACAGACTGTTCTAAGACGGCGGCTTGTTTGACCATATCGGCGGCAGTGTTTAAGCAGCCCAACCGCAAGGCTTCTTCTAAAGCCATTTCAATGTCTAAGGATTGCTGGTTAATAGTTTGCACTTGGGCGGCGGCTTCGATATATTTGGCTAAGTTGCGAGCATCAGTAGTGAGTTGCTTGACCGTATCTACGTCGGGATTTTCTGCGGCTTCAGCGCGAATGGATTTTTGGTGACTCTCTGGCAACTTTTCCATTTCTTTGACCAGGGGGGCTAGATAGCGGGTGGGCAAAGACCCGGAGGTGGCTTTTTCTTTAAGTTCTTCTGGCAAAAGATCGCTAGTCATGGCAGTCCATTCGTCGGAGAGTTGTCGCACTTCTTTGCGGGTGATGCGATCGCTATTCCGGGCTGCCTGAGCCACAGTTTTTTGCACTTCTGGGGCGGACTTGGCGGTTTCCACAAAAGCGCGTTTACTAAATTTATTAATACTCTCTGGGTCGAGGTGTCCCTGACCTAATAGGGTGTCGGCGCTATTGGCTAGTTCGATCAGGGCATAGGCTTGGCTTTTGCTAATGTCTCGGTCTTTGAGCCAATTGATAAAACCGGCGCCGCGTCCTTCTCCGCCTTTTTTCTCGCGATCGCGCACTGTGCGTAAAATTCTGCCCCGCCAGATATCGGTTTGCAAATCAAAGCGATCGCAAACTTTCCAGGCATTTTCTACCCGCTCGGTAAAATCAAAATCGGAGATTTGTTCATCCTCTGGATCTGGCAATTGAAAATTGAAATCTGGCAGTTCCGCTAGGGTCGCGGCTAATTCTGCGGCAGATGTAGGGACTTCAGCCATTGATGCTCTTCAAGAAAACAACCAACCATCCACCATAGCATCATTTGGCGAAATTCTTCACCAAGGAATCATTAAAACTTTATAATTAAACATGACCGATGCTCTGGCTGCGGTCAAAAATCAGGGCAAGCGGGGATAAATCTGGCAAATCACCAGGGATTTATTTTGATTTACTAAACTCAAAAACTAAATAACTTTAATTATTCAGAAAAGTTGCAGAAAAGTTAACGTCAACTTAGGGAATTTAGGGAATTTGGGGAGGAGCAAAATCTGGATTAATCAACTCTACAGGAGCTTGAATTTGAGGTTTATTTTTTGGGGCTTCTTGTAAAGTCTGAGACACTAATGTATAGCCCAAATAAGCGGGTAAAACCAGCGCCGTCACTGCGGCGATCGCCCCTATAAAATTGAGCCATTGATTTGAAGAACCATAATAACACCGATAGGGATCGAAAGCAAGCTGGGTCACATCAATTTGTTCTCGCCTAGCCACAGAACGCTTAAATCTTACCCGGCGATCGTCCAGCTTTTCTAACAGAATCCAACCGGCTTGGGCTTCTTCTTCACATAACTGGCTCAAATTGTTAGGATTTCTAAATAAATCAGAATAAGCCCGGACTATTTTATACTCCCATTCAGTGCTTGAAGCATCGGTAAAATACATCGGATTTTCTCTGGTTTCAGGATAATTAAAACCATTTACAACCGTCGGGGATGCCATCCGGGTATCTGGCTCAACATTGACTGAAGTTGTCGGAGCGTGACTCAAATTGGTACTTGTGGTAGGCTGGCCTTTGGCGGCTTGAATGGGGGCTTGAATTCTGGTCGCCGCCACATTGTGCCGATGGGGTAAAGGCGTCGGTCGGGGGAAAGGTTTCGGAGGGACAGCAGAACCGGATACACCATTCAAAGGTTGGGGCGATCGCATCACCGTTCCCCCGGAAATTGTTTCTCCAGTCAAACGATCTTGAACTTCATGGTTACTCAAAATTTCCTCCTCCTCTTCCTCCTGAGTTGTCATCATCTTTTCCTGCCAACGCAGCCATGCACTAACTAGGACTCCATCAATTCCTAGCGTACCCACAAATAGGCTCCAGAGCAAAACTTCAAGCATATTTAAGCTTGCCAAAAACTTTTCCAAGAAGCATTGAATTACTGGTAAAGCCTTCAATGTTTTGCCGGTTTTGCCGATTAGTTTTGCCGACTAATTTTCCGGGAAATATCCTTCCATCAGTAAATCAGAACCAACGGTGCGCCATTGTACTCGCTCTAACGCTAATGCCTGATTCATTGATGCTAAACCTAAATCTCCCACCGGAGAAGGCGCACCCACTCCACCGATAATTTTCGGGGCAATAAAGGCCAGAACTTTCTGCACTGCACCAGAGGCGATCGCTGAGGCGGCTAAAGTCCCGCCACATTCCCACAACACCGAGAGGAAATCTCGCTGATATAGAGATTCCATCACCTTTGCCGGGGTCAAAGTGTCAAACTCTACCAGTTCAACCCCTTTATTCAGCAACTGTTTTTGTAGTTCAGGATTACTTCCTACTTCCGTAAAGACCACAGTCGGCGCCTCAGACACATCCCACAAATGAGCCTCTGAGGGTAACTTCAAACTCCGACTCATCACCACTCGTAAAGGATTATGAGATCCCGTGTGATGATTAGTCAGGAAAGGATTATCTCTACAAACCGTATTCGTCCCCACAATCACCGCATCACAACCAGCCCTAACCCTATGCACCTCATGGCGGGCGGCATCTTGCGTCACCCAACTGCTATCCCCGGTCGTAGTGGCAATTTTGCCATCGAGAGTCATGGCATATTTCAAAATGCCAAAAGGCTGACGGTGAGTAATGCGATAAATAAAAGCTTCATTAAGCTTACGGCAAGCTTCCTCTTCCACTCCCACCACCACGGATATCCCCGCCGCTCGCAGTCGGGCAATCCCCCCACCAGACACCAAGGGATTCGGATCGACCATGCCCACCACCACCTTAGCCACCCCCGCTTGCACCAAAGCCTCGGAACAAGGGGGCGTCCGTCCGTAATGATTGCAGGGTTCTAAGTTGACATAGATCGTCGCTCCCTTTGCCTGTTCCCCGGCTTCCCGCAGGGCAAACACTTCCGCATGGGGTTGACCAGCCCCAGGATGAAAGCCCGTGCCGATAATTTGGCCATCTTTGACCACAACAGCCCCCACCAGAGGATTGGGGGCTGTCTTGCCTAGGGCTTGGCGTGCCAGTTCCAGGCATTTTTGCATCATCGCCCGGTCAAACTCACTGGCGCGATCGCTGATATCGTCGATATGATTCACACTATTCTTACTTTCTGAATATCCCCCTGCCACCACTACCTCCCGATCCAAAATTAAGCATCCACAGAAAAACTTATCGTCATCAGTTTAGCGAATCCCGCACTCACTGTGCGGCGGAATTCGCCAGTAATTCGGCTGAGTTCCGTTATAATCTTCTGACAGTGAAGTTTTATGTAGTTCACCAGCATCTTATGAGACATTTTCCCTTGAACCTACCCAAATCACCACAAAAGAAAAACTTACATGAATTGATGAACCGAAAAACCAGGATCAGAAAAATGCCACCCTGGGCGTTTTCCCAAAGCGGCTATCTCATGGGAATTGCGATCGCTTGTGCCGTCAGCTTCAACCCCCTAGCCACTTCTGCCGCTTGGTCGCCCTCAAAAGCGAACCCCCAATCGTCCACCGGATCTAACATAGAACAACAGTTTCTAGGGAAATCTCTAGCCCAAACCAATTCAGCCAGCGCCCCAGGAGAGGGAGAAACATCTAACACCAACTCTAACACTAACTCTAACACTAACTCTAACACTAACTCTAACATTGACCCTGAATCAAATTCAGAAACCGGAACTTCAGAAACCGGAACAACTCAGCCAGTGAGTCCAATAATTAGCAGAAGCTGGCAAAGAACAATCACCTCCCTCTTGTCCTTGTTTTCTGGTCAGTCGAACGCAGAAATCACAGCGGTTCCGGTCAGATTAGATGGCAGAACTATCTTCTCCCTCCCTGCTTCAATCAATAATCGGGCAGAAATCATTGAACGTCGCCTGCAAACAGTCATCCAAACAGTAATTCAGCAGAGTAATTTTGAGCCAAGCACCCTCAAAGTTGCAGCCAAGCCAGCACATACAGAAAATAGTTCAGCAGCACAGAAAGAGAGCGATCCCAATGTCTGGATTATTTATGTTACTTGGCCAAATCAGCAACATCAACAGGAAATAGAAATTTTTAGAATCACCACCAGAGATGCCGCTGAAATCCAAGGATCTGATCCAGAAACTTTAGCCAAACAATTGGCTCAAGAAATTGAAGCAGAATTACAAATTGCTTACACAGAAAGGCAACCAGACGCACTGAAAAAACAAATGGTATCCGCCAGTTTAGTAATTTTTGTCATGCTGCTTTCTAATTTCAGCTTAATTTCTCTGCGACAAAATCTGCAAAAAGACCAGGAAGAAATCAACAAGAAGATTATCGCCCTGCCTGAATTAAAATCTGGGTTAATTACTACCAGCCCAGTAGAAAATTCCCCCGAAAATTCCGCTGAAAATTCCCCCGAAAATCCCCCCGAAAATTCCGCTGAAAATCAAGATAAAAATTTGGCTAAAAATTATTCCGATAATAACCTCGCTGATGAAACGGAATATTCTAACAAATTAAAAGAACAAGTTAGCTTATTACAAAAGCGAAATTTTAATGAAATCCAACAAGGATTAGCTCCTTTAGCTCAAGGGGCAGTATTCGCAGTGGGGACTTATATTATTTTGGGAATATTTCCCTACAGCCGTTGGCTACAACCGCTGGTTATTTCCATTCTGCCAATTCCTTTAAGGCTAATTTTTACCGGCATTTCTACTTATGTAGCAATCCGCATCAGTCGCATGGCGATTAATCGTTTCTTTGCCGCTTTAGAAAACAGAAACTTTAAATCCATGAGTAACTCTGAACGACTTACTTTAAGGTTTTCTACTTTTTCTAGAGTGGTTAAAAATCTCAGTAGTGGATTATTAATTACCGTAGGAACATTAATTGCTTTGTCCATAATTGGGATTAATATTGGCCCACTACTCGCCGGGGCAGGTATTTTAGGATTAGGTATTTCCTTGGGGGCGCAAAATTTAGTTAAAGATACCATTAATGGGTTCTTTATTTTATTAGAAGACCAATATGCAGTTGGTGATGTAATTGTCGTTGGTGATGTGGGTGGACTGGTGGAAAATATGAATCTCCGCATTACTCAACTTAGAAATGGGGAAGGTCGCTTAATTACTATTCCCAATAGTGCCATTACTGTAGTCCAAAATCTTTCTAAAGAATGGGCTAGAGTAGACCTAACTTTAGATGTTGCTTATCAAACCAATGTGGAGCAAGCTTTTGCCGTAATTCAAGAAGTGGTTAATGAGATTTACAACGAGCCTGAATGGCGAGAAAAAATTATTGCCCCTCCAGAAGTTTTGGGAATTGATCGCATGGATCATGCAGGATTGATGATTAGAGTTTGGATTAAAGTAAAGCCTTTACAACATTGGGTTGTGGGACGAGAATGCCGTCGGAGGTTGAAGACCCGTTTAGATCAAGCGGGGATTTCTATTGGCATCCCCCAACAAAATGTATCCTTTAATAATTCCCTAGAATTGCTACGTTTGAAGCAGGATAATTAGTTGTTGGTTGATTGTTGGTTGTCCTTTGTTTCTTGTTCTTTGTTCTTGGTTGGTTGTTATTTGTTATTGGTTGTTATCTGTTAAACAAACAATAACAATCAACCAGCAAAAACCAATAATCAACCATCAACCAACAACCATCAACCAACAGCTATCAACAAATAACAAAACCTATTTTACCAAAACATCAGAAATTCTCGCTGTTGCCAGACCATCAAGCCCCCGGTAATTCCCATTGAAACTAAGACAAATTGCCGGAATAGTCCGTCATTAATTTTTTTCAGCATATAGCTACCGAAAATGTTTCCAGGAAATGCAGCGAGGCCAATGATTAAACCGTAGCCCAATAAGTGGATATCCAGGTTGCTCAAGGCGGCATAAGTCCAAAGTTTGGCAACGTGGATGATGACCACGTTGATTGCTTTTGTGGAAATCATTTCTTCTTTGACCAAGCCGTAGTTAAGATAAAAAGGATTTAGAACTGGCCCACTGCTGCCAATGATGCCAGAGATAAAAGCATAGAAAAAACCAGCGGGTAAAAAGTACCACGTTTTAATCTGGAAAATAGGTGGTTTGTTGTCACTTTTAAGGTTAAAGAATGAAGTAACTAAGAATAAGCCGATGATTAATTGTAGCCACTCGAGATGAATTTGGGTGAAGGTGTAGGCACCGAGTACAGCCCCGGCAATGCCTCCCGGTAGATACCACCCGGTGACTTTCCAGTCAATAAACCGCCAAAAGAGTAAAGCACGCTGGCAGTTTCCTAGAAGCATTCCTATGGTGATGATTGGTGGTACGGCGGCAGCCCCTAGGCTAAAATTTACAAAGGGAATTAAGACTAGAGGACTGCCACCTCCAGCCAAGGTGCTGACCAGCCAGGAAGCAAAGCTGACCAGGGCTAAGGTGACAATGGACATGGGTGGGTTAGTTGGCAAGATTTAATAGTTTAAATTTAATTTAAATTAAATTTAAGTTTATTATCGAGGAATTGGCGGTCAATTAGAATAGCGATCGCGCCATTTTTTTTGCCGCTATTTTTTTGGCAGCTAATCGGCGATCGCGGGGTTTCCCGAAGGAGCTAAGGGGGCTGGTGTCCGGGGCCACGGTCAGGAGTCACGGTCAGTAGAGTGTGTTAGGCGGTAAGTATTCCCAGGTAAAAATGTTAATTTCCGCTGTCGCCTAGACGCACCATATTAATACCATATCAATAGTTTATTACGAGATTAAAATTGGGAGCGAAATATTGGCGGCGATAATTTATTCGCTTAACTATCCGCTTAACCGAGAGATTTATCCGCCAATGCGAAAGCCCCTACATTGAATCTCTAAAAAATGATTAAACACCTTAACCCCGTGACCCCAAATACCGGCAATAAAGATAACGGATAAATTCAGCGGCAGTAGTCAATTTTCTAGGGACATAATCATCATTTCCCGTCACCTGATAACCGCAAGTTGTAGCGGGTTGACGCCATAATTGTAAATGGTCTACGGGTGGGTCAGCATAAAAATTATCCCTGCTTTCTCCCAGACATTTAATCCCAAAGGGGGCTGAACTCCAATGGGTAAAATAATCGTGACTTAAACGGTGGATGGGAAACTTGCCAAATAACGGAACTCCCCAACCATCTAAGGCGATAAATCCTTTTACATTGCCGCCCAATTCTTGCCAATTCTTCGCAGCCGCGATCGCCCCTACAACCCCCGCACTAAAACTGATAAATAGTAGCGGACGCTCGGCTTTTGGAGTTAGATTTGCTTGCAAAAATTGGCTAACATGAAAAGGAGAATAAGCCGGTTGCTGATGGGCTGGAAATACTAAAATTTGTGCCGTTGAGGGGAAATGACACTGTTGCAAAAAATCGTCAGTGAGTGCGCGATCGTGGTATCCGGGACAAATAACTAAAGGCATTTAATCTTATAGAGTAATGTTCAAACATTTATTCATTATTACTGTCTTGAATTCCTAAAGCGGCTAATTGGGCTTTTAGTTGGCTGAGTTCAGATTCTAAGGATTCTATTTTTGCCCTTAACTGTTGTTTTCGCTGTTCTAGAGAGTTGGATTGTTTGGCAAAATAAGCCTCAATTTCTGGCCATAGTTCTACCGCCCAATCTTTGCTAGAATTTGCCAACTCGGTAATCACTTCTACGGTGCCATCATGTTGGAGAATAAATAGGGTATAAAGTCGCTTTTGTTGTCCTAGTTTGCCGCCTTTTCTTTGACAATGAATATACAGTCCGGGTTGTTGATATTTGACTTGGGCAAGTTGACTGACAAAATTGCCTTCAATGGAATAGCCATCGGTGCGGGTTTTGTCAATACCTTCAACGAATTTGCACCAGTTTCCCGGTTTTTCTGAAAGATTGCTTTCCCAAAATCCAGGGGCGTTTAAGAAGGCTTCTCTAAGATTAATTAGAATATTGTCCCTCATGGTTATCATATATTTCGATTTACAGATATATTTTGAAGATATACTTTTATATTTACAAAACTGAATCGGTTTGTGGGGTTTTATTCCCATAATCTCCGACCGTTTTTACCATTGAGTTGCTGATGGGTATCTTGCAAAAGTTCTGGAATATTTAACTTGTGTGGACAGCGGGGTAAACAGTCTCCACATTCAGTGCATTTGTTGCCTTTGTTTCCGGGAAACCAATGACCGGCATTTTCAAACATTCGATAACGATATTGACCATAGTCGGTCATGTTATAGGCAACGGTGAGGTTTCTTAGGCGCAATATTTCGGGAATATTAATGGTTTCTGGACAGGGTAAACAAGCATAGCATTGATGACAGTAATCTAATGCTAAGGTTTCGCTGGCATGAATTTCTAGCCGGTGAAATGTTGCTTGTTCCGCAGGGGTTAAAGGTTCGGTTCTATCGGCAAATTTTGATAATATCTCCAGTTCTTCGGGGTTGGCAGGGCCAAAACTGAGGGTGGTAATTTGGGGGTTGCTGAGTAAAAATCTATAGTTTATTTCTAGGGGAGAAAAGGGTTGACAAAGTTGCTGGAGAGTTGCGGATGGTTGATAGAGTTTTCCCCCTTTGTCCGCTGGGGAAATGATGAAGATGCCCATGTCTTTTTTGTGGGCTAAGGCTACGGCAGGGGCGTGGCGTTGAAAAAAATAGTAGTAATGTAAATTGATAAATTCAAATAAATCAGTATTAATGGCTGCTAAGATTAATTCCAGAGAACCATGAGTGGAAAAGCCCAAATGTTTTACCCGACCATCGGCGATCGCCCCTTGGATAGCCTTGGTATATTCCGAATCTAAAACATTGTCTAAATGTTCCTGAGTATTAATTCCATGAATGGCCAAACAGTCGAGATAATCAGTCTGAAGTCGCGTTAAAGATAGATCGATCGCCTCACTGATTTTTGTTGCTGGGATTATCGGAGATATTTTACTGGTAATATACAATTGCTGGCGCGCTTGCGGCAACCCATTGGACAGGGCAGAACCGAGATACTTCTCACTATTGCCGTAACCCGGTGCGGTTTCCAAGTGATTAATCCCCAAACCGACACCTTTATATATAGTATTAATCGCATTTTCCTCAGAAGCTAAATATCGCATAGTCCCCAGGGAAAATACCGATAAATTCAAATTAGTTTGACCAAATCGACGATATTGCATCACTAAAAAACCAAAAACCAGTTCACCCTAAAAAGCCCTAAAAAGCCGTAAAAAAACCTATAAATGCCTAAAAATTATCAAAAAATTGACTATTAAGAAATTGGCGGTTAGTTGCAACAGTCAATTTCTTAATAGCTAAAAAACAAATACCCTGAAACTTAGGACAAATTTGCAAAAATTATTCGTCATCCTTTCTGGTAAAGCCGGCTCGCTTAATCAATTCATTTGGGCTAAGATTCGCCACAAAATCTCGGAAGGCTTGCCGTTCCGCCTCATCTGCATCACGGTCAACAGGAATTGAAGCATCGGCAATCACTTCTTCCATCACCCAAATCGGCGAATCAGTTCGCAGGGCTAAAGCGATCGCATCACTCGGACGAGCATCAATCTCTTTTCTCACCTCACCATGCTTTAAAGTCAGCACGGCATAAAAAGTATTGTCCTGTAAAGCATGAACGATAATCCGCTCGATCGTCCAATCACATTCTTCCAGGATATTCACCATGAGGTCATGGGTCAGGGGTCTTGGGGGCTTGTTATTTTCCAAGGCGTTAATAATCGATCTTGCTTGGTCTTGACCAATATAAATTGGTAGAGCCCTGCGATCCTCGTGATCTCTGAGCAGGACAATTGGCGTCCGAGTGGCGGCATCCAGCGCGATTCCGGCAACTTTCATTTCAATCATCGACTCAGCCTCGTTAAAACGTAGTCAGCAAACAGGTAAACTCATCAACTGATGGGTCGTTATATTTTTAAATCCAATTCCAGTATGCCTCGATCTGGGTGCCGATAGAAAATTTAATCCCAGATCCCTGAAGCGAAAACTGCACTACCTTCCCAGGGCGGCGATTCCGCAAAGCGGATCGCGAAAGCGAACCGCCACCAGTTAACCTTGCAAGGGAACATCAGCGTAATAGAGAACTCTGGCTTTCATGCCAAATCGATCCCCCCAACCCCCCTGAGAAAAGGAGGATGCGTGAGAATTTTGCACTCTTGTCCAATCAGCATAAGATGAGAAAAAATATTCAACCATTTCCCAATCATGTTTACCGGATTAATTCAAGGACTCGGAACGGTGAAATCCCTGGGAACGCAACAGTTGCAAATTACAATTGCCAATCCCTCGGTATCCCAGCTAATTTTGCCCGATTTAGCGATCGGTGACAGCGTAGCCGTAGACGGAGTATGTCTAACCGTAGAAACCATTTTACCTCAAGGATTTATCGCCAGTGCCTCCCCGGAAACCCTGAAACGCACCACCCTCGGTCGCCAAAACAATTCCTGGGTCAACCTGGAAACCTCCCTGCGCGTAGGCAGCAAAATCGGCGGTCATTTCGTGTCCGGTCACGTCGATGGTATTGGCTGCCTCCAAGAAGTCGTCCAAACGGCAAATTCTTGGGAAATTACTTTTACTTCAGGCGATGCCCGCCAGGGATCCGCTTCGCGGCATCCCTGGCAGCATCTTTGGCACACACAGATTGCCCCCTATATTGTGTCCAAAGGCAGCATTGCCGTTAACGGAATTAGCTTAACCGTAGCGGACTGTGACCCCGATAGTCATTGGTTTAAAGTTGCGGTAATTCCGCATACTTACGAAAAAACCAATCTGAAATATTTATTACCCGGAAGTTGGGTCAACTTAGAAAGCGATATTTTAGCCAAATATGCCGTTAAATTTATCAGTTCTAGTATTGGTGCCTTAGTTGCCCGTTATGCCGGCTCTGCTCAATGGTCAGAACGGGTTGAAACTAGCGCAAATCTGGCTCAAATCGATGAAATCACCCCGGCATTTTTAGCCGAAAATGGCTTTCTCTAACGGGGCAAAACTGGGCAAAAACTGTGATTTATAGTTATAATCAGTGAGCATCAAAAAATAATAGGGTGGGCTTTTTATACCAGCCCACCCTATTACCGACAGCTACCAATAGCTAATTTTAACTGAATTGGAGGAAACCATGCAAGTCCAACTCAAACAAATCGTCGTTCCCCCCGGTCAGCAAATCATAATGACCGATATTAGTTGGCAAATGTATGAACAAATTCTAGAAGAATTTGGGGAAAAACGCGCAGCGCGAATTAATTACAGTCAGGGAATATTAGAAATTATGGTGCCATTGCCCGAACATGAAGATGATAAAACCATTATCACTAACTTGGTCGAGATTTTGCTGGAAGAACTAGAAACTGAGTTCAGAAATCTCGCTTCTACCACTTTTAAAAGTGAAAGCATGAAACAAGGACTAGAAGCCGATAGCTGTTTCTATATCGAAAACGAGGCAGCAGTCCGGGGGAAAAAGCGCATTGATTTAACTATAGACCCACCTCCAGATTTAGCGATCGAGATTGATATTACCTCTCGTACCCGGTTTAATCATTATGAAGTATTAGGGGTGAAAGAATTGTGGCGATTTAATGGCACCAAATTAGAGATTAATGTCTTGCAAGAAGGGAAATATATGCAGTATGAAGCAAGTCCGCATTTTCCGGGTTTACCCCTATGTGAAGTTATTCCCCAATATCTAGAACAAAGTAAAATTGAAGGACGGAATAAAACAATGAAAGCGTTTCGCGCTTGGGTGAGAGAAAAAATTGCCGAACAATAGTATAAAATAGGGTGAACATTGCCCACCCTACAAATAGCTATCATATAAATAACCTAAAAATAAATTATGACTCCAGCCCAAGCAGAAACAAAAATATACAACTTTGATAAGTTTATAACCTGGTATCCCGAAAACTCAAAAGTCCGCTACAAACTACATAATGGAGTGATTATTTTTGATGGAGTGATTATTTTTGTAACATCTTTTTCCAGCGCTGGCAAATCCAGTTTTCGCCGTCGGTGTTTTACTTTAGTTAGTTTCAAGTCTTGACGACCTAACCATCTATCCTAACCATCTATAGATAGTTGCCCTCCCTACTTAAAACAGCATGGCGGCTGTGTGATACTTCCCCCATTTTCTATGTAACTAATCGTTCTCTCGAGTCGAGACTATAAGCCATTTTTGTTGCCTTCTTAATAATTTTTCCTGAGTTTAACACATCCGGCATTTGTTTCACTCTTACTTGAAATTGCTATAACAGTTTACTCCCTATAAAAGCGCTGTATAACACCATTCACAAAAATTCATCCAACAGATCCCAACATTAGTAGAATGGGCAACCATGAAGAAAGGAAAGAGAAAAGAGGAAAGAGAAAAGAAATGCCTAGAGGGGAGAAAAGAGAGGGGAAAAAGAAAAGGGAGAGGACTCTATCCTAATTCCTTCATCCTAATTCCTCGTGGAATTTTTCCTACCCTACAATATAAATACTTAATAAATACTTATTCTTGCATACTTATTCTTGCATAAGTTTTTCTAAATGCTATAAAGTCATTACTTCTACGGGAATAAAAAAACCAGAAAGGGAGGGATATATGTATATCCCTCCCCTTCGGGAAATAAAATCCCTGGCACTGAGCTATTTTCCCAGGCAGCAACCCGCC